>Ga0210377_10000165_pt1 | contig 62428 bp, 55 predicted proteins | sample PLM4_65_b1redo_FD_155480 | JGI IMG/M metagenome (GOLD analysis project Ga0210377, IMG submission 155480) | Groundwater sediment microbial communities from an aquifer in East River, Colorado, USA - PLM4_65_b1 redo | ecosystem: Environmental > Terrestrial > Soil > Riparian zone | place: USA: East...
CCAATTCGAGAAGAGCCTGATCATTGCCGCGCTCGTGGAGTCGGGCGGGAATATCTCCGAGGCTGCGCGGCTCCTGAATGTTCATCGCCAGAACCTGCAGCAGAAGATCCGGCTGCTCGGCATTGACCTTGCCTCGGTATCACCGGTGAGATGAGCATCGGCGATCGAAGGTTTCCTTGCTCTCTCTGTCCATTATCAGAACCACTCAAATGAAAAAACCACATTCCCGCGCCAGGTCCCTCTTCCCGCAGTAATATCTTGCACCCCCTCATGCAGTAAGTAAACTGCACCATATCCCATAACCCATTGAAAACAAAAAACTACAAATATGGCACGCTCCATGCAACATATAAAGCAACGAAGCACACACTAACAAAATAAAATCCAAGAGGAGGTAATGAAATGAAGATCATGGTTGCTTATGACGGGACGTTGCAGGCGAAGGAAGCTCTGGAATACGGTATGGACAAAGCGCGTGAAAAGGGCGGCGAGGTGGTTGCGCTCCATGTGTTTAACAACAGGATGTTTATTGACTACGATGCAACGATTGATGCTCAGGGCGTTGCAAGGGCCGAAACTGCACGGTTCATCGAAGAGGCAAAGACCATCATCCGCGAGAAGGGCAAGGGCGTGAAGGCTAGCCTCTACAGCGTTGAAGGGAACCCGACCGAGGAAGTGGTCAGCTTTGCCAAAACTGAGAAGGTGGACGTGTTGCTCTGCCCGCCGAAATTCACGAAGATTATTAACAAATACCAGCAGGCTGTAGGCGAGTCGGAACTGGCAGGCGAAGCTGCGAAGCTTCATGTGGCGGTACTCTCAACGAAAACAATGTAAGGTATGTACGACGAGTGACAGATTAGCGGGATCAGCACGGGCCTTTGCAGCCCGTGTCGCTCAGAACCCCATATTGTATTGAACGGAGAACGACCATGGAGTTTGAATACGCATTTCAACAGTCAAATTTTTTTCTGATGTTCCAGATGATGTTCATGGGATCGCTGTTCGTTCCCAGCATGCTCGGGAGGATGGATCTTTACAGCAAGGGCGTGAAGGCGCTGGCATCGAATGTCGTTAGCTTCGGGCCCGTTGCCATGCTTGTATATGTACTCTATCAGGTGTCACATCTGAATTAACAAGAGTATGGCCGGCTCAGGGCTCGAAATTGGTCATGTCGATCTCCCAGAACTTCCCGGACCGGTGGTTGGGCTTGGTCGGTTTTTTCTGAAGCAAAGGTGTATTGAGCGTCTTCCAAATCTTGAGCAGTTCTTGCTGGACAACGGGTGAGTTTCCGGCAAGAGTAAGGACTACCAGCAGTTGAAAGACCAAAATGTCTCTAAGGTTCAGGGTCATCGGATCGACGTGCATTAATGCCTCCTCATAAGCAACAGGATGTTAAGCAGTATGGATGCGCACAGAATCATGGCACATGGGTTGTGAATCATGCATTACTGCAGGCTCATAAATGCCGGCTTCTGCAAAGGCTACTGCAACCCACAAGTCTTCGATCATTGTTATAAACTTTTTCATTGCGACCTCCCGGGAGATGCATTTTTAACATTGATTGACTTCGTGGTAGTCTATATAGCAATGGTCATGCCTGATTGTAATGCATTGAATTAATGAATAATATATAAAATATGAAGTGATTGGTGCAATTTAATGATGCTGTTTTATGAGTTAGATAACGTCAAATAAAAATTAACACAATGAAAATAACAGGTTTATGGTGCATCAAAATATTGCGCTGATTCAGAAGGGGATTGCATATGAAGATCCTTGTTATATATGACGGTACCATAAAGTCCAAGACCGCATTACGATACGGACTGGGGAAGGCAAAGGAAATTGGCGGAGAGCTTCTAGTCCTGCAGGTATTCCAGAACAGCCTGTTCGTAGATTACGATGCAGGACCCCGGGCAGAGGAGATTGCCCGAGCTGAAGCTGCGATGCATCTGCGTGACGCAGAAACGCTTATCCGCGATGCAGGCAACCACGGGATTACTGTCCGCGTTCTGTCCATCGAAGGGGATCCTCTTGAAGAGGCCCTGCGTGTCGCGGAAATCGAGCATGCTGACCTGATACTTTCATCACCGCGCTATAAAGCGCTTGTTAAAAAAGCCTCCTGCCCGGTGCACCTCATGCCCGGCACTATTTTGGTGCCGGTAGACAGCTCGGATACTGTTCTGGAAAAAAAAGCAACCATCTTAGCAGAGGCAAGGGCCACCGGTTCGAAGGTACTACTCCTCGGGATCGTGCCCACGCACCTATACAGTGGTGCGGAGAAGACAGAACTTGAGCAGGTCATGAAGGAGACAAAGGCAACGGTTAATAAGATCAAGAGCGCCTTGAGTAAAGAGGGTGTCGAGGTTTTAGAGGTCACCAGGTCCGGCTACCCGGACGAGGAGATTCTGAAGGCAGTTGATGAATATTCGGTCTCCCTCATCATGCTGCCCGCAGGTGGAAAGATGCCTTCTGAGCTGACCAAGGCCGCAGCTATTTTGCTCGATGAGCCGGAACGGGTGCGCATGCCGATCAAGCTCATGCAGGTAGCAGAAGCATAAGCAGAAGCAGAAGGGATTGACTTTGATCTATGGGCTAAGCGAAGATGTTTTTTCCCCACTCCTCGTTGATTATTTAAGAATCTTTGTTTTCCGAACCTTTTCAGTTATCTTGTGTTAATCTTGTGTTGATTCCCACCTTTTTACTTTCTCGTTTATTTTACGCGATAGAGTTTTGAATAAAATTTCTTGCCACGACTGATCATTTGTAGTACTCTTGCCTTCGAAAAGACGGATCGGTTTGTCACTTTCAACGCGGTAGTTGGATGGTCCTTGGATCATATACTTTCTGATGAGCGCCCGCTTGTCGAGTGAGCCCAGAACCTTCCCCTCGTGAATCCTATTGTTCCCTGATGTAAACTGTTTGCTGCTGGATGGACAGTATCTAAGTCGTCTTATTTCATCTGCATCCTTGTGTAGTTCAGCATCCCGCCCGCAAGAAGTATGTCACGTTGTCGTGCGCTTAGGACGTATTTCAGCGGAATGCTCTTGCCGCTCGTCAAGTCCTTGAGCATCAGGTCCGCTCCCGTTTCAAGCGCTGCCTTGATTGTGCCGATCTCGATCGTATCATTTGCTCCGATCGCGTCATAATCCACTTCGTTCGCGAACGTGAGCGGCAGGATGCCGAAATTGATCAGGTTGGCCGCATGGATGCGTTCAAAGGACTTGGCGACCACAGCTTTCACGCCGAGGTACATAGGACAGATGGCCGCATGTTCGCGGCTCGAACCCTGACCGTAGCTTGCACCTGCGATTACAATATTGTGTTTCCCGGCTCTTTTGTTCTCGAGCGCCTTTTTTGCGAAGGAGGCATCAACTCCCTCGAACACGAACTCGGCATACTTTGGAATATTCGAGCGGTACTTCAGTCTCGATCCCGCGGGCATGATGTGGTCCGTCGTGATCTTGTCGCCGACTTTGATCGCCACCACGCCCCTGATGACATCGGGAAGCAGTTCAGCTGCGGGCGGATCGCCGATATTCGGGCCCCGGTAGACCGCTACCGACAGCGGATCTTTGGCCGGAGGCAGGACCATCGAGTCGTCGATCCAGAATTGCTCGGGCATGGCGATCTCGGGATAGGTGATACCGAGATCGCGGGGATCCAAGATCTCGCCGGTGAGCGCGGCAGCAACCGCGGACTCGGGACTGGCGAGATAAACATTCGCGCTTTTTGTGCCGGAGCGGCCTTCAAAGTTTCTGTTGCTCGTACGGACCGAGACCGCACCGGTCTTCGGCGCTTGCCCGCTCCCGATGCAGAAACCGCAGGTCGATTCGAGTATCCTCGCTCCTGCGGAGACGATATCCGCCATTGCACCGTTCCTGGCGATCATCTCGAGCACCTGCCTGGAACCGGGCGCCACGCCGAAGCTTACATCGGGAAAGACCCTTCTTCCTTTCAACATCGACGCCACGATCATCAGATCACGAAATGATGAGTTAGTGCATGAGCCGACCATGACCTGGTCCACTTTCATTCCCGCCAGTTCCTTCACCGTACCGATATTATCTGGGGAGTGAGGCTTTGCCATCATCGGCTCGATTGAACCCAGATCGAGGTCGATCACGTTAGCATAATCCGCATCAGCATCAGCAGTGAGTTCGATCCACTCGGATTGCCGCTGCTGCGTCTTCAGAAATATACGGGTTATCTCATCGCTCGGAAAGACCGATGTGGTCACTCCGAGTTCCGCACCCATGTTGGTGATTGTTGCGCGCTCAGGCACGGAAAGTGTTTTGATCCCGTCGCCGCCATATTCTATTACGATGCCGACGTTGCCTTTGGTCGTGAGCATCTTGAGGACCGTGAGGATGACGTCCTTGGCAGATACCCAGGGCCGGAGCTTTCCTGAGAGATTAACCTTCAGCACCTTGGGACAGGTGAGGTAGAATGGTCCGCCGCCCATAGCCACGGCCACGTCGAGTCCGCCGGCGCCGATGGCGATCATGCCGATGCCGCCGCCGGTTGGCGTATGAGAATCAGACCCGAGAAGGGTCTTGCCGGGCCTTCCGAAACGCTCAAGGTGCACTTGGTGACAAATGCCATTCCCTGCCTTAGAATAGTAGATGCCGTATTTTGATGCAACGGTCTGCAAATACCGGTGGTCGTCGGCGTTCTCGAATCCGTCCTGAAGCGTGTTGTGGTCCACGTAGCTCACCGAAAGCTCGGTCTTGACCCGTGGCACATCCATGGCCTCGAACTGAAGGTATGCCATAGTGCCTGTGGCGTCCTGGGTCAATGTCTGGTCGATCCTGATGGCGATCTCGGTACCGGGTTCAAGTCTGCCCTCGACCAGGTGGGATCCCAATATCTTGTAAACGAGATTGTTACCCATATAATCACTCCTTCATCACATTGAATGCCCGCATATTATATTTCAAGAGATTGAATAAGGCAACGGGTATTTCACGACGTGAATTTCACGACGAAAAGCTTGTTAACCGCGGATAAACGGCAAAGCGTAATACTTTCTAGTCATGATAATGACATCACCCTTTTATGCAAACCGTATTTTTCTGTGCTATAGTTAGCATATTCTGATGAACTCGAAATGCAATCTACTTACTATTCTCAAAGGAGGCGCATCATGGTACAGAAGGCGAGTCCCAAACTTGCGGAGATGATGAACCAGGCAATAGCAGGGGAGCTCCAGGCAATCGTCCAGTATATGTGGCATCATATTATGGTAAAGGGCATGAATTCAGCGTCCCTGATGGACGTGTTCGAGGATGTCGCGATGGACGAAATGAAGCACGCTGAAAAAATTGCCGAGCGTCTTTTCTATTTCGACGTGAACCCGATCACTAAACCGAACCCCATTGCGGTCGGCGGCACCCCGGAGCAGATGCTGAAGGCGGACGTGAAGGCCGAAGAAGAAGCCATCACGCTTTATAAGGACATCATTAAACAGGCCGCTTCAGAAGGGGATGAGACCACGCGGCTCCTCTTTGAAGAAATCCTCTCGCAAGAAGAGGACCACCACGATACATTCACGACGCTGCTGGGTCAATAAGATAAACAAAGGGCAAGCCAAGGGCCTGCCCTTTGTTTTATCCCAAATTTCAACCCTCAAATCCCCAATAAAATCCAACGTCAAAATGGACCGAGCTCCAGGCGTTTCCATCATTTGAATTTGGAGCTTGTATATTATTGGGGATTTGTCATTTCGAATTTCGTGCTTGTCTCAATCACGGCATTTTGAACTCCCTGCCGGCGATCCGCACGGTAAGCACGGGGCAGGAGGATTTGCGCACGACCTTCTCCGCGGTGCTTCCGAAGAGCATATGGTCGATGCCTGTCCGGCCGTGGGTGCCGATGACGATCAGGTCAGCCTTCCTTTCCTTGGCGATCCGAATGATCTCGACGAACGGCACACCGCGTACAACCATCTTCTCCGGGTCTTTCACCTGTTTAGAGACCTCTGCAATCCACTTGTCCATCTCCTGCCACGCACTCTTCTGCATATCTTCTACCAGATCGCCCACGGAGATCGACGAGGGGATATACCACTCGGCAATGCTGATGTCCTGGATCACATAGAGCAGGATGAGCTTGGCCTGGTAATCCTTTGCCAGCGAGGTGGCATGATCCATAGCCGCTCGGGCGCCGTTCGAGAAATCGGTCGGGAATAAAATAGTCTTGATCTGCATAGGACCTCCTCCGGTTGATTTTAGGGTAAGTTTAGCTCCACTCCGGGACACTGTCAAACGAAAATAGACAGGACTGCCGGGCTCCCTTCGTTACGATCAGGCGTCTAAGTGAGTTTTTCCATGGGAAAAAAACCATTGACAATTTTCCATCAGGCTGTTATAAATGTCGCCTATGCTTGAGGCAACAGAAAAGATATGGATGAACGGTTCGTTCGTGAAGTGGGACGATGCGAAAGTACATATCCTTACGCACACGCTTCATTATGGAACCGGCGTTTTCGAAGGCATCCGCTGCTACAAAACTGATTCTGGATCAGCAGTGTTTAGATTGCAGGAGCATGTTAGCCGGCTCTTCGACTCGGCCCATATATTACAGATGGATATTCCTTTTACCCGCCAAGCTGTGGCGGAGGCTATCCTTGAAACGATTCGCGTGAACAAGATTGACGCGTGCTATATCAGGCCGCTTGTGTTCCTGGGCTACGGCGCAATGGGGATATTCCCCAAGGAGAATCCAGTAGAGGTTTCGATCGCAGTCTGGCCCTGGGGCAGCTACCTCGGCGAAGAGGGACTCAAGAACGGCATCCGCGCCAAGATATCGTCCTTTTGCCGGCCCCATGTGAACGCGACCATGGTCCGTTCCAAGACGACGTCGAACTATGCGAACTCACTGCTTGCCAAGCGTGAAGCGCTCAAGGACGGTTACGATGAAGCCCTGTTGCTTGACACCGATGGCTATGTTGCCGAGGGAAGCGGTGAGAACGTATTCATGGTGCGGAAAGGTGTGATCAAGACGCCCCCGCTCACGTCCATTCTGGAAGGCGTCACCCGCGACACGGTCATACAGCTTGCTGCAGTTGCCGGGATGCGTCTCGTGGAAGAGCGGTTCACGCGGGACGAGCTCTATGTAGCCGATGAAGCATTTTTCACCGGCACGGCCGCAGAAATCACGCCGATCCGAGAAGTGGACAATCGCAACATCGGTGAAGGCAAACCGGGACCGATAACGAAAGAGCTGCAGTCCGCCTTCTTCGACATTGTCCACGGCCGCGATAGCCGGCATGCGGACTGGCTTACCTTCATCACGGCGAAGCAGCCGGCGATGAAAAAATAAGAACGTTTATCACAAATGCCGAAGTGGTGGAACTGGTAGACACGCACGTTTGAGGGGCGTGTGGGGCAACCCATGGGGGTTCGAGTCCCCCCTTCGGCACCATTTTTTATCTGTCACGCACTGCATGCAAGCACAGCACTCCATCTTGCAGTCCTGAATCGATCTGATGAAAAAACAACTCTCCATACTGCTTTTCTGTTGTCTCGCTGTTCTCATTCCAGTCGCCGGCATCTGTCAGGAACCCACAAGCGGCGAGCTTGGGATCGTATCCGCGCCGCTTGCGAATGTGCATGAAAGTGCGGTTTCGAAGTCCAGGCTCGAAACGCAGGTGCTCATGGGCGATGAGGTGCGGATTCTAGCAAAACAGGATAACCGCTACCGAGTGACGATCCCGAGTCAGGAAAACAGGGAGGGCTGGATCCAGCAGGAAGCGGTACACCTCCCAAAGGACAAGGGCCGCTCCTACCTGAACGCGAGTCGTCAGTGGATTGTTATTACGACGCCGAAGGCTGAGGCTATGATCCTGGACAAGACCGGTGACCATAAGGTTTCACTGTATGCAGGCACGCGCCTGCAGGTGCTCCAGACCACCGACAAAGGCCATAAGGTACAGTTCCCCGACAAGTCGGTTGCGATCATCGATGTTGCTGAAGCAATGCCCGTGAAGTCCACTGATCCAGTCATAAACGATACTAAGCCCGAGGAAATTGCCAGGACGGCGAAGCAGTTCCTGAACGTACGTCACCTGGCTGGCGGGATTTCAGCACAGGGCATGGACGTCAGCGGCCTGATTTATATCACGTACCGGATCCACGGGATCCTTCTCAGCACGGACCGCGCCTCCTTCAAAGGCAAGGCCGAGCGCGTATCGAGGAAAGATCTCGAGCCGGGCGACATCCTCGTTTTTTATGGCGATGGCCTCGGCTTATACCTTGGGAACGGACGGTTTATTCAGTTTCCTAAAAAAAGCGCGGCCCAGCTTGCAGGGATCTCCGATCGACGGTTCGTCAACTCACTCCAGTATGGTCTTCGGATCATAAGCTCCGGGCAGCCGGACGATAAAAAGAAAATGGATTCCATGTCCGCTGATGAGATCCTGCTTGTGCAGGCTCGAGTGGCGAGACTCCCGCTGAACGAGCGCATCGCCTCATGGGCCGGCCGCTTTATCGGCACGCCCTATGATACGGACCCCCTCGGCCTCTATGTAAGCACCAAGCGCATTGTCGCGGACGAAAAGGTTGATTGCATGTATCTTACCTTTCGCTCGGTAGAGCTCGCCCAGTCGAGCACTCCCAGTGAGGCCGTCGACCGGGCGCTCAACCTGCGGTTTATCACCAAGGGCAAGATCACGGATGGACTTGTCACGAACTATGACCAGCGCTTTCAGTATGGCGAGGACATGGTGATGAGTTCCAAGTGGGGAAAGAACATTACCTCTGATCTTGGCGCGACCAAGCAGGTTGCGGGCTCGCGCGGCAAGGATATTGTCGACATTCTGCCGAAAAATGTCCTCGCGTCGCGGGCGCTTCAGAAGAAGCTTCGGGACGGCGACATCATCTACTGGGTCAAGGACCCGAAGAAACGCGTGGGAGAGGAAATCGTTTCCCATCTTTCCATAGTACACATCAAGTCCGGCCAGCCCTACCTCATTCACGCTGCCGGGGACAAGGACAGCGAAGGCCGGCCCGGAGGAGGCGTGGTGAAGGAAGTGCCCTTTGCCGATTATGTGCGAAATATGCGGTTCATAGGCGCTTTCATCACACGGTTCGAGTAGTAAACGTGTTTTCAATCCTGTTCCCTTCCGAAACAGTCGTCTCGCATTACGTAATTTCGGTTTGACATCACTCCTTGTTCTCTGCTATTCTCTGTTAAAACAAATTCATATTTGAAAAAATAAAAGAATTGACATCGAGAGATTAGCGCTTACCAATGCAATCCCTATCTAGTATTCTCTCGTTATTCTCTTACAAAGGAGCCCTATGCTCTCCAAAGTCATCAGCGCTGCTGTGCTGGGTATCGATGCTTATCCTGTCGAGGTTGAAGTTGACATTGCGAGCAGAGGGCTTCCTTTTTTCTCCACGGTAGGATTGCCCGATGCGGCGGTGAAGGAGAGCAAGGAACGTGTTCGCGCTGCGCTCAAGAACACCGGTTTTGATTTTCCCTTGAAACAGGTTGTCGTGAATCTCGCGCCTGCAGACATCAAAAAAGAAGGATCCGCCTTCGACCTGCCCATAGCGATCGGCATGCTGATCGCCGAAGGCGTCCTCACCCAGGAGATGGTGAGCGGCTACCTGATCGTGGGCGAGCTCTCGCTCGATGGCAGGGTAAAGTCCGTGCGAGGCGCGCTGTCCATGGCAGTGCTTGCGAAGAAGGCAGGGCATCGAGGCATGGTAATCCCCGCGGATAACGCTCAGGAGGCAGCGGTCGTTGCGTCTGTCAAAATCTTCGGAATGCAGACGCTGCCGCAGGTGGTGGAGTTCCTCATAGGCAATGCCGTGGTCGAACCGGTCAATATCAATATCCAGAATGCATTCGAAACCTACTCTGCATATCAGGAAGATTTTTCCGAAGTACGGGGGCAGGAGCACGCCAAGCGCGCGATCGAGGTAGCTGCGGCAGGAGGGCACAACATCGTCATGATCGGGCCGCCGGGATCGGGCAAGACCATGCTGGCACGCCGTCTTCCCTCGGTCCTTCCCCAGATGAGCTTTGACGAGTCCATTGAGACGACGAAGATCCACAGCATCATGGGCCTGCTCAAGAAAGGCCAGCCGCTTATCGCGACTCGGCCCTACCGATCGCCGCATCACACGATTTCCGACGCCGGTCTGATCGGAGGCGGTCAGGTACCGAAGCCCGGCGAGGTGAGCCTATCGCACAACGGCGTGCTGTTTCTCGATGAACTGCCGGAGTTCAAGCGGAATGTGCTCGAAGCGCTTCGTCAGCCCCTCGAGGACGGCCAGGTCACGATCTCACGCGCTGTCACATCGCTTACCTATCCTGCGTCAATGATGCTTGTCGCCGCCATGAATCCCTGCAAATGCGGAAACTGGGGCGACCCAGCGCACCAATGTCAATGCACGCCGCACCAGGTCCAGACCTACCGGTCGCGCGTGTCCGGTCCGCTCATGGACCGAATTGATATTCATATCGAAGTTCCGGCAATCAAGTTCAATGAGATCTCGTCGGACCAACCGGCGGAAGCATCGTCTCTGATCCGCGAGCGGGTGACCAAGGCGCGGGAAAGACAGTATGCGCGATTCAGAAATGACGGCATATACGCCAACGCACATATGAAGCCTCGGCATATCCGGAAATATTGCAGGATTGATGAGGACAGCCTGCGTCTCATGGAAACTGCCATGAACCGGCTCGGTCTTTCAGCGCGGGCATATAATCGAATTCTTAAAGTAGCGCGGACGATTGCCGACATCGAAGGCAGCGAAAAGATCGCGACGGAACATATCTCCGAGGCGATCCAGTATCGGAGTTTGGACAGAAGGATGAATTAAGCCATAAAGCGGTCTATTCGTCCTATCAGACCATTAGAGCATGCAAGCAGAATATACCCCAGAAACACCACGATCTTTTGTTCCCTCATCTCGCACCGAAACCCTGTTTATAATTTCAGGTTCCGGTTTAGATCAAAATCTTGTCTGAAGATTACACATTTCTCCAATAAAAAAACCAAACTAGACTTATACGATTAAAATCTGATTCCAACTGTTAAATCTTCAAATTGATTGTTTATTTTCACCCCTTATATAAGGTCAGAATTGTCGAGTTTATAATTTTATATGTGAACAAATATATAAATTTATCAACAAGTTACAGCTTGCGTATCCAAAATCCAGCATCTATATCGGTCGGGTCTTAAGCTGCAATGGTTACTAATTGTATCCTGCAACAAATGTCCTGAAATTTGACAAGAAATCTCTAACCGAGTACATTGCCTACTGTGCATTCATGACGCAAGACCCTCCCTTGCATTCGATAAGAGACCTTGCCTTGAGCCGAACGAATCTCAAAGGGAAGAGAGAAAGCCAATAAAAACATTGAGTACAGTATGACCCCAAGAGAATTATTAAATAGCGGTGCAAAAAAGCTCGGTATTTGTCTGACCGTTGAACAGACCAATTCTGTATTCATCTATCTTGCGGAGCTCAAAAAGTGGGGCCAGAAGATCAATCTCACTGCTATCAAAGATGAGCGGGATATTGTTATCAAACATGTGCTGGATTCTCTTTCTTATCTGCACGGCTTCGTTGCCGCGCCGGGATTAAGATTGCTGGACATGGGGTCAGGCGCGGGGTTTCCGGCGCTGCCGATCAAAATAGCTTTTCCTGGGATATCGATAACCATGGTCGATTCGGTAAAAAAAAAGGCGTCTTTCCTGCGTCATATCATCAGGACTCTGAAGCTCACCGAAACTTCGGTCATTGATGCAAGGACGGAAGAATTGTCTGAACAGTTCCTCTCCACCTTTGATATTGTTACTGCCCGCGCTTTTGCTGACATGAAATCGGCCATTGCCGTAGGAATGCCTTTGCTCAAGCCGGGCGGGCTCATGGTGTTGAGCCGGGGACGGGAAGAGACAATCAACGATCAGGACCTGGTCAGGGCTGGTGTTTCTCTGGAATGCCGGATTGACCTGATTCTCCCGTATTCGGATTATAAAAGGACGATATGGGTCTTTAAGAAGGTTGGTTAAAACCGGGAGACTTTTTACCGTAGAAAGCCTGTCCTGAACATGTCGAAGGGACGAAGAAGGATTACGAAAAAGCTTAGGCCTTGGGTAAAGGGAGAATGTTCCACGTGGAACCCCTCTACAGTTTTAAGTTGAGAGTCCTCAACTCGTCTGTATTCATTGGTGTTTAAGCGTTTTTTACTGTAACGGGTTGGGGCAATTTTTTACTGATTAAGAATCTGAAGATTCGAATACTGCAAACGAAGACAATTTCTATTGGGCTAATCCATTTTCCCGCTTTATCCGTGCCAAACGGCATGTATTTTTTTGATTTTATTCGTGAAAATTTGTGCTGATTCGATGCTAAAAGAAAGTGTTTTATGTTAGATGGTCCACTCACAATACCGGCGGAATGGCGTGAAATTGCCCAAGAGGTACTTGTTCACGGCGGGCCCGCGCTTGTCATCGGCGCGCCGGGTACGGGTAAAACCACATTCTGTCTTTATCTTGCCGGCCAATTCTGCCGGGCTGGTAAAAAAGTCGTTTGGATCGATGCGGATCCCGGCCAGCCCTTTATCGGTCCGCCATCGGTTATCTCGCTGACATCCTATACCGAGGCCGCTGAACTGCTGAGTCGAAGAAACCCCATGATCATGAGCTTTGTCGGCAACATTTCACCCGTCGGACGATTGCTTGAGATGATATCGGGTCTTCAAAAGCTTTACTCGGTGGCCCAGTCGCTTAATCCCGGCCTTATTCTTATTAATACCTGCGGACTCGTGAATGGCGGCGCTGCGCGGGAACTCAAATGCCACGAGATCGATATGATTTCCCCCCGCTATGTGATCGCCTTGCAGAAGGGGACCGAAGTAGAGCATCTGCTGGCCCCACATTCTCACCGGGCCGGCCTGCTCATTCAGCGTATCCCCATATGGCCCGATGCAAAGGCATCCACCAGAGAGGCCCGTCGGGCGGCCCGCGAACAACGCTTTAAGGAGTATTTCCGTGGTGCCGACTTTCAGGAGATCTCGCTTCATGATGTTGGGGTCCATGGAACTGGCCTCGGCACCGGCGAGCGGCTAGGATTTCGGGATATCAACAGGCTTTCGAAGATATTTCGGGCGATCGTAATACATGCTGAATTGTCCGCTGACCGGCTCTTCCTCATCATTGAAGGTGAGTATGTTGAGGAGGAGCTCTATACGGCAAAGGAGCAGTATAATGTCCGGGAAGTCACGGTAGTTAAACGCTCAGAGCTGGACCATCTGCTCGTGGGGCTGAACGACGACCGCAACCTGTGTCACGGTCTCGGTATCCTTCGCTCCATCGATTTAAAGGAGCTGTCCATACGGGTGATTACCCCGCTCCGGGATGTTTCCGGGGTACGACATCTGTCGCTCGGATCGGTCCGCGTCAGCCCTGCCGGAGGAGAGCTGGGGCTGGTGTAATGGCTCCACCTGATTCAACAATAACGCCTGATAGCGCCAGTGCCAGAGAAGGTTGGCCCTCTGTCAGTCTGGATGAAATACCGCTTTATAACAGGGAACTGCAATGGGTTCCACGTGGAACATCCGAATGCGAAATCCTTCGCCACTATTTTCCCTCAGAAATGAGCGAAAAAACGGGTTTGCTTTTAACGAGATTCTTACGTCTATCTGATTTAACATTTTTCAGTGTTCCCCAGCCACTGCCGCGGGAAAACCGAGTTTTTTTCTTCCCTTTTATCATCATCCTATGGTACATTAACCAGGTTTTGGACCAACGGTATCGGAGGGTGTCAAAAGTATGGGTAGGGTCATAGCGATTGCCAACCAGAAGGGCGGCGTGGGCAAGACCACAACAACCGTGAACGTCGCGGCATCGCTCGCAGCTGCAGAAAAGAAAGTGCTGCTCATCGATTCGGACCCACAGGGCAACTCCTCGAGCGGCATGGGCATCAACCGGAATGAAATCATCGGAAGTACTTATGACTTGTTTACCGGTAAAAAAACGCTTCAGGAAATTAAAAAATCAACACACTTTTCCTGGCTCGATGTTGTCCCCGCGAAGATCGACCTGGTAGGTGTTGAAATAGAGCTTATCCAGATGATCGCTCGCGAGCGGGTGCTTAAGAAGGCCATCGCAAACTTTCGAAACGATTACGACTATATCCTCATCGACTGCCCGCCGTCTCTCGGCCTGCTCACCATCAACGCACTGACTGCGGCGGACGGGGTACTGATCCCGGTTCAGTGCGAATACTACGCCCTTGAGGGGCTGACATCGCTTATGAACACCATCACGCTCATAAAACAGGACCTGAACCCGGACCTCATCATCGAAGGAGTGCTCCTCACCATGTTCGACAGCAGGAACAACCTTGCCTCTCAGGTGGCCCAGGAAGTGCGCACATATTACGGAAAGAAGGTCTACACCACCGTTATTCACAGGAATGTGGCCCTATCCGAGGCGCCGAGCCACGGTAAGCCGGTGCTCCTGTATGATATCCGGTCCCGGGGCGCGCAAAGCTACCTGGAACTCGCGAAGGAGGTTATCAACAATGCAAAAGCAAGCACTCGGTAAAGGACTCGGTGCGCTTATTCCCGACTTGTCCGCGCTCGACGACGGGGAGCGAAGGTCCCTCGGCATCCACGAGATCGAGGTGGACAAGATCGTGCCGAACGAGTACCAGCCGAGAAAAACGTTTCAAAATGAGAGCTTGAAAGAGCTTGCGTCCTCGATAAAAGAGCATGGGGTGATCCAGCCCGTCATCGTCCACCGCATCGGGACGAACTATGGACTCGTAGCCGGTGAGCGCAGGTGGCGGGCGGCACGGCTTGCCGGGCTGAAGACCATCCCAGCGCTCGTAAAAGAGGCGACCAAGCGTGAACTGATTGAGCAGGCGCTCATAGAAAATATCCAGCGCGAGGACTTGAACCCGCTTGAGGCTGCCGAGGCGTACAAGCGGCTTCAGGACGAGTTCAAGCTTACACAGGAAGACCTCGCCAGGCGTGTGGGAAAAGAGCGGTCAACGATCACGAACTATCTCCGGATCCTCGGACTTCCCAAAGAACTGAAGCAGGGCATAGCAGGTGGCGCGCTCAGCATGGGCCATGCAAAAGCTCTTTTGTCGCTTGAACGAGTGCGTGACCAGATCCAGGCAGCGGCAGCGATCGTAAAGAAGGGACTCTCGGTGCGCGAGGCCGAGGCGCTCGCCAACCGGCTTAAGAATCCTGCGAAGGAAAAAAAGTCACGTCAGAGCCACGAACTGAAAGCATTGGAAGAGAAACTCAAGAAGGCGCTCGGCACCAAGGTGAGCATCGCAGCGAAGGCCAAGGGCGGCAAAATCGTGATCGAGTACTATACTGCTGAAGATCTGGACAGGATATTGGAGAAGATCGGGTAAAAAACACCACACGATTGTCACACAGGCACGAAGGCAAAAGCAATAATTAAGGAATTTAAATCATGGCCGATGGTTATACCGTTAAGTTACAATCGTTCGGCAGGCTCACGATGTTGGGCAAAGTCGAAATAGTTGTATTCTGAAATTTGATTTATGCATTGCTTCTACGTTTCTTCATGGTAAAAGTATTTTATGAATTTAAAGGAGGGCGCATTCATGTTGAAAAAAGGATCAGGAACACCGGAGCAGGCTGAAATCACGGCATTCCTCGGGAAGGGCACGGAGTTCAAGGGAGTGCTCAGCTTCGAGGGAACCATCCGCGTTGACGGCAAGGTTGATGGTGAGATCATCTCCAAGGACACGCTCATTGCCAGCGATGGCGCATTTCTTCAAGGTGAGATCTCCGTGGGGACGCTCATTTTGAGCGGCAAGATCGTCGGCAATATCAATGCAGGCCAGAAGGTGCACCTCCTTGCCCCGGCCAATGTCCAGGGAAACATCAAAACACCCAAGCTCATCATTGAGGAAGGCGTCACCTTCGACGGTAAGTGCGAGATGGCAGGTGAAAAGAAGTCCTCCGATCAGAAGGTCGTGTCTCTGAAGTAGGGTCAGCAGAAACTAATATATGATCGAAGCAGGATCCTTCCGCCGCAACAAGGCCTTGACAGGCGCACCAATTTAATGCATATTAATACATACGATAATGCATACCTGAACACGGAGGCAATTCATGCGCACCACCCTGAACATTGAGGACGAGTTACTTGATAGAGCGGCAAAATTGACCGGTATCAAGGAGAAAACGTCGCTTATCAGGCGCGGGCTTGAATCGTTGATTGCGATCGAAAGCGGAAAACGACTCGCACAACTGGGTGGCTCCGAAAAAGGTCTGAAGGTGATACCTCGGAGACGAACAGAAGGCAGGTAACATGATACTTGTCGATACTTCCGTATGGGTAGAGCATTTTCGAAATGGAAATATCGGGCTTGACACGCTTTTACAGGAAGGACAAGTTGTTTGTCATCCTTTCATTGTCGGCGAGCTTGCGTGCGGAAATATAAAAAATAGATCACGAATCCTCTCTCTTCTTGCTACTCTCCCGATAACACACACTGCGGAATATGAGGAAGTAATGCACATTATTGAGAAGTACCGACTCATGGGCAAGGGATTGGGATATATTGATATGCACTTGCTTGCGTCTGCGATGTTGACAAATGTTCCTCTGTGGACGCTCGACAAGAGATTGAACAGCGTTTCAACGAAACTAGGGATCACATTGTAAGTCGTACAAGTCCGGACGGAACAACGAACCAAGTGAGATGTTAGTTCCTGCGGAGTATAACCATCCGGTGGTGTGGCAGCAAACTATGTTAGAGCACGCGAGACATAATGGGCACGTTCCGTCCCGTCGACGTCGCCACATACTCAACCGGACTGAAAGCCGGTATGTTTCATTGCGAGAAGATTCACATTACAAGGGAACCAAGGATCCCATACTATGATACTCTTTCATCTCTACCGCACTCCGGCACTTTCCAGTTACCAGACCGCCGACCTCCTCACAATGGCTCAGCAGAAGGTCACTCATGCAATAACGGGGATCGAGACCGAGTTCTGCTTCAACATCGCAGCTACAGAGCCGTTATCAACTGACGAGACACGCCTGCTGCGCTGGCTCCTGGCTGAGACCTTCGAACCTGAAAAATTTTCCGATAAGTCTTTTCTCACCCATCACCCCGCACGCTTCACGCATCGCACTGTTATAGAGGTCGGCCCCCGCATGAACTTCACCACTGCCTGGTCCACGAACGCTGTCTCGGTCTGCCACGCCTGCGGCCTCAGCAAGATAACGAGGATCGAGTGCTCCCGACGATATTGCCTGGACCTTGCCAATAATGCCTCAATAACAAAGGCAGAGGAAGCCGCTTTTATTTCCCTTGTCCACGACCGCATGACGGAGTGCCCGTATCCCAAACCGCTCAAAACCTTCGAGACCGGCATCAAACCGGAACCCGTGCGCGTGGTCCCGCTCATCGAACAGGGCAGGGCAGCGCTTGAAAAGATCAACCACGAGATGGGACTGGGGCTCGATGACTGGGACCTGGATTACTACACCAATCTTTTTGTAAAGGACATCAAGCGCAATCCCACGAACGTTGAGTGTTTCGATTTGTCTCAATCCAACAGTGAACATTCGCGCCACTGGTTCTTCCGCGGTAAACTTATCGTCGACGGGAAGGAAATTCCCGGGAATCTGATGAAGATCGTGAAGGCCACTTACGACGCGAACCCGAACAACAGCGTCATCGCCTTCAGCGACAATTCGAGCGCCATCATCGGCCGCGACATCACCACCATCATCCCCGAGACCATCGGAAAGCCGTCAGCGTTCCGTGCAGCGCAGCGCAAATACCATATCATTTTTACGGCCGAGACGCACAACTTCCCGTCCGGCGTTGCGCCCTTTCCCGGCGCCGAGACAGGCACGGGAGGCCGCATCCGCGACGTGCAGGCAACAGGCACAGGCGGCCTCGTGGTGGCGGGCACTGCTGCCTATTGTGTGGGAAACCTTCACATACCCGGTTACGAACTTCCCTGGGAAGACGCGGCATATTCCTATCCGACCAATCTCGCGTCGCCCCTCCAGATCGAGGTTGAGGCCAGCAACGGCGCTTCGGACTACGGCAACAAGTTCGGAGAGCCCGTGATCCAGGGTTTCACCCGCTCCTTTGGCCTTCGCCTGCCTGATGGCGAGCGCAGGGAATGGCTTAAGCCGATCATGTTCAGCGCCGGAGTGGGCCAGATGGATTCCCGCCACACGAAAAAAACAGAAGCAGCAAAGGACATGCTCGTGGTCAAGATCGGCGGACCTGCCTATCGCATCGGCATGGGTGGCGGGGCCGCCTCGTCAATGATCCAGGGCGAGAACATCGCGGAGCTCGACTTCAACGCGGTACAACGCGGCGATGCGGAGATGGAGCAGAAGATGAACCGTGTGATCCGCGCATGTGTGGAGCTCGGGGAGAGAAACCCGATCCAGAGCATCCACGACCAGGGCGCGGGCGGCAACTGCAACGTGGTTAAGGAGATCGTGCACCCCGCTGGCGCGAAGATCGATATCCGCAAGATCCAGGTGGGCGACAAGACGCTCTCGGTCCTCGAGATATGGGGAGCGGAATACCAGGAACAGAACGCGCTCCTTTTGAAACCAGAACACGAGGGACTGTTCCGGTCCCTTTGCGATCGTGAGAAGGTGCCGGTGTCGATCATCGGCACGATTACCGGCGACGGATATATCGTTCTCTATGACGAAATTAACCAAACAACACCGGAGAATTTGGAGCTGGCCAAAGTCCTCAGCGACATGCCTCAAAAGATCTTCAAACTCGACAGACAGAAAAGAACGCTCAAAGCGCTCGAATTTCCACAAGGCCTGACTGTTCGCTCAGCGCTCGATCGCGTGCTCCGTCTTGTCTCGGTGGGCTCCAAGCGATTTCTCACGAACAAAGCCGACCGCTCTGTCACGGGTCTTATCGCGCAGCAGCAGTGCACGGGCCCGCTGCAGCTCACGGTTTCCAACGTAGCAGTAATCGCCCAGTCCCACTTCGGCCTGACCGGCGCGGCGATCTCCATTGGTGAACAACCCATAAAGGAATTGCTCAATCCCGCGGCCATGGCCAGGCTGTCAGTTGGCGAAGCGCTCACGAACATCGTCTGGGCCCGGGTAAGCGGGCTCGGCGATATCCGCTGTTCGGCGAACTGGATGTGGGCGCCGAAGATTCCCGGTGAAGGCGCGAGACTCTACGATGCCGCCATTGCCATGCGCGACGTGATGATCGAACTTGGCATGGCAGTGGACGGCGGCAAGGACAGCCTGTCCATGGCTGCCAAGGTCACGAATCCTGACGGTTCTCACGAGACGGTGAAATCGCCCGGCACACTCGTGATCTCGACCTACGTATCCTGTCCGGACATCACCAAAACCGTGACCCCGGATCTCAAGGCGCCGGGGAAAAGCAAACTTTTGTTCATCGACCTCGGTTTGGGCAAGAACCGGCTCGGCGGCTCTGCGCTCGCGCAGGTCTTCAGTCAGGTGGGCAATACATCGCCGGACCTCGACGATCCCCTGCTTCTGGCCAGGGCATTTGACGCAGTGCAGCAACTGGTTTCTGACGAACTGATCCTCGCGGGCCATGACCGCTCTGACGGAGGCCTTGTCACCACGCTGCTCGAGATGGCTTTTGCTGGAAACTGTGGTATTGATGTGGATCTGGGCAAACATGAGCAGGAGGACGAGATCACACTTTTGTTCTCTGAAGAGCTTGGCATGGTGATCGAATATCTCCCGTCGCATGAAGCGCAAATAATATCCGTTCTCTATAAGGCCGCGCTACCCTACCTCGTGATCGGCAAGACCATCCCGGAAAAACAAATCGTCATTTCACTCCGAACCCCGAACGCCGAACTCAGGACCGTATTAAACGAAGATATGCGTGTGCTCAGAGACATCTGGGAAGAGACGAGCCACCAGCTTGATCTTCTCCAGCGAAATCCCGGGAACATCCGCGAAGAGCGCAAGAACATCTACGATCGTACGGGACCATCCTTTGCAATATCGTTTGAACCGAAACCGACAAGCGCAGCGGTCATGAATCGCAAGGACAAGCCAAAAATCGCGGTCATCCGGGAAGAGGGGAGCAATGGCGACCGCGAGATGGCCTCCGCCTTCTTCCTCGCAGGTTTCGAACCGTGGGATGTGACTGTCACCGACCTGCTCGAAGGCCGCATCACGCTCGATCGGTTCAGGGGTGTCGTTTTCGTGGGCGGGTTCAGTTATGCTGATGTGCTCGATTCGGCGAAAGGCTGGGCCGCATCGCTCCGCTTCAATAAAAAAGTCTGGGACCAGCTCGAGAAATTCTATCACCGCCCCGACACCTTTAGCCTCGGTGTGTGCAACGGCTGTCAGCTCATGGCATTATTGGGATGGGTGCCCTGGCGCGGGATTGCGGATGAGCTTCAACCGCGCTTCATCCACAACACGTCGGGTCGTTTCGAGTCCCGCTTCTCAACGGTCAAGATCCTGAAAAGTCCTTCGATAATGTTGCAGGGCATGGAAAATTCAGTGCTCGGCATCTGGGTGGCCCACGGCGAAGGCAGGGCCTATTTCCCTGATGAGAACATGTTCAAAGAATGCGAGCATGGACTCGCCCCTATTCGCTATGTGGACGACGGATCAAAGATCACCGAATCCTACCCCTTCAATCCCAACGGCTCCCCTGCGGGCATTGCGGGTCTCTGCTCCCCGGATGGCCGCCACCTCGCCCTGATGCCGCACCCGGAACGTACGGTCCTCACCTGGCAGTGGGGCTGGATGCCCGCGGACCTCAAAAAATCCCTTTCCGCCTCACCCTGGCTCACGATGTTCCAGAATGCGCGCACGTGGTGCGAAAAAATAACGACGCGCTGAGCACTATTGCACAGCATCGAACGTTCCCGGCAGTTCCGATCGTGTGCCCTTCCTGGAATCATCCCGCGGCCTTTCGCGATCCTTCGTTCGATACCAATCGAAGTCATTGCCTTGACAGCGCGCGGTGTTGTGTATATAGTTCGATACAGGACACGATGCAGCCTGCTTCGTTCATTATCAGCAGCGTACAGCGATGATCAGGGTATTACGCGCTTGCGGAGAAACGCATTGACGACGTCCCTCATCGAAGCCGAGGTCCTGCGGGCCAGCCAAATACATTTCGGAACAGAGATACATATCAGCCGGGGCTTCCTGTTCTACCTTCAGCCAGAAGGACTTAAGGCCGCCTACCGGAATAAAGCTAAAGAAACCAACCCTGATCTATTTGCCTGCGAACCCCCGAACGTTCAAAAAGAACAGGCTGCGCATTTCCGAGATGTCGTGGATGCTTACGATATTGTAAGTCGTTATTTCAAACAGTGGGAAAAAGGCTCGCGTGCAGCCTCATCGCGGCATGTTTTCAGCGGCCCGCGCGAGTGGAAAAAACAGAGCTGCGATCCGAACAACCGAGAGTATGCGCGAGAAGCCGCGAGCAGGCCTCTGCCGCTTCGGTCTCTACAAATAGGACAATACCTTTATTATCGGGGATTCATCACATACCGCGCGCTGATCAATGCCGTTGTTTGGCAGCGGCAACAGCGTCCGGTCATCGGAGATATCGCGCTTCGCTGGAGATGGCTGGATCATGCGGCAATTGAACGGATCATGCGGGCAAGGGGTTTGCGGGGCCGCTTTGGAGAAAAGGCGTTGCATCTCGACTTGCTTACGCCATTTCGGATAAAAGTCCTACTGTATTATCAGATCTCCCGACAGGAACGCCTGGGATCCTACTTTGTAAAGCACGGTATCATAACATCGGACAAGCTTGAGTGGCTGGTTCGGCAACTAAACGAACACAATGTTCGTTTCCGGAATAAGCCTCTTCGAGCTGATCAATATCGAAATGCATTCGTGTAAGGTCCTGCCACATTGCGCGGCGCCGAATACGTCAAACACGCTCAACAATAGATAAGAACGATACGACCGCCTCGCCATATCGTTCCTCTCCGCTACCGTGGGCGAATCGTGCAAACGGGGAATTGCCGGCAGGAAACAGTGCTTATCTTCCTTAAACATCACTCCAGCGCAACGGTAAAACTCCCTGGGTATCCATGTTCGGAGAATTCCCGCTCAGCGTCTTCGGCAGCTTTCAACGAAGTATACTTGCCGGCGTAGACCCGGTAAAAAGTCTCTCCACTGATGTTCGTCATATGGATTTCCGAGAAGCCGACCTTTTTCTTCATTTCCCCGGATAAGCGTTCTGCATTGCCATATTCCTTGAACGAGCCGATCTGAACGGTATAGTTGCCGGCATCATAATCCTCAAGCGCCTTGTATTGTTCACCGCCGATTCCGCGGTACCCCAGCGCCTCGATCCTGACCGGCGCAGTTCCCGCAATATCAACGCTGAGCATCTTGGCTGCTGAATAAGAGAGATCGATGATCCTGCCCTTGACAAAAGGGCCCCGATCATTCACGCGAACAACAGCCTCACGCCCGTTGTCCCGGTTCTGGACCTTGACGAACACGCCGAGCGGCAGTGTCTTGTGCGCCGCGGTCATGGCATGCATGTCGTAAGTTTCGCCGTTGCTTGTTTTTTTTCCATGGAAATCCGCGCCGTACCAGCTGGCGATGCCGGTCTGTACGAACCCCGCGTGAGTTTGTAACGGCTCGTATCGCTGACCCAACACCGTGTAAGGCTTCTGATATGCCTTTAGCCTGGACTCCGGCGGCTGCGAGACCACGGTTTTTTTCGGCACGCAGGCTGAAGCCAGTAGCAAACAACATATGATAATTATGCTTTGCTTCATGATCCTTGCCATACCTCTTGCTCTTTTGCTGATCCCCGTGTATGATCCTTCGCAAGAGCGCTTGCGAAGGACGGATGCGGTGATATAATACAAACTATTGAACAGGAGAGCAACAGAAAAGGGCGTGCTGTTCCGACAAAACAAGTTTCGGTGCGAGGAGATGCGTCAATGATCAAACATGTGGTGATGTGGAAGCTCAAGGATTTTGCCGAAGATGCCGACAAGACACGGAACGCGAAGAGGATCAAAATAGAGCTGGAGGCATTAAGGAACACGATCCCGCAGATCTTTCACCTTGAAGTCGGCATCAATTTTCTCGAATCCGATGCTGCCTACGATGTGGTGCTCTTTTCCGTATTTAAGAACGAAAAGGACCTCGAGCTCTATCAGAACCATCCGGACCATCGCGCCGTCGCTGAGTTTGTCGGTAAAGTGAAAGAAGACAGGGCTGTTGTCGATTATAAGACGCCTTAACGTTGCAAGGAGCACCTCATGGAACGGACCATACGACCTGATGACCTGAAAGAACGGCTTGCAGCCAGGAAAGAAATTATCCTCCTCGACGTCCGGCGCAAAACGGATTACGATGCAGACCAGGATACGCTTCCTGGCGCAGAGTGGCGCGATCCTGATAAGGTGGCTGAATGGAGCACGGACCTTCCCGGGGACAAGCAAGTGGTAGTCTACTGCGTGCGCGGCGGATTGGTGAGCAACAATGTGCTTGACCATTTGCAGGGAAAGAACGTTCATGCCCGATTTATCGAAGGAGGAATCGAGGCATGGAAGGCGGCCGGCGGACCCATTGTCAAGAAAAGTTAGCAGATTCCGAATGGACTTGATTCAAACGAAATAGCAAATGTTCAATCTCGGCAATCCAGTCACCCAAGCCTCTCCTTGCCGGGAGAGTACCAAGCCGGCCTTGGGCAAATATCGAGATCTTGAATTAGGTGAGTCCCAAGCACCATTGGGCGCTTTACTACCGGACATGAAAAATCAACTAGACAAGATATTGGACTCGACCCATGACGGTATGATCGCCATCGATGAAAGAGGCGTCGTGATCCTCTTCAACAGGTCGGCGGAGCGCATTACCGGCCTGAAAGCCGATGGCATCGTGGGGCGTAAGGCCGTTGATGTCGTCCCTAATACTCGGTTGCATATCGTCCTTGCCAAGGGTGAGCCCGAGTTGAATCAGCAGCAGAAGATCGGACAGACAGTTATCATCTCGAACCGGGTTCCGCTCCGCGACGATGAGGGCGGGATCGTGGGGGCCGTAGCAGTGTTCCGGGACATCACCGAGATCAAGACGCTAACGGAACAGGTGTCCGACCTTTGGAAGGCGCGGAACCTGTTGGAGGCGGTGATTGACGCAACGGAGGACGCCATTTCCGTGGCGGACGAACAGGGAAACAACATCATCGTCAATTCTGCATACACGAAGATAACCGGGCTTCCGAAGGAGGCAGTGCTGAACAAGCCCGTCACGATAGACATCGCTGAAGGCGAGAGCATGCATCTGCAGATTCTCCGGACCGGCAAACCGGTGCGGAACGTCCGGATGAAGGTAGGGCCCGCGAAAAAAGAGGTGATCGTCAACGTAGCACCTATATTCATAGACGGCAAGGTCCGCGGCAGTGTGGGCGTGATTCACGACATCTCCGAGATCATGACGTTGACCTCAGAGCTCGCCCATGCGCGGAAGCTAATCCGCCGACTCGAGGCTCGCTACACGTGGGACGACATCGTGGGCACGGCTGCGGCATTGACCGCAGCCAAGCAACAGGCCATGCGTGCTGCCGAGACGCCGGCCACCGTGCTGCTTCGGGGCGAGAGTGGAACGGGCAAGGAACTCTTCGCCCACGCGATCCATAATGCGAGCAGCAGGAGTCGGGGCCAGTTCGTGCGCGTGAACTGCACGGCCCTGCCGGAGCAGCTTTTGGAGAGCGAGCTTTTCGGCCACGAGGAAGGTGCCTTCACCGGTACAATGAAGGGCGGCAAACGCGGTCTCTTCGAGGAGGCGGACCGGGGCACTCTTTTCCTGGACGAGATCGGCGACATTACGATGGCGATCCAGCAGAAGCTGCTTCGGGTGTTGCAGGAAAAGGAAATCATGAAGGTCGGGAGCACCGTTCCCATGCCCGTCGATGTCCGGATCATTGCCGCAACGAATGCCAATTTGGAGCAGAAGATTAAGGACCATGCCTTCCGCGAGGACCTGTACTACCGCTTGAACGTGCTCCCCATCTGGATCCCTCCGCTCCGCGATATCAAGGACGACCTGCCCGTACTTGCAAACCATATCGTTATGAGGCTGAACCTGGACTACGGACGGCAGGTGGAGCGGATTGATGACGATGCAATGGAGATGTTGAGGGAGTATCAATGGCCGGGAAACGTACGTGAACTCCAGAACGTGATCGGGCGCGCCATGATCAACATGAAACCGGCTGAAAGGACCATCGGGACGGTGCACCTGCCGCTCTTTGAGTGCGAGCGGATCGGCCAGATCATCCTGGGCACGGCGCAGGGACCAGTTAAACCCCTGGACTCAGTGATTGCTGAGGCCGAGAAGGCCGCTATCGAGTGTGCGCTCCACGAGGCCGGGGGGAACCGCGAACGGGCCGCGCAACTCCTGGGCACAGCGGTCAGGAACCTTTACTACAAAATACGTAAATATAAGATCAAAACGTGAAGCGATAATCCCCCGGAGCGCAGCAAAACCAGGCGGGCGGGCTACGCCAACTGCAGCGCCTTGATCGCCTTTTTGTCGTCGGCGGTCTTGATGACCGAGGTCGCCGTTTTCCCGGAGCTTGTCGTGGCGTAGAAATAGTAGATATTAATGCCCGCATCCGCAATGATCTTCGCGATCCTCTCCAGGGAGCCGGGCTTGTTCGGGGTCTCGACCATAATGACCGATGACTCATGGATTTCCTCCGCGCCTATCCTTTCCAGCGCTCTCTCTGCCTTGGTGAAATCGTCCACGACGAGCGTAAATGTGGCATTCCGGCGTTCACTACTGGCCGAGTAGCCGGTTGCGGCAAGAATATTCACGTTCTCCGCAGCCACGGCCGCAGCCAGCCGTGCCGTCAAGCCGATGGCGTCCTGAAATGTAGCAGTGATCTCGATCCCTGTCTTTGCGGTAAACTCGCCTTCTCCCCGTTTCTTTGCGGCTTGAACAGGTTTCGTGTTCGGTCTCGCGACGGCTTTCTTTGTTTTCTTCGATTTTACTTTTTTTGCTGCTGTGGCCATAGTATTTCCCTCCTTAATTTCAAACGCTCGAAGTATTTTTCACAGCACCACTATAGCATAAGATGAAGATGACTTGTAGCAATTTCAAGTACACGTGGCATGTGTTCAGGTTGTGGCAGCTGTCGTTGAAAGCAACGATGGCCATGTTGGGCTTCAGCCGGACCGCGGTCTCGAGGTCTTGCAGGTTCATGAGAAAACCGCCAACGCCTGAGAGGGCCGCCACACTATTTATTCTATCATGAGACGGTCGATGAGCGCCTCAAAAAGTTGAAATGAAAAAATGTGCCTGCAAATATTTGCGGGAATGAATTTTATTGCAGGATGACAACGCCAGCATATATCTCCTGACTCAGTTCTATCCTACCTAATTTCAAGTATTTATTCTTTTTTCTCTTTGAGAAATGGTTTGGAACAATACTTGCTCTCTTTATAAATGCATCAAGCGTACCAATGCATGTCTCCGAATACGGCTTGACTCGGAGCGCAAGGGAACATATAGTAGATTATCGGTTCCAATTAACGCCCCGAGGAGGATTACAGCATGTCCAAGATGAAGTCAGCAGGTGCCCGTTTCCGGGCTGCAATCAAGGATGAAAAGCCGTTGCAGGTCGTAGGCGCGATCAATGCCTATGGGGCTCGACTGGCGGAGCGAAGCGGCTTCAGGGCGCTCTATGTTTCCGGCGGCGGCGTGGCGGCAAGTTCGCTCGGTGTGCCGGACCTCGGGATCAGCACTATGGATGATGTGCTCACCGATGTGCGACGCATCACGGATAGTACCGACCTGCCTGTTCTCGTTGACATCGATACGGGCTGGGGCGGCGCTTTTAATATTGCACGTACGATCAGGTCCATGATCAAACACGGGGCTGCTGCAATCCATATTGAGGACCAGGTCCAGTCAAAGCGCTGCGGCCACAGGCCGGGGAAGGCGATTGTTTCCAAAGGAGAGATGGTGGATCGCGTCAAGGCCGCGGTGGACGCGAAGACCGACCCTGAATTCGTCATCATGGCGAGGACCGACGCCATCGCGGTCGAAGGCATCGAGGCCGCCATCGAACGGGCACTTGCCTGTGTGGAGGCCGGAGCGGACATGATCTTCCCTGAGGCCGTGAAGGACCTCGCAACGTATAAGCGATTCGCGCACATGGTCCAGGTCCCTATCCTGGCAAACATAACGGAATTCGGCTCAACCCCGCTCTTTACCGTCGATGATCTCAGGAGCGCGGATGTGTCGATCGTTCTCTACCCGCTCTCAGCGTTCCGGGCCATGAGCAAGGCTGCGCTTACGGTCTACGGAGCAATCCGGAGTGAAGGGACGCAGAAGAGTGTGGTCAGCCTCATGCAGAGTCGCGAGGAATTGTACGATTATCTCGGCTACCATGCCTTTGAACAAAAGCTTGATGCACTATTTTCCAAGGAGGACAAACCATGAGCTCAAATCCTGAAGCAGCGCTGACAATGGAATCTGCTACCACGAAAGTGAAAAAATCGGTCGCTCTTTCCGGCGTGATCGCGGGTAACTCGTCGGTCTGCACCGTAGGACGGACAGGAAACGATCTGCATTATCGCGGGTATGAGATTGTCGAACTGGCGAGGAAATCGACCTTTGAGGAGATCGCGTATCTTCTGATTCATGGTGATCTGCCTACCGAATCGCAGTTAAAAGACTACAAGAAAAAACTGAAAAAACTGCGTGGCATTCCTGCCCAGGTGAAGGCGGTCCTTGAGCAAATCCCTGCTGCGACCCATCCGATGGACGTAATGCGTACCGCGTGTTCTTATCTCGGTACGGTTCTGCCCGAGAAGGACGACCAGAACATCCAGGGCGCGCGCGATATTATCGACCGGTTGATTACATCGTTCGGTTCCATGCTCCTCTATTGGTGGCATTTCAGCCAGAACGGACGCAGGATCGACATGGAAACGGATGATGACACCGTAGCCGGACACTTCCTGCACATGCTCCACGGCAAGAAGCCTTCTTCACTCCATGAACGGGCTCTTGACCAGTCCTTGATCCTTTATGCCGAACACGAGTTCACGGCATCCACCTTCACTGCCCGCGTGATCAGCGGTACGCTGGCCGACGTGTACTCTGCCGTGACCGGCGCAATCGGCGCTCTGAGGGGTCCGAAACATGGCGGTGCCAACGAAGCCGCCCATGAGATCCAGAGGCGGTACCGCACCCCGGACGAGGCTGAAACGGATATCATGGCGCGGGTCGCCCGGAAAGAAATCATCATCGGATTCGGCCATCCCGTGTACACGGTAAGCGATCCCCGAAACGCCACGATCAAGGCGATCGCGAAAGGTCTCTGCGAGGAGGGGGACAACATGAACCTCCATAATGTCGCCGACCGGATCGAGGCAGTCATGAAGAGAGAGAAAAACATGTTCGCGAACCTTGACTGGTACTCGGCCGTGACCTATCATATGCTCGGCGTGCCCACGTCGCTGTTCACGCCCATCTTCGTGATCTCCCGCACGACGGGCTGGGGCGCGCATATCATCGAACAGCGCATGGACAACAAGATCATCCGCCCGTCGGCTAACTACACCGGGCCTGATGACCGGGTGTATGCGCCGATTGAGGAGAGAAAGTAAAAACACGCAAAGGAAATGGCGCAGAGGGATGTTCGTTGGCCCCTGCCCTCCGTTCAATGCGCCAGTGCCACCCTGTCCTCAAAAACAGAAAGGACTACGCATATCATGAGTTCCCCCGCATCCAACGTACGGCCCGAGCCGGACAAGGTACTGGTCGATATCGCTGATTACGTCAAAAACTACACCATCACCTCTGACGAGGCATATCAGACGGCGAGGCACTGCCTCATCGACACCATCGGGTGCGGCATCGAGGCTCTGGACTACCCGGCGTGCACCAAACTTATGGGGCCGATCGTTCCCGGCACCATTGTACCGAATGGAGCAAAGGTCCCGGGCACGCAGTTCCAGCTCGATCCCGTGCAGGCCGCATTCAATATCGGCGCCATGATACGTTGGCTCGATTTCAATGATACGTGGCTCGCTGCGGAGTGGGGGCACCCTTCGGACAATCTGGGCGGCATCCTTGCCACCGCGGACTGGCTTTCGCGCACGCGCATCGCAACAGGCAGGGAACCGCTCATCATGAATAACGTGCTCGAGGCCATGATCAAGGCCCACGAGATTCAGGGCGTGATCGCGCTCGAAAACGCGTTCAACCGTGTGGGACTCGACCATGTGGTTCTCGTGAAGGTGGCCTCTGCTGCGGTCTGCGCGTGGCTCATGGGCGGAAACCGCGACGAGGTGATCAACGCGGTTTCGCAGGCATTCGTGGACGGCCAATCGCTTCGCACGTACCGGCATACGCCGAACACGGGCTCGCGCAAGTCCTGGGCAGCTGGAGACGCCACGAGCCGCGCCGTCCGGCTGGCACTCTTCTCCATCAAGGGTGAGATGGGCATCCCGAGCGTGCTCACGGCCAAGGGCTGGGGTTTTTATGATGCGCTCTTTAAAGGAAATGAATTCAAGTTCCAGCGTTCATACGGCTCCTATGTCATGGAGAACGTGCTGTTCAAGATATCGTTCCCCGCAGAGTTTCACTCGCAGACAGCGGTGGAATGCGCCATGAACCTGCACGGAACATTACAGTCGATGGGCAGGACCGCTGACGACATCAAAAAGATCACCATTCGTACGCATGAGGCCGCGATCCGCATCATCGACAAGAAGGGGCCCTTGAATAATCCCGCGGATCGCGACCACTGCCTCCAGTATATGATCGCAGTACCGCTCATCTTCGGGCGGCTGACCGCGGCCGATTATGAGGACCGCGTTGCAACGGATCCACGCATCGACGCGCTCCGAGACAAGATCACGTGCGTGGAGGACCCGCAGTTCACCAGGGATTATCACGATCCTGACAAACGATCGATCGCCAATGCTTTGACCGTGGAGTTTTCGGATGGAACGAAATTGCCCGAGGTCGTGGTCGAATATCCCATCGGACACCGCCGCAGGCGCAGGGACGGCATGCCCCTGCTGGTTGAAAAATTCAAGATGAACCTGGCGCGCCGGTTCCCGCAGAAGCAGCAGAAGGCGATCCTTGACGTCTCGCTCGACCGCCGGAGGCTGGAAACCATGCCGGTCAATGAATATGTCGACCTGTTCGTGATCTGAATCTATAATGCATTCATAACGTCAGGTCTCACACTCAGCCACGAAGACCCGAAGGGCAGAGCTATCATTAATTTCCAATAGGTCTTTCCTTGCGGAATCGTAGTAAACTCCTTGCGCGTATTGACACCGCCCTTGAAAGTGTTATGATATTTGACGGAATAGCGGGTCATGCTCAGTTCCCCATTGACATAATTCCGGGCTTGATCCGGTATCCAGGGAGGCTGTTCCGGATTCCCGCTTTCGCGGGAATGACGAACATCCCGATTGTAACTATTCCCGAACGTGCGTAATCCGGATAATGCCACAGTGCAATGAGAGAAATTATTTTTTTTTACATCACAGTAATAATAACATGCACATTCAATAGGAATGCAGGAGGCATTTGTGGGAAAGTACGAAGAGCTCTTTCAAAGGAGCATCAAAGATCCTGAGGGGTTCTGGGCTGACGCTGCGCAGGCCATTACCTGGGAAAAGAAGTGGGACAAGGTGCTCGATGATTCGAACAAGCCATTCTACCGGTGGTTCCCGGGCGGTCTGATGAACACATGCTTCAACGCCCTTGATCGCCACGCCCTCGACGGCCGGGGGGACCAGGTGGCGCTCATCTACGACAGCCCCGTGACGAACACGATCAGGAGGTACACGTACCGGGAGTTGCTCGATCTGGTCTCTCGCTTCGCCGGCGCGCTTAAGGGCCTCGGCGTCACAAAGGGCGATACGGTCATCATCTATATGCCGATGATACCCCAGGCTTTGATCGCCATGCTGGCCTGCGCCCGGATCGGGGCTGTTCATTCCGTGGTCTTCGGCGGATTTGCGCCCCACGAACTGGCAATCCGGATCGACGATGCAAAACCTAAGATCATTGTATCCGCATCGGGAGCGCGCGAAGTGAGTAAACTGCTTGAGTACAAACCGATGCTGGACAAGGCGATTGAACTGTCCGATCACAAGCCGGGAAAGTGCATCATATTCCAGCGGGACTTTGTTAAGGCATCCATGATTTCGAGCCGCGATCTGGATTGGGAAGAACTCATGACGACCGCAAAGCCGGCAGAGTGCACGCCGGTCAAAGCCACGGACCCGCTATATATTCTTTATACATCGGGTACGACCGGAAAGCCCAAGGGGATTGTACGGGATAACGGAGGCCATGCAGTCGCTCTCCGCTGGAGCATGGAATATATCTACGGAGTTAAACCCGGTGACGTGTACTGGGCGGCCTCGGATGTCGGCTGGGTGGTGGGTCACTCTTACATTGTCTATGCACCGCTTATTACGGGCTGCACCACTGTCGTGTATGAAGGAAAATCCGTCGGTACACCCGATGCGGGCGCGTTCTGGCGTGTGATCTCCCAGCACGGGGTAAAAGTCATGTTCACAGCGCCCACAGCCTTCCGCGCCATTAAGAAGGAGGACCCCAAGGGAGAGCTCCTCCGCAAGTATGATCTCTCGGGATTCAAGGCCCTGTTCCTCGCCGGAGAACGGCTCGACCCTGACACCTATCACTGGGCGCATGATCTGCTCAGAATACCCGTGATCGACCACTGGTGGCAGACTGAAACAGGCTGGCCCATCACGGCGAACTGTCTGGGAATCGAGGAATTTTCGATCAAACCAGGATCTTCGACAAAGCCGGTTCCGGGATTCAATGTTACCATCCTGGACCCGAACGGCAAGGAACTGGGCCGCAGGGAGGAAGGATTGGTAACCGTGAAGCTGCCGCTTCCTCCGGGAACACTGCCCACGCTCTGGAATGCGGACCAGCGCTTTCTTGAGTCCTATATCAAACCCTTTCCGGGCTATTACTTCACGGCAGACGGCGGGTTCATTGACGAGGATGGCTACGTGTTCGTCATGGGCCGCGTGGATGACGTGATCAACGTGGCCGGCCACCGTCTCTCAACAGGCGAGATGGAAGAAGTCGTATCCACGCACAAGGATATTGCGGAATGCGCGGTCATTGGTGTGCACGATAATTTGAAAGGACAGATCCCGATCGGTCTCTGTATTCTGAAAACAGGCGTCAGAGGCAACGATGAGAGCGTCAAGAAGGAGCTCGCTCAAATGATGCGGGATACCATCGGTCCCATCGCCTGCTACAAGGAAACAGCGGTCGTAAAACGGCTTCCGAAAACGCGATCTGGCAAGATCCTGCGCGGAACCATGCGCAAAATCGCCAATGGAGAGCCTTATACCATACCGTCGACCATCGACGACCCGTCGGTCTTGGGCGAGATCGAAGAAGTGCTCAGAAAAATAGGCTACGCGAAAAAGCAATAGATACGGCATAGCCACTAAACCATGAAGCCGGCGAAGACCAGGAAGGATGTTTTCTATGCCTGTTTCGTGGAGATTTTTTAAAGGGGATCATTTGTAATTAGATTTTTACTTGGGCGAGTTTAAACTTAATTGGCTGAACAGTGGCCGGTTCGCTGTACGAAATGACGAGCTGGAAGACCTGGAGGCGGAGAGATAGCAGCACCTTGTAGTACAGGAGGTCGGAGATGACCTCCAGCTACAATCTTACTGGAATCCCGGTTCGAGACGTCTTGACAAGAGGAGACGCAAGGTATTGCGCAACTGGGCAAGGGTGTAATCGCCCCACCTTTGAAAACCTCTCCCGCCGATGGGGAGGAGCTTTGAAGTATGGCATGTTCAGGTTAATTATGCATATATTGCTGGATTGGATGAATTTTAAAGCGTTCTAAATAACAGGCAACACACCTGCACGATCGAGGGATGACATGACAACAGATGTTTATATTATTTCGAATCAGCAGTAAGCCATTTTGCAATACCCGCGAAAATCAGTGCCAGTAGGAAGGCAAGGAGAGCAACGAGAAGCGACGCGGCACCTGGGGATAGCTGTGATGAGGCCAGGTATTGATATATACCAGACAGGAAATAAAATGCCGCGATCAGGACCAGAAGTGTCGCAACCGCAATAAAAGCAATTCCCCATCCCACATTCATTACCGCCCTTCTCAGGGTTTGTCCTTCTGCTTCCAGCAAACGCAGCATGCCCATAACAATATCAAGGATAATTGTTAGTATCTTCATCGGTTGTCTCCCTCGTGCCAGAGTTTGGCGATTATATAGCCGAGCCCGAATGCGGCCATAATACTCACCATAGGATGCTGCTCTATTTCAGCGGCAAGGTTCTTGAAGACTTTTTCACCCTGGGCTTTGGATGTCTCGAAGGTGCGCAGAAAATCCGTCCACATGTCACGATCTTGTTTACCATCAACAGTACCTTCCCCTTCGGTCGCATCATCCCCTCCCTCAGGATGGTTCCCTGCGGTCTGCGTTCCAGCTGCGTTTGTCACCCCGGCAACGAGTCCGGAGAGCTCTTCGCGCAAGCGGGCAATATCCGCTTTCAGCGCGTCCAGTTCTTTATCCCGTGTTATTTCCGTCATGTTCCATTTCTCCTTTTCCGCAATTGTATTGAACGGACCTTCTCCCGCGTATTTCAGGCTTCTGCATGAGCTCCTTTTTTCGGGGCCACTGGAACGCTTTCAGTATCAGCTCAGGGCCAAGCAACACCGCGATCCATCGCGTGCCTTCATTTGAAACGCGAGGCTGCATCTTTATAGGCAGTCTTGATCTCAGCCCAGGCTTTTTCCGCGCCTTTCTTGACGTCTTCCCAAGCCTCATCGCCGGCGGCCTTCAGCTCCTTTAGCTTTGTCCTGGCCTCTTCCTGTTTGTGCTGCAAGGCGTCGATGGTTTTATAATAGTCGATCTTCGCTTCGGTCTTGGCCTTGTCCGCCTTGGCCTTGAGCAGGTCGATCTGCGCGTTCCATTCCTTTAACTGTGCATCGATCTTTTCTTCGTACGCTTTTCTACGGTTATCCATGGCACCCTCCTTGTGATTGAAACGTTTATCCAGCGATCCCGTGGTTATAATGGTCTTTCTCCGGATGGACCTTGTTGATGAGTTCTCGAGAAAAAACCCTGTCCTCGTCAATATCCTTCTGAATATAACCCAGCTTTCTCAAGACCGGCACGAACTTCATGGTCGAGGCAATATAGTCATTGGTGAGCCCGGCGCAATACTTTGGCGATACCGCAAGCGTGTCGAGAACGAACTTTTCATCAACAACGTTGACGAAATCAGCGATCGTGCGTGCCGCTTGCCGCGGTTCCCGCCTGATGAACGCGGTTGCCTCCTCGTGAAGCACCAGGAAACGTTCCACGATCTCGCGCTCCTTGTACAGGAAATCGCGATCAGCCACGATCCCGTAGCTCGGGTTATTCGGCCACAACCGTGATGGCGGATAGAGGATCTTACCGCCCGCGAACCGGTCGATCGCGACAGCCAGGGCAGGCGTACCCACAGCAGCAGCCACATCGTGCCTGACCATTGCCTCGGTCACCAGGTCTGCCCATGGATAATTGAGGACGGTGATCTGTTTGTGCAGACCATATTGTTCAATACAGTCTCTGAGGATCACGTCATGGATGGACCCTGTTCCCGGCACGCCGATGGACAGCCCCCGGAACTGCCGCAGAATAACACCCAGGTCGTCGATCTCCGGAAATCCTGCAACGAGCTGCCCCCCTGCCAGGACCGTCCCCTCCATATGGCCGCCTGCTATGCAGATCACATTAATGCCCTTGCTCATGCCGATGATCGCGGGCGGCAAACCAATGTAGGCGAGCTCCAGTTCGTTCTGCTCAAAGGCCTTCATGATCGCAGGGCCCGTGCCCATTAGCTTCCACTCGATCGCTGCGCCAAGCCGCGCGTCCGCGTTACCCTGCGCTATCAGCAGGATCGCGGTATGATAGAACGTAGACAAATGTCCGATCCTGATCTTCTTCAAATATAACGCTCCGGGAATAGGATAGCTATAGCGTTCGTCTAATCATAATCTCAAATCCTGCTGCAGTCAACCCCGTTTACGATGTGCGATTGCCGCCGATTTTCGCCACAAATGGCCGACGGTCGTGGAAACGAAGCGGGAGGATCGTAACAACGGCCCGGCCTGGAGCCCCTTTACCTGTTGCCGCGCTATGGACAGTGTGTTAATATATCAATGTATGAAGATTACTCTCGATAAGGACAGCTCGGAGCTGCTCAGAACGCTCGACGTCCTGAATATGCCTGCTTTCATCGTCGACTCGCGATGGATCATCCTCTCCTGCAATGACAACGTCCGCGCTGTATTCGAATATGACCGGGCAGAGGTCATTGGCCGGCAACTTGAGAAATTCATGTCCCTCGACAGCCTGATCCAGGAGCATGGTGCATTCGGCCCAGCACTCCCCGGCACCGTGTCCCAGGACAACGGGGGAGCGGCGCTCCGGGCCTTCTGTTTCCGGAAGAACAGCGGCTCGCTGTCATGCCGCGTTGCCGTAATCCCGAACCAGCAACACCACGCCGACCGGATGATCGTCGTGGTCCGGGACGCGCCAGAACAAAGGAGCGCAACCGCCGGCACTGCCCAGCCGGATGACCACGCACCCCGGGTCGAGCTCATCAACGAACTGAGCAGCATCATCAATTCCAGCCTGAGCATCGGAACGATCTTCCGCATGGTCGTATCGGAGCTGCGGAAGATCATCGACTACAGCAGGGCAAGCCTGCTGCTTTACAACGAAAAAGACGACGCCCTCCTCATCTTCGCCCTGGATACGGAAATGAGAACCGCCATGAAAAAAGGGGTGAAGGCACCGATCGAGGGCACGAGCGCGGGCTGGGTCGTGAGGAACAACAAGCCCTGGATCAGCCGTGATCTGAAGGAAACCCCCTTTTTGCTGGACCGGAAGCTCTTCGACGAGGGGATCCGTTCCACGATCAGCCTTCCCCTTTTTCATGACCGCATGCTCGGCGTGTTCAATTTCGACAGCGCCAACCCCTCGCAGTATTCGGAAAAGGACCTGGAACTCCTGCTGCCCGTGGCCAAGCATATTGCCGTTGCCCTCGAGAATGCGGTCCTGTTCGAAGAGATCTCGAAGGAAAAGAAGGAGTGGGAGCGGACCTTCGATGCCATTACTGACATGGTCTGGATCGAGGACGGCAGACAGCAGGTGATCCGCGCGAACCACACGCTCCTCATGCGGACGGGCTACGCCAAGTCGGAGATCGCGAACAAGCACTGCGGCGAGCTGCTCGATAAACTGGGGATCGCGATCGAAGGCTGTTTGTGCGCGGAGACGCTGTCATGCAAGCGACCGGCCTTCCAAGAGCTCAGGAGCGCGGGCGGCAGCATTTTCAACTTCTGGGCCTATCCGCTGATCGATGAGGAGGGGCGGCTCTACGCCATCGTCCACTATCTCAAGGACGTGACGGCCCAGCGACGGATCGAGCAGCAGCTCATCCGCACGGACAAGCTCGCGTCCCTCGGGACACTTGTGGCAGGCATTGCGCATGAGATCAATAATCCACTCGGCATCATCGCCGGCTACTCAGAGGCGCTCCTCGACCGGGCCGCTGCCCCTGCCCTAAGCGCCATGACGGAGTTCGAGGATTTTCCCGACTATCTTAAAACAATCCACAGCGAGATCTTCCGGTGCAAGGGCATCCTCAAGAGCCTGCTCGAATTTGCGCGGCCGTCGGGGGGCACCTTCCGGGAGATCGACATCAACGAGCTCATCAAGGAAGTGCTGCTGCTGCTCCAGCACCGGACCGCGAGTCTCAAGCACACCCTTATGCTCAACCTGGACCGCGAGGTTCCGAAGATCCACGCTGACGCGGGCAGCCTCAGACAGCTGGTGATGAATCTTCTCCTGAACGCCATCTACTTCACACCCGAGGGAGGGAGCATCTTCATCAAGACCGAGTCGGACAATGCCAAGGAAGAGACGCGCTTCCCGGGATGCCCGCGCCGGGTCCGGCTCTCTATCACTGACACCGGGTCCGGCATCCCGGACGACCTGATCGACAGGATCTTCGACCCTTTCTTCACGACCAAACCCGTGGGCGAAGGCACCGGTCTTGGCCTCACCATCAGCTACAAGATCGTTGAAGAGCACAACGGCTTCATTGATGTGAAGAGTGAACCCGGCAAGGGAGCGAGCTTCATCATCACGCTGCCGTCGATCATGTGCTAGGAGTGAGGAAGTCAAAGATATTTTTTTACCACGGAGACACGCAGACAAGATTTTTTGGTGAAAACAGTGAGTCAAAAGACAAAGGTTTTAAACAGCCGAAATTTATTTGTGTGTTTGCCGAAATTACCAGGAATCAACGAGTGGCCTTGGAAATGCTTACGGTTTTTCCTCTGTGTCTCCGTGCCTCCGTGGTGAGAGAGCACCTTTTATTATGATCAACATCCTTGTTGTCGATGACGAAGAGCCCTTCAGAAGGCTCTTGAACAAAGAACTGACCCGTAAAGGATACGCCGTACAGGTGGCGCGTGACGGCGGCGAAGCCCTGCGCGTTCTGCGCGACAACGTCTTTGACGTGATACTCCTCGATGTCGTCATGCCCGGCATGGACGGCCTGTCGCTCATGAAGAAGCTGAAGGAGGATTCGGGGTCCCCGGCGATCATTGTCCTGACCGGTAAGGCTACGGTCGAGACCGCGGTGGATGCCATGAAGAACGGCGCCTACGATTATCTTACCAAGCCTTACAAGCTCGACGAACTGGCTATCGTCATCGAACGAGCCTACGAATTCAACCGCCTGAGCGTCAAGAACAAACTGTTGGAGCAGGAGCTGGTCAGGAAAGAATCCCCCTTCGAGTTCGTCGGGAAAAGCAAACAGCTCCAGGAGATACTGGCACTCATCAAGAAGGTAGCGCCCGCTGACTCTCCGATCTTTATCCAGGGCGAAAGCGGCACGGGCAAGGAGCTCATCGCGAACACGGTCTGGCATTTCAGCACGAGGAAGGATGCCCCGTTAATCGCCCTCAACTGCGCCTCCCTTTCGGAGAACCTGATCGAGTCCGAGATCTTCGGCCACGAGAAGGGTGCCTTCACGAACGCCTACCAGATGAAGCACGGCCTCGTTGAAGTAGCGGACAAGGGCACGCTCTTCCTTGATGAGATCGGCGAGATGCCCGTCGGGCTGCAGCCCAAGTTCCTGCGGTTCCTCGATTCCGGCGAGTTCCGGCGGGTTGGCGGGAACAAGACCCTGCGGGTGGACGTCCGTATGATCGCAGCAACCAACAAGGACCTCTCGGTCCTTATCAAGGCAGGGAACTTCCGCGAAGACCTGTATTACCGCCTGAATGTGATCAATGTTGCCATACCTCCGCTGAGGGAGCGGAAAGAGGATATTACCGAGCTCGCAGAGCACTTCCTGAAAAAATATTCGCTGAAGCTTTCCAAGCCCATCGCAGGCTTCACGGCCGAGGCACGGGAACTGCTCATTGGATATAAGTGGCCCGGCAATGTAAGGGAGCTCGAGAATGTCATTGAACGGGCCGTGATCCTTTGCGAATGCGATCAGATCGGCGCCGAAGACCTTTCGATCTCGTCGTATTCAGCGGTTGCGGAGATGAGCGTAAATCCTTCCCTCGAAGAGATGGAGAAGAACTATATTCTCCGGGTCCTGAAAGAGGCGGGCAACAACCAGTCAAAAGCGAGCCAGCTCCTGGGCATCGACCGGAAGACCCTGTACCTCAAACTGAAGAAGTATGGGATCAATTCTTAACGCGATCAATTCATTACAGTATGAAGCATGGAATAACTGTCGTATTTGTAAGACAAGAAGTACATCCTGTACTCGTCGAGATTTCCATACTTCGCAAGACAGAAGCATCTCAGTTAATCATTCACTACTGCACTCTTGTAGGTGTTCGTCACAAGGTCGGGATCAGATAGCGTCGAAAAATATCGTTTGATACATGCGGTGTCTGATACTTCTTGTATCATGCAGCTTAAATTGCAGGCAAAACACTGTCATTTATGACTCGATTTTATGAGTGAATGACACTGGCCTCCTAAGAGGGCTTATGGGAAAAAAAGAACCCAGGTCTGGGAAGAACAGAAGGTTAGATGAAGATCGAAGAAAATACAATGATCCAACCTACGAAGGCACTGAACGGAGAAATGGAAAAGATAGGAGATATTGGAGAGACCGCAGATCTTCTTGAGATCTCATATGACCCTGCAGATATCTTCGTGAACTGTTGCAATTGCAGTACATCGAAAAACCAATAGTACACTTAGAATTGTTTGTCTTTATACGGACATTCTCATATGGGGATTTGATGAACGATCGATTGAAATCTACCTTAAAGTATCTCGGGATAGTGCTTCTTGGGCTTCTTCTTGGCGCATTTCTTATAAAAACCCTTGAAATGTTTCTTCACGCGCTCTAGCAATCGAAACGTTTCCTGCACTTTGCTTCCTGTAACCTGTACTATTGAAACAAGCTCTTCATGCTCATATTTCAACTAGTAATTTTTGTAGCAATAAGATATTATCTGCAAAGAAATAATAGCTGTAACGATGAGTGCTGTCTTACAGGATATGCTCATACCATTACCGGAGGTCTAACTTACAGGGCAGGCCAAAGCAGATCATTTAATATTATATACAATGTAAGCATCGAATGTTATGCGGATAAAGACTATCATAGAATTTCCTAATAAACTCCCAAAACCATTTCTTACCCTTTTGGGATTACTCCTCGTATTGGCAATCGGCGGTCTTGATACTATTACGAGCTATGATGTTTCCGTATCATTTCTCTATCTTCTTCCCATCATACTGGTTGCTTGGTACGAGGGAGGACTGTCTGCCACCCTGATATCAATTTTCTGTGCTTTCAACTGGGCCATGTCTGACCTGATGTCTGGACATGTTTATTCTCATATCACTGTTCGCATTTGGAACGCCACCATGGTGCTGGGAATGTTTTTGCTCATTGCATATTCCATTTCAGCCGCAAAGAAATTATTTATAAAGGTACATGAGCATGCCGACACCGACGATTTGACGGGCGTTGCTAGTATCAAATTCTTTTATGAGCAGGCACCTTTTGAAATCAGCAGATCAGCTATATCTAAACTGCCTCTCACTCTCGCATATATCGATATAGATAATTTACGACATGTCAATGACACCCTCGGCCATATTGCAGGCGATTACCTCCTCCATGAAGTAGCCCAGATCATGAGGTCAACATTGCGGCCAACTGATATTATTTCAAGACTTGGAGGTTCCAAATTCGCTGTTCTTATGCCGGAAACAAATAATGAGAACGCCACGGTTATCATTTATAAAGTTCAGGAACATCTTCTTGATGTGGTGAAAAAAAATGGCTGGCCGGTAGCGTTCAGTACAGGTGTCGTTACCTGCGACGGCCCGACATACACATTGGATGAACTGATCGCAATGGCCGAAGATCTTATGAATACTGCCGGGGAAACCGGCAAAAATGTGGTGAAATCCAAGATTTTGAATTTGTCATCAACCACCTCTTAACAACCTCGGTTGCCCGGTGGATGGGAGCCGTCAATTGTTATTTGTCTTTATTACCTCTTACGCATCGATCAGCCCCGAGATCTTTGCTAAGCAGATAGGACTGGCAAAATAATGCGCCAGGAGGTATAAAAGAAAGGACCCATATACAGGCATCAGGCAATTAAGAGCCGTAAAGGAGAAGAACGATGAGCGGCAACATTTTGAAGAGCGGGGCGATTACCTCGGCGGTTTGATTTGCACGGATCGAATGGATGCAAGTAAGGGATAATGCGATATCGTTTTTTTGCTATACATTTTAGTCTTATCTTGGCTGATAAATGATATTAAGCTTGGACAGCTTTAAGAAGATTGGCGATGCTCTTCTTGTTACACTGGCCGTTCTTCTAACTTTTCTAGCATTTTTGGTCTTTCGTTCCGCAGATGATAACCGTCTTTTCAGCTGGACGTGGGTTTTCGCAGGTGGTAACGCATCGACTATTTTCCTCCTTCTCATTCTCGGCATTATTTTAGCATTTGCGCTTGCCAGGGTTTCGCTCTTTGAGCGCGGCCCCATTGCTTTCCTTTTTCTTTTCTCATTTGTTACAACTGCGATTTTCTGGTCAGAACCCGAACTGATCATGGATGCCTCACGGTACTTTACTCAGGCTAAGCACCTTGAAGTTTACGGGATCGAATATTTTATAAGAGAATGGGGCAAAGACATTGCTGCATGGACGGACCTGCCTTCAATCCCTTTTCTCTATGGCATAATCTTTAAGTGTTTCGGCGAAAACCGGATTGTCATCCAAATTTTCACAACCCTTCTATTCTCAGGAACCCTTGTCCTGACCTATCTCATAGGAAAGATGCTCTGGAACGAAGAGATCGGTTTTTCAGCAGGGATGCTTCTCCTCGGCATGCCGTTCCTGCTTACACAGGTTCCGCTTATGCTCGTTGATGTTCCAACGATGTTCTTCCTTACCCTTTCGATCTTTACTTTCATGAAAGCGCTGGATCAGGGTGGGGTCCCGATGATAGCCCTTGCCTCTCTTACGGTTTTTTTTACCTTCTTTTCCAAGTACTCAACATGGATAATGCTTTCTGTGCTGGGTATCATTCTTCTGGTCTATTTGAAGAAAGAGTCGAAAGTAACATTCCGCCGGGCCGTAGCAGTCCTGTTACTGTCTGGGCTTCTGATTGGCACTCTAGCAATATTGAAGTTTGATGTAATTTCTGAACAAATCCGGCTGTTATTGAGTTATCAAAAGCCAGGGCTAGGAAGATGGGGAGAGAGTTTTATATCAACCTTTTTTTTCCAGATTCATCCATTTATTACGCTCGCGGCGGCCTTCTCGCTTTTTGTCGCTTTCAAAAAAAGAGACTTGAACTTTATAATAATAAGCTGGCTGGTATTTTTCGTCTTCGTATTCGAGATCAAGAGGATTCGATATATACTGCCGGTACTGCCTCTGCTCGCCCTCATGGCCGCCTACGGATTTCAGAAGGTTGGAACAAAAGAATTAAGAAGGTTTGTCGTTTTCACAATCGCAATCTCCTCACTCACCATAGCCATCTTTGCCTACCTCCCTTTTGCCTGCAAAACAAGTGCTGAAAGTTTGAAAAAGACAGGAGAGTATCTGAACTCTAACGAGATAGAAATTGTCGAGGTTTTTACACTGCCGTTCAAGAATTCTTTAGCTAATCCTTCTGTCGCAGTACCTCTTATTGACCTGTTCACAAAATCGAAGATACTGTATCAGTATTCTCCAGAGTTATTTCCACCACCAAATAATATTGAAACATGGCGCTTGAGATTTACTTGGGAGTATAAAAACCCGAAGTACTACACAGAAAACCAAGTTCAGAAAAATAACATCCTCATAGTAATCATATCCGGAGAGTCGCATCCCGTCCTTCCAAAGCATCTTGAACAAAAGTTGAAGGGCTATCGGGTGTCAAAGAGATTTGAAACGCTATCCGATCCATTCCAATATAAAACTCGTGTGGAAATATATACCAGGCAGATTAACTTATGATATTAATTCATTCATTAATTGAGTTACAATGCCTCGACGAGTAAATAATCTTAATGCGAAGAAACAATAATTTGGCATCCTGGGTTCTCATAATTATCTCCTCGTCCCATTTAAATTATGTATTTGGTTGATGAGATTACTACCAGCCTACGGGATGGGCAGTTATAATCAAGATATGTTTAGTGTGTGACACCCTGGCCACGCCTCGTTTCATGGAGACATGAGGAGAATGCTCCTGAGATGCCTGTGCCATTCGCACTTAGCGCCTAACTTCCCAGGACGACATTAATTGGTTACACCCGCTTCGTCCGCACACATAGTTATTATTATATCAACTCGTATTTAGCCTTGAGACCGATCGTCTTCAAAGTCACAAACAAGAACGGAACTTCGGTCATGAGGCAGAGACAGATTTTTCATCGTATAAAAAAATGGCCTTCATACTTTTTTAAGACTATAGACATGTTCAAAAAAGTTACTATATTTCTAGAAGAACATCATGTCATGTCTAAAATTTTAGTAAAAAAAGATAAATCGAGCCCTTGTAGTTGACAAATGTGATTTTTTCTTCTAGACTTTGCACAAAGTCACCATATGTCAAGCAATGTATAGCGGAAAGAAACTTCATTATCTTAATCTTAATGAACAGGAGGTGAGGAAGAAATAAACGGTGAAGCTCACTCATTATTTTTGCGTGCACAATTTCGCAAGAAGGAGGCTGAGGATGGATTTTTTTAAAAAACATCGTAAACGTTTCCTATGGCAGCTGGTAGCAATGTCGCTGTTTCTCTCACTGATCCCGCTCTCCATGAACAGCTGCAGCACCAGCAGTTTCGATACCCCGGTTACCACTGGGACATCATCCACGCTGCTCCCGCCTGAAACCCTCAAAACATGGATAGACGCCGGCATGGTGAACAGCACAGGATTCGACCGGGTAGTCATTCTCGACGTCACTTCGCTTGGAACTTACACTACAGGACATGTTCCGGGCGCGCTATTCGTGAACAGCAGTGACATAAATCAAATTCGCGAGGAAGGCGGCGCAACCGACATCAACATGGTCCTGGACGGCCCTCACTTGGATTCCTTGATTCAGAAAAACGGTATCGATAATAACACCACCATCGTCTTCACCAGCGGGGCGGCTACTCCATCCGCAAGTACGGTTCTTAATGCTACACGGGCCTACTGGATATTCCGCTACTGGGGATTCGCTAAGGAAAAGCTTAAGCTGCTTGACGGTATCAATTTTTCCTGGAAAGCTGTTTACGGACTGACGACGGATACCCCTGCTTCGCCAACTGCCTCAACTTACAGTGTGAAGAGCAATTCCTCGCTTCGTACCGACCTCAGAGCATCTTTGGCTGATGAGATCAATGTGGCTGACGGCAGGATTGCGAATGCGGTGCCCATTGATATGAGAAGTATACCCACGGACGGTTCCTATGCCGGCAAGCGCGGTTCAACCGCCGGCGTATTTAACCCCGGAAGTGATTTTACCGTGTTCGAAGGCCGCATAAAAGGTGCCAAGGCAATGCTCTTCACCGATCTCTTCGACTCGGCAAATAACTTTCGTTTCAAATCACCGGATGTCCTTGCTTCAATGTTCACTGCTGTCGGCATCGACAACACGAAACTGACGCATGTCTACTGAAGGACTGGGGTGATCGCCAGTTCGGCGTTCTTTGTTCTCGATGCTATTTTAGATTGGCCTGTTTCGCTCTACGATGGCTCATGGAGCCAATGGGGTCAATTATCCGCAAATCCAGCTAACGGCGGACAGCTAAAATCTGATTCTCCCTTAAGGACCGATGTCCCATCCCGCAGCGAACTCGTAGTATATAATTACGATACCACACCTGGCCCTGTCTTCTTTACCGGAACTGGCCTCAATGACATGACTGCAGGCGGCACCTTTACCGGGACTGCAAACAGAAACTTCAGAGTCCAGATCGATTCTGTGGGGGCTATCGATACGTTCAGCTGGACCAAGAGTAGTGCGACAACTACTATTGTATGGGATGCGACATTAGTTCCGATATCTGCCGGTTCAACAACAATAGGCACGGAGGGGATGACTATCACCTTCGGTGCACTCACCGGCCACACCTTGAACGACCGGTGGGATTTCATCACTAGGAGACCTGTTGAGTTGCTTTCCCTAGACGGCAGCATTTGTTCAAGCAGTTTAAGCTTGACCGGCGTTACAACATTCAGTCCCACGGGATGTATCCCCTTGTCGCCTAACTCGTACGCCTCCGGAAATGAGATTGAGGATGTGGACGCGGCGTATTTTGGTGTCGGAGGCGGTACGGGCGGCGGCGGGGGAGGAAGCCCTATAGCACCGGGATATTAGAAATGAAAACACTTATCATCTGCATGGCTCTCGTAACGGCATCGTTGTCTTTTTGGGGCATTCAACGGCAACAGAGCTTTGCAATGGGCTCGAATGGCGATGTTGTGCGACCAGAGGGCGCCAAGAAGGACGAGGAGCATATAGAAAAAGATCGTAAAGTCGGGAAATCCGGAGAGGATATCTTAACAAAAGAAACCAGTTCACAAATAAAAGAAAAGAACCCACCGGAGAAAAAACCTCGTATTAAATACCGCGATGAGCCCAGATGCTCGTGCTAGTGGCGAGGAAGTGAGGAATTTCGAGCGACGTATCGATGTATAAAGGAGGCTTTCATGGCAAAGGCAAAGTATATACTATCCGTTTTGCCAGTGGGGGTACTGGTGGCGGTTCTTTTGTTCGTCACTGGACGTGCTGCCAGCGCACAGACAGAGCCGGCAGGGCAGACAGAGCCGGCAAAGCAGCCAGAACCGGCAAAGCAGGCAGAACCGGCACTTACAAAAGAGGACGTAGCTGAACAGATTGAAAACTCACTGTCTTCGATTAAGCTTTCTTATGCGTTACAGCTTTACGGACAGTGGAGGGATACGGGCTCCGGCCCCAACGGAACGAGCGATACATCCGACATCTACTTCAAGAGAAACAGGCTCATGATGTCGGGACAGATGAACGACATCTACGGCTTTTATTCAGCGATTCAATTCCAGGGGGATGAAAGAATTTTCCCCGAGACGGTGTCTAATACGCCGCAGAAAAATTTCGATATTATCGACACGTTTGTAACTGCGGACTATGCCGACGCCTTCCGGCTCCGCGCGGGACTGACCAAAGACCCTTTGATACGTGAGGACAATGAGAGCTGCTTCGAGCCGCTCAGCGTGGACCGCTCCCTCTTTGTCTACACCGATTTGCCTCGATTGAACCGTGATTTCGGCTTGGTCCTCTGGGGAAATAGCTTCAATGCACTGTTTCAGTACCGGCTAGCTGCTATGAAGGGTAATGATGACGCCAATGACCCAAAGAGTTCTCTGCGTTACACGGCACGTGCCCACTTCTCCTTGCTGGACCCAGAGTTTTCACTCACCTACAAGGGGACCTATCTCGGCACAAAGAAAGTGTTTACCATAGGTGCAGGCTATCAATACGAACCAGATGCGGTATATGGGAATGTCACCGGAAAGGATATGGCAAAGAATTATAAGGCGTACACCTACGATGTGTTTTTTGAATATCCGACGCACATAGGCACGTTCACTGTTTCCGGTGCATATCTCAAGGAAGATTTTGATGGGGCGTACAAAGGTCCTGACCCCGACCCGCGGAGTGTTGGTCTGAATGGAGAGAAAAACGGCTGGTATTCGAAGGTGGGGTATCTGCTTCCGCAGAAGATAGGCCCCGGTAATCTCCAGCTTTTCGGCCGTTATGAAAAATGGAGATTCGCGCAGCTAAACGGTGTCTATGATCAGGAAATCAAATGGTCAGCGCTCGGGCTTAATTACTTGCTCAAAGGCCAGGATTTAAGACTTACTCTTGAATACTCTCTGAATGACTTTGACAAGGAAGAGACAGTAAACAAGGACTTCAAGACCGTAACTGTAATGCTTCAGTTTCGCATTTGATGATTTAAAGCCGTTTGCGATGTCATGACTTCAGGAGGTACCTTACACCACCTCCTGAAGTCTTTTAAAGAGTGAAATGCGTGAGATGCTTGGTAAAAGGTTTGTGCGATAAAAAAATATCAATCAACGCGTTACGTGAAGATATTCCTTAGCAAGAGCAGGATATAGTTTCGGGTTGAAAAGGATATTTGTCATAGAATAGCACTCATGTGTACAGTAGCATTGATTTGCTCGTATTGCATCGATTATCTTTAAAGCCTTCTCTGATCTCATTACTCTCCCAACGTCATAGCCATACTGTTTTATATTACCGAGGGGCTTTCGTTCAGCATTTCATATGGATAAATATCGCCACACTCATGTAAAACCAGGTTCAGCCTGTCGGCATAACACGGGATAACCCTCTTTTGCTCGCACGCTGTTTGATAGATTAAGCGACGCTGCACTATATCTTGCGAAGCTCGCGAGCTCCCTTGAATCGATAAATACTTGAGAATGTATTTTTCAGTTTTCTCTCGAGTCTTTCAATGGCTTGATGGATTTGTGATAATCCACTTTTTTGTAATGGGCAGCCGCTAGATTTCCGCGGACCAGGGATCTTGTGAGCGTCTTTATCTGTGCCTGGTAAAATAGCTCTTTCCATCGCGTGCCCGTCTAGGCCTTCCGCGATGACCACCAACTTGCTGTTCGCGATGTCTTTAGAGATTAAATAATAGGCATGAGATGTCCCGGCAGAAGGGGGAAGACGAGCGGGGTCAAACGTCAACATTCATTAACTATGACGTTCAGCGATTTGACCCTAGATTGTTTCTTGTTGAGCTGCGGCTCTTTACTGCAGCGGAGCACGCGGCCCTTAAAAGCACAGTGATCCCGCGGCCTGCGAGGTAAGGGTGATGAGGCTCATGGCTCCGGCCGGCTTGACGCCGGGGAGAAGGTCCGTTTCCGTTATCTTGTTGTTTGCCATGGTCTGCGTACAGCACTGGATCTCCACGCCCATTTCCATCGCCTCATCGAGCCGCTGACGCAGGGTGGGGACATTGGGCTGCGGTTTCTCCTGCTTCTCGATGGCGCCTTTGACCATGACGTCCACAGCGCTCTGGATGCAGTACAGGATCGTGCGATAATTTGCCGATGCCGCCAGCGTAGCGAACATCAACGCCGAACGCACCCGCGGGACGTTCTCGAATCCCGAAGCGCACAGGATGATGAACAGCTTGCCCCCACCCTTATCAGTCTGACTTAATAATCCCTGTTCCGCGCCTGCCTGCATCTACACCTCCAGCGTGGCCTTAATGGCGACCGGACGGGAGAGCGTGACGCCCACCGGGGACGTGGCAATGACATGCTTATGGAGTTCTTCAAGCGCTTTTTTGTCGGTCTTTGATTTCATCTTCACCGTGACGGTGATGTTCTTGAAACCCGGAAGCTTGGCCATGTGCAAATTTTCCGGAGCTTCGAGTCCCAGGAACCCCGGAAGGTCGATCTCGCCTTCGAGGTCGATCTTGATGTCGTCGAGCGTGATCCCGCGTACAGCGGCGTTCATGGCATATCCGATGGTCAGGCAAGCGCCGTAGGCCTGAAGCACCATTTCCACGGGATTGGCGGCCATGTTGGTCCCGCACAGCATCTCCGGTTCATCTGCCAGCAACGTGAAATCCCGGGAGCAGGTTTCCACCTTGAATCCTCCCTTCCAGGTGGTCGTCGCCTTCCACACCGTCTTACCTTTTTCCCAGTTCTGCTTTACTGCTCCAACTACATTCATAAGATTGTCTACATCGAGTCCATTCACTAGTTTCATAGTCAGTTCTCCTTTTCTCATTCGTTTTGAGATTCATTCATATCAGTATAATAGCTCATCCCCGAGTAAAAAGGATGAACAGGCGGCCATCTTTTGTAGAACGGCTTCGTTCTCAAGCCCTTCCCCGATGACCACAAGCCTGCTGTTCTCGATATTCTTTTCAAATCGGACCCTATCGACCTTGCCGTAGGTACTATCAAATCGATACGGTCCTTCCAGCGTCTCGACCAGCGACTTTGCCCGGGCCACTGAACCGAAGCGCCCTTTCGCCAGATCATCAAAGAATGCCGCGAAATCGGCGAGTGACGGCTTACAATTGATCCGGAACGACATTGTCTGGAAACGAAAATGTTCCTGCACTTTCACTAGTAGCTTCCTGTCCAGACCCGGCATTTTCCCACTCGTCTCAAATCTCTCCGCATCAGGGAGAGGATGCGTTAGTTCTGCATTCTGCGTCCGGATCAGAATAGCCCGGGGATTGATGGATATGATCAATCGTTCCGCGGCAACGATGGCTGCCTCGTCTGCAAGATCGGTCTTGTTCACCAGGATCACGTCCGAGTTCTCGATCTGGTCCTTGAAAAAAGTGCCGAATATCCCCGACTCATACAGCTCGGCAAACTCGACCACATCGACTATCCCGATTACCGACGCGGAGTTTACGCCCGCGCTCTCGAGCGCCTCCAACACGCCAGACGGGGATGCCACGCCGCTCGGCTCTATCAGCAGGTGCTCGGGTGCGAACTGCTTAATGATGCGCTGGATGGTCGTGATGAGGTCGAACCTGAGGGTGCAGCAGACGCACCCGCTCGGAAGCTCCACTGATTCGATACCTCCCGCAGAGAATATCTCGCCGTCGATCCCGGCTGCCCCGAAGTCGTTCACGAGTACAACCGTCTTCTCAGTCCTGTGTTTCACGAAACTTCGTATGAATGTTGTCTTGCCTGACCCCAATAATCCACACACGATCGTCGTTTTCATGCCGGATCCTTCATCATCCGATTTCACCTCATACCCAACAACTGCAAGGCAAGTGCCATGAGTCCGATCAAGCGATCGCAAAAAAGTTACATGGCATCAAACACATTGTATTGACCGCGCAATTATTCAGCGAGCCTCAAAAGATGTCCGACGTCATGCAAAAAGGTATGAGGAATCATGAACAACATGAGGCAAATTTCCTCGGTTCGTGGGGCATTCTTCATCTATTATACAGTTAGCGTTTATCTCAAATCAGGGTTTGAGCCGCCTTAAGAACGGTAAATCGCTCCGCTCCAGTTCTTCAGAGTGTTTGCATTGTCGCTTCGCAGCATTGAAACCGTCTGAATATCACAGTTTTTATAATGCCCTTCGCCTCTTCTTCACACCTTCACGCATCCCGCTTGGCCCCGCTTACCCCGCCTGACAGAAGGTCGCAGACCCGTTAAAAGAGTCCAAAGCCTTGCTGGCATCGCATATGCATTATACAACCCGTCATGAAGAATATCATCCTCTGTTCCTCTAATCCTATTTTGATAAAAAGCCTCTACAGCATGCTGCGGGATGACGGATACAATGTGGAGACCATTGAACACCCGGCCCAGGCAGTCCAGATGGTCATGCGCAGATACTATCACTGCGTTATCGTTGATTCGGAACCGTTTGGTCTTTCTGCAGAAGATGCGGCGACGATCATCAAGGCCGTTTCGCCCCTGATGCCGATCCTCTTCGTCGGCGATAACCATGTCGATACACACGCGCAGGCCGTAAAGACCGTGATCGACCTCGAAGCAATCAAGCGAACGATACACAGCATCGCGGTTTGATGGCGCGACACTAAAAGATACGATACGAAAGGAGATGCTATGACACCGAAGGAAGTGATCCTGAAGGCATATGAAGGGGGCAAACCCGACCGGCTGCCGGTGACCCTGTTCGGCGCGGGCATGTGGAGCATCAAGCGGCACGGTACGTCGTTCGAAGCCCTGTCGCGGGACGCGAACAAGATGACCGACATGCTTGTCGCCATGAGCGAAACGCTTAAGTGCGACATTGTTTACCCGGGCTCGGGCTATAACAATTTCCATGCGTCGGCCCTGGGCGGGAAGATCAAGTTCCGCGAGATGGGCGCGCCGGACCTGGAAAATCATTTTGTCTCCTCCGAGGAGGACCTTGCGAAGCTCAAGCTGAGCGACCTCGACAAGGACGAGGTGATTACGACCGTCATTAAAGCACTGCGCCAGACCAAGGCGAAGATCGGCAACAAGTACGTCGTAACCATGACGGCCTGGGGTCCCTTTACCCTCGGTGCGCGGCTTGTGGGCGAAGAAACAATGATGAAGGCCACGTTCAAGAAACCTGCTTTTGTCGAGAAGGTTGTCGATTTCGCAACCGACATTCTGATCCATCTCTACGAGCCCATCGTCGCGGACAAGACCCTTGAGGTCATCAGCCTCGCGGACCCCACTGCATCGGGCGATCTCATTTCCAAAAAACAGTTCGAAAAATTTGCCGTGCCGTACCTCAAGAAGTTCACCGATTGGGCAAAGTCAAAGGGAGTCCACACACTGGTCCACATCTGCGGAAACACCACGGACCGGCTGGACCTGTTCCCGCAGACCGGCGCCAGCTGCATCAGCCTGGACCACAAGACGGACATTACCAAGGCCAAAGAGGCGCTTCACGGCAAGATGTGTTTCGGCGGGAACGTGGACCCCGTAAAGATCATGCTGAACGGCACGGTACAGGACGTGGAGAACACCTGCAAGGACATCATCAGGGCAGCCGGCACCGATGGCGGTTTCGTGCTCATGCCGGGGTGTGACATACCTCCGACCGTCCCTTATGAGAACATTCAGAAGTTCATCCAGATGGCGCACGAATGGAAATACTGATGAAACGATTATACCGACGAATCGGCATAAGGCGAATGAAAACCACCCTACCCTCTCCCTTCAGGGGAGAGGATAAAGGTGCCGGGGGCCAGGTGAAAAGGAGGTGAACGCGTTCCAGATTCGAATGAGGAGATGCGCAGTATAGGAATCTTGGAGAAGTTGAATAAATAGTTTTCCGGCGTGAAAACGCGACTGGGCACAAGGAGGTAACACAAATGGCTGACAAGAAAATGACGTTGGAAGAAGTAAATGAGTACATGAAGAAGCAATGCGGGTTCGTACCGCGCATGTTCCAGATCATCAACACCGTGACGCCCGAACCGGGAAGGACCTTCGCTGATTTCTATGCGAGTATCTTCGCGGACGGCGCCCTTTCCCGCAAGATAAAAGAGCTGATGTTCATGTCTGGCGGCGTTGCCTACTGCTCCCCGCGGTGCATCATCCACGTGATCCCCGCCATCAATGCCGGCGCGACCACAGGCGAGATCTTCGAAGCCGCATCGGTCGGCATGATCCTCGGCGGATTTGTGCCCGGCGGACCAGGTATCCCTTATGCCTTCGAGTACGCCCTGAAGTGTCTTGACATCGAGGCCAAGTTCCGGAAGGGCGAGAAATGGGAATATCTCCCACAGCCCAAGTTCGATCATGGTGTGTTCTAACAGAGCTCGAGGGGGAGCGTTTTAAAGGCTCCCCCGCATTTTGGACTCATACATTTATAATTTATTTTTGCCATAGAGAACACAGAGGTAAGACGTTAACCTTCCGCGATATGATTTCTCTGAGTCCTCTGTGGTTAATAACCATCTATTAAAGGGGATCGCTGATGTTTCGATTTAAACAAACGCAGAAGGTATATAACCTCGGCGGCATGAAGGTCGGCGGGCAGCCTGGAGAGAACCCGCCGCTCCTGATCGCCTCCATGTTCCACAACAAGGACCGCATCGCCGCGGACCGCAAAGGCAATTTCGACCGGGTGAAGGCGGTGGAGCTGATCAGGACACAGGAGGCGCTGTCAGCCTCCACGGGCATCCCCTCCATGGTTGCCATGGTAGCAAACTCTGCCGAAGAGGCGAAGATCTACATCGACTTTTTCCGCGAGACGACGAAGATGTGCTTCGGCATCGACATGTGGGTCGCTGAAAAGCGCGCAGAAGCGACGGAATATGTTGCGAGGTTGGGGCTGCAGGACCAGTTCCTCTACAACAGTATCACGCCCTGGGACAAGGACATCAAGGGCCAGGTACAGAAACTCAAGGACCTCGGGATCAAACATGTCGTTGTCCAGGCTTTTGACGACGCTGACCAGTCCCCGCGCGGCAGGCTGAACTCCCTGGAAAAGATCCTCGCCCAGGGCGCTGACGGCTTCGAGACCGTCATCGTCGACACGTCGGTCATGAACCTCCCTGCCACGTCGTTCTCGCTCGCCGCCAACCGGATGATCAAGGAGAAGCTCGGGCTTCCCTGCGGCGGCGCCTATTCGAACGGCACGCATATGTGGAAAGAAGCAAAGACCATCTGGAGCCTTGACGGGTTCAAGGCTATGGACGCCGTGGTGCAGGGTATGGCATCGGCCCTCTGGAGCGATTTCAACTTTTACGGCCCCATCGTCACGGCCCCGCGCATCTTTCCGGCAGTGGCGGCAGCTCAGATCCTGCTCTCAACCCTGGTGTACGATGAAACACAGACGATCTCGGAGAACGACAATATCCCGATCAAGAAGTACTTCCCGGATTTTCTGGTAAAACTGACCGCAGGTGCGGCACGCAAGTAAGCGTGCCAATTTTAAAATTTCCAATCGGCAATTTCCAAGGATTACTTAACGCAAGGAGGAAGCATGACCGATATGAAAGCAAGAGAACGGATACTGAAGCTCTTCGCCGGTGAAGAGATCGACCGGCTGCCGTGCTTCAGCGGATTCGGCAACGTGACCACCGAAGGGCTGAAATCGCTGAATCAGAAGTTCGCGGCAACGCATCTCGATGCTAAAATGATGGCCGATGCCGCGGCATCGACCCATAAGCTGTTCGGGTTCGAATGCGGGGTGGTGCCCTTCGATCTCTGCATCGAGGCCGAGGCGCTTGGGTGCGAGATCAATGTCTATGCCCACTCCGAAGACCTGCTCTACCCCACGATCAAGAAAAAGCTGATACACAACGAGGCCGAGCTGGACATCGTCATCCCCTCCGGCTTGACCGGGCGCGGACGGGTGCCGCTCATGGTCGAAGCAATCAAGCTTCTCAAGAAGGACATCGGTGCCGAGGCAGCCATCGGGACCTATGTGCTCGGCCCCTTCACCCTGGCGGGCCAGATCATGGAGCTGAATGATCTCTTGAAGCTCTCGTTCAAGAAGCCGGACAAGATCGGCAAGCTCCTGGACCAGATGGCCGATACGATCATCGTTGTGGCCAAGGAGTATGAAAAGGCCGGCGCTGACTATATCTCGGTGCGTGAGATGGGCGCCACGTCCGACGTGCTCTCCCCACGGGTGTTCAAGAGCCTGATCCTGCCGTATCTGAAAAAGATCTTTGCCCAGTTGAGTGTGCCGAGCGTGCTCCATATCTGCGGCAAAACAAATGACATCGTCTCGTTCATGGCCGAGAGCGGCGCAAGGGCGATCAGCGTCGACCAGAAGAACGACGTTGCCGAGACCCGCAAGAAGCTCGGTCCAAAGGCGCTCATCTTCGGGAACTACGATCCCTACAACGTGCTGGTAGCGGGCTCGCCGGACCTCGTGCGCCAGACTGTCAAAAAATGCATGGACGACGGTGTGAGCGCGGTCTGGCCGGGTTGCGACATCTGGCCCACGGTACCGCCGGACAACATCAGGGCCATGCTGGATGAAGTCAGAAATTACAGGAGGGCATAACATGGCAACGGATGAGAAAAGAGCGGAACTGATAGCGAAACTGAGGAACGCCGTGATCCAATACGATGAGGACGCGTCCAAAGAAGGCGCGCAGGAAGCGCTTGACGCGGGCCTGGACGCAAACGACGCCATCTTCAACGGTCTCGTCTCCGGAATGGAAGAGGTCGGACGGATGTTCGAGGCCCAGGAGTACTTTGTACCCGAGATGCTCATGTGCGCTGACGCGCTCTACGCGGGCCTGGATATCCTGAAGCCCCACGTGAAGCAGCTCGATCTGGGCGTGAAGGGCTCCGTGGTGATCGGGACCGTGGAGGGGGATGTCCACGACATCGGCAAGAACATCGTGAAGATGATGTTTGACGTGGCGGGCTTCACCGTCTATGACCTGGGCCGTGACGTGCCCCTCGAAAAGTTCGTGGAAGAGCAGATGAAGACGGACTCGGACCTGGTCTGCCTGTCGGCCATGATGACCACGACCATGACGGGTATGAAAAAAGTCATCGATGACCTCCGGAAAAAGAATCCCAACGTGAAGATCATGCTGGGCGGCGCACCGGTGTCCCAGGATGTTGCCGATAAATATGGCGCGGACGGCTATGCTAAGGACGCGACCAACGCGCTCAAGGACGCCATCAACATGATCGCCTCGCTCAAGAAGATGAAGGACGAGGTTGAAGCGAAGAAAGCGAAATGAAGACCTCGCTCAGGAGAGAGTTGCTGGACCATGGCGCCACAGTAGTGGGAGTCGCAGACCTTCGCGGCTACCTGAGCGGGGAGATCGCCCATTTGGACAGGGCAGTGTCCATCGGTGTCGGCCGGAGACTGAATGAAGACACCCTGAGCCTGCTCGTGAAGCTCCAGAAGCGCGCAGTGCGGTTCCTGAAAGCCCGGGGACACCGGACACTGGCCATCCCGCCGGACTCGGACAGGAAAAATAGCACGTTCATCTCAAAGTTGTACTCCCTGTTCAACCACAAGATGGCAGCCACGTCTGCGGGTCTGGGGTGGATTGGCAAGAACGGGCTTCTCATCAACCCCGACTACGGACCGCGGTTGTCTCTAGCCACGGTTCTGACGGATGCCCGGCTCAGCGCGGACGTGCCCATCGAGCGTTGCCTTTGCGGATCGTGCATGATTTGCATAGAGCACTGCCCATCAAAGGCAATAACCGGATCGGAGTGGTCGCGATCGTCGCCCTTCGTTGAACTGGTAAAGCTCAATGCCTGTAGGAGTCATAAGGCAGCGAAGAGGGCAATAGACAATAAACCAAATTGCGGACTGTGCATCAACATCTGCCCGTATGGGAGGAAGAACCAGGCACCAAGCATCAAACACATTTCAAATAAAATATCAAGGACCGGTAGTTTAGAGCTTGGCGTTTCCAGGTTAGATATTATTTGAGATTTGTCATTTAAAGTTTGGATTTTTTAGCACTACCGGAGGAATCATGATTAAGAAACACAAGGTGATCTTTCAGCCGTCGGGCAGCCGGGGAGAAATAGAGGAAGGCAAGACGATCCTTCAGGCGGCTCAATCCCTCGGCGTCGATATCGAGGCCCTTTGCGGTAACAAGAAGGTCTGCGGCAAGTGCAAGGTACGGATCGAAGAAGGGTATTTCGAAAAGGACAACATCGAATCGGGCATGGCTCACCTCTCGCCGCTGTCCGAGGCTGAGAAGAAGCACATCAAACCCGAGGACGGCCCCGGCATCAGGCTGTCGTGCACAGCCGAGATCCACGGCGACATAAAGGTCTTTGTGCCCGAACGATCGCGTGCAGGCAAACAGGTCGTGCGCAAGGCGGCCAAGGAGCTCACTATCAAGCTTGATCCGGCGGTCAAGAAGTACAACGTAGAGCTTACAAAGCCCACGCTTCATGACATGACCACCGGCGACTGGGAGCGTGTGCTCAAATTCCTCGAAGACGACTATGGCCTAAAGGGGCTCACGTTCGATTACCTTGTCCTGAAGGACCTCCAGGACATTCTTCGCAAAGGCGATTGGAAGGCCACGGTCACTGTCTGGATGGACAAGGAGATCATCAAGGTCGAGCCCGGGTTCGTCGAAGCAAGCTACGGCCTGGCCGTGGACATCGGCACGACGACCTGTGTGGGGTATCTCACGGACTTGAGCACGGGCAAGGTCGAGAACACCGAATCCATGATGAACCCCCAGGTGCCTTACGGCGAGGATGTGATGTCCCGCATCACCTATGCCATGAGCAATCCCGGCGGGCTCGAGACCATGCAGAAGGCGGTCATCACCGGTCTGAACGAGATCATCGAGCGGGTTGTATCGGACATCGCGAAGGACGCGCCCAATCCCGGTTTTGTGATCGATGATCTCACCATCGTGTTCAACACGGCCATGCACCACATCTTCCTGGGCATGAACCCGGAATACATCGGCAAATCGCCCTTTATCCCGGCGGTCCAGAACTCACTCGACATCAAGGCGCGCGACCTGGGCCTGAAGATCAACCCGTCGGCCTACATCCATGTGCTGCCCATCGAGGCCGGCTTCGTGGGCGCCGACAACGTGGGGGTCCTGATCGCCGAGGAACCCTACAATCAGGACGAAATGGTGCTGATCATCGATATCGGTACGAACGGCGAACTGCTCCTGGGCAACCGGAACAAGGTCTGCTCCACGTCATGCGCCACGGGCCCGGCCTTTGAAGGCGCCCAGATCAAGTTCGGCATGCGCGCAGCGCCGGGCGCGATCGAAACGGTCGAGATCGACCCCTCAACCAAAGAGCCGCGCTACAAGGTCATTGGCAAGGCTGACTGGCACACGCACATCGCGGAAGTGAAGGCTAAGGGCCTCTGTGGTTCCGGCATCATCGGTGTCGTGGCTGAAATGTTCAAGGCCGGCATCATCGATAAGAGTGGCAGGTTCGTCCTGGACCTCGGCACGCCGCGGGTCAGGCTGGCCGTCGACGGCAAACCCGAATATGTACTCGCCTGGGCAGCGGAGACCTCCATCGGCCATGACATCACCATCACCCAGGGGGATGTGCGGGCGCTGCAGCTGGCAAAAGGCGCGCTCTACGCGGGCGCAAAGCTGATGATGAAGCGACTGGGCGTGACCAAGCTCGACCGCGTGATCCTGGCCGGCGCATTCGGGAGCCACATCGACAAGGTGGCATCGCTCACCCTCGGCATGTTCCCGGACTGCCCCATCGACATGGTCTATGCCGTGGGCAACGCGGCCGGCGACGGTTCGCGCATGGCGCTCCTGAACAGAGACAAGCGGCGCGAGGCGAACGAGCGGGCGCGGTGGGTCGAGTTCGTCGAGATCGCCACGGATCCGTCCTTTGAAAAGGAGTTCATGCAGGCCATGCACATTCCGCACATGAAAGACAAGTTCCCTAACCTGAAGGAGCTGCTCGCGAAAACGAACAACCTAGTGGAGATCAAAGGATAAAAGGAGTTGCAGGCGCACATGACAAAGGTCAACGTAAAACCGGGTTCCTGCGGATTCTCGGTTTCGGTCACTGCGGATAAAGGCCCGGGCAAGGCCATCTCCGTGAGCATAGAGACGGACTGCGAGATGGTGCGAAAAATGGCCGCTGATATCAAGACCCTCGACCGTTTCGCGGCGCTCGCCGGGTTCACGACCAACCCTGTGTACCATGCTGCCGCGAAGCATTTGAAGCATGTCGCCTGCCCGGTCCCCTCCGCAATACTGAAGGCGATCGAAGTGGAGGCCGGCCTGAATGTGGCGAAGGACGCGACCATCGTGTTCAAGGTTGAGAAGTGAGACAAGAGCAAGAAATTTTCTCGCAGAGGCGTAGCCTGCACTTGCGTAAGCGCGGCCATAAACAGAGGACGCAGAGTTAAATAGAAACACTCAGTCTTAGTTTTAACCCAGAATTGCTTTAGCCCTTCTCTGCGAACTCCGCGCCTCCGCGAGAGACGCCTTTAGGTTTAGATTGTCCGGTCAGGTGAAAAGTCATGAGCCATTATTCTATACGCTGCAGGAACTGCAATACCATCATCGATAATTCCTCCTTTGCCGTTGGCGAGCACTGCGAGAACTCGCTTCTGGTGACAGAGTACCGGGACGTCCAGTTCACGCAGAGCGCGGCCCCGGGCGTGTGGCGGTTCAACTGGCTGCCGGTCCATGAGCCGGGGGTCGGCCAGCCCGGACCATTGATCTTCCGCTCCGAGGGGCTCGCAGCAAAAGTCGGTCTTGATGATCTCTTCATTGCGTTCAACGGCTACTGGCCAGAACGAGGGGCCTTGCTCGAAACGTGTACGTTCAAGGAGTTCGAGGCGGCGACCGTGCTCCAGAACGCCAGGGAGAACGGAATCGAAGGCCTGATCGTGGCTTCGGCAGGCAACACGGCCCGTGCCTTTGCCCATTTGTCCGCGGTCACTGGATTTCCGGTGGTTATCGTGGTTCCGCGCATGTGCCTCATGGAGATGTGGTACCTGGAGCCCCAGTTCGCAGTCCCGACGCTCGCGGTCCACGATGGCGATTATGCCGATTCCATCGATGTTGCCAAGAAGATCGCCCTTGTCACAGGATATCCCTTCGAGGGCGGGGTGAAGAATGTTGCGAAGCGGGACGGTCTCGGTATCGTGATGCTCGAGGCAGTCGCGAAAATGGGAAAGCTGCCTGACCATTATGTCCAGGCAGTTGGCAGCGGCACCGGCGCTGTCGGCGGGTGGGAAATGGCAGAGCGCTTTGTCCGGGACGGACGATACGGCACGCGACTTCCGGTCCTGCACCTCGGCCAGAACCTTCCCTTTGCCCCGATGCTGCATGCATGGGAACACGGGAGCAGGGCGCTTTTTCCCGCGGACCTGAATCCCGAACTGATCACCAGGATCACCACGCGCGTCCTGTCCACGCGGTATCCAGCCTATTCAGTGAAGGGCGGCGTGTATGACGCGCTCACCGCCACCCGGGGGAAAATGTACGGCATTGAGAACGATGCGGTCTATGCTGCCATGGATATGTTCCTCAAGACCGAGGGCATCGACATCGTTCCGGCCTCAGGCGTTGCCGTTGCCACGCTGGAGCAGGCGATCCAGAAGGGCAGCTTCAGGAAAAACGACACCGTGCTCCTGAACATCACCGGCGGCGGCGAAGCGCGGCTGAGGAAGGACCGGAGGACCTATGCCGTGGTGCCCACATTCGTATCAAAGAAGATCAACGAGAAGGAGATCGAGGACCTGCTATGCCACGACCTGAAGAAGAGCTCATAGCGATCCTGAAGGAACACGGGATCGACTTCACCGCGTCCCTGCCCTGTGAGAAGATCAAGACCCTGCTCGAAATGACAGCGCGGGACTTTCCCCATCTGCCCCTGACGCGCGAGGAGGAGGGGGTCGGTATCTGCGCCGGCGCCGCGCTCTCCGGAAAACGGCCCGCCTTGTTCGTCCAGAGTTCGGGCATCGGGAACATGATCAATGCCCTGCTGTCCCTCACGCAGTTCTACGAGCTCCCGCTTGCGATCTTCGTGAGCCGGCGGGGCGTCTACCAGGAGAAGATCGAGGCCCAGTTCCCCATGGGCCAGCGTCTCCCCGGCCTTCTCTCCGGCGCAGGCATCGGATGGACAGAGGTCAACTCCTCCGCAGACCTGAAAATGGTCGGGCAGGTATTGCCCGATGTTTACTCAAAGAACCGCGTTCATGCATTCCTGATGAGCCCGAAGGTGTGGGAGAATTCTGATTGCGGAGATCTCGGTTCGGAGTCGGGAGTCGGGAGTTCGGAGTGCGATATACCGCATGATGAAATTGCTGTTCATCGTCCATCGTCCCTCGTCCATCATCCCTCGCCTCCTACTCTCACCCGGTACGATATCATCAAGATAATCTCGCCGTATCTTGACGGGCATGTTGTTGTGAGCAATCTCGGATGGCCTTCCAAGGAATTGTTTGCAATCAAGCATCAGCCATCGAATTTCTACATGCTCGGCAGTATGGGCATGGCAACGCCCATCGGCCTGGGCCTCGCGCTCACGTCATCGAAAGAGATCGTCGTTATCGACGGAGACGGAAGCCTGCTCATGAATCCCGGCACGCTCGCTACCGCAGCATCGGCTGCTCCGCGCAATCTGACCATCATCGCGATCGACAATGGCGCCTACGGCTCAACCGGGAATCAGCCCACGCTGGCGGGAACGTGCGTTAATCTTGAACACGTGGCACAGGGGTTCGGGATCAGGAATACGACAACTGTGGCGGGCGAACAACACCTGATCGACGTGATGAAAAAACCGCAAGCGGGCCCGGCCTTTATCCATGTCCTGGCAATTCCCGGGAACAAGGACGTACCGAACATACCGCTGCATCATCTTGAGATCAAGCGGCAGGTGCAGGCGTTCCTGAGGACGCAATCTGCTTGAGGTCGTACCTTGACGAATCTCCTCACCATAATATCCAAATCCCTCGCTGCGAAGCTAATTATTGCCCTCATGTCGCTCATCATCGTCGGGGTGGGCATATCATGGTACACGTTGATCCATACGGGCAGGATAAATCTTATTCACGAAGCCGTAAAGGACGCCGCCGGATACTCTGATCTCATTAAAAAAAGCATACGATACGATATGCTCACATTCAACAGAGAAGCAATACAGCAAACCATAGACGACCTCAAATCGGCAACAGACATCAACGGGATCAAGCTGTTCGACAGCACAGGGAGGATTTCATACTCTTCAGCGCATTTGGAAATCGGGCGACAGATCAACAGGACCGCCAACGCATGTAAGGGCTGCCATGTCGGCAACAATGGATCTTCCGGCAATCTGGCCGGAACCGGACAGTGGACGACCTATCGGGGAACCGAGGGATATACGGTGCTGACCTTCATTGATCCTATCTACAACGAACCGTCCTGCTCGCAGGCTGCCTGCCATGTCCATCCCGCGACTGTGCGGATACTCGGCATCCTTGAATCGGATTTTTCTCTCGCCTCCGTCGATAAAAACATACAAAAGCAGATGGTGAACACGACCGTGTATGCCATCGTATTAATGAGCGTCATCTCCGCCATCCTCTATGTAATTCTAAGCAGGTTTGTGCTAAAACCCGTATCGACCCTTTCGAAGGCCATGGGACGTGTCGCACAGGGAAATCTCGAACGGACCGAAACGGCGGTTTCACAGGATGAAGTAGGTCAGCTCGTCGGGTCTTTCAACGAAATGACACAGGAGCTCAAAACGGCGAGGGAAAAGTTGCAGAATTGGACGGAGAGTCTTGAACGGGAGATAGCAAAAAAAAGCGATGAGCTGAAGAAATCCCAGGACAAATTGATTCACGCAGAGAAGTTGGCAGCGATGGGCAGGCTTACTGCGGACGTGGCGCACGAAATACGAAACCCGCTTACCGCAATTGGCGGATTTGCACGCATACTCCGGAAAAAAGCAACAGGCGAAAAAGAGAAACAACATGCGGAAATCATCGTCGTGGAAGTCGCCAGGCTTGAGAAAATATTGAAGGATGTGCTGACATTTTCCAGTGATGTGCGATACCATCTTGAAAAGCATCGTGTAGAGGACTTTGTGCTTGATGTGGTCAACATATTTGAGCATACCTGCAGCGAACAATCAGTGACCGTAGCGGTGGCAATAGAAAAAGATCTTCCACCTGTTTTGATCGACAGAGAACAAGTGAGTCAGGCGTTCAGCAATCTTATCACCAATGCCCTCGAGGCGATGCCTCGCGGCGGCGCCTTGAGTATAACGGCGGGGAGTGAGCTCCTCAACGGCGTACGATACGTTTACATAAAGGTATTCGATACCGGGACGGGGGTCGATGAAAATAAAATGTCCCTGATCTTCGAGCCGTTCTTTACCACGCAGGAGAGGGGTCGCAGAACCGGTTTGGGTCTTTCCATAACGAGAAAGATCATGGAAGAACATGGCGGCTTTATCAAGGCGGAGGGCGCCAAAGGGAAAGGCTCCACCTTCAGCCTGTATTTTCCCCAGCAGAGCGATGAGGAGTCAGCTAAAATAAAGTGTTGGGAATACATGAAATGCGGCAGGGATAAAGATGCAACGACGAAATGTCCCGCACATTCGAACTTTGGAAGGATCTGCTGGGCCGTTGCGGGAACGTTCTGCGAAGGCAAGGTACAGGGGACCTTTGCACAGAAATACGAGAATTGCAGTAAATGTGATTTTTATCAGATGGTACGAAAACTGAGAAAATAGCCACCGGCCTTTAAAGGTTTCATCTGAGTTGGCATTTGTCCCGCGTGTGCATTATTTTTTTGGGCAGCTCATCACTCGGCCACGCAGCATGCCGGGAAGATGTACAGTAACTCCACCCTGATATGCAGGACTCGCAGCACTTCTCCCTCGCCCTTTTAAAAAGGGCTCGG
>Ga0210377_10000166_pt1 | contig 62194 bp, 58 predicted proteins | sample PLM4_65_b1redo_FD_155480 | JGI IMG/M metagenome (GOLD analysis project Ga0210377, IMG submission 155480) | Groundwater sediment microbial communities from an aquifer in East River, Colorado, USA - PLM4_65_b1 redo | ecosystem: Environmental > Terrestrial > Soil > Riparian zone | place: USA: East...
ATCATTCTGCGCTCGCTCGCGCTGGGGGCAGTTTGCCAGCAGGGCCGGAACAAAATGGCGGATGGGCTGCGGCTTTTATGAGCAACCTTGACTTTAGCCTTGAGCGCCTTGAACGCAGCGGCCTGATCCGGCTGGCGCAGCTTGAGCCGGAGATCGAGTACTTGTTCAAGCACGCGCTGTTTCAAGAAACCGCCTATGGCATGATGGTTCGCAACCAGCGCAAAGCGTTGCATCGGCAGGTTGGCGAATCGCTGGAAGCCCTCTACCCGGATCGGCGCGAAGAGCTGGCGGCGACATTAGCGCATCACTTCGCCGAAGGCGGCGATAGCCAGAAAGCGCTGCGTTACTTCACGCAGGCGGGTGACGAAGCAGCCCGGCGTTACGCGACGGGCGAAGCCATTATTCACTTCAGCCGCGCCTTGCAGATCATCGAACAGGGCGCGCAGGCCAGCCCGGAGATGATTGAGCATCTGTATATGGCGCGCGGGCGGGCTTACGAACTTGCCCAGCAGTACGCCGAAGCCCTCGCCAATTATGTCGAAATGAATGCCACGTCCACCCGGCGCGGGCTGCGGAAAATGGAATTGAATTCGCTGACTGCGCGCGCCACCTTGCTCTCGCTGCCGACCACAGTTCAGAACGCCATCGAATCGCGGAAAATGCTGGAACAAGCGCGCGCGCTGGCCCATGAACTCAACGATCCGACCACCGAATCCCGCGTGTTATGGACGCTGCTCCTGAACATTCTCTACACGGGCGGCGACCCGCAGGAGGGCGTTGCCTACGGGTTGCAGTCGCTGGACTTGGCGCGCCAGCACGACCTGCGCGAGCAAATCGCGTTCACCCAGCACGACTTGATTCGAATGCGCTCCGCCGCCGGGGACAACGACAGCGCCCATCTGGCCTTCACGGAAGCCGCGTCTCTTTGGCGCGAACTCAACAATCTGCCGATGTTGGCCGACAGCCACAATGCAGTGGCGATGATGGACGCGTATGACGGCCAACTCAGCCGCGCCATGCCGATTGCGCAGGAGGGTCGTCGTCTGGCGAACGAGGTGGGCGATGTGTGGAGCATGGCTTCGAATAACTGGCTGGTCGGGCGCATTCTATTTGAGCAGGGCCAAATCAGCATGGCTATTCGTGACATCAGTGATTCAGTCGCAGCCAGCGTCCCGATAGGCCACCCTATTGCGGCCTTCACATCGGCTGATCTGGGGACAATCTACGCTTTTGTCGGAGATCACGAGACAGGCATCGCTTTGTGCGAGCGCGCCATCCAGCTCACAAGGGGCAGTGCTGTCCCGCTGGTTCAGCGGCTGGGGCCGTGGCCATATGCGGTAAAAGCGCGCTTTTACGCGCAGACCGGGCAGTTGGACAACGCCGACGCAGTGATTGCCCAGTCAGCCTCAATGGATGTCACCGATATCCCCGGCCTCGCGCCATTGAGCGTGCATGTTCGCCTTGCTCGGATCGAAATCGCGCTCGCCCGCCAGCTATGGGGGCCAGCCGTCGTCGTCTGCGATGAGTTGATTGCCCACCTGCGTGACCATCGCCTGCGCTTGTGGCTGCCAGAAACGCTGCTGCTCAAAGGTCGGGCTTTGCTGGGGGCAGAGCGGGCCGACGAAGCAGCTGAGACGCTGGCCAGCGCGCGCCAGATCGCCGAGCAGCAAGGGGCAATCCGCCTGATCGGGCCGATCCTGAGCCGTTTAGCCGAAGCCATGCGCGGCGACGAATCGCAGGCCGGGGCGCTGCGCGCAGAGGCCCTCCGCGCCCGCCAACAGCTTGCGGCTGCTATCGACGAGCCAGAACTCAAAGCCAGATTCATGGCCCTTTCTGAGTGAATGCCTCCGCCGGGCCCGCTTTTACTGGTCGCTAATCACTGCATTTACTGCATTTACTGCCGTTACTGCTGTTACTGCTGTTACTTCTGTTTCTGCCTTTCCCTCACTCCGCCCACAACCGATCCGTCGCGATGTCTGCGCCGTTCTCGTGATGTGTCTTGTGCACGGTGTGAACCTGATACGGGATCATCGTCACCGCCACCCGCTCCAATCGAGCCAGCGACAGGTTGAAGATCAGGGCCGAGTTCTGGTGGAGCATTTGCTCCGGCACGGTGTCCATCACCAGTTGGCCCATAATGATATGCAGAAACAGGGTCGGGTCTTCGTCCAGCCGCCGTTTGATTTCGGCCTCGATGTCATGCACTAGATCGCGGTACGGCGAGGGCAGGGCGTGCAGCTCGCCAACCCTGATGCGCTCCTTCCATTTCGGGATTTCCTCTTCGGCTGTCTTGGGGCTAATCGCGATGTGTATCGCTTCCCATTCGCAGTTGAGCGATTGCGCGAACTTGACCAGCTTGACCGTCCCGGCATGGATGCGATCCACCAGAATTATGACTTTGACATTCTTGTACGGGCGCGTGCTGTACTGGCGCAGCAGAATCTCGCCATCGTACCCGATCACCGGCTCGCCGGTGATCGGGTCGCGCTTGAGCAGGCTGAGTTGGCGGCGAACGTTCTGATAGTGGTGGTGGACTCGGAAGAACAGAAAGACCAGCGTCGGGATGAGGACGACGATAAACCACGCGCCGAGGGCGAACTTGGTGACAGCGAACACGATCATCACCACAAAACAGACCAGCGCGCCAACCCCGCTGATGGCGATCTGATACCACCAGTGCGGGTTATGGGTAATCTCGGTTTCCAGCGATTTGAGCGACTCGCCGGGTTTGAGCTTGCTGCTTTTCCACAGGCGCACCACCATGCCCGACTGCGACATCGTGAAGCTGAGGAACACGCCGATGGCGTACAGCGGGATCAGGCTGGTGACACTGGCGTTGCTGATGAGCACCAGCAGCGACGAAAACAACCATAAGGCAAGAATGCCTGTCGAGAACACCAGACGGCTGCCCAGAAAGGTTAACTGGCGCGGCAAGAAACCATCGCCTGCGTGCAAAGCCGCCAGCCGTGGAAAGTCGGCGTAGCTGGTGTTGGCGGCCATCAACAGGATCAACGTTGTCCCGACCATCACCATCAGGTACGGAATTGACCCCTGTCCTAGCACCGTCCGCGCCAATTGCGAGATGATGGTCTCGGTCTCGCTGGGCAAGGCGTGGATTTGCTGGGCCAGCGCGGTGATCCCCAGAAACAGGACGATCAGCACCGAACTCATCACGATCAATGTGCTCGCGGCGTTCTTGCTGCGCGGCTCTTTGAAGGCCGTGATGCCGTTGCTGATAGCTTCGATGCCGGTCAGGGCGGTGCAGCCCGACGAAAACGATTGCAGGATCAAGAACCAGCCCAGCGGCTCAACCACGTCGCGGTGCATGGCCGCCACATCCGTCACGGTGGGCAGCGTCCCGGTGAAGAATCTATACGCGCCAACGCCCAGCGTGATGAACATCGCGCCGAGAAAGAAATAAGTCGGTATCGAGAAGATAACGCCCGACTCGCGGACGCCGCGCAGGTTGACGACGGTCATCAGGCCGATGACGGCCAGCGCGATAGGCATCCGATAAGGCAGCAGCAGCGGGAACGCGGAAGCGATCTGGGCGACGCCGGATGAGATGCTGACCGCGACGGTGAGAATGTAATCGGTCAGCAGCGCGGCCCCGGCGATCTGCGCCGCCACTTCGCCCAGATTGTCGCGGGCCACAATGTACGCGCCGCCGCCGCGCGGGTAGGCATAGATCGTCTGGCGATACGAAACCGTGACGATCACCAGCAAGATCGCAATCGCGAGGGCAATCGGCAGCGACACGCCGAGGATCGCCAGCCCTGTCCCGGCGACGGCCAGATGGACGAGAATTTCCTCGGTGGCGTAAGCCGTCGACGACAGCGCGTCGGAGGCGAACACGGCCAGCCCGACCTTCTTGCTGACGGTCTGGTGCGGCAGATCGTCGGTGGCGAGCGGCCTGCCGGTGATGATATGGAACGGCGAAAAAACGGGTTCAGGTGATGCAGATTGTTCGGTTGTAGTCATTTGTTTAGTGTCTGCCGTAGGCAGGGGCAATGATCTCATTGCTCCTGCCGAAAGTGTTGTTCCGATTCAATAGACTACCCCTGAGCAGTTCGCAGTCAGGGGCATGGTCACAGCCAGCAAATCGGCGGAAGTGTAGCCTCCAAATGGGAGCAGCGCAACCCCCGCCAACTGGAATTCATGGTTTGTTCACAAACGCAGCGCGATAGGTTTTCCTCCGATGTTAGCCCATCTGTGCCAGAACGGGAGCATTATACCGCCAATAGTTGAAAGGGGGGTACACAATCGTATTGACGGTTATCAATATGTTTACGCTGTCGCTCGGATGTTTCAATCCCCCCGACTCTCGTCTATAATTTACGCCGAACGCCCAAACACGAATTGGCAGCCACAGTAGGGATACGGCATTGCCGAACCCAGTGGGGTGACCCTACGCCGCGCACACAAGGCTTTATATGTCAGACGAACTCATCGGGCAGGCGCTCGGCCAATATCAGATTCGCGTCCTGCTGGGGCGGGGCGGGATGTCCAGCGTGTATCTGGGCTATCAGGCCAACATGGATCGCACGGTCGCCATCAAGACCCTGCCGCGCGAATTCCAGCACGATCCGACTTTCCTAACCCGCTTCAAGCAAGAAGCCAGCGCCATCGCCAAACTGGAGCATCTGCACATCCTGCCGGTCTACGACGCCGGGGAGGATCGCGGCATCCCGTATATCGTGATGCGCTACCTGCCGGGCGGCACCTTCGCCGACCTGATCGCCGAGCGCCTGCCGCCCTACGCCGTCACGGCCCGCATCGCCGCGCAGATCGCCGACGCGCTCGACTACGCCCACGAGCGCGGCATCATCCACCGCGACATGAAGCCGTCCAACATCCTGCTCGACAGCGGCCAAAACGCCTACCTCGCCGACTTCGGAATCGCGCGCATGAAGGAGTCCGCCGACATCACCGGCTCGAAGGTGATGGGCACGCCGCCCTACATCGCCCCGGAGATGGTGCGCAAAGACGGCGTGTTGTCGCCGTCGGTTGATATTTACGCGCTGGGGATTATTGTGTTCGAGGCCATCACCGGGCGGCCTCCGTTTCTCAGCGACGACCCGATGAAAACTCTGATGATGCACGTCATGGAGCCGGTGCCGTCGGCGCGGGCCGCCGACAGCCACGTCAAGCCGGAGATCGACGCGGCGCTGATGAAAGCCCTCGCCAAGACGCCCGCCGAACGTTACAAGACGGCGGGCGAGTTCGCGGCGGCGCTGGCGAAGGCCATCCAATCGCCGGGGCGCAAGCCGGGCGAATCGACGCCAACCGGCAGTCGCGCCCGCCGAACCGCCACCCCCCCGCTGCGAACGCCGCCGCCAGCCTCGGCTCTGCCCGTCGCCCGGCGCGATGAGCCGCGCCCGCCCGCCCGCGCAGGGCAGGGGAGAACGGGGATCGTCGTGCTGGCCGGGTTGGCGGCGCTGGTTGGCGGGCTGGCCCTGACGGCCTTCGCCGCCAGCAATGGCAACTTGCAGCGCCTGTTGGCCGGGCTGGGGCGGGGCGGGGCCTCAACCCTGACGCCGACCGTCACTGTCACCCCCGGCCTGCCGGGTGGATCGACGCCCGACGCGACGTTAGCCTCGCCGATTCTAGTCGATCCCGGCGGCGGGGGAAGGGTGGCGTTTGTCTCCGGGCGGGATGGCAATTCAGAGATTTACCTGACCGATCTGGATGGCGGCGGCATTTTCAGGCTTACCCGCAACATCGCCGCCGACTACGACCCGGCGTGGTCGCCAGACGGAACTAAGATCGTCTACACCTCGACCGAGGACGGCGACGCCGAACTCAAGGTCATCGATCTGGCGGCCTGCGCCAGCCAGCCGGAAACCTGCGGTGAAACCGCCGAAGCGATCACCGATAACGGCGTCAATGATTGGCAGGCGGATTGGTCGCCGGACGGGGCGCGGATCGTGTTCGCCAGCAACCGCGATGGCAATTACGAGCTTTACATCATGCGCGCCGATGGATCGACCATTGAACGATTGACCGACACGCCCGGCGATGAAGCTTCGCCGCACTGGTCGCCGGACGGCGAGCGCGTCGTTTACAGCGCGCAGGAAGGCAGCAGCAGCCACCTGTTCATCGTCAGCGCCAGCGGCGGCGGCGCGACGCAGATCACGGGCGGCGATGGGCTGGATTTGTGGCCCGCGTGGTCGCCCGACGGTGGGCGGATCGTGTACACCTCCACCAAGGGGCTGCCCGGCAACCAGCGCGCCCTGTTCATCCTTGATCTGACGAGCGAGACGGTGGCCCAGATAAGCAACGGGGAAAAGCATGACGACGACCCGGCGTGGTCGCCGGACGGGTTGAAGATCGCCTTTGACTCGGATCGGGACGGCGAGAAGTTCGACCTGTACGTGCTGGACATCCAGACCCGCAACGCGGAGCGCCTGACCGACGCGCTGGGCGATGACATCGGCCCGGCGTGGCAGCCATAGGGGATTGGAGTTTGCCATGACTGACGATCTCATCTATAGCGAGCGAGTTTCTTCGAACAAGACTGAGGCGCTTTTCGTCGCCCTCACCATCCTCTTCCTGTCGCTGTTTATCTGGCGTTTCAATGTTAGCAGTCAAGATGCCCTTGCCGTTGTGTTTTTCTGCTTTTTCGTTTTCTTTCTTTTCTACTCGGTGAATTACCGAACCCTCGTTATCCGCCTCTCCTCTGCGTCTCTGAACCTCACGTTCGGCGTCTTCACATGGACAGTTCCCTTGACTAACGTGGATGAATGCCGCTTCGATGACATGCCAGTGGCAATGAGGATGGGGGGAGCAGGGATACACTTCATGGTTATTGGCAAGAGATACCGCGCCCTGTTCAATTTTTTGGAGCATCCTCGGCTTGTGATCGCGTTCAAGCGGAAAGTGGGTCTCGTGCGGGACATTTCCTTTTCGACACGCCAACCCGATGATGTTATTCGGCTCGTCCAGGAAGCAGTGTCGGCAATCCGGGCCGCTGATCTTTGAGTGAATAACCGATCCGTGTGTGGTTGCGACCAAATCAGACAGGCGTAGCAAGGTCGGCTGGAAAGCTAAATTCGCAGATTTGTGACTGCTCGCCCCCCTCTTTTTTCTGTAGACCAAACGTACTACAGATTGCTATTGACAAACTTTTCCCCATCGTCTAAAATATCATCCGAACATAAGTTCTAATCGCAGATTGCATCAGCTTTTGACTTTGGCTTTTGATCTTACTTCTGCATTCTGACTTCTAACTTCTGACTTGCCTTTGGGCTACCGAAGGACGGGCTTTGCAACCGCACTCGCCCCACCTTTGTTTCCTCCCCCGTTCTTTTTACGGGGGAGGTGGCCGAAGGCCGGAGGGGGTGAGGCCACTTATCCTGCGGAGTCGGGGCCGCCAGCCCCGTTCGTGTAGGGGCGACCCACTGGGTCGCCCGGTCTTTCGGCGTGGAAACCGACAGATGCCTACGCTTCATCCGCATAGTCTGATGTCATGCCACTCGCTTGGAAACCGGGCGGGCTGCCTCAGACCAGAAAGGAGTTTTGCGTTCGCAGGCATCGCTCTCCAACTTTGGGGAAACCTTCCAGTGCAAGATCGTATCTTACACGGCCTATCCGGGCGCAGTGGGGAGAACGGCACGGCGGGCAATCGAAGTAGGCGATGATTGGGCCATTAGTTTTCCCTTAATGGCATCCATGCGGCAGGTTAAGTTGCTCTCTGTTCGCTTCGCGCTAAAGGCGAACGAACAGTGGATCAGGAATGGCTTTCTGATCCATCGTTACTGTGCGCGAGCCTGCTGCCCTGCGGCGCTTTATCGGGCAAATTTGCCCCCGCCGACAGTCCAATTGAATATTTTCCGGCAAACACGGCATCATCGACAAAGCGTCAGCCCCCCTCGCCAATTTTGGCGAGAGGGTGGGGTAAGCAATACCGCCCGCCCCTATTCGAGCGAGGGTTGTGGCCCGATCCGGCAGGTGCGGCAAGATCGGCTGGAAAGCTAGAATCGTCAGATCGCCATCAACGTATGGAGAGATTTTCAAGTCTCCGCCCGCGTTTTTGTCTGGGCGGCTGCCTGATGGTAAGATGATTATCTAACTGCGCGATGCGTTGATAGATAAGGCTATCGGGCAGCGCAAGGCTGAAAAGCGATCTTCGTCATCTTGCTTTCCACAAGGAGAAACCTGCTCATGGCTGACTCACCCGCCCCTGCCACCCTGCCGGGCCGCGCCGAAGTCGCGCAGGCAGACCGCTGGAACGCCGAAAGCGTCTTCGCCTCGCTGGACGCGCTGGAGGCCGAATTCAAGGCCGTCACCGCGCTATTGGATGATGTGGCGAAGCATCAGGGCCATCTGGCTGATGGGCCAACCGCGCTCGCCGACTGGCTCGAATTTTCGGAAGGGCTTCTGTATCGCGCCGTCAAGCTGTACTTCTATGGGGTGATGGAGCAAGCCTGCGACAGCGAGGACGAGGCTGCTGGCGCGCTGGCGGGTCGCGGGTCGTCGCTGCTGGGCCGGATATTGGCGGCGATCTCCTTCACCGATCCGGAGATGATCGCCATCGGCCCGGACACGCTCGCCAGATGGCTCAAAGACGAGTCGCGCCTTGCCCAGTACGCGCATTATGTGGACGATCTGTTCCGGCGGCAGGCGCATGTGCGCTCCGCCGAAGTCGAGGAGATTCTGGGCGGTCTGGCTGATCCGTTCCAAACCATCCAGAACACAGGCGAAGTGCTGGTCGGCGCGGATATGAAGTTCGAGCCAGCCATCAGCGCCGCTGGCGAGAAACTCCCCGTCGCGCAAAGCTCCATCGACGCGCTGAAATCGAGCCTGGATCGGGAAGCGCGGCGCGCCTCCTTCGAGAGCTACACCAACGGCTATCTGGCGATGAAGAACACGCTGGCGAGCAACCTCACCGCCGCCATCAAAGTGGAGATCGCGCAGGTGCGCGCCCGCCGTTACGAGTCGGCGTTGGAAGCCTCGTTGTTCGCCAGCAATATCCCGACTGCCGTGTTCCGAAACTTGATTGAAACGTATCGCAAGAATCTCCCGACGTGGCATCGCTACTGGCGCGTCCGCCGCAAGGCGTTGGGTTACAAGGAACTGCATCCCTACGACATCTGGGCCCCGCTGACCAGCGAAGACCAGAAGATCACGTTCCCGCAGGCGATGGAGTGGATCGGCAAGGGGCTGGCCCCGCTGGGCAGCGAGTATGTCGATACCATGATGAAGGGCGTCATGGAACAGCGCTGGGTGGATCGCTACCCGAATCAGGGCAAGCGCCAGGGCGCGTTCTCGTATGGGACGCCGGAGACGCACCCGTTTATTATGATGTCGTTCACGGGCGAAATCGAAAGCATGTCCACACTGGCCCACGAATTGGGCCACTCGATGCATTCCTACCTGACGTGGAAGAACCAGCCGCTGGTCTATTCGAATTATTCGTTGTTTGTGGCAGAAGTCGCCTCGAATTTCAATCAGGCAATGGTGCGGGCTTATCTGCTGGACAACAATTCAGACAAAAACTTCCAGATCGGCGTGTTGGAAGAAGCCATGAGCAACTTCCACCGCTACTTCTTCATCATGCCGACGCTGGCGCGCTTCGAGTTGGAAATGCACGAACGCATCGAGCGCGGCGAGGCCACCCCCGCCTCAGCCCTCAACAACCTGATGGCCGACCTGTTTGAAGAAGGCTACGGCGGCGAGATGGTAGTTGATCGGGATCGGGTGGGGATCACGTGGGCGACGTTCGGGCATCTCTATGCGCCGTTCTACGTCTTCCAATACGCCACTGGCATCTCCGCCGCCAACGCGCTGGCCCGCCGCATTCTGGGCGGCGACCAGCAAGCGGCCAGGAATTATGTCGAGTTTCTCAAGGCGGGCGGTTCGGTCTACCCGCTGGACGCGCTGAAAATCGCGGGCGTGGATATGGCCTCGCCAGAACCCGTCAACGAGGCGTTCGCTGTGCTGTCCGGGTTGGTGGATCGGCTGGAGAAACTGGTGTCTTAATCATTCAAGCCGCGTGTCAAGGGGCGAGAACTATCTCGCCCCTTTTTGTTGATAGCGTCCCGTTCAACTAACTCCTGTAATGCGTCCAATCGCTCGTTCCAGTACGCCTCATAGCGCGCCAGCCACTGCTTGACCAGCAACAGGGCTTCCACCCGAAACTGATACCGTCGCTCGCGCCCATCCTCGGCTTCGATCTCGCCGATCAGCTCCGCCGCGCGCAATACGCGCAGATGCTTGCTGATGCCGGGCCGCGCCAGATCGGGGAACGCGCCAGCGATGTCGCCCGCTCGCTGCGGCCCCCGCTCGACCAGCAAGTCGAGGATCGCGCGCCGGGTCGGGTCAGCGATGGCCCTCAGCCGCGTGTCTAGTGGATCGCCCATATTTCAATCCACCATGCCTTCAATTGTCGCCGCCAGCTTGTCGAGATCGTTCAGGTATTCCCAGCCGCGCTGATAACCCTCGTATTGCTCGCGGGCAAGCGCGGCGGGCAGCTTCTCGAACCCCTCGTGGATCAGGCTCACCCGCGTTCCGCCCGCGACGGCGGTTAATACGATTCGCAAGGTGGTGTCCACCGGCCAGGGGTCTTTGCCGACTTCCTGCTCATTCCATGTGAAGGCCAGTTCGTTAGGCGGATCATAGGTCACGACCTTGCCGCGAATGTGGTAATGCCCGCCCTCATGCACCGTGTCGATAAACACCTCGCCGCCCAATTCGGCGCGGAACTCCTTGGGGCCGATCCATTCCTTGATCCCGCGCTCTGACCCCACATACGCCCACACTTTATCAATCGGGGCTTTGATCACGCGCTCAAGCCGCACGGCCATTGCTTGCTGATCGCTTACGCTGTCCATGAGTTGTTTTCCCCTCCACGCTGAGAATGTTTAGTTTGATACGTAACCATATGGTTACATAATAGCTAGATCGCTGCCGCTTGTCAAGCGCACACGATTGCGATCCCTACAGGTGCGCGTACAATTCAAAACTACACGTTATACGCTGTGAGAAATAATGATGACCATCACCATTCGACCAGCCCCTCTACTATGGTTTGTTGGAATCCCGCTGGTGGCGGCGCTGACTGCTTGGATATTCACTACCCAGTATCAATATTTTGCGGATATTAGTCAGGAATTCCCTCATCCCTGGGTAATAGGCGGCGCAGTTGGCGGATGCTTGATGGGTATCCTTCAGTGGGTCGCTATCAGGCTGCGAGTCGGACAAGCGCGCTGGAAAATGGCTGCAACTAATGGATGGTTAGCAGGGGTAGGCTGGGTGGTATTGACCACTGGCGGATGGTTGGCGGGTGCAGGCATAGCAGCGGCCATTCCTCGTCCATTTCTTGCGCCACCCGTTGATGATAATATTATGGATTTGAAGATAGTATTTGAGTTGATGGCGCTCATGATTGATTTGTTGCCGCCAACCGCGCTGATTGGCGGTCTGATCGTCGGTGTCTCACAGTGGCTTATTCTGCGGCAGCGCTTTGACCATTCTGGCTGGTGGTCTATCGCCAGTGTCTTTGGCTCTGTTTTGGGAGTTGGAGCGATTTACCTCCTTGCTGTTTTGGATCTGCCGATGGCGTTGTATGTTGGCGCTGGTGTAGGGGCAAGCACCTATGCGCTTGCCACATGGATAGTTGTGTTACGGCTTGTTCCTAAGCGCCACTCAGTACCCTCTTTCAACGACGGCGTGGATGCCGTGTGAGCGCTGCGTTCCGCAAAGGCGAATCATTTCATCAGAGGCAGTTTTGCATCTGACAGAGACTCTCAGCCCTCGACGGGATAAACTCCACAGTTTGCCCAGATGAACAGTTTGTGTTTTGTCATTCGATAGACCAGTCGCTAAGAACGTGGTTGCGCTCCTCGACGCGCCGCGTACAATCCAGTCAGCTATCTGCCGTTACTGTCTTTACTGCCGTTACTGGTAATTAACCACTAGCCACTGTTCTTAAGGATGCCTCTATGCAAATCGACACCTTCGACTGCCCCAGGTGCGGGGCGGCCATCAAGTTAAGTCACCCCGCCGAGAAAACCATCACCTGCCCGTTCTGCAATTCATCGGTGATTGTCCCCAAAGAACTGCGATCAACTGCCGTCCAGCCGCAGGTCGTCATTTCGACGATGCAGCCCGAAGATCAGAAAAACCTGCGGCGTGGCATTCTTGGCGCGCTGGGCATCACGACGGCTATTCCTGCGTTGGCGGGATGTCTGGGGCTAATCGTCGCGTTGGCGGGAGTGGGCGTCGCGCTTTATTTCACCCTGACTCCCGCCATCTCTGAGACAACTATCGGCCCGATCCTAGACAACAGCCCCCTTGAGCCGTCGCCGACGCCCGGTTACGCCGAACTGGTCTTGACCTTTGGCGGCGAGGGGACTGGCCCCGGCCTGATGGAAGACGCCCGTAGCATCGCCGTCGATAGCGAGGGCAACATCTACGTCGCCCAGTATCTTGGCGGGCGCGTCCAGCAATTTGATTCAACCGGCAAGTACCTCACCCAATTCCTCGTCGATCCCAAACTGCCGCTCAGTTCGATGGCGGTGGATCGGCAGGGAATCTTGCTCATCGTTCAGCGCGGCGCGATCACGCGCTACCAAGGCGGATCGGGCACGGTGGATAGCGCTGTGATCTATCCCGCCGATCTTTCCTTTGAAGACATTTCGCTGGCACCTGATGGCGGCCTCGTCACTTCGGTTTATCAAAACCGCGATGACATTGTGGTGTTGGCCCCCGATGGCAGCGTGACGCGCACGATTGAAGCCGCCATTAGCGGGGTCAGCGGCGATTCGGAACTCGATATGAAAGTGGCGATGGACGGTCTTGGCAACATCTACGCGCTGGGGACGTTCAACGACGCGGTGTTCAAGTTCGGCCCGGATGGCAAGTTCATGAATCGTTTTGGCGAGCAGGGCGACGAACCCGGCCAGTTCACCGCGCCCTCGTCGATTGCCGTCGATGGGCAGAGCCGGGTGTATATCACCGATTTCAAAGGCGTGCAGGTGTTCAGTTCGGATGGGCGTTATCTGGGCGTGATTGACGTGGACGGCGCGGCCTCCGGGCTGGCCTTTGACGCGCAAGGGGCGTTGTACGTGGTCGCCCGGACACATGTCTACAAATACTTGCTCCACTAATCTGCTTGTAATCAATTATTATCGATGGGCGAGATACAATCTCGCCCCCGCCTGACAGCCAGGAGAGCGCATGAATCAATCAAGCATCATCGCCTGGGAAGACAGGCTCACGCGCCTTGCTCTGGCCTCCCTCGTCATAGGAACGGTCTATGGTGTTTACGCCGGGGCCATCGTGACCATGTATTACGACATCACGCCGAACATGGGCGCGCTGGAAGACAACCTCCCGCCGATCAATGCCATTTTCTATTTTCTTGCCATCATCGTGAGCTTTGTTCACCTTCCTTTGGCTCTTGTGGATATCCGGCATCAATCGTGGCGGCAGGGGTTGATCAGGGTGGGGGCATTCATCGGCCCGCTCGTCATCTTTCTGGGCGCGGAAGGATTGGTCGCGCATTCCCTATGCTGGGGGGAGATTAGCTACACCGACCAATTTCACCTGCTTCACCACAGCCTCTTCGCGGGCGTCCCGCTGACTCTGCTTTATGGGTTGGCCCTGCGCTGGTTGTGGCGCCCCGCCGACTTCAAGCCCGCGCCCGCCATACCGCGCGCGGCGTGGATATTAATCTCCGGCGCGACGATCTTCGTGGTCGTGGCGCTCATAACGGTGATGGCAGTCATGATGGGCGGTCTTTCGATGATCATTCCCTGACCGTGAAGGTCTTAGGAGTCATAAAATGGCATTACCGAATCTCAACCGCTGGACGGGCGGCGCGCTCGTCATCGGGAGTTTGTTGTTTATCGTCAATAAGTTCAATGACATGAGCCAAACCTATTTGAACAGGCCAATGCCTGACCTAATCACAGGCCGCGATATCGCCTGGCTAGCGCTGGGTCCAGTTCTGTTGGCAATCGGGTGCTGGGGCTGGTATCAAATCTATGCCAAGCGTAGCAGCGCGCCCGCCAAAGTTGGCTTGGCGATGCTCCTCACCGGGGCGATTTCCCTCGCGCTTGGTCATGCCAGCTTTGTCAGCTTTCAAGCCGAGCCGATGTTCCTTTTCGTCATCCTCGGCGTTTTTCTCATGACGGCAGGCTTGATTCTATTTGGCGCGGTCAACCTGCGCTTGAAGGCCATTCGGCGTTGGCCGTTCCTGCCGCTCGTGACCGGGCTGCTCGGCTTCGTCGGCTTTGTCGTGTTCGGCGGCAAGGAATACCCCGCAATTTTCTTGGCCCTGCGAACCCTTTTCGGGCTGGGGCTTGTGATGATGGGCGTCACGCTCTTGTTGGACACGCGCGGAGAAACAACCCCATGACCGCTATCCTCGACCCGGAACAAACCGAAACCCGCTTTATCCACGATTTCGCCAATCTGGACGGCGCGAACGTGTTAGAGGTCGGCTGCGGCGATGGCCGCCTGACGTGGCGTTACGCTACCCAGGCGTCTCGCGTCACCGCCATTGATCTCGATCCGATCCGATTGGCCCAAGCCATAGCTGCGCGCCCGGCTGATCTGCGAGATCGCGTTCGCTTGCTGAAAGCCAGCGCGCTTGATCTGCCTTTTCGCAAGGAGACATTCGACCGCGCTATTCTGGCGTGGTCGTTGTGATGACTCCCCCATGAGGGCATGGTTCATGCCCTGAAGCAAATCTGGCGGACGCTCAAACCGGGCGGCCTGCTGCTCGATCTGCGCCCGTATTCCGCGAACTGCCCGGTGGAAGTAGTGGCCGGGGATCGCATGGAAGTCGCCGGGCGGATTGACGACTCGGCGGGGCTTCCCGACGACGAAGCCGCCAGCGCCGCGATAGGCCGCGCTGCGCACGAAGGCTGGTTCAGGCTTGAACAAAGCGGCTCGTTCGATTTTATGTGGGGCTGGGACGACCTCGAAGAAATGTGCTCATACGTCGAGGAGAAATGGGCCGATTGGCTCAATTTCCCGCTGGACGCGCGGCGCAATGCCGCCCGGCTGATGCGCGAAATGGGCGCGTCGCAGGTTCGCATCCGGCTCAACATGATCATTGCGCGCTACCAGAAATCCTATGAAACGAATCCTTTTCTACCGCGTGTCTGAGGCTTACGGCGAGTTCTCCAACTTCGCGCCTTATCGTGTTTGGCTCAAAGACAAAAGCTGGCCTACCTCCGAGCATTATTTTCAGGCCCAAAAATTCGCCGCGACAGACCACGAGGAAGCTATACGGCTGGCGCAGTCAGCGCGGGTCGCAGCCAATATGGGTCGATCCCGCCAGCGGCCCTTGCGCCCCGATTGGGAGCAAGTCAAGGATGATGTCATGCGCGAGGCGGTGCGCGCCAAATTCAGCCAGCATCCTGAACTCGCTGAAATGCTGCTGGCGACAGAAGACGCGGAGATTGTCGAAACTGCCGCCAGAGACAGTTATTGGGCCGATGGCGGCGATGGTTCCGGCCTCAACCGCCTCGGCCAAATCCTGATGGAAATCCGCGCCGAAGTGCGGGCTGCTCGGCCCGCCCCCTTGACGCGCGGCGAAACACGGTCCGGTTGATCGTGTTTCTACCTCACGGTTCAGATCGAGTATAATGCTTTGAACTCTGCGCTCGACCCACACAAACTGGCAGAGTTGAGGAATCGTCATGCCCGAACAACGCGAAGCCCGTGTCCTGATTGTCGATGACCAGCGCGACATCGCCCGTGTGTTGCGCACCGCGCTGGAATTGACCAATCGCGGGTATTTCATTGTCGCCGTCCCGTCCGGCGAAGAGGCCATGCTGGAAATCCAGCGCAAGGAATTCGATATTCTGATCACGGAATATCGGCTGCCGGGCATAACCGGCCCGGAATTGATCCTCAAGGTGCGCAAGAAGCATCATGGCATGAAGGCGATCCTGATCACGTCAAACCCGGTGGCGGAAGTCAAGCGCGACCTCCGCGAAAAAGGGATCGAAGTGCTGGTCGGCATCTTTGAAAAGCCGATAGACACCACACGGTTCACCGCCGCGGTAGACGCGGCGGTGTTGGGCGAGAGGGCGCACAAGGCCCAGCCAGTGCTGATGGCCGAAGACCCGCTTGGCGAAGTGCCCGTGTTTGACGAAAGCGCAATGACCGAAACGCTGTCAAGGTTAGTGGGCGACCTCGGCTGCAACGGGGTCATGCTGGCCGACCGCAAGGGCCGGGCGCTGCTGGGACAGGGCCAGATTGACCAATCGCTGCGCTTTTCCGAGCTGGCCGTGCTGCTGGCGGGCAACTTCACCACCACCGCGCAGATCGCCGGCTATCTGGGCGAGTCTGCTTCCTCAGCCGTGCATTATTACGAAGGCGAATGGAGCGACATCTACGCGATTTCGGTTGGGCTGCATTTCTTTGTGTCGATTGTGTACCCCGGCGGCAGCCAGAAGCAAATGGGGCCCGTGCTGCGTTTTGGCCGGGCCGCCGCGCAGGAGATGATTGACATCATCGGGCCGCTGGCCCTGACGACCACCACCATCACCCAGCGCGCCGCTCCCGGCCCGGAGCCGGCTATGGGGCATGGCGCGTTTGAAGGCTACGTAGAAGATGCGGCGGCTGACGCGCAGGTGGAAGAAGCTCCGCAGCCCAAACGCAAGAAGACCGCGCCGCTGCCTGCCGTCGAGATTGATATGGACGCGCTGGACGCCGACCTTGCCAGCGGCGGCGAGGGCAATCTTGACGATTTTTGGAGCAAGGCCGCCGAAGAGCATGAAGTGTTGGCCGACAACTCCATCTCGCGCGAGGACGCTATCGCGCTGGGGCTGATCCCGAACGACGAAGAATAAGGGAAAATACGAAGTTAGAACGTAGAATGCAGAAGTAAAAGCTGAAAGAGCCAACCGCAAGCAAGGTTGGCTCTTTTGAATCTAGAAAACGCTGGGGCGATCCGGCGGGATCAGGGCACGGCGCAGCCTATCACGCTGATGGCGTCAGCGCGAAAAGGGCAGGGATTGACTTTAACGGACAGGCTCAGTACAGATCGTCGTCTTCGTCGTCGTACCAGTCCTCGTCGTCATCGTCATCCCAGTCGTCGTCCCCATCGTCGTCGTCGAGTTCTTCCTCTTCAAGATCGTCCCACTCTTCATCGTCTTCAATCTCGTCTTCGAGGTCTTCCTCGTCCCAATCCTCTTCAACTTCTTCGTCCGGGTTGGGCCCGCTCAGGCGAGGCTTCAAGGCTTCTTCTTCCATCCAGTTAATCATGGCCCATGCTCCTTCGAATAAAGAACGATTGCGTCCGGCGTTCAGGAGCGCCGGGCAAAGTCGCCAATAGAGTAGCACAAGATTTTGTAAATGCAAGTGGGAGAAGAGACAGTAACTACAGTAACAGCAGTAACAGCGGTAACTTCAACAACCTGTGACGGGCGCTAGCTGCTATCCGCCGATTTCGGACATGACCCGGTTCATCGGGATCACGTTCTCGGCGAGGCCGTGCCCCCACGGCTTGGCCCAGATGCCGCCCCGGATGATCTGCTTGAGGTCGTCAATCGTCGCGCCCTGCCGCAGCGGCGTGAGCAGATCGACTTCATTTTCGCGCAGCAGGCACAGCCGCACCTTGCCATCCGAAGTCAGGCGGGCGCGGTTGCACGAGGCGCAGAACGGCGTGGTCACCGACGAGATAAAGCCCAGTTTGCCCCGCGCCCCCTTGATCTGGAACAGGCGGGCTTCGCCGTCCAGCTTGCCCGCGTTGATCGGGATCAGCGGCCCAAACTCGGATTCAATCGTGGCATGGAGTTCAGCCTCGGTGACCGCCTGCGAGGTCTGAAAGGCGGCCACATCGCCAAATGGCATCATTTCGATAAAGCGCACCTGCCAGTCATGTTCCAGCGTCAGCGCGGCGATATCCAGCACATCCGGGCCGTCATTGTAGCCGCGCGCCACCACTGCGTTAATCTTGAGCGGCAGCAGCCCGGCGGCTTCGGCGGCGAGAATGCCCTGCCAGACATCGTCCAGTTTGCCCCAGCGGGTGATCTTGCGGAACTTCTCGGCGTCCAGCGTATCGATGCTGATATTGACGCGCTTCAGCCCGGCGTCAGCCAGCGGTTGGGCCATCTTGCCCAGCAAGACGCCATTGGTGGTCATCGAGACTTCGCTTACGCCGGGGGTGGCGCACATTTCGCGCACAATATCGACCACATTGGCGCGCACGGTCGGCTCGCCGCCGGTCAGCCGGAACTTCTTGAAGCCCAATTCGACGAACAGCCGAAACAGCGTGAGGATCTCGTCGTCCTGCATCATCTCGTCGTTGGGGCGGAAGGTCATGTCTTCGGGCATGCAGTAGACGCAGCGCAGGTTGCAGTGATCGGTCAGCGAAATCCGCATGTAGTTGATGTTGCGTCCAAAGCGATCAAGAGCCACGCTGATCAGTCTCCGGGGTGGGGCGATTATTGCTGTGATTGTAGTGATAGGCGATCAGTTTAGCAAACAATTATCTGTTTTATTCGGCTAACTCAGCCGCCCCATTGTGACACGGATCAACCAATTTCGCACAAGATCGCCTTATGGCTATAATGCAATCTTAACGTCACAAGAATATGGCAAATATTTAACGAGAATAAGTTTCTATGGCCTCATATCGAATGCCATCGATTTCTTGGAAAGCTGAGTGGCTAAAGAATTTGCCTTTTGCCCTCATCCAATTCCTCGTCATAGGCGTATTTATTGTCGCCATTCCTATCTTGGTCTCCAAAAGAATGACCCTGGAAATTGGTCTCTCTCTAATCCAAGCGTGGCTAGTAATGACAATTGTGTTTAGCTTGATTGGCATCTACAGTTATTGGAGCTTCTATCGTCGGCTGGCGACATTGGAAATTATCGTTGAGACCGAACAGATTATCCGGCGAATAGCAGGCTCGCAAGATGTGGTATTGCAAAGAGAGATTGTCGGCAAGATTATTGAAGATTCGCGTGGTGTAAGAGTCTATTCAAAAGCAAATCGAACCTTCTTTTGGATTCCTAACAAAATTGAGGGTTTTGCTCAGTTGAGGGCGTGGCTAGATAATGAGTTTCATATAACTCAAGGCGGTTTCTGGTCAAATACCCACCCGTTAGTGACAGCCGTTGGGGGTGTCGCTTTTGCACTACTTCTGCTTTTTGGTCGTGCTGTTTGGCTGGTAGTGCCTGTAAGTCTGATCTCAATTGGCATGAGTTTTTATACAATACATTTCATGTCTCGGGCGCGCGACCAAGCGTTATTGATCAAGATACTGCTGATTGCGTTGTCTGTCGGAATGACAGTATTTGCTATGGTTCGTATCGTATCGGTTTTGAGGTAGTAGCAAATCTCACAGTTATAAAGAGGGAGTGAAGGCCATTGAGCGCATTCACGCATTACCGGGATCACGTTGGCTCGCGCCCCGACAAGCATTACAAAGCCACGCTGTTCGAAGGCGAAATGATGATGGTCGGCATCAACTGTTTGGAGCCGGGCCAGAACCAGCCTGCGCACGATCACAGCAGTTCGGACAAAGTTTACATTGTGATGGAAGGGACGGGGACGTTCACGATTGGCGAAGAAACCCGCGAGGCCAGTGTCGGCGAGGTGGTGTGGGCCAAGTCAGGCGTCTCGCACGGCGTGGAGAACAAAGGAACGACGCGGTTCGTGGCGCTGATCTGCATCGCGCCGCTGCCAACATAGGTGATAAAATGCCAGCAGGACGCCCTGCGGACGATAGGGATATTCAGTAGAATCAGTTTTGATCAGCGCTGATAAGGAGGATTGTGAACATGGCCGTCGTTCACCACAGCATCTACGATGAGTTTGTCGAGTTCATCACATCCGCGCCAACATTGGAGCAGATCACGTTGTTCCGATTGTCTGACCCGATAGAGACGCGGATCGGGGAGTTGTTGGACGCCAACCGAAATCGAGCGCTGACGGCGGAGGAGCAGGCCGAACTGGATGAAGCTGTCCGCTTGGAACACCTGATGCGTCTGGTCAAGATACGCGCTTATGAGAAACTGGACGCTCGGAATTGACGCACATTCTTGACGCGCTAAGGCAGTAGATGATCCGGCGCGTGTGTTGGAGCGCGAGATACTCATCAGCTTGAAGCGGTATCCATAAAGCGTTGTTTTGAGTCATCGCGGGATCGGCGCCATCATGGCGTTGATCTGCATCATCCCGCTGCCAAGCTAATAAACCCCGTTCATTCTTCCGTCGAGGCGACCAACCAATAAGACGTGAACACAACTGGCTCGACGCACTGCGGGTACAGCGCGTCGGTGAACTTTTTGACCGCCTCCGAATTGGCGTGATGCTCCTCGGCGGCTTCGTTCTCAAACGCAAAGAAATGCAGGAAGCTGGTCTCGTCTTCGGCCTGCTGAACCGAGATATACATGCGGGTGTCCGGCTCGTTGCGCGTGATGTGATCGACAAATTCCTCAATCGCCGCCCGGCAGATATCGACTGATTCCGGTTTGACCGTGAAACGGGCAGTCATATAGATATGCACGATTAGCCTCCTTAAATCACGAGATCAAGGTGAATATAGCGCTCTGGCGGCATTTTCAACAGCGCGTAGCAAGTTACAACGCCGCTACAAAAAGCGGCGCTCTTTTTGCGAATGCGGCATAATTGCCGCGCTGCCCGTTTTCAGGCAGACATTATTTTAGGACAAGCGGACTTATGACCCCCTTTTCAGAATCGCCAGAAGCTCTGCAAGCCTATACCGCCCTCTGTGATTGCTACGTCAATTCGTATCGGGCCTACTGCCAGAAACACAACGCCGGGCTATCCCCGGCAGAGGCAGAGCGACAGGCTATGAAGATGCTGGACGCCTTCTTTAATCAGCATTCCTCATTCAACCCGGCTTACGCTTCGCGGCGCGGCATGGAATCCTTGATTGACCAGCTAAACGCCGCCTTTGGTCTTAACACCGATCCCGATATTTTGGAAGACCACAACGTGACTCTGCACCTGTTCATCAGCGATTTGCAGGAGTCAGTCACGCTGCTATAGTCGGCGTATCACGGCGGCTGATTCGGCTGGCCTACCACTCGCCCACCAGTTCAACCTCAAGTTCCAGATCAACCCCGGACTGCGCCTTGACCTCGCCCCGCGCCAGATCCGCCAGCGCTTTCACGTCGCCCGCTGTCGCGCCGCCCAAATTGAGGAAGAAGTTGGCATGGATCGCGCTGATCTCCGCCCCGCCGATTCGCCTCCCTTTTAAGCCTGCAGCCTCAATCAGCCGCCCCGCGTAGTCGCCGGGAGGGTTTTTGAACATCGAGCCAATGGTCGCCCCCGGCGGTTGGGTCCGCTTGCGATAGTCCGTGTGTTCCTGCATCCGCGCCTGTATCGCCTGCGGGTTGTCGGGCTTGAAGCTCATTTCCACGCTGAGTATCACGCTGCGCCGCCGTTCGCGCTTGAGGATCGACGAGCGATAGCCAAAGGCCATCTCCCCGCCCGAAAGCGAAACGTCGCCCTGCGGGGTGGCGAGGTTGACCCGCGTGACTATCCCGGCCATCTCGCCGCCGTGCGCGCCCGCGTTGCCATACGCCGCCCCGCCAATAGTCCCCGGCACGCCGATAGCCCACTCCATGCCCGCCAACCCGCGCTTTGCGCAGCGTCGGGCCAACAGGATAGAACTGGCCCCGCTTTCAGCGATGACTCGCGTCCCGTCAAACCGCGTTTTTTCAGCCTGATTGCGCACGACCAGCCCTCTGAACCCCGCGTCGCTGATCAGGATGTTTGACCCGCCGCCGAGGACGCATAACGGCAGTTCGTCCATCCATGCGATCTTTGCCGCCGCCCGCAGATCATCCACGCTTTGGGCGATCAGAAAAGCGTCCGCCGGGCCGCCAATGCGCGCCGAGGTGTGTTTCGCCAGCGGCTCATCCGGCAGCGCCTGATCTCCAAACATCGCCGTCAATTGGTCAAGGGCCGCTTCTGAGAGCGTCATGATTTTTTCAACCACCGGGCGATAGCAAACGGCAGATACGCCAGCCCCATAAACACGACCGCCAGCGCCTCCAGCCAGATCAAATATACCGGCCAAGGGCCGAGCTTGTCGAGCAGGCTGGGAGTATCCGGCTTGCGGTTGATGAACATATAATTGCTGCCCATGACCCGGTTGACCAGCAGCATCGGCGCGCCGAGCAGGTTGAGCAGCTTGACCGCTTTGGGGATCGATTGGGCGCGGGGGCGGTAGCCTTCGACAGTCGCCATGTAAATCGGGGCAGTCACCAGCAGCCCGTGCGCGACAAAGGTCGTGACCGCCCGGAAATGCGGCAGTTCATAGATGCCGGCGTCAGGCGTCACCAGCGCCTGCATCGCCCCCGGCACTGACAGATAATACGACATCTGGAAAAGCTCGTCGTTAGGCTTCACCAGCAAATAACAGTTGGTGTAGATCATCGCCCCGCACAAATGCAGGGGCAGCACCGTTTTATGGCTCCACTGCCCGGTGCGGACATGCCAATAGTGCATCAGCCCTTCGTTAGCGACAAAGGCCGCCGCCATCCCGGTTCTGATAGCTTTGCGCGTCGATTCTTTCTTGGGTTTCCACAACGCCAGCCCCACGTTGATCGCCACAATCACGCCCAGCGCGATCAGGTGGAGCTTGCCAAACAGCTTGAACGGCGCGCCGGGGGGCTGCTTGCCAAAGTAACGGTCGATCAGGTGGCTCATGGCGGTCTCTGAGGGCGAAAAGAGAAAGCGCAACCATTGATGCCATTATCGCATTTTTGCGCGCAATATCAAACCTGCTGCGGCGGAGCGCGGGCGATAGTTGCCGGGTTGTCTGGCGAAGTGACTCAGGATACTATCAACTGAGACGATGCTTGCATCGATCCCCGGCGCAGGGGGAGTACAAAGAGACTCAGGTGTTTGACGAGGCGCAGACTGTCGCCTTCGCCTGCCTGCCGGCGATTCCCGTCGTGGTCGGCAAGCTATTCGAGGGCGCGCCGGACACCACGCTGTAGCAGTGGACACCCGTAAGGAGAATTCAAAATGGTGAACGTGACAGTAGCCATAGACGAAGAACTGCACGAAGTTATCAAAATCGCAGCGCGGCTCAAGGGTGTCAGTGTTGAGGCGTATCTTCGAGGCTTAGTGGAAGATTCGATTGGCGACATCAAAACTCGGATGAACGATCCTATCATCGGCATGGTGAAGGGCGCGCGCTCCGATTTATCCGAGCGCGACGAAGAGTTACTGCAAAGCGGGTGGCGACCCGATTAAAATGGAGTCTCTGGTTGACACCGGGTTCGCTCTGGCGGTCTTCTCGGAAGATGACCAAAAGCATGTGGTGGCAAGGCGATATTTCAGCGCCGTATCTGGCACGCTGCTTTTGCCAGCAATCACCCTGCCTGAGCTAAACTATCACTTGAATCAAACGGGTGGTAACAAGCTGGTAGCCAACGTGTTACGCGCTATTCACGACAGCCGCTTTGTGGTGACCGACCTGATTAACGATGATTACCAGCGCGCCGCGTCCATTCTTGAAAAATATCACGACACACGTATCGATTTTGTGGATGCCTGTATCATGGCGCTGGCGGAACGGCTAAGAATCACGCGAGTTTTGACCTTTGACCGCCGCGACTTTGGGCTTTATCGCCCGATGCACGTGGAGCAATTTGAATTACTCCCTTGACTTCCGCTGAGAGAATCCGGTGGTTGGCAAGCTGTTCGAGGGCGCGCCGGACACAACGCTGTAGCTTGCGGGCATTATAATCTAGTCTAGGACGATGGATGGATTTGGAGGCTAATATGGTATCGCTGGTCATGCCAACCGATGCTCCGGCCATCAAAGGCCCGCCGCAAGGACGTTGGACGCAATCAGAATGGGAAAAGCTGCCGGATGATGGCAACCGTTACGAGATCATCGACGGAGTCCTGTATATGTCTACTGCGCCCGGCTTCACCCACCAGCGAATCATTGGACAGCTTTACAAAATGCTCGGCGTTCCGGCAGAAGAACAGGGTTTGGGTATCGCCATATTCGCGCCTTTCGGCGTGTTTATGCCCAATTGCAATCCCGTTCAGCCGGATTTCGTGTTCGTTGCAAAGAGTCAGGCGAGCATCATTCAAGAGCGCGGCATCTTCGGTGTTCCCGATCTAATCGTCGAAATCCTCTCGCCGGGCAACCGCGCTTATGATGAAGAAGTGAAATTTCAGGCGTATGCGACAGCGAACGTCCCCGAATATGTGATTATTGATTCTGCGGCTCGGAGTCTTCGGCTCAATCGATCCCCGGCGCAGGGGGAGTATAAAGAGACTCAGGTGTTTGACGAGGCGCAGACTGTCGCCTTCGCCTGTCTGCCGGGGATACCCGTCTTGGTCGGCAAGCTGTTCGAGGGCGCGCCGGACACGACGCTGTAGCGGCGAACAATAAAAAGAGGTCTAAGAATGCCAGGCATGGCAATCGAAATCGACGACGAATTGCGCGAAGTCATCAAAATCGCGGCAAACTTCAAGGCTTAAGCGTCGAGGATTATTTTCGCGGCCTGGTTGAAGATTCGCTAAGCCTAGCTGTCTGTCGCCTGATCGTGCGCGAAGTTCAGTGAATCCGGTATTGGCGTGAGCGCGAGTTCACCGTCTCCGTTGAGGAACTGCGCCGACACGCTCTGATCAAAGGCGTCCGCAGCTACGATCTTTCCGGCGGCTTGATCCTCATCGATTACAGCCCGCAATTGGCGGGTGGCGTCCCGAAGGGTTGCGGAAAACACAGCGACCATACCCCGACCCAGCGCGGCAGTGAAGAGGCCCGCGACCTTCCCGCCGCCTTTGGGCCGCAAGTTCAGGGCGTGGGTGTAGCGGACGCCGCCCGGGATGGGCGTCACGGAGTGCATCTCCGCCCCCAGCACACCCGGGATCATTTCATAGCGATAGGTATAATATTCAAATGGGCGCCAATCGGTGATCTCCCAGTCGGACTTGCTCGTCGCGTTATGATGGCAGTGTTGGTAAGTGCCAACGCCCTGCCTGCCCAGACGCTTGCCGGAGACAGAGAAGCCGTAGTATTTTCCCCAGCGAAGTTTGTGTTCGGGCAGGGTGATGTAGTCCCAGGCCACAGAGAGCGGCGCTGGCAGATCGACGGAAGCCGCGTACATGATCTGCTTGCCTTCGAGCCGGTCGCGGCGCTGGGCGCGCATCTGCTCCCACACCGCATGTAGATCGTGAACATAGCCCGGAACCTTGCCGACATGCTCATACTCTTCCGAATGCTTCACCATGCCTTCGGTCAGCTCAGCCATGCCTGCCGCATCGACCGCCGCCTGACTGAAGAAGGCATACGCCTGATAGCCCGTGGCTTCCTTAATATCGTTCTTCAACAGGCGGTGAATGGTGATCACCTCCGCCCCTTGCAGGTCGCGGATACCGCCGATGGAATGCTCCACGTATGGGCCGTGATGCACCACCAGCTTGAGATCGAGGGACGGGATCAGGCGGCAGGCGTTGCAGGTGCAGGTAGTGTTGAGGCGGGAGCGCTCCTGCGTCTGGCGGAATGCGCCGTAAATCGATTCGACGATCTCGAGCAGAGTCTGGCCCTTGACCATGTCCTGCTCCGGCGAATAGCTGAAAATCGCGTCGCCTTCCAGCTTGACGATCCGCAGGGGTGGCACGGTGGCCTTCACCAGCGCGTTCAACAGGTGGTTGAGAATTTCCTCGGCGTGCTCCAGTTCGGCCTGGGTCAGGAAAGCCGTGTAGCCGGAGATGTCGCAGATGACAAAGAAGCCTTTTGATGTCATGATTTCCCCGATGTATTCTTAGGACGTTATCCATAGATTGTAAATGAAAGCGTGTTCCTCGAACAACCGGGCAATTCATATTGGCCGATCTAAGTTTTGTGGTCACATCATTGTTGCCAACTCTTGAACACCAGCACCGCGTTATGCCCCCCGAACCCAAACGAGTTGCTCATCGCCACGCTGATCTTCTTCTCCCGCGCCACGTTGGGCACGACATCTAAATCGCACTTGGGGTCGGCCTCGCGGTAATTGATCGTCGGCGGGATCGCCCCCGCGTTGATCGCCTGCACACAGAAGATCGCCTCCGCCGCCCCCGCCGCGCCCATCATGTGCCCGGTCATGCTCTTGGTCGAGCTGATCGGCGCGTCGTAGGCTTTCTCGCCAAACGCCCCCTTGATCGCCATCGTCTCCGAAGCGTCATTGATCTCCGTCCCTGTGCCGTGCGCGTTGATATACCCCACCTCATCCGGGTTGATTCTTGCGTCGTCCAGCGCCCGCCGGATCGCCGCCGCCGCCCATGCCCCGTCTTCGGGCGGCGCGACAATGTGATAGGCGTCGGTGGTCGCGCCGTAACCCGCCAACTCGGCGAAAATTTGCGCCCCGCGTTGGAGGGCGTTTTCCAGCGTTTCGAGGATCATCACCCCCGCGCCTTCGCCCACCACCAGCCCATCCCGGTCGCGGCTGAAAGGCGATGGCGTCCCCTCCGCCCGGCGGCTGTAGGCCCGCATCCGGTCAAAGGTGGCGAGGCTGAGAGTCGTCACCGCCGCGTCCGCCCCGCCCGCCACCATCGCATCCACGATCCCAGCCCGGATCATCTGGTAGGCCAGCCCAATGCTGTCCGCCCCGGTCGCGCAGGCCGACGCCACGGCGAACGACGGGCCGCGCAGCTTATGCGCGATGCTGATGCTGGGCGAGGTGGTCATAAACTGGGTCATTCCCAGCGGATCAACCGCGCGCGGCCCGTTGGCGTTCAGGGTGGTGATCTCACGGATCATCGATGATAACCCCCCAAACGCGCAGCCAATCGACAGCCCGATCCGGTGGCTGTTCTCCTCGGTGATTTCGATCCCGCTGTGTTTGATCGCTTCATTGGCGGCGACATTCGCCAACTGCTCAAACCGATCCATCCGCCGCGCCGCCTTGATCCCCAGCGCCGCCGCCGCGTCAAAGCCCTTGACCTCGCCCGCCTGCGACGCGCCATAGCCCGCCGTGTCAAACAGCGTGACCGGCCCGATGCCCGACTGCCCGGCCATCAGCGCGTCCCACACGCTGGGAGCGCTGTGCCCCAGCGGGGTGATCATGCCATAGCCCGTCACCACCACCCGATTCATTGATCCCCTCGTTTCCTCGCTGCTCGTTGCCGATAGCGTATCACGACCGAAACGCCCGCGCCAATTCAATGAGACAAACTTGACGCCGCCACGGGGGGCGTTTATGATGAAGAGCCACAGGGACGAAAATCAAGGGGGAAACGCCGCTTATGACCGAGCAATTCTATGGCCCGGAATACGCTAATTCGTGGGCGATCATCATCGGCATCGATGATTACAAAGACCCGCGTCTGGCTCCGCTGGGAACCGCCGTCAAGGGCGCGCGGGCCGTCGCCGACCTGCTGCGAACGCAGTTCAGCTTCGACCCGGACAAGGTGATCCTGCTTGAAAACGAGCATGCCACGCAGGGCGCGATCCGCCGCGCCTTCACCGATCCGTTGAGCCGGATCGACAAGGTCACCAAAGACGACCGCGTCATCATCTACTTTGGCGGGCATGGCGTCACCTACGACACCGCCGAAGGCGACATCGGCAGCGTCTCGGCTTACGACACCGAACTGGCCTACTGGGACACCGCCATCCCGATGGACGAATTGACCCGCCTCGCCAACCGCAGCCATGCCAAGCATGTGTTGTTCCTGCTGGACGCGTGTTTCAGCGGCTACGCCACCACCCGCTCCGCCGAATCGGGAACCCAGCGCCAGCGCGAAGATTACATGACCCGCCCGGCCCGTCAGGTCATCGCCGCCGGGACGCGCGATCAGGTGGTCAGCGACACCTGGGGGCCGGGCGGCCATTCGCTGTTCACCGGCTTCCTGCTCGAAGGTCTCAGCGGGGCCGCCCCTGCCCCCGGCGGATTGCTGCGGGTCTACCATCTGGCCGGCTACTTGCAGGACGCCGTCGCCCAGCATTCGCGCTCGCGCCAGACCCCGCAGTACGCCGCATTGATGGGCAGTCAGGGCGGCGATTTTATCTTTGCCACTCGCCCCGTCGCCGAGTTGGGCACGGGCGATCTGGCCGCTTTGAAAAGCGATAACCCGGCGGAGCGCGTTTCGGCGGTGGGGCGGCTGCGCGAGAAAATCCAGACCGGCAGCCCAGAACTAGCGGATCAGGCGTTCACCCACCTGCAAGAACTCACCACCGACCCCGATGAAATGGTGCGGGCTTCGGCGCGCGGCGCGTTGCGGGCGCTCCTGCCCGAAACCAGCATCGCCCCGCTGGTTCGCCAGAGATTGCTGGCCACCCCGCTTGAAGGAACTTCCCGCCTGAAACGCACGGCCCAGACGGTTTATGCCGTGCTGTCCTTCACGGCTGGTTCGGCGGTGGGCTGGCGTTACGAGATGGTCGACGCCGCGCTGACGATTGGCCGCGCCCCCGACAACATCCTGTCTTTTCCCGAAGACGAGAAGCTCTCGCGCAAGCATGTCCGGCTGGAGGCCCGCGATGATCATGTCTGGCTGATCGATCAAAACAGCGCCAATGGCACGTTCGTCAACGCTGTCCGCCTGACCGGGCCGCATTCTCTCAGCGACGGGGATCTGGTTCGTTTTGGCGGGATGGAGTTAAGCGTGTCGCTGGCCGCCCCCACCGCCGCGCCGGAGGAAAAAGCCACCGTGGTGGATAGCAAGGAGTTAGGAAAACAATTGCGCGACGCGCAGGCCGCGCTGGTCAAAGACAAGGCGGCGGCAGACGCCAACGAGCCTATCGCCGCCGCGCCTGCCGCCGTTCACATCACGGTTGAATCGGTCGTCCGCCTCAAGGCCGCCCTGCGGTTGACAGGCCACACCCAGAGCGTCACCTGCGTGGCGTGGTCGCCGGATGGAACGCGGCTGGCGACCGGGTCGCTGGACAAAACGGTGATGACGTGGGACGCCAAAGGCCAGCAGAGCTTCACCTTTCAAGGGCACACCAGCCCGATCTCTGGCATCGCATGGTCGTTGGATGGCGTTCGTCTCGCCTCGGCCTCGTGGGATTCCACCGTCAGCATCTGGGACAGCATGTCCGGGCGGCGGCTCCGTGTCCTGAAGGGCAGCGGCGTGCTGATCTGCGTGGCGTGGTCGCTGGATGGCGCGACGCTGGTCAGCGGGTCGCGCAACGGCAGCATCATGGTCTGGGACGCCGCGACGGGCGATCATCAACGCGATCTGGCCGCGCACACCAATGTCGTGCATGGGCTGGCGTGGTCGCCCGATGGCGTCTGGCTGGCGTCCGGGGCCGCCGACAGAGTCGTCTTGATCTGGGACATGTTTAGCGGCGAATGGGTCAAATCGCTGGAGGGCCACAGCGACGAAGTTCAGTGCCTCGCGTGGTCGCCCGACGCGCGCTATATCGCCTCCGGCTCGCTGGATGGCAAGATCATTGTGTGGGACGTGCCCACCGGCAAGCCTCATCAGACATGGGAAGGCGGGGTGGGGCAAGTCCTCAGCATCGCATGGTCGCCCGTCAACGGGCTGGTGGCTTCGGGGCACGACAACGGCGCGATCATCATCTGGGAGGCCAAAACGGGCAAGCGGCTGCGCGTGCTGGATGTCCATAACAAAGCCGTCACCCGCGTCGAGTGGTCGCCCGATGGGACGCAGTTAGCCTCGTCATCGCTGGATGGCCGGGTGATTCTGTGGGCTGTGCCAGCGTAGGAACGCCGCTTCCGGCGCTGTTCAGCTTGTAACGCACTGACAGGCGGGGAGTCTAAACATAATCATCGAAACGGAGCGCCTTATCATGCAAATTCTACGCTGGTTGGTCATGGCGACGGTGATGGGGGTGGTAGCCGCCTGCGCGTCTGCCACTGCCACCACCACGTCGTCGCCTCTTGTCCCCACCGATCCACCCCCTGCGCCGTCAGCCACCCCGCCGATAGCGGTCACGGAGGCGGTTCAGCCCACGCCCTTGCCGCCCACCGATATTCTCCCGACTGCCGCGCCGCTGGCGAAGCCCACTTTTATCTTCCTCTGGGAGCCGGGTTGACCCCAATGCGAAGCCGCCAAGCCCGTCGTGAACGGGCTGTCCCAAAAGTGGTCTGACCGTGTGATCTTCTTGGACTATGACGTGTTCACGCCTGAAGGCGCGATCAAAGAGCGCGAGCTGGGGCTGCGCTTTCATGGCTACGCTATCCTTGACGCTAGCGGCAGCCTATTCTGGAATTCAATCGGCCATTCAGTGACGGTCGAGGAATTAGAAAAACAAATCGAGGCGGTTCTGGCCGTCCAAACACCGTAACGTCGGCGCAGGCGCGCAGTGAATTTGACTCGTTGCCTGATGCCAGTCCACCGGTGTCAAGCGAGCGCGCCTATCGCAAGCCAATCCACACATGGATCAGCCCTAAGATTGCGAACCCGGTCAAAATCAGCCAGTCATGCCATTTCCGCCCCAGCATGAGTTGGAATGCTGCCCTCAATAACCACCAACCTGCGATCCACAAAATCAGGCTGTGGGCCGGCCCAAGCAGCCAGTCCGGGTAAAATACCTCGACAATGCCAATGCTAATCAGAACAAAGCTGACATGGAAATTCATCATCCAGATGATTCCGTACAAGTTGTGCAGGTTTAATGGATAGACAATCGGCCAGAGTCTGAACGGCTCAATCTCGCGGTTCAGGTTGGACTCGGCATAAATGAGCGACCTGTAACGAAATAGCTGGGGGTAAACAATATGGGTCAGGCCCAGAACAGCGGAGAAAATTCCACATAAGGTCACTAAAACTGACACAGTTGCTTGCGCGGAAATTGTCATTGTTTCCTCCTGAGTTTGGCTGACCTGTGCCTAATTTCAGACAGGTTGGGTTGAGCGAATTCCTTATTCGCCCGCAGCGTGGGCCTTTCGCGCCGTGTCTGCCAGCCCGTTTAGCTCGTCCAGCGTGGTGATGCCCCGCACCCGTGCGATGAACTCGACCAGCGAACCGGAGTAATACCGCAGTTCCCGCAGAGCCGGGCCAATCGGGTTGCCGCCCGTCGCGCCCGGCTGGTCGGCGTATGATCCGTAAAACGCGAAGTACGCCTGATTCAGCTTGCGGATGTGGTAGCCATGCTCAAAGAACACCTCGCGCCGCTGCTCCATGTACGTTTCCGCCTCGGTGATTTTGCCCTCGCCGAGCAGTTCATCCACCCGCAGCCGTGTGGTATGCATTTCCGCGCGGAAATCAAATTTGGGTTTGGCCTGCGCTTGCGCTGGCTTGGGGGGTTCGGGCGGCTTGGGCGTGTAATCGGGCGGCGGCCCGGCCAGATCGGGGTAATAGCGGTTCAGGGTTGCCCAGCCAATCTCATTTCCAACGATGCTGGCGGTGGTCTCGTTCATGGTGTACAGATCAGGCGTCAGGCCATAATTCATCCCCAGCGGATAGAACGCCAGAAAGTGGTGAGTCCACTCGTGCGCGGCGATCTCGTAGACGCTCCGGGTGTAGCTGGTCTCGATCAGCATGGCCGGGTACACCGCCAGCCCGCCCAACGGGGCCACCAGCGATGAAGAATCCAGATGATCGTCAATGTCCGTTTCCAGCGTCTCCATCTGGTCAACCGTGATGCCATGCTCCAATGGATACGCCCCTGTGCGCTCAATCCGGTCGCGCCGTGAGACGATTAAAATCGTTGGAAGCTGCGTGAATCGGATTGACACGGGCGGGAGGATTTGCCCTCCCACGCCGAAACCATATTCGACCAGCATTTCCGACACCTGAGACTGGATGACCGCTTCGGCCAGAGCCTGCCGCGTCTGCTGCTCGGCCCGCAGCGAGTCGCGTTTGGCCCGCAAATCGGCGCTGGCAGTCGCCGGGTCTTTGATAGCCGGGTCCACGTAAATGTCGTTGACCTGCCGCTCAAGGTCTTCGATCTGCTTGACCAGTTCCAGATAGTCCCGCACATACGCCACGCGCTCGTCCGGAGTCAGGCTCGCTTCGGGGGCCATCAGGCCGTTGGCGATTTTGTCGGCTGCCGCGCTGGCCTCCCACCGGGCGAAATCAAACAGGTGGTCGCGGGCCAGCCCCAGCGCTCGCGCGTCCGGGTTGCCGGGGTCGGGACGCATCCCGCGCACGGTCAGCGCGAACAAGCCAGCGATCAGGATAACGCGGAAGCCCTGCCAGAATGACTGCCACCCGGATCGAGATGAATCAGCGGAGATTTTCGAGGACATGCGGCTGAGTATACAGCCTCCATGCCGCGCCACGCCACGACCAGCCCAAATGTGGCAGGCCTTCATAGGACTGGCATCCGCTTTGCCTGACATCTATAATGGGTCGCCTGATAGAGTCTGGGCGCTGATGGCCCTGAGAATCCGCTCGCGCTTTGCAACCACATCGGAGGATGTTATGGATCGCAATGAAGTGCGCTCAAAGCTCAAAGAGTTTATTTGCAAGACCCTGCTCAACAACGCCAATTATGCCCTCGCCGATGACGAGAAGCTGATCACCGGCGGCATGATCGACTCGTTTTCGCTGGCGCAGGTCGGCGTGTTCGCCGAGGATGTCTTTGGCGTGTATATCCCCGACAACGACCTGACCGTCGCCAACATGGACACGCTCGATCAGATGGTCAGCCGGATCATGGCGGGATAGCCCCGGCGTGTCCTACCGCGATTATCAATCCCTGATCCAGCCTGTCGCCGAGCGCGCCCGCCTTGACCCGGATCGCCTGACGCTGATCTTCATCCCGGAAGACGGCGAGCCGCAGCGCGTCACCGCCGCCGCGTTTTACGATTCATCGGCGGCCTTCGCCCATGCGTTGTCCGGCATCGGCGTCGGCCCGGACGATCTGGTTATCCTCGTGTTGAATCACTCCCGCGCCCTGCTGTCGGCCTTCTGGGGCGCGATGCTCGTCGGGGCCGTCCCGTCGATCTTCCCCTTCCTGACCGAAAAGCTCGACCCGCAGTTGTACATGCAGCGCGTCCGCGCGCTGGTCGAGCATGAAGGCGTGAAAGCGGTGATCACGTTCCCTGACTTCAAGGAATCGCTGTCCGCGCTGCTGTCTGGCCTCGCCTGCCGCGTCCTCTCTATCGACGAAGTTTCCGCTGTTGACGTTGCCTTTGACTTTCACTCAGAACTCGGAACTCAGAACTCGGAACTGTCTTCCGATCGCATCGCCTTCCTCCAGCATTCCAGCGGAACGACCGGCCTGCAAAAAGGCGTCGCCCTCTCGCATCGATCCGTCCTCAACCAGATCGACTCGTATAGCCGCGCTATCAACCTGAACGATAATGACGTGGTTGTCAGTTGGCTGCCGCTTTATCACGACATGGGGCTGATCGCCGGGTTTGTGATGCCGATCACGGCGGGCGCGCCGCTGGTTCTCATGTCCCCGTTCCACTGGGTGCGCTCCCCGAAGATTCTGTTTCAGGCCATCCACGACTATCGTGGGACGCTGTGCTGGCTGCCCAACTTCGCCTACAACCACTGCGCGAACGCTATCCGCCAGCGCGATTTAGAGAGCCTTGATCTCTCGTCGTGGCGCATGGCGATCAACTGCTCGGAGCCCGTTCGCCATCACAGCCACCGCCTGTTCGCCGAGAAATTCGCGCCCTACGGTTTTCAGGAATCCGCCCTCGCCGTGTCTTATGCGATGGCCGAAGCCACCTTTGCCGTCACCCAGACCCCGCTCGGCGCGCCGCCCCGCATCGATTGGATCAGCATGGCGGCCTATCAAGCCGATCATGTCGCCGTCCTCGCCCAGCCTGATTCCCCCGGCGCGATGCCGGTCGTGTCGTGCGGGCCGCCCATTGGCGGGGCGGAAGTCGCCATCGTCGATTCGGCGGGGCTGCGCTTGCCGGAGCGCCGTCATGGCGAGGTCATCATCCGCAGCGATTCGATGCTGTCCGGCTACTACAAACGCCCGGATCTCGACGCCGAGGCAAGGCTGGATGGCTGGCATCGCACCGGCGATATGGGCTACATGGCCGATGGCGAGTTGTACATTTCGGGCCGCCAGAAAGACCTGATCATCACTGGCGGCAAGAACGTCTACCCGCAAGACCTCGAAGCCATAGCCAGCGCCGCGCCCGGCATTTACGCCGGGCGCGCCGTCGCCTTTGGCGTGGAAGACGAACGTCTCGGCACGGAGTCGATTGTCATGGTTTGCGAATTGGCGCGCGACGCCTCGCCTGACCAGCAAAAAGCCATCCTCGCCGAGCTTCGCAGGCGGATTGTCCAGCAAACCGAAGTGACGCTGGCCGACGCGCGGCTGGTCGCCAAACGCTGGGTGATCAAAACGTCCAGCGGCAAGATCGCCCGCGCCGACAATCGGGCCAAATACCTGCGCGAGTTTCGCGCCCAGCCGTGAATTGTCGCTGGACCGCCCGCATGTTAAGATTGCCGCCATGAATTCCCCTCTGCCGCCGCCAAAAGCCTCGCTCAAAATCGCGCCGCCCTCGCTCAAAACGCTGGCCCTCAGCCTGATCATGGCGGTTATCGTCAGCGTTCTGTTTGAAGGGCTGGCCCGCCTCGCCGCCAGCCAGTCCGGGCTGCCCGCGCCCAACCTGATGAACAACTACGAAATCGGCGCGAAACACCAACGCCTTGCCGCGATGGTCGCCAGCGAAGGCGCGCCCGATTGTTTTCTGGTGGGCAGTTCGGTGGTCTTGCAGGGCTTGAACCCGGCGGAGCTTGAGCGCGCCTACCGCCAGCAGACTGGCGTCTCGCTGCGCTGTTTCAACTTCGCGGTGAGCGGTCTGGACGCCTCCCGCATCGAAATTGTGGCCCGCATCCTCGCCGAGCAGTGCCATCCGAAGCTGATCATCTATGGCACGAATTACCGCGACTTTATGGACACCCGCGACGCGCCGTACCAACCCAGAGCGTGGTTCGCCTACCGGATCGGCCAGCCAGCGCTGGATGGCTGGCTGGAGGAAAATTCGTATTTTTACCGCTACTACGAAACCTTGCGCTGGTATCTGCGCGCCAACCTGAACGCCCTGCGCGCCCGTGACAATTTTGAGGCGCAGTTACAGCCCGATGGTTTCATCCGCGAGACGGGCGTCTGGCCCAATATTGACAAGACGCCCCAGCCCATCACCAAAACCGATTACCGGGCCTCAGCCGACAGCCTCAACGCCCTGCGCCAACTGGAAAGCCTCCGCCGTTCTGGTGTTGACGTGTTTCTGGTGGAAGTCCCGCTGCCGCCTAACAGCAAGCATTTGCTGATCAACGCCGACAGCGACTACGCCATCTACATCGAAGCGGTCGAGAGCGTCGCCCGCGAAACCGGCCTTCCGTTCTGGCGCGCCGATCAACTGGTGGGGCCAATCACCGCCGCCGAAGGCTGGGCCGACCCCATCCACCTCAACGACACGGGCGCGAGCCTGTTCAGCGCGTGGGTCGCCAGCCAACTGGCGAGAGCCCGCCCATGACACAGCTTCCGGCACGAGCGCGATGAGCCTCGTCTCGTGGGAATTCGCCCTGTTCGTGGTCGGCGCGCTGGCGGTGTACTTTCTGTTGCCGCGCCAATTGCAAAACGCCTGGCTGCTGATCGTGTCGTATGGATTTTACATCACGCTGGGGTGGAGCTTCGCGGTGACGCTGGCAGTGGTGACGCTGGCGAACTTCTGGATCGCCCAGCAGATCGAGGCGCGGCGCGGGACAAGAAACCTCTGGCTGAGAGCCGGGATCGTCGCCAATCTGGCTCTGCTGCTGGTGTTCAAGGCGTTCGACATCGTCTCGCCCGGCCTGTCGCTGGCCTTCAACGCTATCGGCTTCGTCCCCGCCGATCCGCTCAAGCTGCTGCTCCCGATTGGCCTGTCGTTTGCCATCCTGCAATGCGTCTCGTATCTGGTCGATGTCTCGCGCGGGCAGGTAGCCGCTTCGCGCAGCCTGATCGATTTCGCGCTGTATCTGGCTTATTTCCCCAAACTAACCTCCGGCCCCATCGAGCGCGCCCGGACGTTCCTTCCCCAGCTTGCCGGGCCGCGCCAGTTGGACAACGCCAAACTGGAACGCGCCGCCGCCCTGATCGTCATCGGGCTAGTCCGCAAGGCCGTCATCGCCGACGCTCTGATCAGCGTCATCTCTGACGGCTTTGTCCATCATCCGCTGCTGGCTGAGGAAAACGCCCTCTCGTTGGCTGTCCAACTGGCGCTGTATGGCCTGTATCTGTTCAACGATTTTGCGGGCTATTCAAGCCTTGTGAGGGGAATCAGCCTGCTATTCGGCATCGATCTGTCGCCCAATTTCCAGACGCCGTACTTCGCGCGCTCGTTCGCCGAGTTCTGGAATCAGTGGCACATGTCGCTGACCGGGTGGCTGCGCGATTACATCTTTCTGCCGGTCAGCCGCGCCCTGATCCGCCGCAACCCGAACCCGCGCTGGCTGCCCAACATTCTTGTCCCGCCGCTGGTCACCATGATCGCCAGCGGGCTGTGGCACAGCGCCAACCTGAATATGCTGGTCTGGGGCGTTCTGCATGGCCTGTTTCTGGCCGCCGAGCGCCTGATCGCGGTCTTTCGGCCCGGCCTCCCGGTGGACAAACGGCCCGGTTGGTGGCAGGCTCTATCCACCCTGATTGTCGTCACGCTGGCGCTGCTGGCCTGGCTGCCCTTTAGCGGCAGCCTGACCATGGTCGAAGCGTATGTCCGGGCCATGCTGGATTGGAGCCGCCCGGTGGACTACCTGCCTTGGCCGATCCTGTGGGTGGCCGTCCCGGCGCTGGCGCTGGACTGGCTGCAATTCCGCGCCAAAGACGAGCTGGTCTTCCTGCGCTGGCCGCTCCCGGCGCGGGCGGGCGCGCTGGCGCTGGCCGCGATCCTGATCGTGATGACTCTGATGCAGGGGCAGATCAAAGTGTTCGTGTATCAAGCCTTCTGATAGGGCGCATGGCCCCTTGCAGGGGTTCAGCATGGAGCATGGGGCATGGAAAGGCGAAAGCTAATGGCCGATGGCTGATAGCTGATGGCTGCCTCAACCTCCGCGCCATCCTTGATTCCGCCTTTCCGCGGGACACCGATGGTTTTCGGCGATTCTACCGCCGGACCCTTTGGGCTTCGACGATGGCGATCTCCTCCCCCGCCAGCCCCCGTGGGGTCACAGCCCGTTAGACCTCACCCCGCGCGCTGCATTTGCAGACAAGCCGAGTTCGCCCCCCTCTCCCATTTGTTGGGAGAGGGGGACGCAGCCTATATCGCTGACAAGCCAAAGTCGCGGGGGTGAGGTCACGCCCCCTCCACGATCCCAATCTCCTCCTCCGCAAGCCCCTGTGGGGTCAATCCATACAACCCATACACCAGCCGATCAATCTCCCCATCCGTCGCCGCGATTTGCCGTTTGAAACGCGGAAAAACCGGATCGCCCGGATTTCGCGGATACCCTCCGCGTTTTCCTCTGTTCCGTCCCTCCGCGTTTCTAACCCCCCTCCACGATAGCAATCTCCTCCTCCGTCAATCCATACAACCCGTACACCAGCCGATCAATCTCCCCATCCGTCGCCGCGATTTGCCGTTCCAGCCCCGTCTGCTCCTGCGGAGTCTTCGCCCCGGCCAGCTTCTTGTTTAGATCGAGCATCCTATCGACCAGCGCCACCATATTATCGTGGCGTGCAACATCGGCGGAATCGGAGGCGTCTATTGTGGCTATTGGCAATTGAGCAAGGTGTCCGCGCTTGACTTGTGCTAATGCTTCACCTTGCTCAGGATTGACAATGTTCTGGTAATACCACAACATTAATCGTGAATTCAAGATACCGAGAACATATGTCAATTCTATGTTTAGGTCTTTGCCTGAAACAATCGTGTAAAGGTTGTCTCTAACTACAAACTGCGAACGATCCAAGACCGCCACAAGTTCGTAGCCAGTCTGACGTATTGCTATTTTCTGAGGCGCATCATACTGGGCAGAGTATCTTGGCTCCGCCAACCAGTCTCCAAGACTAATCCAGTAATTATTATCCCAACGGATTTCATATCTCCCCATTAAGCTCCCTCTAAGGAGAGGGCGGAATGTTTCATTTTCTCGCGTTGCTGACACAAAGGGTTTCAAATCTACAATTGCCTGCGTTTGAGGAGGATTTCCCTTTCCAACCTGAAATGGCTTAGTGCCTTGGGTTATCTTACATAAGCTGTCAAGTCGTGGATTTTGCTGCATCTTTGAAGCAAGAGGTACAAATTGTGTACGCTCATATACGTTGATGGGTTTTCCATTGCTTTCTATCCATCGCGTCTGTGGCACAAAGTAATCAATCACTTGTCGATTCTTGTTGACCACACTGATGTTGATATTGTGCTTCCTATGTGGCATTGAATTCCGAATAATCACAATCTCTGTATCGACCGCTGCCTGTCTGAACACTCTGTAACGATAATGGACAACATTCACAATTTCAGAATTCGTGAGGAGATAGTCACGAATCTTGTCCGAGGCAAGATTCAAAAGCCATGTGTTTGGAATAATCATACCAAGCAAGCAGTGTCCATTGAGAATAGATAACGCCTTTTCGATAAAGATCAAATATGTATCTGGTTGGTATTGTTGAAGAGGGTACTTTGTCTCAAGATATGATCTCTCATCATCAGTGAGAGTAGCTCCATACGGTGGATTCCCGATCACCGCATCAAACCCGCCCGCCGCCGTCGCCTCCGGGAACTCGCTCGCCCAATCAAAGGCGTTGATCCGCGCCCGTTCTTCCTCGCTCACCTCCACGCCGCCTTGCCCTCCCCTTGCAAGGGGAGGGTGGCCGCTAGGCCGGGTGGGGTCAAAGAAGTCATACCCGATCAGCGAATTCCCGCACTTCACGTTGCTCCCCAAGTCCGGCAGCGCCCGTTCCTTGAACAGCCGCATCTGCGTCCCAATCGTCTCCTGCGTCTCGCCTTCCAAAACTTTCAACAGCAAAGACAGCTTGGTCACTTCGACCGCTTGCGCGTCAATATCCACCCCGTATATGTTGTTAACCAGTATCCGCTTCTTTTCGCCAGTCGTCAGCCGCCAATTATTCGCCCCCGCTTGGTACACTTCCCCGGTGTGTCGCTCCGCCCCATCCGTCATGTACCAGTCCAAGTGCCAATCCAACAGCGTTTGGTACGCCCCGATCAAAAACGAACCCGACCCGCACGCCGGATCAAGGATTCGCATCGGCGCGACTTCGGCGGGAGTCTTGCCTTCTAACAGCTTGCCTACCGTGTTCTTGACGATATACTCCACAATATAGTCGGGCGTGTAGTAAACACCCCCTGCCTTCTTCACTTCCGGCTTGTCTTCCACGCTCGCCCGGTGGCCCGCCGTCAGCCGGATCACCTTCCCCAAGAACTGCTCGTACACTTGCCCCAATACGCTGGCGGGCATCACCGAAAATTCATAGGGGCTGGTCGGGTAATACAGCCCCCGGATAATCGTCACCAGCGTGTCGTCGTCAATCCCCAGCCCCAGCGTCCAGCCGTCGGCGTGTCCCCGCCCCTTTTCCTCGCGGAAGTGAAACAGCCCGGAGTTGTAGCGCTCGTCGGCCTGTTGGAACAGCCCGCACAGCCGCCCGTAAACCCCCTTCGCTTTCAGCAAATCGTGAAGCTGCTGGTACGGCTCGATCCCCCGGTCTTCGCAAATCCGCAGGAATATCAGGCGATCAATCGTCATCTGCACCGCGTAGTTGATCTCCCCCTGCGACAGTTCCCGGTTGCGCAGCGCGATGTCCCGCGCCAGCTTGTCGCGCCACTTCTCGATCTCTTTGAGGAACTCGGCGTCCACTTCCGCCGTCCCGCGCTTGCCTTTGGCGCTGTCCGCGAAGCGGTCAAACGATCCTTTCAGAATCGCGTCGCGTGAAAATACCCCCGCGATCTCGTCCCAATGTTCGGCGTATTGGTCATACGTCAGATACATGATCCGCGCCGTCGAAGCCTTGTCCGTGTTCACCGGCTTGATCCGGCAGTCGTAGACCGCGAACTCCTCAAAATCGGTCACCAGCGATAGCGGCAGTTTGGCCGACCAGCCGTACCGCCGCACCTGAAACGCGGGCGCGATGTCCTCTTTGACAAACACCGAAGGCTTTTTCGCTTCCACAAAAAACTTGCGCGTCCCGCCAATCCTGAAGCTGTAATCGGGCGCTTTGGCTTTGCCCTCAACTTTGACTTCGGCCTCGTGGATCACGTCCTTGTACGCTTCGGCGTAGCCCTGCTCGTTGTCCACGTCCCAGCCCAGCGCCTTGAACATCGGGTCGACAAACTCGCGCCGTGCCTGTGTCTCGTTGTACTTCCCGGACTTGTAATCGTCGCGATTGCGCTCAAATCGCTCCACCAGTTCAATAATTGCTTGCGGCGCTGTCATATCTTGCCCCCTAATCACCCACCGTAGGGGCGCACCTGTGTGTGCGCCCTTGCCCGTCTGCCACCCACCATGTCTGTATAACCCACTGGTTTACCACACCCCGCCCCAAAACGTGAAATCCCCGGCTAAGTAATGATATTGCGTATAGACCAAACGTACTACGAATTGCTATTGACTTTTTCCGATAACCCTGTAAAATAGTGTCCGAACATAAGTTCTACGCAGATGTTGTTGCAGTTGCCTTTGATTTTACTTCTGCATTCTGCGTTCTCACTTCTGACTTGTCTGTGGGCATCCGCACGGACGGGCTGTGGTAAACCCCGCGTCGTTTGCTGGGGTAACCCCACCTGCCCCCGGAGGCGCGGGCCTTCGGAACCCCTGAAAGGGGGTGATGGGGCTTCCACCATCAGACCACCACCCACAGACGTAGGGGCGACCCACTGGGTCGCCCGGCTTTAGCTTTAAGCTTACGGCTTAGAGCTAAAAGCTTGTAGCTATCTTTTCGCAGTGTCGGTTTGTCTTCTCGCGTGCGACGCGGCACAGGGGCCGGGACTATGTCGTCGCGGTCTTCGCGTCAAACGGGGAAGTCAGCCGCCGCTGCCGCCTTTCTGCGGAATCCGGGGACTATGTCGTCGCTGGGTAGAAACAGATCGGCGAAAAGGAGGAATGTATTTTGGCATGACGGTTTCCAGCTAACTCGCGGGGCATGTTGGGTGGTATGTGCGCCACCGTGCCCAGCCACGCAAGGACAAACGTAAGGGCGGATTGAACCCCGCCCCTCTTGCCGGAAATCAGACACGCCTCCACCCGACCGCTGTTTCCTCCCCTCTGTTGGGGGGAGGTGGCCGATAGGCCGGAGGGGGTAAAGTCTGCGAGCCGACTCCGTATTCTCTGCATACGGCCTGCTCACCCGAACCCCTGCAAGGGGCCGATGCCACCCAACCGGGCAAATCCGCCCACCATGCAAGCCCAACCGAATAGTTAGGCTACACGCCATCCGCCCGCCGCTTTTGCATTCTTCGCGCGTTTGCGTGTTTGCGCCTTTCAGGGTGAAATAGAGCATCCCTGTCAGGAGCGACACTGATGAGCAATCCCGACACCTTGATCGTTGGCGGCGGAATCTACGGCGTCACGACCGCGCTGGAGCTTAGGGCGCGTGGGCATTCGGTCACGCTGATCGACCCCGGCCCGCTGCCCCACCCGCTGGCGGCTTCGACCGACATCAGCAAAGTGGTTCGCATGGAATACGGCCCGGACGAACTGTATATGGCCCTCGGCGATCAGGCCATTGACGGCTGGCATCGTTGGAACGCGGAGATCGGCGAGGAACTGTATCACGAGGTGGGAATTCTGATGCTGACCCGGACGCCGATGCAGCCGGGCGAGTACGAATACGAGAGCCACCAACTGCTGGTCAAGCGCGGGCATTCTCCACAACGGCTAACCTCCGCCGACATCGCGGCGCGCTTCCCGGCGTGGAATTCAGCGCTATACACCGATGGCTTCTACAACCCGCGCGGCGGCTATGCGGAAAGCGGTCGGGTGGTGGCGTGGCTGGTCGAGCAGGCCACAGCGCAGGGCGTGGCGATCCACACCGGACAGACCGCCGCCGAGATTGTCCGCGAGGGCGAGCGCGCGGTGGGTGTCACGACGCAGGAAGGCCAAACGTTTAATGCGGGGAATGTCGTCATCTGCGCGGGGGCGTGGACGCCCGTGCTGCTGCCTGAACTGGCGGGCGCGATCAAGACGCCGGGGATGCCTGTCTTCCACATCAAGCCGCCTGATCCGAGTTTATTTGAAGCGGCGAAGTTCCCGATTTCCATCGGCGATATTGCCAACACGGGCTGGTACGGCTTCCCCCTGCACCCGCGCGAAAAGGTGGTCAAGTTCGGGCATCACGGGGTAGGGCGGATAGTTCATCCCGTGACGGGCAAGCGTGTGGTCACTAAGGAAGACGAGGACGCGCTGCGGGCGTTCCTGCGGCTGGCGATCCCATCGTTGGCGGAGGCTGAGATTGTCTACACGCGACGCTGCCTGTATTCCGACACGGCGGACACCAACTTCTGGATCGACCGCCACCCCCGCACAGCCGGGTTGACGGTCGCGGCGGGCGGCAGCGGCCACGCCTTCAAGTTTGGCCCGGTCTTGGGCGGGATCATCGCCGACGCGGTGGAGGGCAAGCCCAACCCGGCGTTGGCGCGATTCAAGTGGCGCGACGCTGCCCATGAAGGCGGCGATGGGGCGAGATCGCATGTGTTGCCGGGCGAAAGCCAGCTTCAATCTTCGTGACATAATCATAGGTACAGAAAATAGATGAGCGAATCAATGATGATCCTGATCGCCGGGCCATACCGATCTGGGACAGGCGACGACCCCGCCAAAATTCACGCTAACGTCAAAGCGATGGAAGCCTATGCCTTGCCGCTTCTGCGGGCCGGCCACCTGCCCATGCTTGGCGAATGGATCGCCCTGCCGCTGTTGGAACTGGCCGGGTCACAGCAAATCGGCGATGCGGTGTTTGACGAAATCTTCCACCCTATCGCGGAGCGGCTGGTGGCGCGCTGCGACGCGGTGCTGCGCGTGGGCGGGGAATCGGCGGGGGCAGATTTGATGGTCAGGACAGCAGAGGCGCATGGTCGAAAAGTGTTCCGCCGTCTGGAAGATGTCCCCGGTTATCAGGCGGGTTATTCTTCATAGGCGACCTCGATGCTATCCTATTCAGCGTTGGATTTTGAACTCGCGGGCAACCCTATCTATCAGCGATTGAGCCGCGCTGTTCCGGTCAACACGCTTCGCCAATGGCTGATCGCTGCCGTGATAGCCGCGCCTGTGTACGGCATGTTCATCGCGGGCTGGCTGATACAGGCTGATATTGTCTATGCGACAGTGACGCTTTTTTCGGCGCTGGCAGCGATTGCCTGCGCGGTGTTGCCCGTCACGCTGGCTGTCATGACGGCCTCGATGACCTATCAGGACACGCGCGGGGAGAATTACGAATTTATCCGCCTCACCCCGCTTAGCGGCGCGCAGATTATGGAGGGCTACTACCACGCGGCCTTTCGCCGATTTGCTGCATTGAGGCGGATCGGCATAGCATTGACCCCCGCGTCGCTCGTTGGCTTCATCGTTCTCAACCTGATATTCGACAGGGCGCCGCGTCAGATCTTAGGCGCTCCCGCCCCGGCCTTAGAGCTTGAAGATTACCTTTTCATTTTTCTTATGCTTGCTGTGTTGGCTACTCTGTGCGCGCTGTTGATAGCGGTCACCACCCAGTTTAACAAACTGGGTATTGAGGCGGGCATCGGCGTCGCGATCCGGTTGCGGCGGCAGAGTTATCCCCTCATTGCGTTGGTGGCGGCCCTGCCTGTCGCGGCGATTGCGCTGGTCGCCGCCACCGCCAGTGTCATCTTGATAGCCAGTCAAGGCTACTTGTGGCTGTGGCCGTGTTTGCCCGTGTATATGATTGGCTTGCTTTTGCCGTTGGCCGGGCGCAAGATAATCCGCAATAGGTTTATCGCGTCAATCGACCGGGCGCGTTAGAAACAAAGGAATGTAATCATGATCGTCCGCATGTGGCATGGCAGAGTTCCGACCTCGAAAGCGCAGGCTTACCGCGAGTTCACCAATGGGCAAGCCATCCCGGATTACCAGTCGGTCAAGGGGAATATCAGCGTTCACATTCTGGAACGGGCCGAAGGCGACGTGACGCACTTTATCACGCTGACCTTCTGGGAGAGCCTCGACGCGATTAAGGGTTTCGCGGGCGAGGAGATAGAGAAGGCCAAGTATTACCCGGAAGACACGGATTTCCTGCTCGAATTCGAGCCGACGGTGGTTCACTATGAGGTGGTCGGGCAGTCGTAAGTTCAGCCCTCGACCCGCTGCATGATCGCCAGTGTCGCCCCCTGAATGACCAGCGCCGCGAGGAATGCCGCCGCGATCCCCGCGCTGTCAATCAGCGGGATCAGCGTGGCGTAAAACCTGGTGAACGCGAACAGCCCCATCAACAGCCCGCGCAGCGCCCTCCGCGCCGCCGCCCGGAAAAACTCGCCACCCCGATGACCATCGGCGTGAAGATAAGTTTCAGCGCAAGAATATTCAGAGGGCGTCCTTGTGGCGGAACGGCTCTCGCCGGTGAATGAAATGGGTTTAGGCTAACTGTTTGTGAAGAAAGTCGAGCATCGCCCGGTTGAAGAAGTCCGGGTTGTCGATATTCGCGGCGTGGCCTGCCCTGGGGATAACCACATAATCAGCGTGGTCGCGCTCCGCCCAGCCTTTGGCAACCTTGCGAATGTTGCCGGTCAGGTCGCTCTCGCCGACCGCCACCAGCATCGGTTGCGTGATCCGGTAGCCCGACTCTTCACGCAGACAAGTGGCCGTCGCGGCCATGATCGCGGCGAAGTCCTTGATCGGAATCTGCTTCATGGCCCGGAAAATCTCGTCCCGGCCCGCTTGGGTCGTTGAGCTAATCCACGCGCTCTGGCGGCGCAAGAACGGCCAATACGGCAGCACGGCCACTCCCCACTTCAAGCTGAACTTCTCCATCGGCGTGAGGGGCATGGTGTTGCACGTGCAGCCCAGCATGACCAGCGCTCTCACCCGCTCCGGGTGCAAGAAGACGAACTCCTGATGGAGATTGCCGCCCATCGAATGGCCGATCAGGGTGGCCTGCGCCGCCCCCACCGCGTCGAGGATCGCCAGCAAATCATCCGCCGCGCGCTGCATGGTGAACGGCCCCGCCATCGGGCGCGACTGGCCGTGCCCGCGCGCGTCCCACAGCAGGACGCGATACTTATCCGCCAGAACGGGAAGCTGGGTGTCCCACTCACGATGATCGATGCCCGCGCCGTGCGTCAACACGACCAGCGGCGCGCGTTCCGGCCCGGCCAGCCAGTAATGAATGGCGCAGCCTTCTCTTTCGAGCGTGAACGGTTGCAGATCGACACTCATGATATTGTTCCTGTTCCATAGAGACGCGCGCCTATTATAACGCTGCTGTCTGAATGCGGGGCGCTCGATTTGCGCTATCGATTGGGTATTGCCAAAACGCTGTTATATCGATATAATTAATTCGAAGTGTATAAAATTAAATCGATAGGATTGAAACAATGGAAACGCCAGATATTGAGACCGAATTGCTTGAATTCTTCAAGGCGCTGGCCGACGCCAGTCGCCTGAAGATCATTGGGCTGCTGGCCCAGCGCGAATACAGCGGCGAAGAACTCGCGGCGTTCCTGGACATAAAACCCTCGACCGTCACGCATCACCTGTCGTATCTGATCCAGGCCGGGCTGGTCAGCGCGCGGGCCGAGAGCTACTACAATTTCTACCGGCTGGAATCGAAAACGCTGGAAGAAAAAGCGCGCCGCCTGCTGTCGCGCGAGTCGTTTCAGACGAATGTTGACGGAGTCGATTTGGACGCCTACGATAAACAGGTTGTCAAAAACTTCCTGACCCCCGAAGGGCGGTTGAAATCGGTGCCGCTGCAGCGCAAGAAGCTGCTGGCGATCCTGCGCTACATCGTCCAATCGTTCGAAGTCGGCCAGCGTTATTCGGAGCGGGAAGTCAACGACATCATCCGACATTTCGACGACGACACCGCCGGGCTGCGCCGGGATCTGGTTGACCACCACCTGATGACGCGCGAAGCGAGTGTGTACTGGCGGATTGACCGGGAATGAATGAACAGGGCGGCTGAGAGGCCGCCCTTGTAATTTCCAAGAATCAGGCCAGCGCCGCCGCGAACTCCCCCGCCGTTTGGAAGCGCCGCGCCGGGTCTTTTTCCAATGCCCTTAGCGTCGCCTCTGCTACATCCTCTGGAATGTCAGCCCGCAAACTGCGCGGATCGGGCGCGGGCTGGTTGAGATGCGCGATCAGCAGCGCGCCGGGGTTCGACGCCGTGAACGGCAACCGCCCGGTCAGCATTTGGAACAGCATCACCCCCAGCGAATAAATGTCAGCGCGCCCGTCCACGTCTTTAGCGTCCTTGATCTGCTCCGGCGACATATAATCCAGCGTCCCGATCATCCCGCTGGCGGTCAGATGAGTCTTGCCGCTGAGAATTCGGGCAATGCCAAAATCAGTCAGGACAGCCCGTTCGGTGCGCGCGTTCTTGCCCGTCGCGGTGATGGGGTCGAGCATCACGTTGGAAGGCTTGATGTCGCGGTGAACCAGCCCCTGCTGGTGCGCGTAATCCAGCGCCCCGGCGATGTCATGGGCAATCGGCAGAGCGCGTTCCAGCGGCATCGCCCCGCCTTTGAGCGCGTCGCCGACGTCCGGCCCGCCGATGTATTCAATCACCATAAAGGCCGTGCCATCAGCCTCGCCAAAATCAAACATCTGGACGATGTTCGGGTGCTTCAAAGCCGCCACCGTGCGGGCTTCGCGCTCAAACCGCTTGCGGAAGTCCTCATCTTGCGCCATTGCGTGCGGCAGGACCTTGATCGCCACCGGGCGTTTGAGCGTGGGGTGGGTGGCCTTGTACACTTCGGCCATGCCCCCACGCCCGATCAGTTCCAGCCCTTCGTAGTTCCCCAGCGTCGAGCGCGGGGCGGCAACACTGGATAGCGCGGGCTTGCCGCCGGGGGTGTAGTCAACTTTGATGCCATACAATCGCTGATCGACAAAATGCCGCAGCCCGCGTCGGGCCGGGTTGAACACGCCGACCACAATCGCCGTCGCACCCACAATCGCGATAGTGGACTGCTCGCCCCCCAGCGCCGCCCCTAGCCCCGCGCGGATGGCAAAGAATCCCCCGCCAAGCACAGCCAGCAGTATCACTGTTAGCAGGCCGTAGACCAGCGAACGGTTGATGATGAAGTCCAAATCCCACAGCCGATAGCGCAGAACGGCCAGCGCTATCGATACCGGGATAAAAGTCAGGCCGAGCCACCAGTTCAGTCTGAGTATAGTCAGCACGCTCACCACGACCCACGTCTCGGCTGGCGCCCACAGTGGGCGGCCAGCGAAGAACACGATGGTGATGGAGTAGCTCGCCACAAAGCCTATCGCTCCCAGCATCACCCATTTGATTTGCTGCCGCTGGGCGGGCGTCGCCAACCGCCGGTAGCGGTAGATCTGCGTGCCTACGCTCGTGGCGGGCACGGCCATTATCATCATTAGCGTTACTGCGCCCACGGGCGAATTCGGGTCGACCTGCGACAGGCCGGGTGCGATCAGTATGAAAAAGATGATGATTGGCAGCAGCAGCAGCGCAAGCCAGCGCGTCCAGCGGACTGCGAAGCGTCCGTCTGGAAACAGCAGCATCAGTAGCGTGAAGCCTGCCAACAGCAGCACGAGCTGTGCTACGTTGATGACATCAACGTACCCTGCGAGGTTGCCCACCAGGTTCTCCAGCGGGCCGGTCAATATGAATCCATACGCCAGTAAAAACCCTGATGTCAGCAGGGTGATCAGCTCGCCCGGCCTGCGACGGTAGATGAGCAGGCCCAGCCCAATCGACAGCAGCGAGACCACGAAATTCTCAATGGTGACGATGATGTCAACCGTCATCTCATACGGCGCAAAGAACGCTGCGCTGGCGCCCTCCGGCAGAACGTTCTGAAGACTGACCAGTTCGAACTCGGTCATCACCCCCATTTGCGAAACATAGGCTGGGATGGATGCCACCAGCACCAGAATGGCTGTCGCCGCGATTATCCACCACGCGAACCGCCCCACAACGTTCCACGGCGCCGCCAGCATAACCTGGGTTGTGGGCGGCAAGTTTGAATTTTTCGCTACAGCCATAATGCTCTCCTATGATCGTGGCGCGGTTAGATGCGGAGCGCCGCCGCGAACTCCCCCGCCGTCTGGAAACGTTTGGCCGGGTCTTTTTCAAGCGCGCGCAATGTGGCTTCGGCGACCTCCTCCGGGATGTCTGGGCGTAGCCCGCGCGGGTCGGGGGCGGGCTGGTTGAGATGCGCGATCAGCAGCGCGCCGGGGTTCGACGCCGTGAACGGCAGCCGCCCGGTCAGCATCTGGAACAGCATCACCCCCAGCGAATAAATGTCAGCGCGCCCGTCCACGTCCGTCGCGTCGCGGATTTGCTCCGGGGCCATATAGTCGAACGTCCCGACAATTCCCGTCCGCGTGATGCGCGTCTTGCCGCCCACGATCCGCGCGATGCCAAAATCGGTCAGCACCGGGCGCATGTCGCCGTTGTCACGTTGGAGCAGGACATTCGACGGTTTGACGTCACGATGGACGATGCCTTGCTGGTGGGCGTAATCGAGCGCGCCGCTGATGGCAGAGGCCAGCCGCCGCGTTTCGTCAATCGGCAGCGATCCGGTGGCTCGCATATAATCCGAAAGATCGCCGCCCTTGATATATTCCATCACCATGTAATACGTGCCATCGGCTTCGCCCGAATCGAATAGCTCGACAATGTTGGGATGCTTGAGCGCGGCGATGGTGCGGGCCTCGCGCTCGAAGCGCTTGCGGAAATCGGACTCGCTGGCGAGGTTGGCCGGAAGCGTCTTGATAGCGACTTCGCGGCCCAGCGTCGAATGCTGCCCTAAAAACACTTCGGCCATGCCGCCTTTGCCCAGCGCCCCCGTGATTTGATACGCGCCCAGCCGCGTGCCGACCGTCACCACGCCCGCGCCAGACGGGGTAGGCGCGGGAGTCTTGTTGTAATCGATCTTGATCCCATACACGCGCTGGTCGATGAAACGCTGCAAGCGGCGGCGGGCGGGCATGAACAGCAGCCCGAAGACCACGCCCGAAGCCGCCAGCGCGATCCCGGCGTTCATGCCTTCGTGCAGGTGGGTGAATGCCAGTTGGACAATGCCAAACCCGGCGATAAACAGCAAGACCAGCCCCGCCGTGAGCGTGACATACACGATGGAGCGATTGATCAGGAAGTCCACGTCCCACAGGCGGTAGCGCAAAATCGAGAAGCCAATGCCCACCGGGATGGCGATCAGCGACAGCGTGCCGATCAGTCGGCTGACGATGTTATAGATCAGCGCCGGGACGCCATCGCCAGCCAGCGTGGGGAACACTTGGTTTGCTGTTTCTGGGCGGCGCTGTAATAGTGGGTTTCGCGGTAGGTCTGAACGGCGACGCTGCCGCCGTAGTATATCAGTGGGACGATGAAGCTCACGATGACCGGCAAGTTATAAAGCGCAATGGGAGAATCGGGGAACAATCCCGCCGCCAGCGACCATGCGACCCACAGGTAGACGGGCCAGCGCGTCCAACCCGGCGCGAACTTGCCGTCGGGAAACACATACAAAAAGGACACAAAAACGGCATTCGAGACGCCCAGCATCAGGAAAATCAATGGGCGGAATGCCCCCATCCGGTCAATGACTTCCAGCACGGCAAAGCTGGAACTATACCCGCCAAACGTGATCAACATCACCGAGACAAAGATCGCCCACCAATCATCCGATTTTCGCCGAAAAATCAAAACGCCGACGACGCCAAAGACCGCAAACTGAATCAGCGTCAGCGTTGCCAGATAAATGCCGTAAATGTTAGGCGGAATCCCTATTTCCCGAAGGGCGGCGGCGAACTTTCCGCCTTCGCGCAGATAGTCCAGAAAGACTGGAATCATGGCCGCGAAGCCTGCCACGGCGAGGGCGACAATTGCCAACCACGCAGCCCGCGCCAGCGTGAGCCGCGCCCCAACCAGCGCGGGTTGGGTCGATGTGTCGGGTTGAGTAGCAGCGTTCATGGCGACCCTGTCCTGTTGCGAGAAGGCGTAGCCTGATTCTACATGAGGCTATGCTACGCGCAACCATCGCGCCTGTGTCGCCGATGAGGGCGCAGCCAGTCTTGCGTCGTTTTTCAGATTGACGATAATGAAAGCTTAGAGACATGTTCGCACTATACTTTCATTCGATAGAAGAGGAACACCATGCACGCATTTCTGTTGTTCGTAGGGACGTACCTGCCGATGCTTCAGGATGACGGCGGGGATGCCGCAGCGACGGCTGCGGCGATGGCCAGCAGCGGTGTAAGCAGTTTATGCAGTCTGGCGCTTGCGGTCGTGGTAATCGCTGGCATGTGGAAAGTGTTCAGCAAAGCGGGCAAACCGGGCTGGGCGGCGATTATCCCGTTCTACAACATTTATACGTTGCTCCAGATCACGGGCCGTCCCACATGGTGGATATTGCTGTTCTTCGTTCCGTGCGTGAACATTGTTGTCTTGGTCATGATTTGCATGGACGTGGCGAAAGCGTTCGGACGCAGCCAAATGTTTGGGGTCGGACTGGCGCTTTTGTCCTTCATCTTCTTCCCCGTTTTGGGATTTGGCGATTCTAAGTTTATGGGGACTCCAACTCCGGCAGCGATGTAAAACCAGAAGGCGGCTCTCGCCGCCCTCGTGTCAGGATATTTTGCTCGTAGGGGCAAGGCGTCGCCTTGCCCCTGTCGATTCCTCGTCTAACTCTCCAACCTCACCCGGATCTTCTCCATCTCGCCGCTGGTCTTGAGGACGGTCAGCGACACCACACTGCGGAATGTCTCGTTGAGCGCGTCTTCCAGCGTGTACGACGTTGACAAATCCCGGTTGTTGACCGCCACAATAATATCGCCCGGCCCTAACCCGGCAGTCGCCGCCGCGCTGCCGTCCCACACGCTGATCAACAGCGCGCCGTTGCCAACGCTAAATGGATCGCCCGGTTGGATCATCTTGTAGTAAACGCCCAGATGCTTTTCGCCGAAGGTGTCCGGCGGCTGCGGCGGCAAGGGGAATGGGTACGTCGGGGGCGGCGGCATAATGATGATCGGCGGTTCGACATAGATCGGCGGCTCAGTGGTGACCAGCCCGCCCAGCAGCACGGTGTACTGCTCCACGCGGCTGCCGCGCTCGATGGTGACATTGATCGCCGCGCCCGCGCCGTAATTGGCGATCACGCGTTTGGCTTCGCTGGCGCTGTTGACCGGCTGCTCGGCAATCGCCAGCAGGCGGTCGCCTGATCGCAGCCCGGCGCTGTCGGCAGGGCCGCCGCTGGCGACCTGATCGAGCATCACCTGCTGGTTGCGATCCACCACCAGCGCGCCCAGCAGCCAGAAGGTCGAGTCAGGGTAGACGACCGTCTGGCAGTTCTGGCTGTTGGCGACCTGCTGCCCGGCCTGAAATCCGGCGAAGCCGCCCGCCGCCAGCGCGATCAGCACGACCGCGCCGACCGCTGCCCATATCCACGTTGGCGTGTCGTGGGGCTGATAGTTTTGCGAAGTTGATTCGTTAGGTAGCGCGTCGCTCATGGGAATACTCCTGAATAGTTCCAAGCGCTGAGTAAAAAGTAGTGAGTGACCAGTAACGGCAGTTGGTCGACCCTTTTCGATATCGTGTCAACCGTATAGACGAAGGATAGGCGCGGGAAGTTCCCGACAGCAGGCGCGGCCCTCCCGACCTCATCCCCACCCCCTCTCCAAATTTGGAGAGGGGCGCAGCCAACTTGGCATTTCAAATAGATTGGCGGGATGAGGTTTGACTGGCAGCAGCGCCCATCTTTGGGTCGCTCCGCGACGCGGCCCAGATTTGACGTTCTGCGCCGCCCGAACTAGACTTGTCGGGCTATGGAATCAAGGAACAAGCGTTGCTCAAGCGGTCTCATCGTGGCGCTGGCGGCTATCCTGCTGGCGGCCTGCGCCAGCGACCCGACTCCCGCCCCCGCGCCCACGCTCGATCCTGAATCGGCGGCGGGGCGCGGTCTGCGGTTGTTTGAGGCCAATTGCGCGGCCTGCCACGCTATTGAGGATGGCGTGGTTTTGTCTGGCCCGCCGCTGGCGCATATCGCCCTGATCGCCGAATCGCGCATTGAAGGCATGACCGCCGAGGATTACCTGCGCGAATCGATTGTCAACCCCAACGCTTACGCCATTCGAGGCTATCAAACGGGCCTGATGCGCCAGGATTTTGGCCGCACGCTGACCTCGGACAACGTGAGCGATATCGTCGCCTACCTGATGACGCTCAAATAGACAGTGTCTAGTCGCTAGTGGCTGGTCACTGTCTTTACTGTCTTTACTGCCGTTACTGTCTTTACTGTGGTTACTGCCGTTACTCAGTCCTCAGCACTGCCGTTAAGGAGCCTGTATGACCGCGACATCGCCTGCTTCTTTACCCCGACGCCTGCCGATCTGGTCATGGCCGATTCTGGCTCTCGTGGCGATTATCCTGATTCTGATAATTGTTCTGGCCGCGTATCCCGTGCCAGTCGATGCCCCCATCGCGCCGGAAAACGACGGCGCGGGCGCGGGCCAGACCGAGCCGTCATGGACGGGCCTGCTGCGCGAATGGCTGCCCGCGACCGGCGGCGAGTTCGACCCGAAGTTGGCGAACCTCGGCTACCAGCTTTTCTTTGATCCTGTGATGTCCGGCGACAACAGCCGCGCCTGCGCCACCTGCCACAACCCGGACTACGCCTTTTCCGACCCCAACCCGGTCTCATTAAAACCCGATGGCACGCCGGGCCGCCGCCACGCGCCCGGCCTGTGGAACGTCGCTTTTAATCAATCGCTGTTCTGGGATGGCCGCGCCAGTTCGCTGGAAGAGCAGGTCAAGATGGTGATCGCTGATCCGAATGAGCTTGACCAGAACCCGGATGATCTGGTCAAAGAGATCGAGGCAATCCCGGCCTATGACAGCCAGTTCAAAGCGTTGTTCCCTGATGGCGTCACCACCGATAACATCGCGTTAGCGTTAGCCACCTTCGAGCGCACGCTGGTCAGCGACGGCTCGGCCTTCGACGAATACGCCTCCGGCCAGCATGTGGTGGACGCCCTGACCGCGCAGCAGCGGCGCGGGCTGGGGCTGTTCCGTTCGGCGGGGACGCGCTGTTTTGAGTGCCACAGCGCGCCCAATTTCACCGACAGCAATTTCGCGGTGACGGGCGTCCCCGATCAGGGGCGCAATGACACAGGCAAACAGGGCCAGCCTTACGCCTTCAAGACGCCCACGCTGCGTAACGTTGCCCTGCGCGCCGCCTTCTTCCACAATGGGGCGGTCACCACGCTGGATGGCGTGGTCAAGCATTACGCCGAAGACTCGCAGGCGTTCAAGCTGGCCGCGCTGGATCGGCGGGTGGCGGGCTTCACCCTCACGGACTCCGAGCGCCGCGATCTGGTCGCCTTCCTGTTCGCCCTGACCGACGAAACTATCCCGGAGAAATATTGGGCGGTGAATTATGTGGACAAGGCCGGGCGTGTCGTGATCCCATCGAGTGCCCCGTCGGGGCTGAAATTAACCAGCGACGTTCCTCCCAACCCGGCCCGCGCCGCGCTGGCCGAAGTTTCCGCTGCCCCGCATGACCGCCCCGATTGCCAGAAATTTAGCGGCTCAAATGTGCTGACCGTCAAGGCGGGCGAATCGATTCAGGCGGCTGTTGACTGCGCCGCATCCGGCGACACCGTCGAAGTCGAGCCGGGCGTGTATCACGAGCGCGTGGTGATCGACCAGAACGGGATCACCCTGCGCGGCAAGGCCGACGAGCCAGCCGCTTGCCCCCTGCGCGCCGATGATGGCCGCTTCCCGGAGGGCGACGACGCCCCGAAATGGCCTGTGCTGGATGGCGACAGCAATGGCGACGGAAAGTATGACCTGACCGACGCCGTGATCGCGTCGGGCAGCGATTTCAAGATGGAAATGTTCATAGCGCGGAATTACACCGGCAATGGCGTGCTGGTCGAAGGCGCGCGGAATGTCACGTTGAGGCATGTGTACGCCAACGACACCGGGCTGTATGGTGTGTACCCGGTGCACAGCACGGGCGTCTTGCTGGAATGCAATGTGGTGACGCTGGCGCATGACGCGGGCGTGTACGTCGGCCAGTCCAAAGATATTGTCATGCGCAACAATCTGGCCTATGACAACGTGGCCGGGATGGAGATCGAGAACTCGGTCAACGCCGAAGCCTATGGCAATGAGGCTTGGGGCAACACCGGCGGTCTGCTGATCTTCGTCCTGCCCAACCTGACCTCCAAAGTCTCGACCGGGATGAACATTCACGACAATTATGTCCATGACAACAATCGTCCTAAAAAGGATGCCGCGCCGGGGTCGCTGGTGGCGCTCGTGCCGACGGGAACGGGCATGTTCATCATGGGCAACGACAACGCCGAAATCACCAACAATCGGCTGGAGAACAACGACAGCTTCGGCATCGCGCTGGTGTCGCTGTATCAGGCTTTCAAGCAAGAGAAAATTGCCAGCGCCGGGGTCGGCCCGCTGCCGGAGAACAATCATATCTATGGCAACACCTACAGCGGCAATGGCTCCAGCCCTGATCCGGCGGTCGGCAAGGCTGGTTTGCCGGGCGCGGACGTGCTGTGGGACACGCGCGGTAGCGGCAACACCTTCGACGAAGCAAACGCCGCCACCTTCCCGCCTGTCTTGCCCAGCAAGAACGCGCCGGGCCTTGTCCAGCGCATGGTTAGCAATTTGTGGGCGATATTGTCGAAGCTGCTGTAGGCTAAACATTTTCGGGCGGTGTCAAAGCTGTCCGAATGTTTTATAATGCGAGACAGGGATGGGCGATTACCATATCAACATTTTCTATAGCGCAGAAGACGCGGGATATATCGCTGACATCCCTGACTTGTGGCCCTGTTCCGCCTTTGGCGAGACGCCTGAGGAAGCGTTATCCGAGATTATGATCGCCAAACAAGGCTGGCTAGAAACCGCCCACGCGAAGGGCTTGCCTGTTCCAGAGCCAACCTATCGTCCTGCGATCTATCATGTTCACCCGCCTACCCAGACGGCATAGAAAGAAAACGCCATGCTCCACATATCGATCACCTACTGCGCGGTTTGAGGCTACCTCCCCCGCGCCGTCAGTTTGACGGACAAAATGCTGACCGAGTTTGAGTCGCGCGTCGCCGACTGGAAATTAATCCCCAGCGATGGCGGGCGCTTTGAAGTCGAAATTGATGGCAAGCTGGTGTATAGCAAGCTGGCGACCAAACGCCACGCCGAAGTCGAAGAAATCCGCCAGATGATCAGCGACGCTTTGAAGTAATAGGGACGTATGACGAGTCGCTCCGCGCTTTTTGTCGCATTGTGTGTGGCCTTAGTCGCCTGCGCGGGACAAACCGGCGCCCCGGCGACCATTGCCCCGACGCGGCCCCCCGCCGATCTTGCGCCAGCGGTCACAGCGACTACCCTCGCATCACCGACGCTTGCCCCGCCCGCCCCGACGCCTGAATCTATCTGGCCGCTGGCCGCTGACCTCTATTACCTCACCGATCAGGGGCAGGTCTATCGCCAACCCTACGCGGGCGATGAATCAGCCGCCGCGCCTGTGACACCCGCTGGCGTGGTTGTGACCGATTTCGCGCTCGGGCCGGGCGGCGACTGGCTGCTCTACCGCGCCAATGGAACCATCACGGCTCTGTCGCTGGCGACGCAAGTAGAGCAGATAGTCTCAACCGACACTGGCAGCCCCCGCGATGTCTCGCGCGGGCAAACGATGGCATGGTCGCCAGACGCGGCGAAGCTGGCTTACACAACTCACGACGGGTTCCAACTGATGCTGGCGAGCGATGACCCGGCCAGCCCGCTGGCGTTCGACATCCCTGTTCAAGACAGCTTTGTGATTGACCTCCGTTGGTCGCCCGATTCGCGCTGGCTGGCGGCGTGGGCCGACAGCGGGCAGGCGATGGAATGCGACTCCAGCGACGCGGCAAAATTGCAGTGCTACGATCTAGGAACTGTCAGCGGGCTGGCGTGGCTGGCCGATGGGCGGCTGGCCCTCCTGTCAGCGGCTGGAACGCTCGAATTGGCTGACCCGGCCAATCCCGATGCGCGAACGCTGGCTGATCCGCAGGAACAGCTTGACCTTGCGCCGCTGCTACGCGGCGCTTGGGATGCTGCCGGGCAGTGGTCAGCCGAGCCAGTGCCGGAATCCGGCGCGATTATGATCACTGAATTCGCCACCGCCACAAGCGCGCTGATTGCCGCGTCCGGCGCTGTGAAACATGTCGCATGGGGCGACTCGCCGCCGCAGCGAGTGTCATCGCTGCCCATGCCCGCCACGCTCTACTTCCTCGCCTATCAACGGGAGATCACGCAGGTGTGGCGACTGGCGGCGACCGGGCAGGAAGCCGAGCCGATCACCGCCGCCTTTGCCGATGTGACCGCCTACGACATTTCGCGGGATGGCGCGAAAGTGGCCTACACCAGCGGCGGCGCGATCTTCGTCCAGACCATCGGGGCCAGCGATGCCCAGCAGATTGCCCTGCTGCCCCCCGACGCGCATTCGCCCACCGGGACGCCGACTTTCTCCCCCACCGGGACGCCGACTTTCTCCCCCACCGGGCGGCGGGTGGCTTTCGCCAACAACGGCATCTGGGTGTACGACACCGTGAGCCAGAGCGTCATCCGCCTGATGCCCGACAGCCCCGCCGGGGCGGCGCTGGCGCAAGCGCGGGTTTATGACCAGCCGCGCTATTCGCCGGATGGCAACTGGCTGCTGGTCAGGGCCAACACGGCGGCGGGCGTTGATCATGCCGTGCTGCCTTCCGGGGGCGCCAATATCAGCGTTGCCATGCTGGCGCAGGTTGGCGCGCAGGCCGAATGGCTCAGTGACAACCGCGTTGTCGCCTACGGCGGGTTGGGCGGCTACGCGGTCAGCGTCATGCAGGCTTATCGCGTTCGCTCGGTCAAAACGATTTTCGACGCCATCGCGCTCGACGCGCAGGAACGGGCCGATGGGCGATTGGCGCTGCTGCGGGCTTCCCAATTGCTGCCGTTTGGCCCGGCTACCTTTAGCGTGTTCAGCCTGGGGCTGGATGGCGCTGACCCGCAGGCCGAAACCCTGTCCATGCTGCTGGCAAGTCCGCTGATGTCGCCGGATGCGGTGTTGATCGCGGGGCTGGTTGGCGCAGGCCAGCGCCCCGATGGCACGCTCGCCGGGCAGTTGGCGATTCTCAACCCGGCCACCCAGCAAACTTTTGTGATCGAAGGCATAATGGACGCTCATGGCCTGATGTGGGGGCGCTAGCCTCAACCCGTGTTTAAGAGGGGGATTTAGCATGGCAGAACCGCTTCGCTTGATGTGCATTTTCGCCCACCCTGACGACGAGTCGATGGGGACGGGCGGCCTGCTGGCGCATTACGCCGCGCAGGGCGTCGAGACGTATTTGCTGACCGCCACGCGCGGCGAGCGCGGCTGGCAGGGCAAGGACAAAGACAATCCCGGCGAAACCGCGCTGGGCGCGATCCGCGAAAAGGAACTGCGGGCGGCTGTCGATGTGCTGGGAATCCGCGAGCTGCATTTCCTCGATTACATCGACGGCGATCTGGATCAGGCCGACCCACGCCAAGCCATCGCTCGCATCGTGCCGCACGTTCGCCGCCTGCGCCCGCAGGTGGTGGTGACCTTCGGGCTGGATGGCGCTTACGGCCACCCTGACCATATCGCCATCAGCCAGTTGACCAACGCCGCGCTGGTGTGCGCCGCCGATTCGACTTACGCCGATGGCGGAAATTTGCCGCCGCATCGCGTTTCCAAGCTGTACGTGATGGCGACCACGCAGGCGCAGGCCGATTTGTTCACCGCGCTGTTTGGCGAGATGGTGATGCCGGTCGATGGGGTAGGGCGCGGGGCGGTGATTATCCCCGAATGGGAGCTTTCGGCCCGCATCGACGCCCGCGCGCACTGGGAAACGGCATGGAAGGCCGTCTTGTGCCACGCCTCCCAACTGCCCGACATCAGCCAGATGGAAGGTCTCAGCGAGTCCCAGCACCGCGAACTGTGGGGCGACCAGACCTATGTCCGCGTGTACAGCCTTGTCAACGGCGGGCGCAAGGTCGAGACAGATTTGTTCGAGGGGCTGCGGTAGGAAAACAACCCCTCGAAAAACTCTTTCTTTTCGCGTTTCTAACCGCCTCTAAAGTTTCGCCAAAACCTCCTCCGCGTCAACCTTCCCCCAGTGATACCCCATCTCCTCCGACATCGCTTTGGCCGCTTCCGCTTCCTGCTGGGCGCGTTCCTTGTTCTTGTCCGCCACATGCATCCACGCCAGCCCCACGCGGATGTCAGCTTCGTACAGGCGATAGCCGCCAGAAGTGGCGCAGCTCAACGCTTCTTCCAGATCGCTTCGCGCAGGGCCAACTTCGCCTTGCTTGGCATAGAACAAACCACGTGCATTAAGGGCCTGAGTTAATAGATAATGCTGAGAAATACTTCGGGCAATCTGCACTGAATCTTTATAAAATGTAAATGACTGTTCAACTTTATTGGAAAGCATTTCTAGATCTCCCAAAACGCGATAGCAACGACTAATATTGTCTAACCATCGATGGGTCTGTGAGATTTTCAAATTGGCATTGACATTTTGACGCGCACGAGTCTCGTCACCCATTCGCTTCAGGTGGTCTGTGTACCAAATGCCTCTATTACTGTACAAACAATCAACCTCCATTCCTGACGCCATATCTAGTTTTTCTGCCATCAAGAAATTCTGTTGCGCTTTTTCAGGAAATCCTTGTAGGTGCTCAATCCAACCTAGCAAGGCAATTGAGGTTGACAAATGCCTCATGCTCCACAACTTATCTAAGTCCAGCCGACTCATTACCATGCAGATAGCCGCATCTTCTTTGGCTAGTGTTAATGATCCTTGGACTGCATGGTCCTCGCTTAAACTTGAATAGATACCACAAGCTGCTCTCGTTTCACCGATACGTTCTGCTTCTGTAAGTGCTCGTTTGAAAAACGGTAAGGCATTTTGGAAACGGCCAAGCGAAGATAATGACACTGCAATTCCATTCAAGATAGCTATTCTTATATGCGGACTAGTTGAATTTGGATCACCTTCAGTCCAATCCGAAAAGAAATGAGTCAGAATATCAAGATTTACTTCTTGCATAATCAACTCGTCTGTTAGAACATGACGGTCCCCGTCCTGTATTTTGTCAACGTACAGATCAAATGCTAGGTCATATTCTTGTGCTTTGCACAAATGATATGAGGCCTCAATCCAAGGCGAGAGATCATCGCGCGTTACTAATTTAGGCGTTTTGTATTCTTGTGGGTGTATTTGTATATAAGAGTTTGCTATTCCAATATGCAAATCGTTCCGCACTTGCTCTTCAAGTATCTTCAACTTATCGTAATAGTGGCCTCGAATAAGTGGATGCGCCGAATACTGTTTCGCATTCGCGTCATATCGGATCATTCGATATTGAATCAACCGCGCGATTATTTTGTCAAATTCATTTGCGCTTAGGATCGCCAGAATTGCATTGAACGCCAACGCGCCATTCCACCTCCGAAACACATCTTTTAGCGCATGCTGTGGAACTGAGGTGCGATAGGCACTGAAAATCATTAGGAACGCTCGCTCGGCGTTGGTCAGGTGTTCGTCGTACCGCCGTAGGATGCGGCTCACCCGGTCATAACGGCTCTCGCCCGAAGTCGGCGGCTCGATCTCGCCCGCCTTGCCAATATCGCCTTTGTGCTGATCGACCAGATGCCCGCCCAGCAAACTCAGCGTCAGTGCGTGGCCGTCCCACGCTTCCACCACTTTCTCAATCTCTGCATCCGTCCCGGTCACGCCTACCGCCTTCATCAGGTCGCGCCCGTCGGCTTTGCTCAATCGTTCCACGCTGCGGTGGGTGTAGGTCGTGTAGCTGTACAGGTCGGCCATATACGCCCGGCTGGTGATCAGGCACAGCGACTCGTGCCCGCCCGCCGCCACAAACTGCAAAAAGTTCCGCATATCGGGGATGGTCAGTTTCCCATACTGCCGCCCTTCCGCGTGTTGCAACACTTCCAGCCCGTCCAGCGCCAGCAGATAGCGATGCGCCCGTAGCATCTGCGCCACCATCTCGGCCTTGATGCTCGTCGAGGGGAATTCCTCGCGTGTCGCCTTGCCCTTGCTAAAAAAGTCCAGCGCGCGCTCAAAGAAGTGATCCACGCTCCCGTCGCGGTAAAAATTCCACCACAACACCCCCGCGGGCTGCGCCAGCGTTTTGTCTTTCAGAAGATCGCTCACCCACTGCCGGGCAAGGCTTGACTTGCCCTCGCCGCCGTAGCCAATCAGTCCGGTGATTGCCGTGTTCGGGGAGAGCCAATCGGCGCTGATTTGTTTCAGCATCTCGCTACGCCCGACCCATTCTTTGATCGGATCGTCAGCGTTGACAAATAGCGTTCCAGCGTCGGGCGCGGCCAACTCGCGGGCGCGTTCTAAAGTCACCCCGCGCGGCTCAGGGCCTGGTTCGTGCGGGTTGTCTTCATCGCGTAAGGGGTGCATAAACGGTTCGAATTTGATGACTTTCGCGTTTACTGCCCAACTGGTGTCGCGATTCTTTTCGTCGGTTGAATACGCCGTTTTATACACCACGCCAACGATCAGATTGCGCTGGGTGTCCAGCACCGGCGCGCCGCTAAACCCCGGCCCGATGTCCTGTGATTCCAATTGAACCGGGCGCGCATGAAGTTTAAGTTTCTTGGAAACTTCCGAGAACCCCTTGATCTTGCCATCAGCGTTAATCGACATGAAATCATCAATCACTCGGTAGCCGTAGCTTTTGAACTCGTGCCCCGCCGATTTGTCTGCTGATCCGAGAATCGCGCCCTTGCCAACCAACGGAGACGCGCCATCCGTGAATTCCAGTAGCACGATGTCGTCGTCGTGGTCGGAAAAATAGTCTTTGACTTTAGCCTTGCGTTTTGGGCGATAAAGTGTTTGTCCCGCGAAGTGAACGCCAATTTCGCGGTCTTTTGCCTCAGCCAAAGATGAGATGTTGAAGACGCCATCTTTGATCACATGCGCGCAGGTAATGATGAACCCTTTGTCCGTCACAAAGCCAGTCCCAACCGGGTTGTCTTGAACCTCGCCACCGACGATCTTGCAGATTCGAACCGTGAACTCAGTCAAATCTTGTTCTTTGACGGCAGGGCGGGTGTTGGCGGTTGGTGTCATGGTGATCTCCTTGCGGCGAGTGGGTCTTGTAATTACAGCACAGCCAAATTAAGAGTGCAAGTTTGCAAGACCCTGAACTACGCTTTGCTCTACACACGCACGCATCGCATTCTCTCATAATTTGTAGACCAAACGTGCTACAAAAACCCCTTGACAAATTTTTTCCCCGACCTATAATATTATCCGAACATAAGTTCTAGCCGCAGATTGTAGCAGTCTTTGATCTTACTTCTGCATTCTGCCTTCTGACTTGCCTTTGGGTTTCCGCACGGACGGGCTTTGCAACCGCATTTGCCTACGGAGGCGCGGGCCTCCCATATCGGGGCTTCCACCGATAGTCCACCGCCCACAGGCACAACCTTATCCCATCCGCCGTCTCCTCCCCTGTGTACGGGGGAGGTGGCATTCCCCGCGACGTTTGCGGGGCAAGGCCGGAGGGGGTGAGGCCACTTATCCTGCGGAGATGAGGCCGCCAGCCCCATCGCGTAGGGGCGAACCTGTGTGAGACCCTTTGGGTTCGCCCACCGTTCTCGCGGAGTGGAATCCATGAGATCGCTGCGCTTAATCCGCCCCGCCTTTGGTCATGCCGTCCGACTGGAAACCAGACGCGCTGCCTCAGGCAAGAAAGGAGTTTGCGCTAATCGGCGTCCTCATCCAACTCTGGGGAAACCTTCCGATGCAAGATCGTATCTTACACGGCCTATCCGGGCGCAGTGGGGAGAACGGCGCGGAAGGCAATCGGAGTAGGGGACGATGGGGCTATCTGTTTTCCCTGGATGGCGTCCACGCGACAGGTTAAGTTGCTCTCTGTTGGCCCTGTGCTAAAGACAGCCCAACAGGGGGATGGGATTGGCATCCCGTCCCTTCGCCACTGTGCGCGAGCCTGCCGCCTTGCAACGCAACATCATGGGCAAATTCGCCCTCACTGACAGTCCAACCGAATATTTCCCATCAAACAAGGCATTTTTCCGACAGCCAAGCGTCTAATTGACAAATCAATTCAAAAACGGACAAACGAGAAAGTACCCATAGTGTTCCAAGAATGAAGAATTGAAGCAATTGGAAGTCAGATGGTGCTCGAAACGTTGAGCGAGTTCGGGCAATTTCGGGACG
>Ga0210377_10000167_pt1 | contig 61785 bp, 48 predicted proteins | sample PLM4_65_b1redo_FD_155480 | JGI IMG/M metagenome (GOLD analysis project Ga0210377, IMG submission 155480) | Groundwater sediment microbial communities from an aquifer in East River, Colorado, USA - PLM4_65_b1 redo | ecosystem: Environmental > Terrestrial > Soil > Riparian zone | place: USA: East...
CTGGGCCATGCGTTCTGTAAAACGCAGAAACAAACGGAGAGAGTCGGCTCGTTTCTACCATTACAAGCGACATAACTTATTGGCTCCGCTAAGGGTTAAAGAACGAAAATGAAATTAGACAGTACAAATAGAATATGACTTTATAGAGGTACCGATAATGAAAAAGTCTGGATTGTGTGGATTGTTAATGGTCGTTGCTTTGTTCTGCGGCTGTGACAAGGGAATGAAAAACGCAAAAGTAGAAGGAGAAACCGTGGAGTCGCAAAGCAATATCGTCAAGCTGGAAACGAGCATGGGCACAATCGTCATCGAGCTCGACAGGCAGGCGGCGCCCGTCACCGTGAAGAATTTCCTCGGATACGTGGAGGCAGGCTTCTATGACGGCACGATCTTTCATCGGGTCATACCCGGCTTCATGATACAGACAGGCGGCTTTACGAAAAACCTGGAACGAAAAAAGACACGTAATCCGATCATCAACGAGGCCAAGAACGGCTTGAGCAACAAGCGAGGCACCATTGCCATGGCTCGAACCGGCGACCCGAACAGCGCCACCAGCCAGTTCTTCATCAACCACAGAGACAATACGCCTCTGGATTACGTCGCCGGCCGTAATTCGGGATATGCCGTATTCGGCAAGGTAACAGAGGGGATGGACGTGGTCGATGCCATCGCCGCCGTAAAAACAGCTACGCGCAACGGCATGGATGACGTCCCCGTCGAGCCCGTCGTAATAAACTCTGCAAAGGCAGTCCCATAATAAGAGCCGCTGACCGCGATTCATCGTCTAACAAAGGCTGCTGATCCCAGCGGGGCTTGACGCCGGCTCTCTCGGGCGCCTTGATGCTTCCCCCCACATTTCTGAAAAAGTCCGTCTTTTTCTGTGACCCAAACAGAACTTCGTGCCTTTTTATTATTGAGTGGTGGCCATTTCGGTCAGACAGAATTTGAAAGGGAAGGATCATGGCAAAAATCTCAAGAAGTATCGCAGCATTGGCTGTGACGGCGTTCTGTATCGTACTGCTGGTTGGCTACGCCACCGGACCAGCCGCGGAAGCACCATCACGACAGGCCGCCAAGACCGAAGAGGCACATCAGGAGACATGCGTCCTGGTTGAGGCATTCGTCGTCGAGGTCAGGCTCTCGTCGCTTTACGAGCTGGGGGTCAGTCCCCTTGGGCAAAAGCCCAATTCCGTATCGGTCGATAATCTGCTCAACTGCCTGAGCGGAAAGAACATAGCGCAGGTTACCACGGGAGTAAAAGTGTCGCTTGTCCCGAAAGAAGACGGGAAGGTCAACATAACGGAAACAATTTACATGGAGAGGCAGGCGCCTGTCCCAGTTAGCAGAAGAACGGATGTCCCCGTGGTTTCGAAGAGCTACCAGAGCTACGATATCGGCAATCAATTCGACGCCAGCGCATCCGTCGGCGCTGACGGCGGGATACTTGTGGATTTTCAGTTCAGCCAGAGTACATACCGAAACATATCCTCAAGCGATGAAGCACCCGCTAATACCGTGAACAGGCAGTGGTCCGGGACAGCGCAGCTCAAGGCGGGCGAGCCTGCCATTGCCGGTGCGACACAGAACGAAGAAACGGCGGTTTTTCTGGTTCTTTGTGCCGACATCAAGGATAGGTAAAGCTCGGACCGCTCAGGCTTTTAGCTTCAGCTTGCTGACCCGTTGGTGGGCGAGGCGCGTCGGCTCCGGCAGCCGATACCTGGTCGTGCAGGCAAGCGTGATGGCAATCGCATCGGCCAGAAGACACTTGTTCCCTACCGAGACGAACACCGGCTTGACGTTCGTGCGAGTCCGAACCACAGCCCCGATTGTTTCAAATTGTGTGCTCGACTCAACGCTTTTCTTGTCTTTCAACAAAGTATAGCCGCCTTTTTCCAGCGGAGGTTCTTCATACGTTCCGATGAGCCAGCTTTTGGCGCAACCGATGGTCGGCGTGTCGAAGAACAGCCCCAGGTGTGCCGCCAGACCGAGCCGGCGGGGATGGGCGACGCCTTGGCCGTCAATGATGAACACATCCGGGCGTTTTCGCAGCTTCTCAACCGCGGCGATGCAGACCGGTGCTTCGCGAAAAGACAGCAGCCCGGGTATGTACGGAAAGGTTACTTTGCGGACGGCCTCGGCCGTCTCGATGACCTCAAACTCCGGCAGCCGCAAGACAATCACCACCGCGAAAATTCGCTCCCCGTCCTTACTGAAGGCACAATCAAGCCCTGCCACCACCTGCGGCCTGCTCTTGACCTGCGTAAACTGCACCCCCCCGGCCAATTCAACCTGCAACTGCCGAGCCTGTGCATAAGACAAATTCCAGTTGTGCAGATCCCGTATTTCCATACAGAACTTAATCCAATTTGGCCAGCTTTTCTTCGAGGTCGCTGACGGGCGTAAAGTACCACGTCTTGCCGATTTTCCGACAGGTTAAAATGCCGCGTCTTTCTAAATCAAGCAAATCCGTCCTGGCCGTCTGATAGACAATGTTGTGGCTGATCTGGTGCGACCGGATTGTATATTGATAATGCGGATGACGTAAAGCATGACTAACCAACGCACGCTGACGATGATTAAGGACAACCATCCCCCGGAGATCTAATTCGATAGCCCGCAGTTTTTCAGTTCTCCTTTTTATGTATTCGTGAAGCTCGTTTATCGCACGCCGAATAACTTCAAGTTGATAAAGAACGAAATAGGTGAGGTCGTTGTCGTCCGTCTCGGTATATAGGAAGGAACGAGCGTATTTGATAGGAGCTTTGCGAATAATCTGCGAAATGGATATGAATTCGAAGAGCCAATAACCATGGCGAAGCATCAACCAGTAGAATAAAGCTCGCGCCACTCGACCATTACCGTCAACAAATGGATGATCGTAGGCCAGCCAGAAGTGCAAAATGATCGACCGGATCACAGGGTGCACAAAACCGACAGGACTTTTGCCATTTGCAAAATCGCACATGGCCGCCATCCTTCCTTCGAGTTGTTGAGCAGGAGGCGGATCGTGAAAGACCTCGTTATACATGTCACCTACAATAATGCGTTCATCTGCCCTGCGGAACCGACCCGCGCCGGATTCATCATCAAGCGCAGCTTTGGTAATTATTTCGTGAATGTGAAACACCAGTTTTTTTGACAAGGCTTCGTCTTTGAGTTTGCCAATGCTTCTCATCGTTTCATAATTGTTAAGAATCATCTGCTCACTTCTATCCTGAGGAGGCCGGCCCGTCTTAATCATCTCCTTGGCAACTTTCCTGGTGGTCGCCGCCCCCTCAAGCTGACTTGAAGTAATCGCTTCCTGGATAAGTGAATTGACGTAGTACTCGTCCTTTGTATCCGGATTTGTAATTTGCTCTGGCATTCGAATAAAGCCGCCAGCACCCTGATCAATCTCGTGGAGCCTTTCAGGAATCGGATCCACAATCGCATACTTGAACGCTATGTCCTTCTTGTCGCGCAGAGGAACCTGCTTGTAGAGGCTCAGACGTTTCATCTTCAACCCAAACCACCACTCCTCATGGGAAAGATCCCCAGGAGGCCGATAATAATGAAGCTTATCCCAGTGAGGATATTTTCCTTCGATTGACGAATTCACATCTGTGCGAAAGATCGTTTCCAGTCTTTCAGCATTTCTTGTTTGTGAGAGAATTGCATCAAGCTCAGGGGGGCGTTTTGGTATCTTCATCGTTAAATAGCCTTTACCAAGAAACTTATGCACAAACTAATTATATACTAATTTACCAAATTTTAGTATATCGACTCTCATTTGTCAAATACTAATTCTGAATATTTTAGTATTAAATTAGTGCATCGGACAATAGGCTCTATCATGCCTATAATACCGCCGTTTTTGCACACAAACAGAGAATTCCAATCAACAGAAAAAGGCGTTTTACCTTGTTGGGATCTTTTGGTACAATACCGTGTTTGCGTAATTGTCGAATTTTCGCAATAGGGTAGGTTAATCAGCAAGAGGCACCGATGGCCGCACGAACGGAAAAAGTCATACGGATTACAGGCGCCACCGAGCATAATCTCAAAAATATCAGCCTGAGCATCCCGCGGGACAAGCTGGTAGCCATCACCGGCATCAGCGGCTCGGGCAAAAGCTCCCTGGCCTTCGATACGATTTACGCCGAAGGGCGCCGCAAATATGTCGAGTCGCTCAGCACCTACGCACGCCAATTCCTCGAACAAATGCAGAAACCGGCGGTCTCCGAGATCACGGGCCTGCCGCCGACCATCGCCATCGAGCAGCGAAGCGCCAGCAGCAACCCCCGCTCGACGGTGGCGACCACGACGGAGATTTACGACTACTTCCGGGTGCTTTTCGCCCGGGTGGGTCAGCCGCACTGCTGGGTCTGCGGCAGGGAAATCACAAGCCAGCACTCCGCACAGATCGTCGATTCGATTCTGTCCTGCCCGGAGGGCACGAAAATCCAAATCTGCGCCCCGCTGGTTCGCGGCAAGAAAGGCGAGCACAGGGAGGTTTTTGCCGGCATCCAGCGAGAAGGCTTTGTCCGCGTCCGCGTGGATGGAGCCGTTTGCGACGTGCGAAGCGCCCCGGCGCTGGACAAGAACAAAAAGCACGATATCGCCGCAGTGGTCGATCGGCTGGTTATCAAGGATGCTGTTCGCATCCGCCTAGCCGACTCCGTCGAGACGGCGCTGAAATTGGCCGACGGCGTCATCCTCGTGCTGTTGCAGCAGCCCCAGGCGGATAAGCCCAACGGCGGCGACGGCCGGTGGGAGGAAATCATCTACAGTGAGAAATTCGCCTGCCCCGAGCACCCGCAGGCCAGTCTCGAAGAGCTCTCGCCCCGGCTGTTCAGCTTCAACAGCCCCTACGGCGCCTGCAAAAGCTGCGACGGCCTCGGGACGATTCTGGAGTTTGATCCCGACCTGATCGTGCCGGACAAGAGCGTCTCGCTGGAAAACGGCGCGATCGACGCCTGGCGCAAGGGCGGCAAGAGAATGAATATCTACTACAACAGGCTGGTTAAACGCTTCTGCAGGAACATGGAGCTGAGCAAGTCGATCCCGTTCGCCGAGATACCGGAAGAGCACAAGAGGATTCTGATGCACGGGACCACGGCCGCCGACGAGCAAAAGTACGGCGTTTCGTTCGAGGGCGTGATCCCGAACCTCGTCCGGCGGTGGCAAAACACGAGCAGCGAATACGTCAAGACCCGATTGACCAGCTATCTGTCGCAGCAGCCCTGCCGGAGCTGCGAGGGCGCCCGGCTTCGGCCCGAGGCGATTGCCGTGACCGTCGGAGGCAAGAGCATCAATCAACTGGCGGCCCTGAGCATCGCCAAAGCATTGCGGTTTTTCAACAAGCTGACGCTGGACACGGAGCAGTCTCTGATTGCCGCGGCGGTTCTGAAGGAAATCAAGGCCCGGCTTAAATTCATGGTGGACGTCGGTCTCGAATATCTGACGCTGGACCGGACCAGCAGCACGCTGGCCGGCGGCGAAGCCCAGCGAATCCGCTTAGCCACCCAGGTCGGCAGCGGCCTGGTCGGCGTCTGTTACGTGCTCGATGAGCCGACCATCGGTCTGCACAAGCGAGACAACGACCGGCTGCTGGGCATTCTGCAGCGGCTCAGCCGCATGGGCAATACGGTCATCGTCGTCGAGCACGATGAAGATGTTATCCGCAGTGCGGACCACATTGTCGATATCGGCCCGGCCGCCGGCACGCACGGCGGCGAGCTCGTCGTACAGGGCACGCTCAACGACATCATGAACTGCGAGCGCTCGCTGACCGGCGAATACCTCAGCGGCAGAAAGAGCATCGCTCTGCCGGCCAACAGAAGACGCTACAACCTGAGAAAGTGCATCGAGATCAAAGGCGCGGCCCAGAACAATCTCAAGGGCATCGACGTCAAATTCCCTATCGGCGTCTTTACCTGTGTCACCGGGGTCTCCGGCTCCGGCAAGAGCACCCTGGTCAGCGACATTCTGCTCAAGGCGCTCAAACGCCGGCTCTACCAGTCACGCGAGAAACCCGGCGAGCACAAGAACATTCTCGGCGTTTCGCAGATCGATAAAGTGATCGAGATCGACCAGTCCCCCATCGGAAAGACGCCGCGGAGCAACCCGGCGACCTATACGGGCGCCTTCGATCTGATCCGAAAGCTGTTCAGTATGACCCGTGAGTCGAAGATTCGGGGCTACAAGCCCGGGCGCTACAGCTTCAACGTCAAAGGCGGCCGCTGCGAATCGTGCAAGGGACAGGGCACAAAGAAAATCGAGATGCACTTCCTGCCGGACGTGTACGTCACCTGCCAGAGCTGCAAGGGCACGCGCTACAATCCCGAGACCCTCGCCGTAACGTACAAAGGCAAGAACATCGCCGAGGTGCTCGACATGCGGATAGACGAGGCGCTGGATTTTTTTGCCAACTTCCCGACGATTGTACGAATCCTCAAAACACTGACCGACGTCGGATTAGGCTACATGCAATTAGGCCAGGCCTCAACCACGCTCTCGGGCGGCGAGGCCCAGCGGGTGAAGCTCGCCGCCGAGTTAGGCAAAGCCGACACGGGCCACACCCTGTATCTGCTGGACGAGCCGACCACCGGGCTGCATTTCGCCGACATTCACAACCTCCTGAACGTGCTCCAGCGGCTGACCGACTGCGGCAATACCGTGGTCGTCATCGAGCACAACCTTGACGTGATCAAGATGGCAGACTATATTATAGATCTCGGCCCCGAAGGCGGCGAGGCCGGCGGCACGGTCGTCGCGGCGGGTACGCCCGAGGAGATTATCAAGGACAAGAAAAGCTATACGGCCAGGTTCCTGAAGGAAAAGCTCGTCCGTAGTGAACCGTAAGGCAAACGATACGATGTGGGAATTCCGGCTACGCGGCATTGACGATTTGAGGCGATTGAGCGAGCAGCTCAACGCGCCCGTCGAAGCGATGGAGGACGTCTCGATCTTAGCCGAGCCTGTCCGGATCGGCGAGCTGGTCATACCGAATTCGCTGGCCGTCCATCCGATGGAGGGCTGCGACGGCGATTCGCAGGGCCGGCCGGGAAAGCTGACGTTGCGCCGGTACCAGAGATTCGCCGCCGGCGGAGCGGGGCTGATCTGGGCCGAGGCGACCGCCGTCGTCCCCGAAGGCCGGGCGAATCCGAGGCAATTGTGGATTCATCAGGCCAATAAAGAGAGCTTCGCGGCGATGGTCAAAATGATGCGGCAGGCGGCCGCCGAGAGCATGGGGCCGAGTCATCAGCCGGTCATCGTCCTGCAGTTGACTCATTCGGGCCGCTACAGCAAGCCGGCCGGCGCGGCCCATCCGATCATCGCACAGCGCGACCCCTACCGCGACGCGATGGCCCCCCAGCAAAAACCCAACCCAGACGCCAGGAGCCGGATACCGGACGATTGGCCCCTGGTAACCGATGACTACCTCGATAAGCTCCAGGAGGCCTATGTCCAGGCGGCGCGAATCGCATTCGAGGTTGGATTCGACGCCGTCGATGTCAAGTCTTGTCACGGGTACCTAATCAACGAGCTTCTCGGCTGCCGCAGCAGAAAAGGCAAGTACGGCGGCTCGTTCGAAAACCGGACTCGATTCCCGCTTGAGGTTATCGATAAGATTCATAAAGAGCTTGGCGCCAGCGCCGTGGCCGTGATGCGCCTGGGCATTTACGATGCGATACCCTACCCGTTCGGCTGGGCCGTGGACAAAGACGATTACACAAAGCCCGATCTGACGGAGCCAAAGAAGCTGATCGGGCTGCTGCAACAGCGCGGCGTGAATTTAATCAACATCACCATAGCGAATCCCTATTATAATCCGCACGTGGGCCGGCCGTTCAACGAGCCTATCGTTGGCGGATACCCGGAGCCGGAGCATCCGCTCGTCGGCGTCAGCCGGCTTGTCACTTTGACCGGCGAAATTCAAAAGGCCCTCCCCGGTATTGCAACGGTCGGCACCGGCTATAGCTGGCTGCGGACCTTGTTTGCCAATGTAGCAGCGGCAAACAAAGCCAAAGGCCTGACCACTCTGGCCGGCGCCGGACGCATGGCGTTTGCCTATCCGGATTTCGCAAAGGATATTATCACCAAAGGGCGAATGTACCGGGAAAAAGTCTGCATAAGCTGCAGCGCCTGCACGCAGATCATGCGGGACGCCGGCACAACCGGCTGCGTCGTGCGGGACCACGAGGTCTATGGGCCTATCTTCGAGTACGGGCGGATGAGCGACAGGGACAATCTGGCCCGGCTCGCGTCCGCGTGCCGCAAGTGCCAGGAGCCGACGTGCCAGTTGGCGTGTCCCGCGGGCGTGAATATCCCGAAATTCATCGGCCTGTTCCTGGACGGCGACGAGAAAGCCGCGTACGAAACGCTCCGGCAAGCCAACATCTTCCCGGAAGTCTGCGCCTGGCTTTGTCCCGTCGAGCAGCAGTGCGAAGGCCACTGTCTGCAGAGCTTCATCGGCGACGCCCCCCTGCCGATTGCGGGGATTCAGAGGTATCTGGCGGAACGAGCCAACAAGCAGGGCTGGTCGAAGCTGCGTCTGCCGCAGGAGACCACGGGAAAGAACGTTGCCATCCTCGGCGCCGGGCCCGCGGGCCTATCCTGTGCGGCCAGGCTGCTTGAAGCCGGACATACGGTGACGATTTTCGACGCGAGCGCCGAATTCGGCGGAATGATCGCCTCGGTCATCCCGGCGGACAGGCAAAGCAGTTCGCTCCGGAACGAGCTGGACGCAGTCTTCGCCGAGACCCCGAAAGAGAGAATGATTCTGCGGCTCAGCAAGGGCTTGAACGCTGATTTTAATTTAGAGACAATCGTTCAAAAGGGTTTTGACGCCGTGTTTGTCGGCCTGGGCCTGCCGAAATCGGTCGGTACAAGCAAGGAGAATATGAACGGTCTCTGGAACGCCCTGGATTTTCTCTCGGCAGTCAGAGGGGCGGGACAACCCGACATCAAAGGCAAATGTGTCGCCGTGATAGGCGGCGGCAATACCGCGATGGATGCGGCGATCACCGCCAAACAGCTCGGCGCCGCAGACGTTTACGTGATCTACCGCCGCTCGTTTAAGGAAATGCCCGCCTGGAGCGCCGAGCGCGACAAGGCCATCAACGAAGGGGTGCACTTTTTGATATTGACCCAGCCCATCAGTTTCTGCTCGGCCAACGGGAAGCTGACGGGGATTAAGGTCTGCCCGACCCGGCTGGGCGAGCCGGATGCTTCAGGGCGGCGCAGCCCCAGGCCGGTCGAGTCGAGCGCCTACGAGCTCGAGATGGACGTCGTCATCGAAGCAATCGGCCAGGCGCCGCCGGAGCACATCGGCGAAATCCTGCCGGGCGTCGAGCTGAAGAACGGCCTGATCCGGACAAAACAGGGAACATCGGCCACCTCTCGACCGGGAGTTTTCGCCGGCGGCGATCTGGTCAGAGGCGCCTCGACGGTCGTCGCCGCCATCGCCGATGGAATGACCGCGGCACGTGAAATAAACGAGTTTCTGAAATCATAAACTTTGAGGGAGGATTTTGAACATGGCGGAACGACCCGTAGCCATCGTGACCGGCGCCAGCCGCGGCATCGGAAAAGGCATCGCAAAAGAGCTGGCCTCGCTGGGTTATGACCTGGTGATGAACCATTTCGATTTTACCGCGGAAGGCAAGCCGGATGAATCCAAAGCCGCCCAGACGCAGAAAGAAATCAAGAAACTTGGCGCGGCGTGCGAAAGTCTGCGAGGCAACATCAGCAGCGCCGAGGACCGCAAGAAGCTTGTCGCCCTGGCCAGGGACAAATTCGGCCGGTGCGACATGCTGGTCAATAACGCCGGCGTCGCCCCTTCGAAACGAATGGACATTCTCGAAGCCACTGAGGAGAGCTTCGATCGAGTCATGGGAATCAACCTCAAGGGGCCGTACTTTCTGACTCAGCTCATGGCCAACTGGATGATCGAGCAGAAAAATGCCCATCCCGAGCGTGCTTTCCGCATTGTCAATACAAGCTCAATCTCGGCCTACACCAGCTCGCCGGCCCGGGGGGAATATTGTGTCAGCAAGGCGGGCGTCAGCATGATGACGACGCTATACGCGGACCGGTTGGCGGAATATGGGATTGGAGTATTCGAGATTCGCCCCGGCATCATCGCCACCGATATGACCAGCGTGGTAAAGGATAAGTACGACAAGCTGATCGCCGAGGGCCTGACTCCGATCAAGCGATGGGGACAGCCGGAAGATATCGCCCGGGCCGTCGGGGCCATTGCCGAGGGCAGGCTCGATTTCTCGACCGGCCAGGTTATTAACGTCGATGGGGGCTTCCACCTGCGAAGGCTGTAAGGGAGGAACTATGAATATCAAAAGTACAATCACAACACTGTTGCGGGACGGCTTTATTCTCGTCTTCAACCAGGACAAGCTCGACGTCGTCAGGACGGCTGAAGCGCTGATGAAGGCGGGCGTAAACAATATGGAGGTGACCTGCCGGATCAAGAAGCCACTGGAGAACCTGTCGCGCCTGCGCAAAGAGCTGCCCGATTTCGCCGCAGGCTCGGCGAGCCTTATCGACTCGCCCGAAATGCTTAAGATTTACAACAAGGCCCATCCGAAGGACCCGCTGCCCTCGCTGACCCAGGTAGCCGAGGCCGGCGCCTGCTACCTGGTCTCGGCGATGAATTTCAGCGACGCCGGCTTCGAGAAATTCGCCGGACGGATTCCCATGATACCGGGATGCGGCAGCGCCACGGAGATCGTCAGTCAGTTTTCCAAAGGAGCGAACCTCTGCAAGGTCTTCCCCGCCAAGGAGCTGGGCGGCCCGGCCTTCGTCAAGGCCGTGGACCCCGCGATCCATAAGACCATCAGTCTGGTGCCCACCGGCGGGACGAGCGCCGAGAACATTCCCGACTACATCGACGGGGGCGTTCTGGTCCTGGGCGGATCGTTCAGCATGATTGAAAAACCGACGTTGAAAAAAATCCTCGACGGGCCGGACTACGACCTGCTGGCGCAAGAGCTCACGAGGATTAAGCAGTTGATCGACCGGGTACGGGCCGCAAAGTATCCCGATATCGATTTCGCCTCGGCCTCGCTCGAACAAATCAGCCGGGCCAGCGGCAGGAACTTTAACACGAATTGATTGTTTTTGTCATTCCCGCGAAAGCGGGAATCCATACTTTCGCGATGGTTCTGGATTCCTGTTTTCACAGGAATGACAGATTGTGTCACTCTCTAACGATGAAAAATAAGAGTCTGAAGCGGCACGTAACGCTGCAAAAAGCACTTGGGGCCGTCCTTTTCCTGTCGTTAATGGAAATACCGCTATGGCGGGACGCCGAGGCTTCGTCCGGAACACTCACCCTCAACGCCAAAGACACCGGCTATTGCGGCATCTGGTACATGAATCAGCCCTCCGGCGACGAATACGTCTATAAGTACAGCGGCGGGCTGGGAACGTACTGTGCCGATCATCAGCCGTTCGCCGTCTATTGCGAGCAGGTCGAGAAGACTTTTTTCTGCTACGGCGGCACGACGGCCGACAGCAATCAAAAGCTGCTCCACGCGGTCTCATACTATGACCACAGGACGGGCATGGTGCCCCGCCCGACCATCCTGCTCGACAAAAAGACCGACGACGCCCACGACAACCCGGTCATCTCCGTGGACCAAAAAGGCCACATCTGGATATTCTCCACCTCGCACGGCACATCGAGACCGTCTTACATTCACAGAAGCGTTAGGCCATACGACGTAAACGAATTCGAGCCGGTCCATGCAACAAAAGCGGAAGGTTCGCAGGAAGTGCCGATGACCAATTTTTCGTATATGCAGGCCTGGCACATCGGGGACGGAGGATTCGCGTGCTTTTTCACCCGTTACAACTACCCGGTCGCTCGCACGAGCTGTTTTATGACGAGTGCGGACGGCGTCAAATGGTCGCAGTGGCTCCGCCTGGCGGCGATGGAAGAAGGCCACTATCAAATCAGCGCCGTGTCAAAAAACAAAGCATGTGCGGCGTTCAACTTCCATCCGAAGGGAAAAGGGCTGAACTGGCGCACGAACGTTTACTATATGGAAACCAGCGACCTCGGCCGGACCTGGCAGACCGCCGATGGGCGGAAACTGACGCTGCCCCTGACCGACCCTGTCAGTCCCGCCATCGTCCACGATTACCGGGCCGAAGGGCTGAACGTCTATCTTATGGACATTGGGTTTGACAAGGACGAAAGGCCGGTCATTCTGTATCTGACCAGCAAGGGTTACGAATCGGGCCCGAAGAACGATCCGCGAACCTGGACCACGGCCCGGTGGACGGGGACAGCGTGGCAGATACGGCCGGCGTTTACCTCGGATAACAACTACGATATGGGCTCGCTTTACATCGAGGAAGATGGCTTGTGGCGCATCATCGCCCCGAGCGAGACAGGTCCTCAGCCGTACAATCCGGGCGGCGAAATGGCCATGTGGACTTCGACGGACCTCGGCGCGACCTGGCGAAAAGTCAAACAGCTCACGAAGAACAGCCCATACAATCATACGTACGCCAGGCGCCCGGTTAACGCCCACCCTGATTTCTATGCCATCTGGGCCGATGGGCACGCCAGAAAGCCGTCGGAATCTTCGCTCTACTTCTGCGACAAGGAGGGAAACGTGCGCATCCTGCCGCGCGAAATGTCCGAAGATTTTGCCGCACCGAAGTTAGTGGAGTACAAATCGAACAAGCCATCTGAATGATTGCAGCATCCTTTGTACAACGGGAGAAAGAGGATTATGGAGACCAGACAAATAGCCAATCAAACTGTGACATTCCATCGTTATAACACGGTCATTGTAGGCTCAGGGGCCGCGGGTATGAACTGCGCAGTGCACATGTGCGAGTTTATGCAGCAAAAAGGCGTCGCAGATCCCGCCAAACGGATTGCCGTAGTGACCGCCGGGCTGGGGCTGGGTGCATCGAGAATGAGCGGCTCCGACAAGCAAACCTACTACAAGATCGGCACCAGCCCTGATATCGCCGATAGCGCCGAAGAATTCGCCAAGAGCCTGACGGCCGCGGGGTGCTGCCACGGCGACCTCTCACTGGCCGAGGCCATCGGCTCGCTGCGCGAATTCTATCACTTAGTCCAGGCGGGAGTCCCCTTCCCAACCGATTCGATGGGCACCTTCATCGGCTACAAGACCGACCACGATCCGTTCGAGCGGGCCACCTCGGCCGGCCCCAAGACCAGCCGATTCATGAGCGAGTGCCTTCAGAAGCAGCTCGAGCGGTACGGCGTCAAGATTTACGATGGCCAGGAAGCGGCACATCTGTTGACCGTCGGCTCGGGCAAATCCAGGCGCATTGCGGGCCTGGCCGCCGTAGATAAGAAGAGCAAGGACAAAGCCAATCGCACCCTCAACGTCTTCCTCGGGACCAATATCGTCCTGGCCGCCGGCGGGCCCGGCGAGCTTTACAAAACCAGCGTCTATCCCAAGGGCCAGTTGGGCATTCACGGACTAGCCTTCAAGGCGGGCCTGATCGCAGAAAACCTGACCGAATCGCAGTTCGGCCTGGCCAGTACGAAGTTTCGCTGGAACGTCTCCGGCACGTATATGCAGGCGGTCCCGCGCCTGTTCAGCACAGACGCCGACGGTAAGGACGAAAAGGAGTTTCTCACCGGTTTTTTCCCGACGATGAGCAAGATGGCCACGGACATCTTTCTCAAGGGCTATCAGTGGCCCTTTGACCCGCAGCGGATCGAGAAGCTGCAATCGTCGCTGATCGACATCCTGGTCTTCAATGAGACGCAAAAAGGCCGGCGGGTCTTTATGGACTTTTTGCGCAATCCCGTCGGCGGCGATTCGATGGAAAAATTCGATATCGAGGCGCTCGAACCGGAGGCCAGAGAGTACCTCAGGAAAGCCGGCGCCCTGCAAAAAACACCCATCGAGCGGCTGGCCCACATGAATCAGCCCGCTATCGAAATCTACAAAGAGAACGGCATCGACTTATATTCCGAGCCGCTGGAGATCGCGGTCTGCGCCCAGCACAACAACGGTGGATTCGCCGTGGACAAATGGTGGCAATCCAGCGTTCCGCACACGTTCGTCATCGGCGAGATGGCCGGGACACACGGCGTCAAGCGGCCGGGCGGCTCAGCCCTGAATGCCGGCCAGACAGGCGGCCTCCGCGCGGCGCAATACATCACCAACGTCTATGGCGGCGACCTGCCGGATTATTCAGATGAGCAGTCGCAGATCGACCGCCAGCTCAGCGAGCTTGTCGGCCGCCTGGAGCAGCATAAGAGCTCATCCGGCCCGGCTCCTGAGCAGGTGCTGGAACAGATACGCGCCCGCATGACCGCCTCGGGCGGACACGTCAGAGAAATCAACGACGCGAGGCGTGCGCTGCAAGAGGCCGTCAAGCTTTACAGGGACATCCGGCAAAAAGGATTGAGCGCCAAAAACGCCAAGGCCCTGATTGCCGCGATCCAGGCCGAGCATCTGGCCCTCGCCAGCGTGGCGTATCTCAAGGCCGTGGTCGAATTGCTCTCGCAGGGCAGCGGCTCGCGCGGCTCGCATTTGGTCCTGGCCGACGATGGCGTCGAAATCCACCCCGACGTGATTGATCAGGCCACCGGCAAGCCGCTGAAGTTCAAACCCGAGAACCCGTCGCTGCGAAACTCTATCTTGCAGATTGAATACGACGAAAAATCGCCCGACTTGTTCCGCAGCGCAACCGTCAAGTTAAGACCGACGCCCAAAGACCGCAAGGCCTTCGAGCCGGCCTGGCAGGACTATCGAGAAGGAAAAATTTACGGCTGACATGAACCGTAGGGTGGGGCTTGCCCCACCAATATTGTCTAAGGAGCATCGCTATGGCAATTATAGATATCAAGCCCGCATCGCAATGCAAATATGATATCGTCTCGTTGGGGGAAATCATGATTCGGCTGGACCCGGGCGACGAGAGGATTCATACGACTCGGCACTTCCGGGCCTGGGAGGGCGGCGGAGAATACAACGTCGCTCGAGGTCTGAAACGCTGCTTTGGCAAACGCGCCGCCGTCGTCACCGCTATCGTAGATAATCCCGTCGGGCGACTGCTCGAAGATTTGATCTTTCAGGGCGGCGTCAGCATGGAATACGTCAAGTGGGTGCCGTACGATGGCATCGGCCGCAAAGTCCGCATCGGCCTGAATTTCACCGAGCGCGGCTTCGGCGTGCGAGCCGCCGTCGGCTGCTCGGACAGGGCCAATAGCGCCGCCTCGCAGTTGAAAAAAGGCGATTTCGACTGGGAGCAAATCTTCGGCCGGGACGCAAGCTGCTGGCTGCATACCGGCGGAATCTTCGCGGCCCTTTCGCAAACGACGCCGGACGTCATTCTGGAGGCGGTCGCCGCCGCAAAAAAGCACGGCACAATCGTCTCCTACGACCTGAACTACCGCAAGTCGCTCTGGCAGGATATCGGCGGCCAGCAAAAAGCAAGGCAGGTCAACCGCGCCATCGCCTCCTACGTGGACGTGATGCTGGGCAACGAAGAGGATTTCACCGCCGCGCTCGGATTCGAGGTCAAGGGGTTGGACAAAGGCTACTCGAAGCTCGATCCGGCCAACTTCAAGAAAATGATCGCGGAGGTGGTCAAAGAGTTCCCGAACCTGAAGGTCGTCGCCACAACGCTGCGGAACGCGAAAACCGCCTCGCTCAACGACTGGGGCGCGGTCATGTACGCCGAGGGCAAATTCTACGAAGCCACCTTGAGGCCCGATCTGGAGATTTACGACCGGGTCGGCGGCGGCGACAGCTTCGCATCGGGATTGATTTACGGCCTGATGGAGGCAAAGACGCCCGAGGAGGCGGTGAACTATGGCGCCGCCCACGGCGCGCTGGCCATGACGACCCCGGGCGACACCACCACCGCCAGCCTCAGCGAGGTGCAGAAACTCATGGCCGGCGGCGGCGCGAGAGTCGAGCGATAGTCCGAATATGGCATCACACCGCATAACGTGTGAATTTGTGTATAGATTGAGAAAGGGTGGCATCCTCATCCCTTAGGGATGGGGATGGTGGGGTGAAGCCATCCCCAAGCTGCGCTTGAGGCTGCCACCCGACGAATGTAATGTTTGCGAGAAAACGTTCATGATTGTCGAAGCAGTTAAGTGGATTGGCGGCATAGATGGCTGCCTTGAATTAGTGGATCAGCGGCGGCTGCCGGCGGAATTCGCGACGCTGCAATGCCGGGACGTCGAGACTCTTTTCGAGGCGATCAAGACGTTAACCGTTCGCGGCGCACCGGCCATCGGCGTCGCGGGAGCGTACGGGCTTGTCCTGACTCTCCAGAAGCTAAGTGCAAACGACGGCGTAGAAAAAGCTCTTGAGACGTTGGCCGCAGCGCGCGAATATCTCGCATCCTCCCGCCCTACCGCCGTGAATCTGTCCTGGGCCTTGGATCGCGTTTGCAAGCGAGCCAATGCACAGCACGGCACAACATTGCAGAGCCTTCAAGAAACCGTCCTGGCTGAGGCGAAAGTGATCCACGAGGAAGACGTGGACATGTGCCGGCGGATTGGGCAGCACGGCGAGCGATTTATCAAAGAAGGCGCCGGCATCCTGACGCACTGCAACGCCGGGGCGCTGGCAACAGCGGGACAGGGGACAGCCCTGTCGGTAATGTTCGAGGCGCACAAAAAGGGCAGAAAATTCAGGGTCTATGCGGACGAGACCCGGCCGCTACTGCAAGGGGCGAGACTGACTGCCTGGGAGCTGAAACAGGCGGGAATAGACGTCACGGTCATCTGCGACAATATGGCCGGTTGGCTGATGAAACAGGGCAAGATCAACGCCGTCATCACCGGCGCCGACCGGATCGCGGCCAACGGCGACGCGGCCAATAAGATCGGCACGTACAGCCTGAGCATCCTCGCCCGCGAGCACGGCGTACCATTTTACATCGCCGCACCTTCAAGTACATTCGACTTAACCATAAAAAGCGGCGCCGAGATCCCCATCGAGCAAAGAGCCGCCCAGGAAGTGACTACGCTACACGGCATACAAATCGCCCCCGCCGGCGTCGCTGCCTACAACCCTGCCTTTGACGTGACAGACGCACGCGACATCACCGCCATCATCACCGAAAAAGGTATCATCGAAAAACCCGACACCAAGCGCATCGCCAAGTGTCTGGGGTCTAGCAACACCTGATTGTCAGAAGTGCCGTCACATGAGGTGGGGCGCGTTGTTAGTCCACGGCGACGACGCCTTTGATCTGGGGGACTTTCTGTTTGAGGATTCGTTCGACACCCATCTTCATCGTCATCGCCGCACCGGGGCAGCCCTGGCAGGCCCCCTGCAGGCGGACCCGCACGGTGTTGTCCTGATCTATCCCAACAAGCTCGACATCGCCGCCGTGGCTTTGCAGAGCCTCGCGAAGGGTCTCGATTGTGTCTTTGACCTTCTCTTCCAAAGTCTGTTCAGTGCTGTCATGGCTGCAACCGCATGCTTCACACATAAGAATTCTCCAAAAAATTCGTCAACCGCAACATTATATTGCATAAGCCCAGGGGTTTCTACCATTGTTTGTGGCCAGTTAGGAATTGTGCCCTGCAAACGATAGCGTTTGAGCCTGTCTCAGATACGTAACTCTCGTATCCCAAACTCTTTACACAATCTGCTACAGCCGTGAATTCATAATTGTTCACAAGAAAATTTCAGGTTTGCCGATGAATGTGGGTATAATACAGGTTTTTGGTATGCCCGGCGGCCCGGCTTCGTCAGTACGCTGCGGGGCAGGTTGTTTAGAGTCCTGGATATTGGTTTATGCGTTTACAGTATTCGAATTTCGTCCGTTTCCTGGCGTATGTCCGCCCCTACACAAAATATCTCATTCTCGCTACGGTAGGAGGAATCGTTAAGTTCGTCGTCCCCCTGCTGGTGCCCCAGGTCACCCGGCATCTGCTCGATAACGTCTTCCTGAACGCCGCTCTGCCCGCCGAAAAGAAACTGCACGATCTGCTGTTGTACGCCGGGGGCATGATGGGTATCTTCGTATTCCTATACGCCCCCTTTGTATATATCCGGCACCTGTACGCCGACAAGGCCAGCCACCGTGCCGTATTCGACCTGCGATGCGATCTCTACTACCGAATCCTGCGCATGTCGGCTTCGTTTTTCAACCGAACCAAGTCCGGCGAGATTATCACGCGCCTGATCAGCGACATTCAATTAGCCCAGAACATCATCGGAACCGCGCTGACCAACGTGTGGATGGACGCCATTGCCGTCGTTGTTGTGCTTTACTTTCTGTTTAAGATCGACGTGGCCATGACTCTCGTGGCGCTGTCGAGCTTCCCCGTCTATATCTTCGTCTTTCGCAGATTCAGCGGCCGGATAAGACGCATGAGCCGCCAAGCCCAGGACCAGCTTTCCGTAATGAGCAGCAACGCCCAGGAGCGGATTTCCGGCAGCATGGTGATACAGGCCTTCGCCCAGGAGGGCAACGAAGGAACGAGGTTCCAGGCCGAATCGGAAGAGCTGTTCTCCACTAACATGCGGCGGATTCTCATTCAAAGCCTTCACCAGGCCCTCGCAGGCGCCCTGATCGGGCTGGCTCCGCTGGTCATTATCTGCTACGGCGGCTACAGGGTCATATACGGTGACATTACCGTGGGTGAGCTGATCGCAATCACCATGTATCTCGGCCCCCTCTACTTGCCGCTGCAGCGATTCTCGGAGCTGAACATTGTCTTATCCAACTCCACGGCCGCACTGGACCGCATCTTCGAAATCATGGACGAAAAGCCCGAAATTGTTGACCGCCCTGCGGCGATCGAACTGGCGAAGGTCGGGGGCGACGTGGCTTTTGAGGGCGTGAGCTTTGCCTACAACCACGGCTGCCCAATTCTCAAGGACGTCACCTTCTCGGTCCGTGCCGGCCAGAGAGTCGCCCTTGTGGGCCCAAGCGGATCGGGAAAAACCACCATCGCGAATCTGATACCGCGATTCTATGACGTCAGCGACGGCCGGGTCCTCATTGACGGGCACGACGTCCGCGACGTAAAAATCAAATCGCTGCGGCGTCATATCGCCATGGTTTTGCAGGACCCGGTGCTATTCAGCGGCACGATTCGAGAGAACATCCTCTACGGCAACCCATCCGCCGCAGAGAGTGACGTTATCAGTGCCGCCAAGGCGGCCAATGCTTACGACTTCATCTGTTCCCTGCCGGAGGGCTTCGAGACCCAGGTCGGAGAGCGGGGAGCGCTTCTGTCCGGCGGTCAGAAGCAGCGAATCACCATTGCCCGGGCTTTCCTGAAGGACCCCGCGATTCTTATTCTCGACGAGGCCACTTCTTCTCTGGATTCGCAGGCGGAGTACCTGATCCAGGACGCGATGGCCCGGCTGGTCAAAGGCCGCACGACGTTCATCATCGCCCACAGACTTTCGACCATCATCCACGCCGACCAGATTTTCGTGCTTGCAGCAGGCTCGGTCATCGAATCGGGAACGCACAAGGAACTGCTGGATAGTGCCGGCGCATATAAGAACTTGTACGACGGGCAGTTCAAAGCCTTCGCCTGTGCGAGCCGCTCCCGAGCCGCGAGCACTCCAACAGCCGGCCAGCCGGAGGAATTTTTGTTGAAGAAGCTCCAAATTGCCGAAAATAGTTGACAGAAGGTGATGTTGCTTGTATAATACTGCTGTATTTGTATGAAAACATGCAAATACAACCCTGAGACGTCCCAGTATGGGATGATTACGGGATTATGGCCGGGTTTGGAACCTTCGGATGATTCGGTCGTTTCTCATCGAAGAAACGATTGCCTCGCCGGAGGCGACCCCCAAAGCCATGGTTCAGAGTTCCCGCGAAGCGGGGACCCGCCGGAATAACATAAGGGCGCTTGCCCCCTGGGGGGCAGCCCGGATAACGTTTATCAGGAAAGGAATAAGAAAATGACAGCCAAGTCCAGCGCGTCGGCCCGTTCAGCCGATCAATCCTCGATCAAAACAGGCGCTCAAATCATTGTCGATACACTCATTGACCTGGGCGTGGAGACCATGTTCGGCTACACCGGCGGCGTCGTGCTGCCTCTGTTCGACCGATTGTACGATGCGCCGATCCACTTTATCGTTCCGCGCCACGAACAAGGCGGCTGTCACATGGCCGACGCTTTCGCCCGCGCGAGCGGCAAGGTCGGCGTCGTCGTCGCCACCAGCGGCCCGGGGGCGTGCAACCTGGTGACCGGCCTGGCCACGGCGATGATGGACTCGGTGCCTTTGGTCGCCCTGACCGGCCAGGTCCGCACGGAGCTGATCGGCAACGACGCCTTTCAGGAGGCCGATACGACCGGCATCACCCGGCCGATCACAAAATACAACTGTATCGTCAAGGACGTCAAAGACTTGGCGCGTACCGTCCGCGAGGCGTTTTACATCGCCTCGACCGGCCGGCCCGGCCCGGTTCTGGTTGATATACCCGTTGACGTGGAGGTGAGCAAATACGCCGCGGATGGGCCGGTCGAGATGAGGCTGCCCGGCTACAAGGTTCGCACCAAGGGGAACGCCAAACAAATATCCATTGCGGCCCATGCGATCAATAAATCCAAGCAGCCGGTCCTCTACGTCGGCGGCGGCGTCATCATTGCAAACGCCGGCGACGAGCTGCGAGCCCTGGCGGAAAAGGCCCATCTGCCCGTCACCATGACCCTGCTGGGATTGGGCAGCTACGACCAGAGAAAACCCGAATCGCTCGATATGCTCGGGATGCACGGATCCGCTTACGCAAACTATGCGGTCCAGGAGTGCGATCTGCTGATCGCCGTTGGGGCCCGTTTCGACGACAGAGTGACTGGCAAGGTCGCGACCTTCGCTCCGAACGCGAAAATCATCCACATCGATATCGACCCAGCCAGCATATCGAAGAATGTGCAAGTGGATATCCCCGTCGTCGGCGATGCGAAAACCATCCTCGCCCAACTGATCTCCGAGGTCGAATACCAGGAACGAAAAAGCTGGTTCGCCAAAATCGCCGAGTGGAAAAAGAAGTTCCCGTTTCGCTATGACCAGAATTCATCGACGATTAAGCCACAGTACGTCATTGAGGAGCTGTGCCGCCAGACGAACAACGAGGCCATCGTCACGACCGGCGTCGGCCAGAATCAGATGTGGGCCGCTCAGTTCTACAAGTTCATCAGGCCCAGGCAGTTCATCTCCTCCGGCGGACTCGGGACGATGGGCTATGGTTTGCCGGCGGCGATCGGCGCGCAAATCGCCATGCCCGATGCCACGGTCATCGACATCGACGGCGACCACAGCTTCAACATGACGATGACGGAGCTGGCCACGGCGGTCGAGCACAATCTGCCGATAAACGTCTGCATCCTGAACAACGGGTACATGGGAATGGTCCGGCAATGGCAGGAGCTGTTCTACGGCAAGCGGTATTCCAAGAGCTATCTGAAGAACCCGCAGTACGAAGCCGTTGCCACGGCCTTCGGTGCGGTCGGGATGACCGTCGAGAAGAAGGCCGACGTGCCCAAAGCCATTGAACAAATGCTCAAAGAAAAACGGCCCTGTGTGGTGGATTTCAGGGTCGAACGCGAAGAGAACGTCTGGCCCATGGTTCCCGCCGGCAAGAGCATCAACGAAATGGACGGCCTGGACATACTGGAGAGCATGGCATGAAACACATCATAAGCGCATTAGTTGAGAATAAGCCCGGCGTTCTGGCCAGCGTCGCGGGGATGTTTGCGGCCCGGGCGTTTAATATCGATTCGCTGGTCGTCGGCCGAACCGAAGACCCCGACCTGAGCCGGATGACCATTGTCGTCGTCGGCGACGACCGGGTCGTCGAACAGGTCCGAAAGCAATTGGGCAGGATTATCCCCGTCGTCAAAGTTCAGGATTTTGTCGGCCAGCCGGTGGTCGCGCGCGACCTGATGCTTATCGCCTTTGCGGCGCCGCCGGAGAAACGGCCGGAGATTCTCTCTCTGATCGAGATGTTCAAGGGCAAAGTCGTCGATATCAGCCAGAAGTTCGTCATGGTCGAAGTCAGCGGGCCCGAGGAAAAAATCGAGGCCTTCATCAATATATGCAAGCCCTACGGCATCAAGAGCGTCGCGCGAACCGGGACCATCGCCATGGTCAGATATGCCAAGACGGATACCCCCGCCGCACGGAACGACGAAGCGCAAGAGAAAGAGAGTCAGTAGGGGCTGGCCTGCGTGCCAGACCGGGCAACCACACGGGGTTGCCCGTACGATTGGTAGCCCGCGTACTAACCAGCCTGAGCCGCTATGCGCATCGGGGCTGCGTCGCGGCAGACCAGGACCTTGAAGCGAGATTTCCCCAAATGGGAACGCCTGCAGCGGCAAGTCAGCCTACCCTTGTTTTTCAGTACTGATACGGACGATTTCCAGTCCTGATCGATAGCGAAGGAACTGCAGCAGTCCAAACCTAATCCACAGCTTTTCCACATGCCGGACTTACGCTGTGCAAAACGTGTGAACAACTATTTTTTTTTGTGCGCAAAACCCTTAGCAACAGCCACCTCCAACGTGTGGAAAAGAAATTCGTCAAAACGCCATTGATTTACAATACTGAAAACGGGATGATTCTCACAGTTCGAAGCTCGATAGCCGCTGCTCGTTTTGTATTGGGTATCGGGTATCGGGATTCGATTGGCAATAAAAGGAGTATGTCAATGCAGAGCACAGTCACGGATGGCAGTTCCCCGTTCGTACGGGACCAGGCTCGCCCTCCTCAAGAGGCCCTACCGTGCTGCGAAAGCGGCGCCGGCCACGCCGTCGGCAAAGGTGCAACCGACGCCCAGATCGAGGCCATCTACGAAGCGCTCGCCGCAAAGGTGGGCCAGCAGAAGTTTCGGATCTGGTTCAAGAATTCGACCGAGATGGCGCTGGCGGACGGATACCTGAAAGTGAGCGTGCCCAACTCTTTTATCGCAAGCTGGATTGAGAACCATTTCGCCAATGAGATCAGTCAGGCCGTGCGGTCGGTCATCGGCGCCAGCGTCAAAGTGACGTTCACCGTGAATCCCGATCTTTCCGGGCATCAGGGCCGGGCCCCGCTCGACTCTCAAGGTTCTGCAGCGACGGCTCCGCAGGCCGGGCAGCGGCCGCAATTCCATGCGGACCCCCGGAGAAAGAAACCCGCCGAGGGACGCGAGAGACTCAAGTTCAGTCTGGACACGTTCGTGGTCGGCTCGTCCAACGAGCTGGCGTACAACGCCGCCAAAGTCGTGGTCAACGAGCAGCAGAGCCCTTTCAATCCGCTGTTCATCCACGGCGGATACGGCGTCGGCAAGACCCACCTGCTTCAGGGGATATGCAACGCCGTGCTCGAGAAGCGGCCCGTGACGAGATGGTTCTATCTGTCGGCCGAAGATTTCGCCAACCAGTTTGTGCTGGCCCTCAAGACCAGGAAGCTCGAGACGTTCAGAGGGCGGATGCGACAGACCGACCTGCTGGTCATCGACGACATTCACTTTCTGGCCAGCAAGCCCTCGACGCAGGAAGAATTCCTCCATACTTTCAACACCATCGAGCTGGCGGGTAAACAGGTGGTCCTGGCGTCCGACGCCCATCCGAAGATGATCGGCCAACTGTCGGAAAAGCTCGTGAACCGGTTCGTCTCGGGCATGGTGGTCAAGGTTGATACGCCCGACCTTCATACGCGCTGCCAGATATGCAGACAGTACATCAAGAGCATCAAGACTCTTAGCACGCCGGTTCCCGACAGCGTCATTGAATACGTGGCCGAGAATCTTCGCACGAACGTACGGGAGCTGGAAGGCGCGCTGCTGAAACTGATTGCCTATTCGGCGCTGAAGAACGAAAAGATCAGCGTATCCACGGCCAAAGCGATCCTGGCCGAGCACCTCGAACGATGCGACCCCATCGCGCACGTATCGGATATTGAATCGGCCGTGGCCAGCTACTTCGGGGTCACGCCGGCTACGATGCGCTCGCCCAAGAAAGACAGGACCGTGGCCCTGGCTCGGCACTTCGGCATGTATCTGACGCGAAAGCACACGAAGATGTCGTCCTCGGAAATCGGCCGGGTAATGGGCAACAAGAATCACGCCACCGTGCTGCTGGCCTGCAAAAAAATCGAAGAGATGGTACAGAGAAACGCTGAGCTTCGCTGGCTGAGTGAGACAGGCAACAGAATCGCAAAAGCCAAAACCGTGCTGACCCAGCTTGAAGAGAGCATCTCACGCTGAGCAGCGGACGACATTTCGCATAACCATTGCTGGTTATCCCGTTATCTGGCCGCAGCGTCGATTGCCATTTTCATCGCGCGAACGGCCGGCAGCTCCGGCATCTTTTCATACGCGGCATCGACGGCCCGCCGGGCCTGGGTGAGGTTGCCCATGCGGTAGTACACATAGCTCAGAAGAAGCTGCAACTGGCCCGACCCGCTTCGGGCATACCATTGTTCAACGTCCGCCAGCCTTTGGGCGACTTTCTCCTGGCCCCCTACCAAGCCTGCGAGGTCAACTCTCATCTGCATATATTCAGGATAGATTGCCAAGGCTCTGGAGAGAAATAGCGCGCTGCTGACATATTCGCCGGCGGCGAACAGGGCGTGACTGCGGCCCGCGAGAGCCAACGGATCATCCGGCTTGTAAACGGACGCCAGGGCGAAAGAGTCGGCGGCGCGATAGTACCGGCCGGCCCGTAGATGCTCCTCGGCCGCCCGAATATGCTCGTCGAATTTGGCCCCCGAGAGCGATTCAAGAGTCGTGTGCGCCCCCATGACGCGATTCGCTTCGGTCGTTATGTCGGTTTGTGAGAGTCGCTTGAATTTATCGAGGGCGGAGGTTTCATTTTGAGGCCGCGCTACGTCATCCGTCTGAGGAAACTCGACGCCGGCCTCCGCCTGACCTTCGTCCGCCAGGGCGGAAGCAGCCTCGCCGCCGAAGCCCGAGACGGTTCTTTGAGGCATGTAAAGGTTCAACTCGCCGCTCGAACCAATTTGACTTCGGCTGCCGGCGCCGGGCAGATCAGACATATAACCCTGACTACCCGAACGCGGCGCTTCGGGTTTTGCGGCCGCTGTGGTCTTTGCAGTCTGAGCCGGGTCGCCCGAGACGTTCTCCAGGCTGGCCTCGACGGACTTAGTCAGGTCTTCGAGTTGCCGTTTGATTCGCTCGAGAACGTCGCGTTGAATCTGGTCGGTTCCCCCTCCTGAAGAGACACTGCCTTGCGGAACGGACGCGTATTGCGTACCTCGCTCAACGTTTGAAATTTCATTCCTGACAGAATCTCCATATTGGCCGGAAAGAAGCTTCTGACTCGCGTCGGGCCAGCTCGCCCCCTTCTGCAAAGCCTCGCCGTCCCGCAACGCCGGATTAGTCGAAGGGGCAAGCTCATTGAAATTGGAAGATCCGTAGCCGGCGGCGACGGATTGCTTCGCCTCGGCGTCGGATTCAGCCGGGACCTGCGTTTCAAACCTGGTCCTGAGATTTTCGATGCTCATCGCCGGATTTGGGTACTGCAGCGAAGCGTCCGGCGTCGGCCAGCGCCGTTGCCGCTCGGGATCCGATACCGCGGACTCCCACCCCGGACCGAGACCTGAATCCGCTGCCCCTGGTTGAGCGGGACTTACGGCTTCCTGGCCCTGACCCCGGCTTGCAAAACGCTCGCCAGCCAACATTTCACCTTGGCGGCCTGGGCCGACCCAGCCGGAGCTCAGCCGCTCAGGGTTCGCAGGATTTAGTGAAAGCCCATCTTCAGCCGTCAATCGAGATTCTTCGAACAAATGATATCGTGTCTGAGGCCCCTGCACAGCCAGTTCTGCAGCGGTACCTCGCGCGAATGACATGGGTTCCGCGGGCGAAGCATCCGGACCAAAAACAGCCATCCCTTCCAGGCGGGTGTCCTGCTGCACCCGGGTATTCAACCGTTCACTCATGGGCGAAAGCACCTCGGTCCGCCCAGGCGCCATCGTCGTTACCGTTTCGGTGGCGGAATAATAGGGCTGAGGGCCGTACCTCTGGGCATACGAACCGAAATCTTCCGGCCCGGCTGAATCTCTCAAAAAGGAGCTGAGCGTTGATGAGCCAAGAGTCGAACTGAAACTCGTCGGGGATTGATAAGGCACATTGCCACGAAAGTACATGCCCTGACGCACATTGCCGGTCATAATGAGGTTGCCGGCCGTGTCAATCGGATCGGGAGTGTTCACCAAACCGCTGCCGATACTGCTTTGAGGCACCGTGCTTGAGCCAATGGGGCTCGCGACCCACGGATTCTGTACCGACCAGCTTGCCGGAGGACAAAGTGCGACGCATAACGCCGCCGCGAACACGAAAAGCCGAACCTTCATAATACCTAATATCCCAAAAATGGCCATTTTTACTTATCGGCCATTTCATATATTGCCTAAACATCCGGATATTCTTTATATTTCGGCTTTTCGGCCCAACTAAGTTTAGTCGCTAAGGTATCCCACTGGCTTCGAAGCGGGTTATTTACGATCAAGAAATCACAATTCTGCCTCTCGACTCTCACCACATCGTCAATTGAGAGCCGCAGTGAAACCTGGCCGTCGATGGAGACCGTCGTGCCTTCGTTGACTCTTACGCCGAAAACCTCCACGGTGCTGCCCGCCTTTATCACGATGGACCTGAAGCTCAGCGAGTGAGGGCAGATTGGCGTAATGACCATTGCTTCCATCTTGGGCGAGACAATAGGCCCGCCGGCCGAGAGATTATAGGCCGTTGAGCCGGTCGGCGTGGCGATGATCAAACCGTCACTGACGCAGCCTGCCAATGGCTGGCCGTCCACCAATATTTTCAGCTCCACCGTTCTAAAAGGCGGCCCGGCCGTGATGAAGATGTCGTTGATGGCCGCAGAGCAGAATTTCTCGACTCGGACATTTTTCTTCTCATCCGCGAAAACTTTGCAACTGAGCATCATGCGCCTGTCAATGGGAACCGCACCCTGGGTCAAGCGCGGAAAGAATTCTTTAAGCTCGTCAACGCTGAATTCGGCTAAGAAACCGAGTTTGCCGACGTTTACCCCGATCACCGGCACAGAGGCCTTGCTGACGGTCCGGGCCGTCGAAATAATGCTGCCGTCACCCCCGAAAACAATCGCAAAATCACATTTTTTAAGGACCTCGGCGTTAACTGAAGGCTTGCCGCTCTCGGCGTTCATCAGGTCTTCTATGCTGAAGCTGGCTACTATCTCAGCCTTGCCTCTGGCAAAGCCGACGAACTGCTCAATCGCCCCGCTGACGCCCTGTTTCTCGGGGTCCCCGAATATCACCAGCCTGGGAAGGGATTTCGTCTTTGCCATCGCGTTTACACTTTCAACATCTCTCTGACGGTCTGTGCTATCTTGTCGGCATCCACGCCGGCCTCCATAAGCTGGGCATCGCGGGAATTATGTCCGATAAATCTCCGCGGGGCTCCGAGCACACGTATGGCGCTGGCCGAACAACCTTCGGTGACGGCCAATTCGAGCACGGCTGAGCCGAATCCGCAGGCAACGCCATGGTCCTCGAGCGTTACGATGGCCTTGCCCTGCTTTGCCAGAGAAACAATCTTGTCGTCAATGGGAGCGGCGAACCGGCCGTTGATTACGTCCACCGCAATTCGGTCTTCCGCAAGCAGAGCCGCAGCCTTCAACGCCTCGGTGAGGATGCTGCCGTAGCTGACAATCGCACCGGCCGAGCCTTTTGCCCGCCTGACCATCACACTTTTGCCCAATTCGAACGGACTGGCACAAGCGGCCTTGACAAACTCCTGCCCCGGAACGATGTCTTTCGGATACCTTATCACGACCGGCTTGTTCTCATTCAGAGCGAATTCCAGCGCCAGCCTCATTTCAATATCATCGGCCGGCGCCGTCAATACCATGTTCGGCATCATTCGCAGAAAGCCTATGTCCAGCAAACCGTGGTGCGTCGGGCCGTCAAAGCCAACGAATCCCGCCCGGTCGATGCAAAAGACCACCGGCAGATTCTGCAAGGCGACTTCCTGGAAGATATGGTCGAAACTCCGCTGCAGAAACGTCGAATAGATGCAAACCACCGGCTTTAATCCATCTTTGGCCAGGCCTGCAGCTATATCAACGGCGGCGCTCTCGGCGATCCCGACGTCGTAGAAGCGGTCGGCAAACTTCTCGCGGAAATGAACCAATCCCGTACCGTCGCACATCGCCGAGGTGATGGCCACGATCTTCTCGTCGTTTTGGGCCAATTCCGTCAGATGGTCGCCGAATGCCGAGGTGAAACTTCGCCGCTCCGGCACGGATCGCGGTTCGACCGTTCCTCCGTTGATTTTGAACGGGCCGGTCGAATGAAATTTCGCCGGCCCCTGGTCCGCGGGACTAAAACCCTTGCCCTTCTTGGTGTAAACGTGCAGGATCGCCGGGTGGCTCAGCCCGCCTAAAGCCTCGAACAGGTCGATGAGTGAGCCGATATCGTGACCGTCCACGGGGCCGAAATACGGAATGTTCAAGCTCTCGAACAACTGACTGGCCGGCAGGGCCATTCGAATACCTTTCTTGACCCTTTCAATTGTTTCCTCGACGCTCTTTCCGATGACCGGCATGTGTTCCAGAATGTTCTTGGTAGTCTTTCTCAGGCCCTCGTATGTATGACTCAGCCGTACTCTGGAGAGATATTTCGCCACCGCCCCGACTGTGGCGTCGATGGCCATCGAGTTATCGTTGAGCACGATCAGCAGTTGCCTCTTGACCAGCCCGAGATTGTTAAGGGCCTCGAAGGATGTACCGTTGACAATACTGGCATCGCCGACCACCGCCACGATCTTGTTGCCCTCATGGGCAGTGTGGGGTTCCCGGGCTTTCTCGCCCCCGGCCTTCAACTGCTCGCCCAGGGCCATTCCAATCGCCGTCGCGATCGACGTGCCGGCGTGCCCAACGGCAAACTCGTCGTATGGGCTTTCCGCCGGATTGGGAAAACCGCTTATTCCGCCGACGTGGCGAAGCTGCACAAACTTATCTCTTCGCCCCGTGATGATTTTATGCGTGTAACACTGGTGCCCGACGTCCCACAGCAGCTTATCCCTTTGGAAATCGAATACGCAGTGCAAAGCCAGCGTCAATTCCACAACGCCGAGATTGCTCGCTAAATGCCCGCCGGTCTTGCTGACCGAATCGAGAATGAACGCGCGTATTTCCTCCGCCAGGACCTTCAACTCGGGAACCGACAGTCTCTTAACGTCGGCCGGACCGTTGATTTGCTCCAAAAACTTACTCATCAAAGACTCTTCCAACTACTTGCCACCGATAAATCGAACCCAGTGTGCAGGCGGCTCCCGGTGGACTTTCGCCCATTTGCAAAAAACCTTAATTTACCCTAATATAACAGCTTGTACGTGCAAGAGTAAGGTTTTTCTTTTTACTTGCTCGCCCGCGTTTTCTATGCTATCCGGAAAGGGCTTTTGCAAGTCTAAAATGACATCGAGAAACGATGAGGAACGAAATGAAGCGACGTGATTTTCTGAAATTCATGGGCCTGGGCGCCGCCTCGCTGGCCTTGCCGGGCTGCGCGACAAGCCCGGTACAGACTACAGGAAAGGCATCCGCAGGCAGGCCCAACTTTGTGATCGTGCTGTGCGACGACCTGGGCTACGGGGACTTGAGCTGTTACGGCCACCCGGATATCAAGACGCCGAACCTCGACAAATTCGCCGCCGAGGGAATGAAATTGACCGATTACTACGCGGCGGCGCCGGTCTGCTCGCCGTCTCGCGCGGGGATGCTCACCGGCCGCACGCCCTGGCGCTGCGGCATCTACGACTGGATCCCCGCCAACAGTCCGATGCACCTGCAAAGCAACGAGATGACGGTTGCCACACTGCTGAAAAACAGCGGCTACGCGACTTGCCATTGCGGCAAATGGCACTGCAACGGCAAATTCAATTCCCCCCAGCAGCCCCAGCCGGGCGACCACGGCTTCGAGCATTGGTTCTCCACGCAAAACAACGCCGGCCCATCGCACCTGAATCCCAGGAATTTCGTCCGCAATGGCCGGCCCGTCGGCCCGCTGGAGGGATATTCTTCGACGCTGATTGTGCAGGAGGCCATCGACTGGCTGGGCACAGAACGGGACCGCTCAAAGCCGTTCTGCCTGTTCGTCTGGTTCCACGCCCCCCATGAGCCGATTGCCACGGCGCCGCAGTTTACGGACATGTACAAAGGCAAAGAGCAAGCCATTTATTACGGCAACGTCACGCAGATGGACTACGAGTTCGGCCGACTGATGAAAACGTTGGACGACATGAAGCTGCGCGATAGTACGTTCGTCATGTTCACCAGTGACAACGGCCCGGAAACGCTGAACCGCTATCGCGGCTCGCAGCGCTCGTTCGGCTCGCCCGGCCCGCTGCGGGGGATGAAGCTGCACATCATATACGAGGGCGGCATCCGTGTGCCCACCGTCATCCGCTGGCCCGGGAGAATTAGGCCGGGGTCGGTCTGTCACGAGCCGGTCAGCGGCACGGATGTTCTGCCGAGCCTGTGCGAGATGGCCGGCGTCAAAATACCGACCGACAGACCCATCGACGGCACAAGCTTTCTGCCGACCTTCAGGGGCAAACGGCTTGACCGAAAAGTCCCGCTGTACTGGCGGTACGACAAGGCCCTCAGCAAGCCCTTTACCGTAGCGATGCGACAGGGTGACTATAAGATTATCGCCGACAATGAGATGACTCAGTTCGAGCTGTACAACCTGCGGAATGATATCGCCGAGAAAAACAATCTCGCCGAAAAGGAGCCGCGACGGCTCGCGGCGATGAAAAAGACTCTGCTGAAACTCCACGCCGAGATCGACGCCGAAGGCCCGAAGTGGGACTAATCGCCGGTCTTATCTTTGACGAGAATCGCGGCGTACCCGCCGTCGTGGTCAAAGTCTTCGGCTGACGGCAGGGTCAGCTCCTCGGATTCAAGCTCGAAGGTGGGATTGTCTTTCAGAAAGTCCCTGACAAGCTCGCTGTTTTCGGCCTTCTGAATGCTGCACGTGCTGTAGCAGATTTTGCCGCGCGGCTTAACCAGCTTGGCTGCGGTTTTGAGCAGCCCGGCTTGTATCCTGGACAATTCTCCTATCGCCTCCGGGCTAATACGATAACGGGCCTCGACGCGCCTGGCCAAAACGCCCGTGTTCGAGCAAGGCACGTCGAGTAAAATGGCATCGAAAGGGCCGACCTCGGCAGTTATATCCTGCACACTCTCATACGGAATGATTCTGACGCTCTTTACGCCCAGCCGGGCGATATTTTCTTTGACCATCTCCAGCCGCCGGCCGTCGTTATCGGTGGCGATAATTCTCGCTGAGTCACCGGTCAGCTCCGCCAACTGCGTCGTTTTCGTGCCGGGCGCTGCGCACAGGTCGAGTATCGTCCAGCCGGCCTGCGGATTCAGCATCCGGACCGCGTGCGAAGCTGTAATGTCCTGGACTGTAAATTCGCCCTCTGCAAATCCAGGAAGCTGGATCACCTCCCGCGGACTTCTGATGCGAATCATCGAATCATCTAAGTTGTCATTCCTGTGCAAACAGGAATCCACTGCCTCGGCGCTGTTCTTATCGCTGCTTTTCTGGACTCCTGCCTTCGCAGGAGTGACATTGGGGACGATTTCCAACTCAATGCCGGCCTGTCGAATTTTCTCCGCCAGGGTCGCCGCTGTTGTTCTGAGCGTGTTGGGCCTGATGTAAATGCTCGGCCTGCGATTGGACGCAAAGCAAATCTGCCGCGCGAACTCCTGGCCGAATTCGGCGAGCCAATCGCTTACCAGCCATTGGGGCAGCGAAAAAGCGACGCTTAGATACTCGGCCGGAGAAGTTTCACTGTCCGGCAGAAAATCGACATCGAATTGGCAGCCGGCCGAAAACGTCTGGGGCAGCGTGCGCCGAACATCCGCCTGCAACAGCGGAACCTGGCGATTGCCGATATGCCTGATGACCTGCCGCAAGACCGCATTCACGAAGCCGGTCTGCTTCTTGCCCGCGACGGCCTTGGCGCTTTCGGCCGCCTCGTTAACGACGGCGTATGCCTCGGTCGAAGGGCAACAGGCAAGCTCATAGACCCCGACGCGGATGATGTTGAGCAGCCTGCCCTGAATGCGTTCGACGGGCCGGCCGGAAAACGCAGCGATGACCGTATCAATGGCCCGGCGATTCCTCAGCGTCCCGAATACAAGGTCCGTCGCCTGCTGCCGCCGGTCGGTTTCGGGCAATAATCTCTCCAGCATCGTCCCGGCATAGCTCTTCCTCGGATCGCACCGGTTCAGCACCTCGATGGCAACGGCCCGTGCGGATTTGAGCCTTTCATCAGTCATACTCTGCCTGTCTATCCTCCTTCTGATCTGCTGAGGCCCACGTTACTTCCAGCGAAACTGCTGGAGCTCTTCTCTGGTGCGAATGAACTTTACCGTACCGTCGTTGAGCATAACGCATCCGCCTCGCGGCTCGTGGTGTTCGAACGTAAACAGCTCAGGCCCGCCATGCTGGTTCCAGCCCGCTTTCGTCTCAAACAGCAACACCGTGTCCGGCGGAGAGTTCGGTTCATAGTGGGGATTCAGCGCGTAATGGCATTTGCCTTCACCTGCAGCCGGGCACTTGAACCACGCTCTCACCTTCTCTTCGCTGACGTAAGACTTGTTCATCCTTTCCCGCATAACAGCGTCACACCACTCAGTGGGTCCAGGATAGGAACTGACATCCCTGTGATGCAGAGAACCTGCAGTATGTATTCTCTGCATATTCAATCCACATTGAAATCGCAACTTGAACGGTTGCATTTCCAGCGGTTCGATGATCTCCAAATTAGGCAAACCTCTTGGATAGTCGAAAATACGGTCGTCCTCGGTTATTATGCGATCTATATATACAGTGAAAGACAGTACCTGTTCTTTGTCACGATAACCGTCGACAAGGACAGGCACTCCCGCATCGAACTTCTTGAACCGCGCGCTGCCACTGTAAGTTCCTAAACTCACATCGTGGGCAAAGGCCTTGATGCGTTCAGGATCGTCCACCGTGAAGAATTCGATAGACCGTATGTACTCTTTCTCATGCGGGTTCAGCAGACTCTCCTGCAGGCCTGTATCGGGAAGAAAGTAGTTCGCCGTTGACAAGGGGTACCGGATTTTGAGACGGGTGCAACTGCTCAGGTCTGGCGGCGAGGTGTCTCGATCACAACCGGGACAAAACAGCAGTAGAGCCAGCCAAAGAAGACATTGGGCAAAAAACGTGAACACTCCGGGCTTGATGTTTGCAGCACCTATCATGGAACAGTCCGCATTGTATCTCATACATGCTCCCTCCGAATCAATCCTCTATCCTGGACAGCGAATCGCCGGGGTGGGTTTGGCGGCCGTTGATGAAGGCTTTGAAGTCCATCAGGGCTGAGCCGGCCGGTTTGATACGTGTTATCTTCAGGGCATTCTCGCCGCAGATAACGTTCAGGTTTTTGTCGAAGGTTCCCGCCGGCAGGCCCGCCGGATTCGAGCTCTCGATGACCTTAGCACCGCCGATAGTTACGTGGACGGATTTGCCGGTCTTCTTTGAAATGTAATTTGCCGCGGCGCCGGGCCAGGGCCACAGGCCCCGTATCTTTCTTGCCAAAACTTCCGCCGGCTCGCTAAAGTCGATAAAGCCGTCGGCCTTTTTCAGCTTGCGCGCGAGGGTCGCTTTGGAATGGTCCTGCTCGACGTAAACCGCTGTGCCGCCGGCAATCCGATCTATTGTCTTTAGCAGCAACGGCGCGGCGATTTGGGCCAACCGGTCACGCAACTGGCCGGCCGTCTCATCGGGGCCAATATCCGTCCGGTCCTGGGCCAGGATTTTGCCGGCGTCCATTTTTTCGGCCAGCGTGATGATGCTGATGCCCGTCTCGGTCTCGCCGTTGATGATGGCCCAGTTGATCGGGGCGGCCCCGCGGTATTTCGGCAGCAACGAGGCATGGACGTTGATGGCCCCTTTGGGCGGCAGATTGACCAGCTCATTGCCGACCTTCTGACCGAACGCAATAACCACTATCAAATCGGGTTCGCAGCCGGTTATTTGCCCGATTATATCGGGGGCATTTACGTTGTCCGTCTCGATGAAGGCAATGCGGTTCGTATCCGCCCAGCAGGCGACCGGAGTCGGATTAGGCTTGCGGCCTCTGCCGGCAGGATTCGGCGGCTGGGTCACAATAAGCCGCAACTCGTGCCCCGAGCCCCTCAGGGCATTGAGACATTCGATACCGAATTCACCGCTGCCGAGATAGACGATGTTCATAAGCTTTTCCGAAGACAAAAGGGAGTTTCCAAGCCAGTTTCAATGATTCAGGGCAGAAGGACCGCCGTGAACCAGGCATTGAGCTCGTTCTTGAAAACATCCATAAAACGCCCGATTTTATTCAGATTATTCTTGATTCTGCCGAAACTTATGTTATATTTTATACGTAACTTAAATATGATTACGATGGGAGGCTATCCAAAGGGTTTTGTCCCGCAGCTATGCCTCCTCTATTTTTTGCAGCTCAGTTTGCTCTTCAACCTGTTTATCCCCACGATATCGGGGGCAAATTTCCGCAGTAGCGAGGAGTACCGCGAATCGTCCGGCACCATGAGTTTCAAGAGTTTCCCCTTGTTTCTGAGATACTTTATCAGACAATGAAAGTCCCCATTGCCGGAGATGATTACGGCCTTGTCGTAATTCTGGTATTCGATCATAGCCTGAAGAACCAACTCAGCGTCAACATTGCCTTTCACTTTGCCTCTGATTTCCAATATTGGCTTGAAAATCAGGATAAACCCGTGTTCCTGCAGAGACTTGTAAAGATCGGCGTTTGTAGGTACATGCCCAATGAAAAGGAACGCTTTTCTAACATTATACTTGTCCGCTAAGTACCGCCTGAATCTTCCGTAATCAAGAACCCAGCCTTGATTCTTTACGGACATGTGCAAATTTTGTCCGTCAATGAATGCATAATTCCGCTGTTGAGCTTCCGCTTTTCTCGCTGGCTTCGCCTGTTTCATTTATCCTATTTTGCCCGCTCCTCTTCGTGCTGGTCTTCGAGCTTCTTGAGCTGTTTTCGATGGGCGATTCGGGCGACCTGGGTCATCCGGTTGACGATGGTCACGCCTTCGATGTGGTCATATTCATGCTGTAAGGCCCGGGCGTAAAGCCCTTCGCCCTCGTCGGTAAACTCGTTGCCGTCGAGGTCGGCTGCGGTCACCTGGCACTTTTTGTACCTTCGAATCTTCGTATAGATGCCCGGCACGGAGAGGCATCCTTCATCGATCTCTCCCAACTCCCCGATCGGCGTAACGGTCGGGTTGATAAAGACTTTGACGTTTTCGCTGCCGCCGTCGAGCGATATGATAAAAAGCCGCAACGGCACGCCGACCTGCGGCGCCGCCAGGCCGACACCCTTCCTTTCTATCATGACATCGATCATCTTATCAACCAGCCGGCGAATGTCGCCGTCGATTTTCTCGACCGGCTCAGCCCGCTGGGCCAGAACCCCAGCCGGGTAACGCGTGATTCGACATTTCTCAAAATCAATTTGCCCCATTAGGTCAAGCTTTTCTCCAAGTTTATCTGCAATTTTTCCATGAAATATTGAAACGATTTGTTCTTCTGTTTAGCCGTCTCTACAGAGAACTTCTTCAGAATTTCACTCAGAAAATCAACCACAGAAACAAAACGCTGAGGCATTAGCTTCTCGAATTGCTCCTTCGTGATATCGTCCGTATGGGGTAGGTTTGGAATACCGAACTCTTTGCAGCTCGCATCGTCCACGCCTGCAAGATACCAACTCTCTATTTCTTTGACCACGATTACGACAGAAAGAGGATCAATCGCTTGTTGGTATTTCTTCTTGATCGACTCTCTTTTCGAGGACACACAAGGTGAATCGTTGATATCACCCAAGAGAAAGTAGTCGGACTTCATCTGCTTTATGGATTTGATGAAGTCCGTGGTCTTTTTGGGCGGTTCCTGGGCATATTCCCATGCTTGGGCGAGGTCGTATTTCGTCTCAAGTACCGGTCTCAGTACCCCATGAAAAAAGCGGCTGTCTTTACTACCCTCAAGAAGCACCCACACGCGCCTGTACATGATTCTTCATTCCCCCCACAAGTTCTGGACAAAAACATCATCGAGACCCAACTCGTTCTGAAGGAATATCTTCACTTCTTCCTTTTCGCTCGGTCTGGATATGATGGAGAAACCATCTCTGTCACGGCTGACAAGCAACAGGTTCTCCACACCTGCGTGTTTTACAACCTCAGGACTATGAGTAGTAACGATGATTTGCTTATTTTTGGATGCGTCTTTCATCATCTCCATCATGCGGGAGATAAGGTGTGGATGTATGTTCCTTTCGGGCTCTTCAATTATTATCACACTTTTTCTCTCAAAGTATAGAGCACTCAGCAACGCACTAATGTTGACTGTTCCATCAGAGATAAAAGATGCCGGAAAGTAAATGTCGGGAAAGAACTTTTCTTTCAACTTAAACAGCAAAGATTTGTCCGCAAATTTATCCGTAGACAAGTCCTCTACGAAAGGCAACAAGTCTTTCATTAAATTAGAAAATTTCCTCTTATTATCAGAATTCTCGACAACGCCCTTAAGCACAAGTGACAAATTACTTCCGTCTTCGTCTAATTCAAACTTACCTGCAATTGGGACAGCCTTTTTCGAAAGCTTGGGTTCAAAATCATATAATCCGATTTCACCCACCGACATCTCAGCACCTACAAAAAGAGGTTGCGTTTGGAGGAGAATTGTCTTTGATGGCAGCTTTCGTCCCATGAAAAAGGGAGGAAATATTTCCTTGGAACTGATCTTTATTGCTCGCGATTTTTTTATTTTCGTCTTGATTTGGCCTTTGTCATTGCAGAAAATTATGTTTCCTGAACCTAAGACAGCAGCTTTTGATTTGTTGTTTTTCCTCCTTTTTTCCCAGTCCACATAATCAATTTTGAAGTTTAGCTCGTCTTTCTCTATCTCGAAATCTCCACTCGGTTTTTCAAACTTTAAGGCAAAATCATGCGTTGCTTGTATCATCTCAATTGCTACCGATTCACTCACCCTAAATCCGAAACTGGACTTAAACTCAGATGTGCATGATAGTGATAGGGTTTTAGGGAAAGGAACACCAATATAAGTAAGATATTCAGTGCCCTGCATTGAGATTGCGTTATCTATCCCTTCTTTAATTATGTCTCTAATGAACCTAAATACCTGGGTGAAGTTGGATTTGCCAGAGGCGTTAGCACCAATCAAGACAGTGAAATCTCCCAGTTCGATGTCTAAATCCTTGAAGCTTTTGAAGTTGGATACTTTGATTCTTTTGATCGCCATGATTCGAATTCCTTCCAAGTGCTATCGCTCGTCGAATTCGTCGCCGTCGAAGGTATTGCCGAGATAGGATTTGCGGACCAGCTCGTTGCGGATGATCTCGGCGGGCGGGCCGGCCCCGATGACCTTGCCGTGGTCGATGATGTAAGCCTTATCGACCACCTCGAGCGTTCTTTCGACGTTATGGTCGGTCACAAGGATACTGACGCCCGAAGCGACAAGCCCGCGAATCTCGTGCTGCAAATCCTCGACGGCGATGGGGTCCACGCCGCTGAACGGCTCATCCAGCAGAATCAGCGAAGGATTGGTCACCATCGCGCGGGCGATTTCGAGCTTTCTTCGCTCGCCGCCGGAAAGGAATCGGCCCTGGCTGCCGGCCACCTCGGTCAGTGCAAAACGCTCGATGAGCCTATCGGCCCTCTCACGGCGCTCGGCGCGGGTCATGGACATCGTCTCTAAGATCGCCAGCAGGTTATCGCGAACGCTCAATCGCTGGAAGATGCTCGGCTCCTGCGAGAGATACCCGATGCCCAGACGGGCGCGCCGGTACATGGGCAGCTTGGTGATGTCCCGGCCCTGAAAGACGACCGAGCCGCTGTTGGGGGTGACCATCCCCATAATCATGCGGAACGTGGTTGTCTTGCCGGCCCCGTTGCGGCCCAAAAGCCCGACAATCGTCTGCTGCTCAATCGTGACCGAGACTTCACTGACAACAACCCGTCCGGAATACTTTTTTATCAATCCGCGCGTTTCGAGAAGAGCCATGCTTTCCTTATCCGTAATCCTATGGGCAACGTATTTCGGCATTATAGCAGCGAGAAACACCAGAGCAAGTAAATATCGCGCCGCCGGGGCACCCGGCGGCACACCGGAAAAGCGAATAAATATTCTGGCATTTCGGCGATATTTCTGCTATGAAGTACGTTTCTACGCCGTACGAGCTGGTTTTTTCGTTTGAGGGCATGTATGTTTGCGATCGTAAGCGATATACATTCGAATATTGAAGCGTTAACGACGGTCCTGACCGACATCGAAAAACGGGGCATTAAGACGATCTACTGCCTGGGTGACGTGGTCGGCTATGGGCCCAATCCCAAGGAATGTCTCGACCTGATTATAGACAAAAGCAAGTGGTGCGTCCTGGGCAACCACGATTACGCGGTCTTTTACGAGCCCACGAACTTCAACTACGGCGCCGAGCAGGCGAGCTTCTGGACCCGGGAGGTGCTGGAATCGGAGGAAGAACCCCAGAGCCGCGACAGACGCTGGAGCTTCCTGGGCAAGCTCCCGATGCGCCGGACGCTCAAGAGCAAGCTGGGAACGAACCTGGTCACCATCGATTTCATCCACGCCTCGCCCAGAAGGCCCATCAACGAATACATCTTTCCCGACGACGTTTACACCAACCCGCTGAAAGTCCGGATGCTGTTCGAGCGGGTCAAGCACGTCTGTTTTGTGGGTCATACGCACATGCCCGGCGTGTTTCTTGATGAGCCCGACTTCTATCTGCCGAACGAGCTGAACGACGTCTATCCGATTGTCGATGACGAAAAGGCCATTATCAATATCGGCTCCGTCGGGCAGCCCCGCGACAAGGACAACCGGGCCAGCTACGTCTATGTGAACGATAACGAGGTCCATTTCGTGCGGCTCGAATATGATTTCAAGACCACGATGAAGAAAATCTATGCCATCGACCAGTTGGATAACTTCCACGCAGACCGCCTGCAGAACGGAAGATAGAAGAAATTGACTATTTGCTATTGATTATTGATTATCAAAAGACTGGCCGCCATCTACTGGAAGAGAAGAGACAAGATATGCGATATTTGATTTTGATTGTAGCTGGATTTTGCCTATTCTGTGGCTGGCTCGTTGTCCAGTCGGGCCTCTTCGAGAATTCCCACCAAACGGGACGGAGCTGCATCCTCCTCCAAAGTGTAGCGGCAAACGAACAACCGCAGGCACAGCAGCAAACTCCCGCACCGGAGACCGCTACGCTCGAAGCGGCTCAGGCCATCACTTTCGGCGCCGATAACGCCCCGGCCAGGACGCTTGTGTTAGGCTCGATGGATCGCAAGAGCGGCTTTAAGTATCGACTCGAACTGACCTCCAGGGGGGCCGCCATCCAAACGGCCACCTTCAGCGAACACGACGACCGCGACTACAAGAATCCCCAGCCGCTGGTCATTGTCCGCCCCATCCCGAAACGAGACGGCAGTGAAGTTCTGGTCATGGCCAATACGGAGCTCATATTTGCCGAGCAACAGTTGCAACTGCCCCTGGACCGGCTCGAGTGGAAGAGTTCCGACGTCCAGACCGCGGATGCGAATGCACAAACCGCTCGCTTCGAAGCGGTGATCAAAAATGAAGACACCAACGAACCGGTCCTGAAACTAACCAAGACCTATAAAGTCAGCCGAGACAGTTATCTTCTGGATTGCGATATCACCGTCGAAAACCTCACCGGCGCCGAGCAAAAAGTCTGTTTCAACTTAGCCGGACCAGGCGGACTTGGCACAGAGGCGTTCGGGCAAGACGCCAGAAAAGTCATAGCAGCTTACAAAGACTCGAAGGGCCAGATTGCCAGCCGGAGCCTCAACATAGGAAAACTCATGAAGGCAAAGAACCCCGACGACCGGCAACTGGCTGTACCAGGCGGAAAGCTCTTATGGGTCGCCGCGGTCAACAAATACTTTGCGGCCATCCTCGTGCCCGTTCCGGATGAAGGCAAAGACTACTGCGACTGGGTTACGGATAGAGCGGGCCGGTTCTACGATCCTGACGGCGACCCCAAGACCGACAGCGGCAACGAAACGATCGGATTGGACTTGAAGCTGGCCACAAACACGCTGGCAGCGGGCGGCTCGAAAAGCTATCGCTTTCAGCTCTATGTGGGACCCAAAGACAAGAGCCTCTTCGATAAGAATGAGCTGTATCGAAAGCTGGGCTTTTTTCATACGATAGACTTCATGGGCTGCTGCTGCCCGGGGTGGATGATCAATCCGCTGGCGTTCGGGATACTGGCGATAATGAAGTGGATGCATGGGTTCTGGCCGTACAACTATGGCATCGTGATCATCATATTGGTATTCCTGATGCGGCTGGTCCTGCACCCGGTCACCAAGAAAAGCCAGGTCTCCATGAGCAAAATGAGCAAGCTGGCGCCGAGGGCCGAGGAGATAAAAAAGAAATACGCCAATAACAAGGCGGAAATGAACAAACAGATGATGGCGCTTTACAAAGAGCAGGGCGCCTCGCCGATTATGGGCATGCTGCCGATGATGGTGCAGATGCCGATATGGATTGCACTGTACAGCGCGGTCTATACAAGCATTGATTTGCGAGGGGCGGCATTTCTTCCGTTCTGGATTACCGACCTGTCGGCTCCGGACGCCCTGTTTAGATTCCCGGCGTTTACCTTACCCTTGTTCGGCAAGCTGGATTCGTTTAATCTCCTGCCGATTTTGATGGGGGTGGCATTCTATCTCCAGCAGAAACTAATGCCGTCCCCGGCGGCGGCCAACCCGCAGGCCGCCCAGCAACAAAAAATGATGCAGATTATGCTGCCGCTGATGTTTCCGCTGATGCTGTACAAGGGCCCGTCCGGCGTGAATCTGTATATTATGGCCAGCACCTTCGCCGGCGTCGTCGAGCAGCAGGTGATTCGCAAGCATATCGAGGAGAAAGAAAAAAACGAATCCGAGGGTCTGGTCGCCGCGACAAGCAAGACCGGCGGCAAGGTCAAGAAGAAAAAGCCCAAGCCCTTCTTCAAAAACATGTAACGCCAACTTAGGATGTATGAGCTTACCGATACCATCGTGGCCGTCAGTTCGCCAAGCTGCGAGCAAAGAGTAATCATTCGCATCACGGGGCCCGGCACACTCGACGAGTGCGGCCGGATTCTCGGCATACCCATCTCTAAGGAAAGACGCCGGATACTATCAGGCGACATACCCCTCGATGACGAATTCAAAATTGATGCACAGTTGTACGTGTTCCCGGCTCCACATTCCTACACCGGCGAGGATGTCGCTGAGATTCATACATACACCAACCCCGCGGTGACTGAGGCTTTGATAAGTAACCTGTTACAGCGAGGTCTTCGACTGGCCGGGCCGGGGGAATTCACGGCCAGGGCCTACCTGAACGGCAAGCTCGATCTGGCCCAGGCTGAGGCGGTGAACGAGATTATCGTCAGCTCCAATGAATACCAACTGGCCGCCGCTGAGAAACTCCTGCAGGGCCGGCTGGGAGAAACGACCGCAATGCTGCGCCAGAGCCTTGTTGAGCTGCTGAGCCTGATCGAAGCCGGGCTGGACTTCAGCGAAGAAAACATCGAATTTATAACTCGGCCCGAGGCGGTCAAAAGGCTCGCGGCAATAAAGGACCAGCTCGAGCGGCTGCTCTCGGGCAGTATCAGTCTGGAATCGGTGATTGACCTGCCGTCGGTCGGAATCGCCGGCGCTCCGAATGCCGGAAAAAGCAGTCTGCTCAACAAGCTGCTCGGCCAAGAAAGAAGTATTGTGTCGCACCAGCAGAAAACGACCCGAGACGTCCTGACCGGGATTTGGACGCTGGCACATTGCCGGTGCGTGCTGTTTGATTGCGCGGGCCTTCTGACGAGGCCGGCGGATATCCTCGATGAATTAGCGCAGCGGGCCGCCGTCGAAGCGCTGCGAAACAGTGCCGTGGTGATCTTCTGTGCCGATGTTTCAAAAAGCGAATGGTCGCAGGACGTAGCCATCCGAAAACTCATCGAGCCGAAAATTCTCGTGCCGGTTGCGACCAAGTGCGATTTGCTCTCAGAACAGATTCTGGCGGAGCGTCTTGCTGAATTGAATGAATCGTTCGGCGCTGATTTCTTGCCCGTCTCCGCTCAGACCGGCGCCGGGATGGATCTGCTGCGAAGCACAATCGACCGCAAATTAACCGAGAAGTTCGACGTTCCTCGTTCCAGCGGGGTCGCGCTGACGGCCCGGCACAGGCAAGCCGTCGCAGAAGCGATAGGCCACGTGGGCGAATCCATCTCCGAATTGACGGCCGGCAACGATGAAGTGGCCGCCATGATGCTCCGCGCCGCGCACAAGGCGATCTGCGACATCGACCAGCCCGGCCCGGCTTCTATCGACGAGCAGATATTAGGACAGATATTCAGCCGCTTCTGTATAGGAAAATAAACCGAGTTTGCAAAAAGTTCAAATTAAAGTGAGGAAACCATGAAGCGACAAAAAATAGGTGCAGTGGTTGTGTGTTTGGGCCTGACGTTCGGCGCTGCTTCGGCCGCCGAAGACCTGCGCGTTCTTCCTGAAAAGATCGACGGCGTGGCCCCCGCCGAGATGATGAGCCATTACCTTCATCGGCTGACGCAGCAGAGCTTCGAAAGCTGGAAGCAACGGTACGAACAGCTCAAAACGCCCGAGCAGATAGCCGAGTACCAGAAGAATCTCCGCGAGAAATTCATCGACGCCATCGGCGGCCTGCCGCAGCGCACGCCGCTGAACCCGCAGGTCACGGGTGTCATTCAGCGCGACGGTTACCGCGTCGAGAAGGTCCTCTTCGAGAGCCAGCCGAAGCATTACGTCAGCGCCCTGCTGTTCTTGCCCGATGCTGGCAAGCACAATCCCCCGTATCCCGGCGTGTTAATACCCTGCGGCCACAGCGACAACGGCAAGGCCCACGACACCTATCAGACGATGGGCGCCCTGCTGGCCCTCAACGGCATGGCGGCGCTGGTTTTCGACCCCATCGACCAGGGCGAGCGCGGGCAGTTGCTCTCGGAATGGCCGAAATTAGCGGGCACGAGGGCTCATACGATGCTCGGCATGAGCAGCATTCTGCTCGGCCGCAACACCGCTACGTTCGAGATATGGGACGGGATGCGGGCCATCGACTACCTCCAGTCGCGCCCGGAGGTGGACGCAAAACGCATCGGCTGCACGGGCAACAGCGGAGGAGGCACACAGACCTCATACTTGATGTCGCTGGATGAACGTATCGTCGCCGCGGCGCCAAGCTGTTACATCACCGGCTTCGAGCGACTGCTCGACACCCGCGGCCCCCAGGACGCCGAACAGAACATTCACGGCCAGCTTGCCTTCGGCATGGACCACGCGGACTATCTGATGATGCGCGCTCCCACGCCGATACTCGTCTGTGCCGCGACGAAGGATTTCTTCGACATTGGCGGCGCATGGAACATGTTCCGCTACGCCAAGAGGCTCTACACGCGACTCGGATTTGCCGAACGCATCGACCTGATGGAGAACGACGCCGAGCACAATTACAATCAATTGCAGCGGCAAAGCGTCGTGCGATGGATGGCGCGGTGGCTGCTTAAGAAAGACGAACCAATTACCGAGCCGGACATCAAGCTGCTCTCTGACGAGGAAGTCCAGTGCGCTCCGGGCGGGCAGGTGATGCGGATTGAGGGCGCGCGGTCCATCTACGATCTCAACCGGGACCTCGAGAAAGAGCTGGCCGAGCGCCGAAAGAAGCTGTGGACAACAGCAGACCATGCAGAATTGCTCCAGCAGGTGCGTGCAATCGCCGGCATACGCAAGCTCGCCGAACTGCCGGCGCCGCAAGTGGATTCGTCCGGGACCGTTGAGCGAGACGGCTATTCAATCAGGAAAATGACTATAACGCCGGAAGAGGGTATCCATTTGCCGGCCCTGATGTTTGTACCCGCGGCACGAGCGAACAAGCATACAGTCCTATACATCCACGAAAAGGGCAAGGCGGTTGACGCGGAGCCGGGCGGGCCTATCGAGGCTCTGGTCAAGGCCGGCCGGCGGGTTCTGGCCGTGGACGTGCGAGGCGCGGGAGAAATGCTGCAAGCCAAACAGGGTAGCCTTAGCGAAGCGGCTGGGCCCGACTGGAAGGACGTCTTTACGGCCTATTTGCTCGGACGCTCGTACGTCGCAATGCGGGCGGAAGACATGCTGGTCTGCGCGCGTCTGCTGCAGCAGGATCAGGCCGGGCCGGTGGATTTGATTGCCGTCGGGAACGTCGGCATCCCGGCGCTTCACGCCGCGGCGCTTGAGCCGGAGCTTTTCGGCTCGGTGAAATTAGTACGTTCGCTCATCTCATGGTCGAATGTGATAGAATCAGGCCTCTCTTCCAACCAGCAGGTAAACGCCGTACACGGAGCACTGACAACGTATGACCTTCCCAACCTGGCCGCGACGCTGGGCGAAAAACTGACCGTCGAAGAGCCGCTGGACGCGATGGGAAAACCTTTGTAGAAAACAAATTCGGGGGACTGCTCGTTGATAAGCAAGCCAGCCGGGGTACGTGATCCGATCCTTCCCGTACCCCGGCTTTTTACGCTTGCCTTTCTCTATCTCACCCCTTGGCGTATAGAGGAGTCAAGAACTGTTAGCTTTTCGGTTTGTGTCGATACAAATCTGATTTACTCAGTTGTCCTTCGCTTCGAACTCGGCGTCGATAACGTCATCGGGCGTTTTCCTCTTGACCTGCTCCTGCTCCGGCGGCTCCTGGGCCGATGGGCCGGCTGAAGTGGAAGCCGCCCGCTTCTTGGCGGCCTCTTCATACAGCGTCTTGCCCAATTCCTGACTGGCGGCCCCGAGGTTCTCAATCGCCCTTTTGATCGCGTTGGCATCCTCGCCTTTGATCGTTTCCTTGAGGTTGTTGACGGCGTTCTCGATCTTGCCGCGGGTCTCGCTGGAGACCTTTTCGCCGTGCTCCTTCAGCGTCTTTTCCGTCGAATAAATCACCTGGTCGGCCTGGTTCTTCAGGTCAACGACCTCCCTTTTCTTTTTGTCCTCGGCGGCGTGGGACTCGGCCTCCTTCGTCATCTTCTGGACTTCCTGATCGCTGAGCCCCGAGCTGGACTTGATCTCGACGGACTGCTGTTTTGCGGTCCCGAGGTCCTTGGCCGAGACGTTCAAAATGCCGTTGGCGTCAATATCAAACGCAACCTCGATCTGCGGAATGCCGCGCGGCGACGGCGGAATGTCCGCCAACTGGAACCGGCCGAGCGTCCGGTTGTCCCGTGCGAATTCCCGCTCGCCCTGCAGAATGTGGATGTCCACGGTCGTCTGACTGTCGGCGGCGGTCGAGAAAACCTCTTTCTTGCTGGTCGGAATCGTCGTGTTGCGATCAATCAACTTCGTCATCACGCCGCCCAGCGTCTCGACGCCCAGTGAAAGCGGCGTCACGTCCAGAAGCAGAATGTCCTTAACGCCCGCGTCGCCGGCCAGCACGGCGCCCTGAATGGCCGCACCGATCGCCACAACCTCGTCGGGATTGAGGCTCTTGTTCGGCTCTTTGCCGAAAAGCTCCCTGGCAATCTGCTGGACTTTCGGAATGCGCGTCGAGCCGCCGACGAGCAAAACCTCCGCGACGTCACGGTTAGCCAGCTTCGCATCGGCCATCGCCTTGCGGCACGGCTCTTTGAGCCGCTCGAAAACCTGCTCCACGAGCGATTCGAACTTGCTGCGGGTGATGGTAATCTGCAAGTGCTTCGGCCCCGAGGTGTCGGCGGTGATAAACGGCAGATTGACCGTACTTTCAACCTGCGTGCTCAGCTCGCACTTGGCCTTCTCGGCGGCTTCCTTCAGACGCTGATGCGCCATCGGGTCCTGACGCAGGTCGATGCCTTCGGCCTTCTTGAACTCGTCGGCCAGATAATTGATCAGAACCGCGTCGAGATCATCGCCGCCTAAATGCGTATCGCCGTTGGTGCTAAGCACCTCGAAGACGTTGTCGCCGATATCGAGGATCGAGATATCGAACGTTCCGCCGCCAAAATCGAAGACGGCGACCTTTTCATTCCTTTTCTTCTCCAGCCCATAGGCAAGCGCCGCCGCGGTCGGCTCGTTGATAATCCGCTCGACCTCAAGGCCCGCAATCTTGCCGGCGTCTTTGGTCGCCTGGCGCTGCGCATCGTTGAAGTAGGCCGGCACGGTAATGACGGCGTTCGTCACTTTTTCGCCTAAATAATCCTCGGCGGTCTTCTTGAGGTCCTGGAGAATCATGGCCGAGACCTCCGGCGGCGTGTATTCCTTGCCCCGGATGTTGACCTTGACCAGCTCGTTAGCCCCGCCGGTGATTTTGTACGGGACAATCTTCTCTTCGGAACCGACCTCGTTGTGACGCCGGCCCATGAAACGCTTTATGGAAAATATCGTGTTCTCCGGGTTCGTGACCTGCTGGTGGCGTGCGATCTGGCCGACCAGCCGCTCGCTCTTATCCGTAAAGCCGACCACCGAAGGGGTCAGCCGGGAGCCGGAAGAGTTGATCAGCACCTTCGGCGACGAGCCTTCCATCACGGCCACGACCGAATTCGTTGTTCCCAAATCTATTCCGATGATTTTAGCCATAGTCATGTCCCTTTCGCTGTACTTTCACGTCTTGGCCAGGAATGTGCAAACAACGTGCCAGGCAGAAGGCTGCGTCGATAGAAGTGACTTAACCCGCCTGATTACAAGCATTTAGCTTTTTCCAGCACTCCACCCGGCGAATCTGCTAACGTCAATTTTCGTGCCATTTTGGCAGGTTGGGCCACAATTGAATAATGCATCATTCAGCCGGAGACGCGGAATCCAGAGTCCTTGAGTCTTGCTCTCACTATGAATCGTGTTAGTTTGAGCTTTTGGTGAGGTCGATATGATTAGGTTCTTCCCATCTGCCTCGTTGTATGATTGCATCGACCTTCCTGTCATATTCCGGATTATCACTGTATTGGTAATCGAAATACCACAGGCCGGGGAGAAGCTCTCTGTTACCATACTCGAAATCGCTGTGCGGCTCTTTGAAGCCTTCCGGGTAGATTTTCGCCCCAAAACCCACTACACCTTGCTCCATTTGCACGACGACATAGCCGTTGAAATTTATGAGGGTGGCGTATGGTCTGAGCTTGTGGATGACCTTGGGGATACGAACTCCTCTTGGAACTGGAAAGCCATTGATATGCATAGGCCCAAAGTACCGATAATTTTTAAGGTCCTTAGGACCCTGCCTCAGGATTTCCCTTCCGACCTTTAACAACACCTCATGGTCGGTATGGTACAAAAGTTGTACCCGCCGCTGCTGCTCAAGGTTTTCCGCACTATCCGGGAAAACGGGCGCTGAAAGTCTATGACGCACCAGGACAAAGGCGACAATCAGGGCAATAGCCGCCATGACAAGAATCGTCGTACTATCGCCCGCTTTACGAGTCTTCATATACGATCCTCACCTTTTGACTTTGAATTCGTAACGCCGGTCATTCGATTTAGGGATGTTCTTGTCCGAGAATGAAAGTCCGAAACCATCTTTCGCGATCTCATACGTGAAATCTTTGCCGGTGAACGGATCCTTGGGCAGGCCAGCCGGAAGCTCATCGGGCAGTTGTCCGGTTCTTGCCTTGACGAGATGGATTTCTATCCCGGCCATAAAAGCGTTGAAGTGAGCCTCGTGAAGAACGCAGTGTGTGTACAATGACGGCACACCTTCGGGCCCATACATCACCATGTGGATGAAAAAGTACCTTTCGAATTGCCTTTCGACTTCGTCTGCCAATTTCTGCATTTCAGCAAGTTTCTGCGTATAGGGAGCTTCGCTTTCCATTACTTGAACAGTTGAGATCAGGAGATCAACGTAAGGTTTTTGAACAAGCGCGATAAACTCTTCGTCTGAGAAAGCAGCAATTCTCCTGGAGGCGTCTTCATCGCTTGCTTTTTCCGCAAACTCATCCCTCACGGACTTCAGCAATCGCTTATTCGTGCGCAACTTCCTCAGGGCAAGCTCCATCTCCATCTTCAGCGCCTTGGCAAAGGATGCAGGCAAACCAGCTTCAGCAGTAAGCTCTCCCTTCAACCATGTCAGAGTATCCACATCTGGTCTCATCTGTCCTAAGAGAATTCGAATACAGTACGTAGCACTTGAGCCTAAAGTGGTTGAAGTCGTATAGGCAAAAATCCCATCGTCACCTACGTGCCGGGCGAATCGTCGTATCATCAGGCAGCGATCAAGAGCAGCCCGATAGTCTCCGTCCGCGGCAAGAAGTAAAGCATCTGTACGAAGGACAGTACCAAGTTTTCTTATCTCAATCAGTTGTGGTACGCTAAGAGTGGCCCCACGAGAATATCGCAATCCCCAATCACATATGGCTAATTCAGAACCGGCCTGTGCGATTTCAATCGCGTCACGACAACTCCTCATGTATTCTCTGATCGTTTCATTGGGGTCAACGCCGCGCATCTTCCGCTCATGTTCGAGACGTCCCTGCAACGTATGGAGCTTTTCATAAATGAAACCCTTGGAATTGACTCCAGACATCATCAGATCAAAGTCAGATTTCACCTCATTAGGCTCCGACTCGGGACTCTTGAGTTTCTCTTCGTACTCACGAATTTGTTTTTCGGTGCCAGTACCGAACTCGAGTTTGCCGCCTCGCAGGAGTTCGTTGAACTCCTCCATCAGGGTTTCGTAAACAAGCTGCTCAGCAGCATAATCAGGCTCAGGGCGAAGGAGAAATGCCTGGTAATAAAGTAAGGCGGCATTATTTGGGTCCGACGGCAAGGTCGAGTCTTGCGCTCCAATCGCACATAAGACTATCAAGCCGCAAATGCAAAAGGTCGTCTTTGGATGATTTAGGTTGACGTTGCCCACGGTTGTCCTCCTTTGGAATTCATAGTTTCCAAGCTCGCTAAAAACGCTATACGTTCGACAATCCGCAAAAAAACGAAACGGCCGCGAAAAATCCTGCTCGCATTGTTCTGATATCATATACGCCCGGGGACGGGAAACAATCAAAAAAAGTCAGAAGTCAGGATCGATCCCCGCACAGCAGCCAAAAAGGGGTCAGGAGCCTTTTACTAAGGAGAACAGGATCTGATGGGAAAATGCGAGAAAAGGTTCGAAAAGGGGTCAGGAGCTTTTTTTCGGCCGGCCGCGAGGTCGCAGAGTCGAAGTTAGCCGCAGGCGCTCTGCCGTTTGTCGTACCCACTCGGCCGGTCCCAAAGGCGTTCCGTGGCTCAGGCACTGCTCGATCTTCCCCAGATCATTTTCCCACGGCAAAACGTCAACCCATCCGGCCCAGTTGTCCGGCAGTTCGACTGGACCGTCAGAAATCGCAACACCATCTTTGGCAACGCCCCTTCTCATCGCTAAGCTGCTCCAAATCCAATCCGATGAGCTCTTGACCAGCCCGGCACGAAAAGGATTGCTCTCGATATATCGCAGCACCGTCAGGTAGTAAGACTCACTTTGGACCGGAAAGCTCTTGAAGCGGCCCTGATAAAGATGACCTGTTCCAACGGAATTGTGCATGGCGTGCCATCGTTGGGTGTGAGTCATAGTCACCCAGTGCATAAACGTTGACAGGTCGCCGTCATCGTAGGGCCACAACAGCAAGTGCCAGTGATTGGACATCAAGCAATACCCCGTCAGACGCATCGGAATCTTTGATAGACCATCCGCGAGAACTTTCTCGAATACCCTGTAATCAGAGGCTCCGTCAAAGATCGTTTGGCGAGCGTTGGCGCGGTTCAGAACATGATAAACGATATCTCCTGGAGATTGTCTTGTCGCTCTCGGCATGGCCGAATATTATGCAGCCCGCTTATCGCCTGTCAACCCCCAAAAAGGCTCCTAAGACGAAAAAGGCTCCTGACCCCTTTTCTGGCTGAGGGCGGAACGGATGATTTGTGCTCGCAGGGCGTCACGGTGCGTGGCGTCGAGCGGCTTGCCGTAGTTGAGCTGGAGGTGGGCCGGCAGCGTCAGCATGAAGAGCCGATTGATGGTCGTAATGGAAAGACGGCTTGCCTCGTCCGCGTCGTCGCCCGCGCCGCAGAGCGTGCGAAGCTTCTCAATCGCGGGCGTCGAAGCGCCCATGTATTTGTGCATGTTGATTCCCAGCCGCAGGTGGCTCAGCAGAAACAATGCCTCCTGTGAGCTGATCAGATGCGCGTTTTGCAGCAGCGCGATCGCGCGCGAGATTTTGTCGTCAAGCAAATCGGACTGCTTGGAGAGCAGTTGCCGGCGGGCTGCGTTTTCGTATTCGACGATTTCGGGAATGATGGTCTTTTCGAACTTCGAGACGATATCGGCTTCCGAGACGCCGAGCGTCACCTGGTTGGACAATTGATACAAATCGCTGGCGGCCTCGGTTCCCTCGCCGAAAAGCCCGCGCACCGCCAGGCTCAAATCCTTGGCGGCGTTGAAAAATTTCTCGATCTGCCCGGTCATCTTCAGCGCCGGCAGATGCAGCATCACCGAGACCCGGATTCCCGTACCCAGATTCGTCGGGCAGGCGGTCAGATAGCCGTAGCGGGGACTGAAAGCGAAATCGATCTTCTCTTCGATCATATCGTCGATGCGGTTCATCTGCGCAGCGCACTGGGCCAGTTGGCAGCCGGCCTTGAGCACCTGGAGCCGCAGATGGTCCTCTTCGTTGATCATCGCGGTAAAGAATTCGCGCTCGGCAATCACAACGCCCCGCGGGCCTTTGCCGAAGGCGAGGTGCCGGCTGATCAGATGCCGCTCCACGAGGAAGTGCCTGTTCAAAGACGGCGCCTTGTCCACGCTGACGTAGAAGACCTTGTCGCCCAGGTCCAGGGACATCATGACGTCTCTGAGCTTATCGAGTATCTCGCTTTTTTCGGCGTTCGAGCAGCGGCTCAGAAACTTATGGCCGGCCAGATTCCTGGCCAGACGAATCCGCGAGGAAATGACGATATCCGCCATCGGCCCGGAGCCGTCGAACCATTCGTTTATGTCGTTGCTCATGTCGGTCAGTTTCATCATCGCACCGTACAGGGCGTAGCGCGCCGCCCTGCTACATTTCAGATTGTTTTATTTTGTCCCGCAACTGGGCGGCCAGCTCGTAGTCTTCGCTTCGCACCGCCGCTTCGAGCCGCTGACGCAGATTCAAAAGCTCCAGTTGCTTTCTCGCGTCCACGGGGGTCCTCAAGGGGACCTTGCCGCAGTGGGTGGTTCGGCCGTCGTGAGCCTTCTCGATCAGCGGGGCAAGCACGTCTTCGAAAACCTCATAATCGCCGGGACAGCCCAGGACTCCTTCCTTGCGGAACTGAGCAAGCGTAAAGCCGCACGTCGGACAGGCGAGCTTCTGGTCTGAGCCGCCGGAAATCTCCTCATCCGTCGGCTGCACGGCCAGCAGATTGCTGAGCAGCTCGTTGATGGGAATGTGACTTTTGACCGCGATATCCTGCTCGGCGGCGCAGCGCTCGCAAATGTGCATCTCCGTCCGCACGCCGTCGGTAATTTCGGTCAGGTGAATTGTCGCATCACGTTCATTACAAATCTGACACTGCATATCCGGCTCGATTCTTGATTTTCTCCATCCACCAGTACGCTCCTGGCACGCACTCATCTTTCAGCGAACCAAAGCATTCTTTTCTATTATACAAGAGAACGCCCGTTCCGCAACATATCTGAAAATGACAACATCGGAATTTTGTTTGATTCATCGGCACATACGGATATTCACTGCACGCCGATTTGATTATTGGCTGAATTTTGCCGAACAGCCCGGCTCTTCGACAACCCTGACGTTTTTCAGTTTTACGCCCCCGGGCAGATTGATTCGGAGCTTCTCGTATATGTATTTGGCTACGTTCTCGGCTGAGGGGTTGTTCTGCCGAAAGTAGCCGACCGACTCGATGGCCGCATTGTCAAAATCGCCCACCGCCGCGTCCATCATCGCTTTGAGTTTCTGGAAGCTCATCACGACTCCCATATTATCGAGCTTCTCGCTGCTGACATCCGCGGTTACCACCCAATCGTGATGGTGAACGGGTTCCTTTGAGCCGTCAGGCAGGGTCAACTGATGCGACGCTCGAAAGCGTGTCTCGACACGGATTGTAAACATAGCCGGCGTAAGTCAGGATACCGAGCGGCCGAAATGCCAAACGATATCAAAATTCCAAACTCAGGTTCCCCAAAACCTACGTATTGAGTATTGTATCTTCGCTGTCAGGGTTTGTTCCGGATTGCAAGCCTCGCCCCTGGCGTCCGGCCTTTTTGAGACGTCGTTTCAGACGCTCGTGGACGCTTTTCGGAATCAAATTCGACAGATCGCCGCCCAACGAAGCGACCTCGCGAATCAGGGTCGAGCTGGTAAAACCATACTGCTCGCTGGTCATGATAAAGATCGTCTCTATCCCGGTCACGGCCCGGTTCGTCATGGCAAGCTGAAACTCGTACTGCACGTCCGTGAGGCTTCGCAGGCCCCGCAGGATGACGTCGGCCTTCTTGCGGGCGGCGTATTCGACCGTCAGACCCTCGAAAGCCTCGACCGAGACGCCCGGCATGTCGGTGAACAGCTCGGCGATCATCTCCACACGCTCTTCGGGCGTAAAAAGCTGGTTCTTGACCGGACTTCGCCCGACCGCGATGATAAGCTCGTCGAAGAGCTTGATGCCGCGGCTGACAACGTCCAAATGCCCGTTCGTAATCGGATCGAACGAACCCGGAAAAATCGCCCTGACAAACTTCTTAGCCATTTCTGCACCTTTTCAGGACTTCAAACAGAAGGTCCTGACTTGAAATCGGACCCGGTATTATACCGAATCATCCATCTTCCGTCATCAATAATCATTTCTTGAGCCACTGGTCCAGCCAAGCGAGGACGGTTTCGTGCCAGAGGATGGAATTGGCGGGCTTTTGCACCCAGTGGTTTTCGTCGGGGAAATAGAGCAATTTGCCGGGAATTCCTCGCCGCTGCAGCGCGGTGAACGTGCCCAGGCCCTGCGTATCGGCCACGCGAAAATCCAGCCCCCCGTGAATCACCAACATCGGGGTTTTCCAGTTTTTCACGAAGTTGAGCGGATTGTGCTTTTCGTAGCCTTCGGGGTTGTCCCAGGGCGCGCCGAGGTGGTCCCACTCGGGGAACCATAGCTCCTCGGTGTCGAAATAAGCCATCCGCTCGCATAAGTTGCCGTCGTGATTGACCAGGCAGCGGAAGCGGTCGGGCCAATTGCCGGCGATCCAGTTAATCATATAGCCGCCAAACGAAGCGCCCAGCGCCCCGACTCTTTCGCCGTCCATCCAGGGGTAACGCTGCAAGGCGGCCGCCAGACCCTTCTGCAAATCGACTAAAGGCTTGCCGCCCCAGTCGCCGCGGATCGAATCGCAAAACGTCTGCCCGTAGCCCGTCGAGCCGTGAAAATCCACCATCACGACGGCATAGCCCGCCCCGGCGTACGACTGCGGATTCCAGCGGTAGTGGAACGTGTTGCCGAACGAGCCCTGGGGGCCGCCGTGAATCAAGAACGCCACCGGATACTTTTTGCCGGGGTCAAAATCGACGGGTTTGACGACGTAACAATATGCCGTCTCGTCGTTCCACCCGGCGAAGGTAAACTGCTCGTATTCACCCATGCGGGCGGCGGCGATTTTCTCCGAGTTCAGGTCGGTGATTTTACGAACATCGATCCCGTCCGGCCCGACCGAATACAACTCTGCGGGGCTGTGCAGATTGTTCAGGCTGAAGACTATCCTTTCCCCCGCGACGCTCGCAGAGCCAACGCTGCCGGCTTGCACAATCGTTCTGACGGCGCCGGTCTTCACATTGACGGCAAACAGCGATTTCTGGCCCATGTTCTCCGCCGCGGTATAGAGGGTTTGCCCATCGCTCGAGAAGCAAAGAGACGAGGGGCTTCGGTCCCATTCTTCGGTCAGGACGCGCTGCGGTCCGCCGGGCCACTGGCGCAGAATAATCCGAAAGCGGTCGGATTCGTAGCCCGGCCGGACCATCGCCAGATAGGCCAGCGTCTTGCCGTCCGGGGAAAAAAACGGATTCGTATCCCACGCCTCATTCTTCTGCGTAAGGCACTTGGGCGATTCGGAGCCGTCAACGGGCGCCAGGTAGAGGTCAAAATCCGTTGACCAGGGTTCCTCTGCCCCGACGTCCCTGGCGGTGAAAATAATACCCGTACCGTCCGGCGTGAATGTAATCTCTTCCGGGCCGCCGAACGGCCTGGAGGGCGTATCGGCATCCATATCGTGCATCACGTCGATGGCCTTGTCCGCCGCCGCGGGCATGACAAACAAATGCGATCGCCGGCCGTCCTTCCACGTATCCCAGTGCCGGACGAATATCCGCTCATAGATGCGCCCGCTCGCTTTTTGTTTCTCGATCTTATCGAGCCTGTTCTTTGTTTCGGCCGGCGTATTGGCGTCCGGGAAAACGTCCATCGTAAACGCGATGTGCCTTCCGTCCGGCGAGACGACCAGATTCCCCACGTCGAGGGGCTCATCCGTGACCTGCCTGGCCTCGCCGCCGTCGATGCGAATACTCCAAACCTGCGAGGAACCCGAGCGGCCGGAAATGAACCAGACGGATTCGCCGTCCGGCGCCCAGCGAGGCTCTGAGTCGGCTTCCGCATGAGACGTCAACCGGCGAAGGCCGGTCCCATCGGCCCGAACAAGCCACAGGTCGCTTCGCCCCTTGTTCGCTTCGAGATCGGTTTTCCGCACGACGAAAACGATCCAGCCGCCGTCAGGCGAGATCTGGGGGTCGGAAATTCGCTCCATTGCCAACATGTCGTGGATCGAGAACGGATGCGTCTGGCCCGGAGCGGCCGCGGCGCCTGAGCCAACCTGCACAAACATGAAAAGCAATAAGAGTGAACGCATCAAACACATGTCTTTCTCCCGCTTAGTCAGACGCCGCCCCCTGCGTCTCCTGTTTCTCTTCTTTCGTCAGCGTAATGGGAATATCCAGCCAGAACATCGAGCCTTCGCTGCGCCCCGTGGGGGGACTGGCCAAACCGATGCCGCCGGCCAGCATCGCCGCCAGCTCCTTGCTGATGGCCAGACCCAGCCCGCTGCCGGTCGATTCGCGGGTGATGGAACCATCCGCCTGGCGGAATTTCTCGAATATCTTCTCCCTGTCCGACTCGGCGATCCCACAGCCCGTATCCGTTACGGCGATCCGGATCATTCGCGGCTCAGGCCCGCTGTCTGTGCCGCCGGGCGAGGGGAATTGAGCTTCAATCTCGATGCGTCCGCGGGCCGGCGTAAACTTCACGGCGTTGCTCAGGAAATTATAGAGGATCTGCTGAACCTTCCCGATATCGGTTTCCAGGGGCGGCAAATTCGGGCCCAGGATCAGCTTGGTTTTGATTTTCTTTTTCTTGGTGAGCAACGAGAACTGAGACAGCACATTCTCCAGCAGACTCTCCACGGAGGCTTTTTCTATGTGCAGCTCCATTTTCCCCGCCTGAGTCTTCGCCAGGTCCAGCAGGTCGTTGATCATTTTCAGAAGGTTGTTCCCGCTGGTAATGATGTTCTCGGTGTAGCGCTGCGCCTTTTCCTTCTGCAGCAGAAGGGGTTTATCCCGCAGAACCTGGGCGAATCCCAGAATGGCGTTCAGCGGCGTCCGGAATTCGTGCGAGATGTTGGCCAGAAATTCACTCTTGACCTTGTTCGCCTTGAACAGCTCGATATTCCGCTCGGAAAGCTCGGCGATTTTTGCATCGAGCTGCTTGTTGGCCTGCCGGAGCTTTTCCTGCGTCGCCACAAGCCTGTCGAGCATGTGGTTGAACGACCTGGCTAACTTCTCATACTCGTCCCCGGTGGCGATTGAGCTTCGTATCTCGAGATTTCCCTCGGCCACGTTGTTGGCCAGTGCACGCAGTTGCCGAATGGGTCGCAAAATCAGATTCTGCGTAATCATATAAAAGGCGATGATCGCACCGGCGCCGCCGATCAACCCGGCGACGATAATCCAGAACCGATTCATGAAAACCGTTCGGCTGATCTCGCCGGCAAGGTCTCGCGACCGGATAACAACCACACCGACCGGCTCATTGAGCCCAAGTGCACTGGTGGCTGTCCCCTGGGGGGCATGACAGCTCAGACAGCGATCCGTCGCTCTGAAGATTCGCACATAAACACTCTCGGCCTGCCCCTCTCTGCTCTCCGTCAGGATACTTTCCTCCCTGTCCTGGCTGGTCCTGAGAGCCGCAATCACCCCCGCGACCTGACCGCTTAATAAGGACAGGTTCTTCTCGCCCTCTTCCGTGAAGCGAATCCAGGCCATCTCGGCATCGTTTACATCGCGCACCTGTCCCGCCGCATCCAGCGGAGGAAGAGTCTGAGCAGGGACCTTGAACTGGAAGTGGCGATCCAGCAGCACCCTCGATCTCGACCGTCCGATATCGAACAGGTCCTTCTTGGTGAGCTGTCCCATCCACACGTACAGAATCGAAAGGGCCAGCATCAGGACCAGAATAACCGCCGCCCCGAAGGTCACCTGCACCTTCCGGGCCAGCGACAGCGGCCACAATCGCAAGGGTTTTGTAAGCTTCCGCCAGACCTGTTTATAATCAATTCGCATGACCCGTGTTTCGTATATCGTTTATCGACCGGTGCGATAACAACCGACGGAGCTGAACGAATCGCTCAAACGACGACCGTCCACTGAAAAGATCAACGGCAGCGCCTGGCTAATGCTGCTGTTCGTCCTCTTCCTGTTCGACTATATGCGAGTGCTTTTGCGTTCGCAGGTTCAGCTCGTCGAGCTGCTTCTGGTCCACTTCGCTCGGCGCCTCGGTCAAGAGGCACTGGCCCCGCTGCGTCTTCGGGAAGGCAATGACGTCTCGAATGTTTTCCGTGCCGGTCAGCAGCATGATCATCCTGTCCAGGCCGAATGCGATCCCTCCGTGCGGCGGCGCGCCATATTCCAGGGCCTTGAGGAAAAAGCCGAACCGCAGCCCGGCCTGCTGCCTTGAGATGTTGAGCAGGTCGAAAACCTTCTGCTGCACCTTCGGGTTATGGATACGAATGCTGCCGCCGCCGATTTCAGAGCCGTTGACGACAATGTCGTACGCCTGGGAGCGAATGTGGGCCGGGTCCGTCTCGAGCTTGCCCATATCCTCTTCGATGGGACAGGTGAACGGATGGTGCAGCGAATCGTACCGCTTCTCGTCCTGGTTCCACTCGAACAGCGGAAAATCCACCACCCACACGAATTCGAACCGGCCCTTGTCGTAGAGCTTCAGATCGCGCGCGATCCTGCACCGCAGCGGAGCCAGGGCCTTATTGGCCGCCGCTTCGGTATCGGCCACAATCAGGAGCAAATCGCCGCTGCCGGCCTCGAAGCGCTCGATAAGCTTCTGCTGCAGCTCGGGGCTGAAGAATTTGGCAAAGCCGCCGAGCAGCGAGAGCTTGCCGCCCTCAGCCTTGACCCTGGACCAGGCCAGTCCCTTGCCGCCGAAGTCACTCACGACGCCGGTGAGCGTTTTTTCGATATCGCTTCTGGAGTATTTTTCACCAGCGGGAGCACAGAGGCCCTTGACGATGCCGCCCTTCTCGATGGTGGACGTGAAGACCGTAAAGGTGCTCTGTTTGGCCAGGTCGGAAACGTCCTTGAGCTTCATGCCGAACCGCAGGTCGGGCCTGTCGGACCCGTAGTCCGCCATCGCTTCGGCGTACGTCATTCGCCGGATCGGCATCGGCACGTCGATATCCAGGATTCGCTTCCAGATCCGCGCCACCAGGTTCGAGTGGATGGCGATAATGTCGTCGCTGTTGACGAAGCTCATCTCGACGTCGATCTGGGTGAATTCGGCCTGCCGGTCGGCGCGCGGGTCTTCGTCGCGGAAACACCGCACGATCTGGAAGTATTTATCGATGCCGCTGACCATCAGAATCTGCTTGAAAAGCTGCGGCGACTGCGGCAGCGCATAGAAGCAGTTCCTGACCAGCCGGCTGGGCACGAGAAAATCCCTCGCCCCTTCCGGCGTGCTCTTGGCCAGCATCGGCGTCTCGATCTCCCAGAAGCCCAGCTTGTCGAAATAATCCCGCGCCACCATCGTGACTTGATGGCGGGTCTGCAATTTGCTCTGCATCTCAGGCCGGCGAAGGTCAATGTAACGGTGGATCAGGCGAGTTTCTTCGCCCGTCTTCTCGGCGCCGTCGAGCTCAAAGGGCGGAGTCTTGGCCGTATTGAGAACCTCCAGCCGCTCCACGGCGACCTCGATTTCACCGGTCGCCAGCTTCGGATTCGCCATTCCCTCGCTTCTGGGCTCAACGAGCCCTTGGGCCGCAACGACCCATTCGCAGCGGAGCGCCCGGGCCTGCTTGTGGGCTTCGGGCTGAGTTTCAGGGTCGAAAACAATTTGAGTCAGACCTTCCCGGTCGCGAAGGTCCACAAAAACCAGGTTGCCGTGGTCGCGATAGGAATGGACCCATCCCGCCAGGGCGACTTTCCGGCCGGCGTCTTCCAGCCGAAGCTGACCACAATGATGTGTTCGTTTAAGCATAAAACAATCCCAAATCTTCCAATGATTATTATTGCCAATTACAACTATGCCATTCTATCGCCTGCCTCAATGAATTAGTCCAGCCACATCCATAAGATCGTAAATCAGGCGCGCCTTGCGCGATGCCTCGTCGGGGGGCAGTGCATCTTCGGCCGAAAGTTCGCGGTATCGTTCGTTATGAATTCTGTCCTGGAAAACGACGGCACTAAGTGAACAATGAGCCAGTACAAAAGAAAGAGCCTTTTCGCTGCACATACCACTTTTGAGCAGAAGCCGGAACATATTGTCAAAAGTGTAAGGCTCATATACGATATGAAGGCCACAAGTATCTTTTGGAAACTTCCTGAGAAATAACATGCTGCTTTTCATGGGACGTACTCTTCAAATCTGCAGAGGTATCTGCATTTGCTCTCTCTTTAGATGTGAATGGAGTTCCAGATATCCCAATACTCTGGAACCCAGAGTCGTCAACATAACGCGATCATACGTGGAGTTGGGCATCCTCATTCTTTCGGCCAGATCGAGTTCTTCACACTGGTTACAAGTGAACAACAGCAGTTCTCTGACAGTGCTCCATTTGTACGTCTTACCAAACAGAAAATTCACGAACTCGAGTTTCTCGTTGTCCTGTGGAGCGCTTGCTCTTGGCAGCCAGTCCCCCCCGGTAAGGTGAATGAATCGCAGGAAATAGTATATGTTGACCTTACTTTTCGTGAAGACTCCGTTAGTCAAGACCTCGAGTAGAACTCTCTTTTGGCTGGTGCTCAAATCCGGCATAGTAGCTGGTGAGCGGATTATCTCAGCGTTGTACCCATCCCTGAAACGTCTCCCATAGTCAGTTAGTGCTACGACACCTCCCTGTTTCTGTTGGATCAACTCGAAATATCTTGCCAGATTGCTATAGACGCCGTAGTTTGTTCTCGATTTGAAACCGCTCCTGATTTTCGCCCATGGCATAGTATCCGTATCTTCCAGATAGAAGAACCTGATGATTCTGTTCAGCCAACGCAGATGGGTCACATCCATCGCGACTGGGGAGCCAAGGTAGGCCCCCATAGTCTTGCCGAGCTCTACCAAGGACTTCTTATAGAGTTCTTGGATATCCAATATAGAATAGCTGGTCAGCAAAATCCCGAAGCTCTTACAGAAGTCAGCCAACGGCTTCAAGAAACGGGGCGACGTGCCGTCCTCATCATATAGGATGGCGAACTTTACGGGCTTGTCCGTGTTAAACTGGATCTCTTTGTATCTTTTGACCTGGTCGGTACAATAATCGAATTTTGCTTTACTGTTTATGCCGGTCTCAAGTTCTACAACCAGTATCTCTTTTTGGGTTTCGAAGGCAAAGTCTATTCGTCCCTGGTCGGTGGTGTAGTTTTCCCCGATCTTTCTACCAAGTCTCACACCGAGACGCGATTGAAGATACTGAGGACTCTTCATCAGCACCCACTGGACGATATTTTCATTCATGGAACCACCTTCTCCCAGGTAAGGACCGAATGCATATCCTGTTTCTCACAACTGAAGTCGTTGTATCCAATCTGCTGCTTCGGGCCGTAGTCTTTTAACTGCCAATAGGGCGGAGAGGTCACGATCAGATGCACGGACTCATCGTCCAGCGCATCCATCTTTCTCGAATCACCGATTATTATCCTGTGGTAGCTCATAGTCTTATTACATCTTGGCGCGCGAAGCCATGACCATCGGGCTAAGGATAGCCGAATGCGACTGTTTCGTCAATCATACAGTTGCGCCGGTTGGGGGGAATCGAGCCGGCGTTGGTTAAGACTTCACCGGCTGCGTTTGGGCTTTATGGGAGGCTTTTTCTTCAATCCTATTGTTCGGCCCGGCCAGGACCAGCGCCGGAACGCTCTTCCAGCCTAATTTCCTGCACGCCTGAAAGCGTAGATTGCCCGCCAGTATCTCATACCTGCCCAAGTCGGGATTCTCTTTCAAGACTATGGGCCTCAGCAGCCCGAGCAGCTCGATACTTCGCGCCAGTTGCTCGACATCATAGGCATCCAGGAGGGAACCCTGCTCGATCAGTGAAGCATCAATCTCCCGGACGTTGTGGTCAAGCTCTTCCGGCGTGGGCCCTCTTCGGTCATTCCTTGTTCGCTCCTGCTGGCTGGCACGATAAGAATAGACGTACGGAATCGCCACATCGACTAAGGGATTGCGCTGGATTTCCTCGAATATCAGCTTGGTAATCTTGTACGACGTCTTGGCCCGCTCGTTGACCCGGGTCTGGTATCGAAGTTGCATATAGACGCCGTAGTCGTAAAGCTCCGAGCGGATATACGGCGTCGTGCTGGTCGCCTCGATCACGTCTTTGGTGACCTGGCGGGCCGCGTCAATCAGGATTCGCTCGGCCACGTCCCACTTCGAGTCGTAGGTGATTCGCACCACAAGCTCATCGAGAATATAGGGCGCTTCGTGGGCGCTGGCATAGTTGATAACGACGTGGTCAAACAGCATCGCGTTGGGGATGAAAACGCTGCGTCCGACGGCTTCCTCGCTGCCGATGGTGCCGCCGACCTCGTTAAGCTCCATATACATCGCGCCGATATTCTTGACGTCTCCGGTCAATTCGAGCTTGGGAAATTGCACCCTGTCGCCCGGCCGGAAAGGCCGCCGCAAATTGATCAGCACCCAGGCCACCAGCCCGCTCAAAGGCTGCTGAAGCGACCAGCCGATAACCATACCGCCGAACAGGCTCAGTAGCGTGCTGACCTTCCCCAGAATCCCCAGCCCGTAGAATACGACTGCGAAACAGGCTAAAATTCCCACCAGCCAGTACAGCCGGTTCACCATCATCCATTCGGCGGCCGGCTTTTTCTTCCGGGCAAAGCGCCGGCCCGTCGCTAAGCTGAACAGGGCCGTCAATCCCGGCACCATCGCCACGACGCCCATCAGGCGCAGCAGAGGCATCCCGCTCTTGGTCACCGGCCCAGGCAGCCAGAAATCGGCTATCAACAGACCGCCGGCGGCCAAAAGAAAAATCCCTGCCACCAACCATAATTTGCTTTGACGGCGTTTCATGTCGATATACCCGTAGGGTGCGATGCGTCGCACCAATTCCCTGTCCTTACAAAAATGGTGCGAAATATCGCACCCTATTCATGAAAGGCTGCCTGCTGTCAAGTCCTACGCTTTCTCTTTTTCCATGTTTTTTTCTTGAGACAACCTTTGGCCGTGTAATGATTTATCCATCTTTATGGTTCCATAACAGCCCTCGTTGT
>Ga0210377_10000168_pt1 | contig 61708 bp, 53 predicted proteins | sample PLM4_65_b1redo_FD_155480 | JGI IMG/M metagenome (GOLD analysis project Ga0210377, IMG submission 155480) | Groundwater sediment microbial communities from an aquifer in East River, Colorado, USA - PLM4_65_b1 redo | ecosystem: Environmental > Terrestrial > Soil > Riparian zone | place: USA: East...
ACACTCGGCTTCAGGTCGAGCATCCGGTCACCGAGATGATCACCGGCCTCGACATCGTCGCGGCCCAAGTCGACATCGCTCGCGGCGGCGCGCTGCCGGCGCCGCCCGCGCCGCGCGGTCATGCCATCGAGGCCCGCCTCAACGCCGAGGACCCGCACCGCGGCTTCATGCCGTCGGCGGGTCCCGTGCTGATGCTCGAGTGGCCGGCGCGGCCGTGGCTGCGGATCGACGCCGGCGTGCGCGAGGGGGGCGAGGTGCGCCCGGAGTACGACCCGCTCGTCGCCAAGATCATCGCCTGGGGGACCGACCGCGAGCAGGCGCGCCGCCGCCTCGTCGAGGGTCTGCGCGCGACGACGCTCCTGGGGGTCGCGACCAACCAGGCGTTCCTGATCCAGGTGCTCGAGAGCGACATGTTCCGGCGCGGCGAGACCTACACCGCCACGCTCGAGAAGACCGCCTGGCCCGAGCCCGAGGTGCCGGCGGCGGCGCTGGCGGCGGCGCGGCGGGCGCTGGCGGCGCCGGCCGGCCCCGTGTCGGACGACGCCGGCCCGGGCGATCGGCACTCGCCGTGGGCGCTGCCCGACAACGCCGGGAGGTTGCGGCCGTGAGCTTCGTGCATGTCGAGCACGAGGGGCGGCGGCTGCGCCTGGCGGTGGTGCGGACGGCGCGCGGGGTCTGGGTCGGCTGGCCGGGCGGCAGCCGGTTCTTCGGTCCGGAGCGCGCCGAGAGCGCCGCCGGCCCCGGCGCCCCGGCCGAGGTGCGCGCGCCGATGACCGGTCGCGTCGTCAAGGTGGCGGTTGCACCCGGCCGGGTGGTGAAGACCGACGAGCTGCTGCTGATCCTGCAGGCGATGAAGATGGAGTACCGGCTGACCGCTCCGAAGGACGGCGTCGTCGAGACGATCTTCTGCGCCGAGGGCGAGATGGTCGATCTCGGGGCGATGCTGGTGGCCCTCGCACCCGCGCCCACGGAGGCCCCGGCGCCGGGCGGCGAGGGTGGCGGGGGCGCGGCGTGATCCGCCTGGTCGAGATGGCGGCACGGGACGGGCTGCAGAACGAGGCGCGGCCGGTCCCGACCGAGGTCAAGGTCGCCTTCGTCGACGCCTTGTCTTCAAGCGGCCTGCCGGAGATCGAGGTCAGCTCCTTCGTCGCGCCGCGCGCCGTCCCGCAGCTCGCCGATGCCGAGGTGGTGTTCGCCGCGATCCGGCGCGTCCCGGGGGTGGTCTACTCGGCGCTGGTGCCGAACGAGCGCGGCCTCGAGCGGGCGCTCGGGGCGCGTGCCGACAAGGTCGCCGTCTTCACGGCGGCATCCGAGACCTTCAACCGCCGCAACATCAACGCCTCGATCGACGAGTCGTTCGAGCGCTTCCGCCCCGTGGTCGAGGGGGCGCGGCGCGCCGGCATCCCTGTGAGAGGCTACGTCTCGACGGCCTTCTTCTGCCCCTATGAGGGGAAGGTGGCGCCGGCGGTGGCGGTGGCGGTCGCCCGGCGGCTGGTCGATCTGGGGGTCGACGAGGTGTCGATCGGCGACACCATCGGCAGGGCCGCAAGCACCGACGTGGAGGCCCTGCTCGATCTCCTCCTGCATTCCGTACCGGTGGCGCGCCTGGCGATGCACTTCCACGACACCTATGGCCGGGCCGTGGCCAATGTCATGGCCGCGTGGCGGCGCGGGGTGGCGATTTTCGACGCCAGTACCGGGGGGATCGGGGGTTGCCCCTACGCCCCCGGCGCCTCGGGAAACGTCTCCACCGAGGCCGTGATCGGGGCTTTTGGGGCCGCCGGGGAGGCCGTCGGGGTCGATCTGGCGGCCCTCGCCCGGGCCCGGGGTGTCATTGCGGCGTCGCTCGGACACCCACTTCGTGCTTGAAAAGCCCCTGAAACCGTCGTAATTATAGACTTCGTCCACCAGAGATAATCCCCGTGTGTCGCCACGGAATGGAGTGTTCGATGCGCCGTATGTCCCGTTTCACCCGGACCGCCCTGGTCATCCTGGGCCTGACCTTGATGGGCTCAGGCCTCGGCCGGACCGATCGCAAGAAGGCGTTTGTCGACCCGTTGCTCACCCGCGTCATGCGCGCCTCCGAGAAGGCCGCCCGCGACACCGGCCGCCCCGAGGCGATCCCGCGCGACGAGGTGAGCTTCTACGCCCGCCAGGCGGCCATCGACGAGAAGCCGGCCGCGCCGGCGGTGCGCGTGCGCCTGCGACTCGACGCCGCGGCCCGCCAGTCGGTCGAGCGGATGGGCATCCGCACCTACGGGCGTCTCCACGGCTTCGCCTCGGCGCTCGTTCCGGTGCAGCGGCTGGCGGCGATCGCCGCCCTGCCGGGAGTGGAGGCGATGCAGGCGGTGCGCATCCCCGAGATGGAGATCAACGTCAGCCGCGGCGAGGTCCTGTCGGCGCAGGTCGAGACCAACTACGGCTCGCGCGGCAAGGGGGTCATCGTGGGGTCGGTCGACAGCGGCATCGACTGGCGGCACGAGGACTTCCGCAACCCCGACGGCACGACGCGCATCAAGTACATCTGGAGCCAGGACGACGCCTGCGTCGGCACGCCGCCCCCGCCGCCGTTCGACTTCGGCTGCCTGTACACGGAGGCGGACATCAACGCGGCGCTCACCGGCGGGCCGGCGATCACCGCACCCGACGCCGAGGGACACGGCACGCACACCACCGGCGTGGCCGCAGGCTCAGGCCGGGCCACCGGCATGGGGTACCCGGCGGAGCGCTACGTCGGCATGGCTCCCGAGGCCGACATCATCATGGTCAAGACCTTCCCCGAGCCGGGCGACAGCACCTGCGCCACCTGCTACGACATCAGCGCCGGCATGGATTACATCGACGCCAAGGCGGCCGAGATGGGCAAGCCGTATGTCATCAACATCAGCCTCGGATCGCAGTTCGGCGGCCACGACGGCAGCGACATCGACGAAGCCACCATCGACACGCTCATCGGGCCGGGCCTCCCCGGCAAGGCGATCGTCAAGTCGGCCGGCAACGATCGCGGTCATGCGATTCATGTCGGCGGCACCCTGATCGCCGGGCAGACGAACATGCACAACTTCACCATCCTGCCCTACACGGCCCTGCCGGGGGCATTCAACGATGCGGTTGCCTGGTCGGTCTGGTACAACGACGGCGACAACCTGACGGTGACGATCGCCGATCCGCCCTCCCCGTGCAACGGCACCCCGTCGACACTTGCCGCCACGACCGGCCAGGGCCTGGTGTCGGCCAGCACGACGAGCGGCACGATGCTCATCGACGACGGCGCCTCTCCGGCTCCGAACGGCGCCCGGTTCTTCGAAATGGAAGTCGACGACCAGGGGGCGAGCCGGCCGTGCCCGGGCACCTGGCAGCTGCGGGTGCGGGGGAACACGATCACCGCCGGCGGCCGCTACGACGCCTGGATCTGGTTCTCGTCGTTCGGGGCTTCGGGTCTCGAATCGCCCTGGGTCACTCCCGATCTGTCGCGCCTCATCTCGGTCCCCGGCACCGCCTTCAACGTCACGACGGTCGGCGCCTACATGACGAAATACGACTGGCTGAGCCGGGACGGCGGGACCTACCACTTCACGGGGACCGTGGCGACCGACGTCGGCAAGCTGGCCAGCTTCTCGAGCCCGGGGCCGACGCGTGATGGTCGCATCAAGCCGGACATCAACGCTCCGGGCATCGCCATCGTGTCGACCCTGTCGCAGGACGTGACCGCCGACGCCGGGACGATCCCGCTGATCGTCGAGGACACCGTCCACTGGGCCCTCCCGGGCACCAGCTTCTCGGCGCCGCACGTGACCGGCATCTACGCCCAGATCCTGGCCCTGAACCCGAACCTCGACGCCATCGACCTGCGCACCCTCGCGACCTCGAGCGCGCGGGTCGACGCCAACGTTCCCCTGCCGTTGCCCAACAACAACTGGGGCTACGGCAAGGTGAGCGCCCTGGGGATTGCCGACCTGGCGGTGCAGAACATCCCGGACGTCATGCCGACCGGTGGTTCGGATTTCGGGTGGACCGGCCTCGCCACCGCGACGTCGTACAACGTCTACCGGGGCGACCTGACGCTCAAGGGGCCGGGATACTACGGCTCATGCCTGGCGTCGGGGCTGGTCTCGCCGTCGTTCACCGACGCCAGCGTGCCGGTGGAGGATGCCGGGTTCTTCTACCACGTCACCGGGGTCTGGAACGGCATCGAGGGGGCGCTCGGGTTCACCTCGGACGGCACGCCCCGGCTCAACTCGTCGCCGTGTCCGTAGGAGCGGCGGCGCGCTTCAGCAGAGTGGCAAGATCGGCGGGCGGATCGACGAACTTGATCCCCATTCCGATCTTGCCCGTGGGGAGCCAGGACAGCGGCCCCTCGCGCGCCCACATCACCCGCCCGGTCAGGACGATCGTCCGCTGAGGGAAGCGCACCTCCAGGCTCAGGATCGTGCCCGGCGGGAGCACACGCGGCGTGCGCACCATCATGCCGGAGGCCGAGATGTTCCCCGAGAAGCCAATCTGCGCCGCGTGCCCCCGCATCTTGTAATGGACCTCGACGCGGCGGCGGTGGCGCGGCGTCTTCTGGAGGGGTCGCGGGCTCACGAGCCCCACTCCGTTGGTGACAGGGCGCGCAGCGCCAGGGCGTGGATCGTCCCCGGCATCAAATCGCGCAACAGGTCATACACCAGCCGGTGGCGCTCGATGCGGCCCCGCCCCTCGAACACCGCCGCGACCACGACGACACGGTAGTGTCCGCCGCCGCCGGCGGCGCCGGCGTGACCGGCGTGCCGGTCGCTCTCGTCGGCGATCTCGAGGTGCATGGGGGTGAGACCCCCGCGCAGGCGCTCCTCGATGATCGACCGGATCGACGCGGAAGGCATGGCGGCATTATAAAGGGGCATGAGCGGCGCGCGTTTCGATCTGGCGATCGTCGGCGGCGGCATCGTCGGGCTGGCGGTGGCCATGGCGGCGTCCGGCCGCTTCCCCGGCCGGCGGATCGTGGTCCTCGAGAAGGAAGACCGCGTCGCCCGGCACCAGACCGGCCGCAACAGCGGCGTCGTCCACTCCGGCCTCTACTACCGCCCCGGATCGCAGAAGGCGCGCCTGTGCGTCGAAGGCGGCCGCCTGCTGCGGGAGTTCTGCGCGGCGCGCGGGCTGCCGTTCGTCGTCTGCGGCAAGGTCGTGGTCGCGGCCGATGATCGCGAGCGCGCCGCGCTCGACGGGCTTCTCGCCAGAGGAAGCGCCAACGGCGTCGCCGGCCTGCGGATCATCGGCCCGGAGGAGTTGCGCGAGAAGGAGCCGGCCGCGGCCGGGGTCGCGGCGCTGGCTGTGCCTGGAGCCGCGATCACCGACTATGCGGGCGTGGCGACGGCGATCGCCTCTGACGTCGAGGCCGCGGGGGGAACCGTGCGCACCGCCGCGCGTCTCGTGGCGCTGCGCCGCGCTGGCGCCGGCACCGTCGCCCTGACGACGGCGGGCGAGTTCGCCGCGCGCGTCCTGGTCAACTGCGCCGGCCTGTGGAGCGACGCCGTCGCCCGGCTCGACGGGCTCGACCCGGGCGTCCGGATCGTGCCGTTCCGGGGCGAGTACTACACCCTCGCGCCGGAGGCCGCCGCCCGGGTGCGCGGTCTCGTCTATCCGGTACCCGATCCCCGCTTCCCGTTCCTGGGCGTGCACCTGACCCGGCGCGTCGGCGGCGAGGTCGAGGCCGGGCCGAACGCCGTCCTGGCGCTGGCGCGCGAGGGCTACCGCTGGAGCGACGTGAGCCCCGCCGATCTCGCCGGCTGCCTCGTCTATCCCGGGTTCGCGCGCATGGCGCGGCGGCACTGGAGAAGCGGCCTGCGTGAGACCGCCCGGTCGCTGTCGAAGCGGCTGTTCGTGGCCGACCTCCGCCGGCTGGCGCCCGGGTTGCGGCGGGAGGATCTCCGTCCCGGCGGGTCGGGGGTGCGGGCGCAGGCGGTGGCACCGGACGGCGCGCTGGTCGACGACTTCCACTTCGTCCGCGCCCCGGGCCGGGTGCACGTCCTCAACGTCCCGTCGCCGGCCGCGACCGCGTCGATCGCCATCGGCCGGCACATCGCCGGCCTCATCGACGGGATGCTGTAGAAGTCCGTCAGGCAGGCTTCAGGTCGCCCGGTTGCAGCGGCAGCCGGCGGATCCGTTTGCCGGTCGCCGCGAACAGGGCGTTGAAGACCGCCGGAGCTACGACCGGGACGCCGGGCTCGCCGACGCCGGTCGGCGGCGCCGTCGACGGGACGATGTGGGTCTCGACGGTCGGCGCCGCGTCGATACCGAGCAGTTCGTAACTGTCGAAGTTCTTCTCGGTGACCCGGCTGCCGTCGATCGTGATCGCACCGCGCAGCGCGGCGCTCAGGGCGAAGACGACCGCCCCCTCCATCTGCGCCGCGACCAGCCCCGGGTGGACGACGCGCCCGCAATCGACGGCGCAGACGACGCGGTTGACGCGCACGCCGCCGCGGCCGTCGGCCTCGACCTCGGCCGCCATCGCGCAGTAGCTCTGGAACGAGTAGTGGGCGGCGATGCCGCGCCCCATGCCGGGGCCGAGCGGCCCCCCCCACGGTGTCTTCTCGGCCACGAGGTCGATGACACCCTTGAGACGCGCCGTGTCCTGGACGAAGTCGCGGTTCGGATAGGGGATGCGGCGCGGATCGCGCAGCAAATCCTGGCGCAGGCGCAGGGGATCCTTGCCGGCCGCGGCCGCCACCTCGTCGAGGAACGACTCGACGACGAAGGCGTTGCCGGAGCTGTCGACCGAGCGCCACCAGCCGCGCGGCACCGGGCTGTCGACCGGGTTGTAGGTGACGCGCACGTTGGGGATCGGGAACGGCAGGTCGGCGGCGCCGCCGATCTCGTCCGACTCGGGCTCCTTCGTCGCCGGATCGTAGAAGGCGCTGATCGACGTCGAGGCGAAGTGGTGGCTCCAGGCGGCGATGCGGCCGCCGGCGTCGAGGCCGGCGGCCAGCCGGTGCACGGCGAACGGCCGGTAATAGTCGTGCTGCAGGTCCTGCTCGCGGCTCCAGAGCATCTTCACCGGCGCGCCCGCGGCCCTGGCGATCTCGGCGGCGTCGACGATGAAGTCGGGGTTGATGCGGCGGCCGAACCCGCCCCCGAGGAAGGTGATGTTGATCCGGATCGCCTCGGCGGGAAGGCCGAGGACGCGCTTGAGCTCCTCGCGCGCCCAGCTCGGTATCTGGGTCGGCGCCCAGATCGTGCAGCGGCCGTCCTTCACCTCGGCGGTGGCATTGGTCGGCTCCATGGCGGCGTGCGCCTGGAACGGGATCTCGTAGGCCGCCTCGACGCGCTTCGCCGCCGTCGTCAGGGCGGCCGCGGTGTCGCCGTCGTTGCGCAGCACTTTACCGTCGGTGCCGAGCGCGGCCTCGCAGCGCCGGCGCAGGTCGGCGGACGATTCGGGCGGGCGGCCGCTCGCCTTGAACCGCGCCACGAGCGCGTCGCGTCCCTTGATGGCCGCCCATGTGCTTTCTGCGACGACGGCGAACCCGCGGCTGAAGGGGACGACCGCGCGGACGCCCGGCACCTTGCGCGTCCTGGTGTCGTCGAAACCCTCCGGCGTCGCGCCGAAGGTCGGGGGCAGCACGACGGCGGCGTGCAGCATCCCCGGCACGCTCACGTCGATGCCGTAGATCGCCCGGCCATCGGTCTTGGCGGGCGTGTCGGTGCGCGGCAGCGGGCGGCCCACGATGGTGTACTCCTTCGGGTCCTTGAGCGGGGGATTGGCCGGCACCGGCAGGGCGGCCGCGTCGGCAACGAGATCGGCGAACGGCACCTGCCGGCCGCTTCTCTGGTGGATGACCCGGCCGCCGGCGACGGAGAGGACCTCGGCCGGCAGCTGCATGCGCGTGGAGGCGGCTTGCAGCAGCATGGCGCGCGCCGCCGCCCCCGCCTTGCGCAGGGGATCCCAGGAGGTTCGCACGCTGGTGCTGCCGCCGGTGTCGAGGTCGCCGAAGCGCGGGTCGAGCCAGGCCTGCTCGATGGTCACCCGTCCCCACTCGGCGCCGATCTCCTCGGCGAGGATCATCGGCAGGGCCGTGCGCACGCCCTGCCCCATCTCCGACTTGGGCACCCAGAGGGTCACGGCTCCGGTGGCGTCGATCTGCACGAAGGCGTTGGGCGCGAGGCTCGGGGCGCCCTCGGCGGCGCGCGCTGCGGGCGTGAGGCGCACGCCCAGGACCAGACCCGCGGCCGCCGCCGGCACGAGACGCAGCAGGTCGCGCCGGCTGAGCCCCGAACCGGGCGCCGCGCCGCTCAGGTTGACGATGCCGTCGCGATTCACCGGCCACCCCCGTCCGTCGGACCGGCCGGCGGGCGGGCGGCGGGTCCCGCCGCGCCGGGGCGCCGCCCGAAGGGGGAGGAGAGCGAGCGTGCGGCGCGGTGCACCGCGCGCCGGATGCGCTGGTAGGTACCGCAGCGGCAGATGTGACCGGACAGCGCCGCGTCGATGTCGCCGTCCTTCGGCTTGGTGTTCTTCGCCAGCAGGGCGGCGGCCGCCATGATCATCCCCGGCTGGCAGTAGCCGCACTGCGGCACGTCCTCGGCGATCCAGGCCTTGCGTATCGGGTGGTTCGGATCGGCGGCGAGGCCCTCGATGGTGGTGATGCCGCCGCGCGTCGCGTCGGCGACGGTGGTGACGCAGGAGCGGATCGGCTCGCCGTCGAGGTGCACCGTGCAGGCGCCGCACAGAGACTGGCCGCAGCCGTACTTGGTGCCGGTCAGACCCAGGGTATCGCGCAGCACCCAGAGGAGCGGGGTGTCGGCCGCCGCCTCGACGGCGCGCTTCTGGCCATTGACGGTCAATGTGTAGCGGGGCATCGCCGGGACCTCCTTTGACCGGCGCGATCATAATCCAGGCCGGCGCGGCCGAGCCCCCGCCGCTGTGTCCCGAGACTGCCGTGAGACTGTCGTGAGACTCCGGGCGGGCGGATACCGCGGTGGCCGGCGGCCCGGTCTCAGGCGGCCGCTGGCGATCACGGCAGCCACCTCTGCAAAGGCCCGCCCGACAGCGGGTTCCCCTGGGTCGAGTCTCACGTGAGTCGCAATCGCGGCGCCAATCGAGTCTCACGACCGGTACCACGGGCGCGTTTTCCCCGGTGGACGGCGCTGGCACGCGCGCTGCAATTGGCCCCGCCCGGGTGCCTCATGGACAAGACTCCTGGAATCGGGACAGGAACCGGGTCGGCCGGCGCGGGGGCGCCGTGGTATCAGGACGAGCTCGCCCGGGCGCTCGGCCGGCCCGCCGCGACCATCGAGTTCCTGCCACCCGAGCATGGCGCGGCGCTCAGCGGCACGTTCGAGGAGCGTCGGGCCGCGTTCCTGGGTTCGAGTCCGGCCGGGGTGCCGCTGGTCACCTCGACGCGCGATCGCGCCGTGCTCGAGGGGATCCTCGCCTGGCTCGCCGGCCAGGTGCCGCAGCAGGAGGCGATCCTCCTGCGCCCCGGCGATCCCGCGAGCGGCGGCACGCGCACCACCGCGACCGAAGTCCTCGAACGGGCCCTCGACCTCCTCGGGCTCGATCCGGCGGCCGAGGTCCGGGCGATCAGCCCCGACGCCGCCTTCGGGCTCGGGCTCGCGGTCGTCGGCGAGGGTCCGGGCGAGGAGCAGGAGACCATCTACCGCCTGGTCTCGTGGGGCTTCCGCCCGTCGGGGCTACTTCCTTAAGAACCTCCCGCGCTTCGGGTCCCAGCGCAGCCCCGAGCCGTCGCCGTACCAGGCCTTGATGGCATCGAGACGGGCCCGCGCCGCGTCGGTGTCCGGCGCGTCGAGCGGCGGGCCGGGGAGCGCCGCCAGACGCGACAGGATGGCGAGCGCTTCGAGGCGGGTCAGGCCGGCGTCGGCGCCGGTGGCCAACGTGATGAGCGCCGGCAGCGCCTCCTCGTCGCCGAGCGCCGCCAGGCTCGCGGCGATCCGCAGCCGCACCCATTCGTCCTCGTGCTCGTCGTCGAGGTGATGCCGCAGCGACGACAGCACGGTGCGGTTGCCGGACCGGCCGAGCGCGATGGCCGCCGCCTCGCGCACCCCGGCGTCCTTGTCGTGCAGCGCGTCGGTGAGCTCGTGCAGGACGCGCGGGTCGCCGGTCGCCCCGAGCTCGGCGACCGCGCGGGCGCGGACGTTCGGATGGGTGTCGTGCAGCGCCTCGCGCAGGTCGGCGACGCCGGAACCGATCGGATGCTCGGGTGTGGCGGCCGCGGCGGCGCCGCCCGGCCCGGCATGCAGGGCGGCGTCGCCGCCCTCGGGCTCGAGCCAGCGCGTCTGCATGGCCCAGCATCCACAGGCGAAAGCCAGCATCAGCGCCGTGGTCGCGGCCAGCGCCCGCGCCGGGCGCGCCCCCGGCATCAGCGCGCGCACCAGCGCGCCGATGACCAGCGTGATGGCGAAGCCGACCATGATGGTCGGTCCCGACGGCCGGTCGTAGGAGAAATACAGGCCGACCGCGCTGACCAGCGTGGCCATGCTCCAGCCCGTGAGCAGACGCGGCCGCAGCCCGTCGAAAAACATGATGGCGAAGATCGAAGGCGCGACGAGGTAGCAGAAGACCAGGAGCACGCCGGCAATCTGCACCGAGGAGGTGATCACGAAGCCGAACGACAGGTAGAAGAGGAAGTCCCACAGCCGCACGTTGACGCCGCGGGCGTAGGCCTGATCGGGGCGCAGCGAGATCTCGAGGAAGCGCTTGCGGAAGACGACGTGAAACGCCCCGAGCAGGGAATACAGGACGGCGGTCCAGAGGATCTGGCGCGGCGTGACCCAGACGATGCTGCCGGCGAGCAGGTCGTGCAGGTGCTCGGCGCCGTGCGGCGAGATGTCGGCCAGCAGGATGGCGGCGGCCGAGGCGGTGGCGTAGGTGATGCCGATCACCGCCTCCTGCGGGACGCGCTCGTGCCGGGTGCGCGTGAGGGCGAAGACCCCGGCCGCCAGCACCGCGAAGCAGAGCGACCAGCCGTAGGCGCCAAGGGAGCGCGGGTCGTGGCCGAGCAGGAACGCCACGGTGGCGCCGAGCGCGGCGATCTGCGCCAGCGCGATGTCGACGAAGATCACCTTGCGACTGATGACGTGGATGCCGAGATAGACATGGATCCCGGTCAGGATCAGGCAGGCCAGGAACGGATAGAACAGGACCTCGAGCCCGTGCGGCATGCTAACTCCCTGACCCGGATCCCGGTCCGGGTCCGGCGCCGGCGAGCGCCGCCGCCAGCCGCGATGTGATGAGGTCGAACAGCTTGAAGTAGTCGCCGGCGAGCGGATCACCGCCGACCTCGAGCGGCAGGCTCAGGACGACGGCGCCGGTCTTCTCCGCCAGCATGGCGGTCGAGCGGTGCTCGACGTACGGGCGGGTGACGATCACACGGGCGTCGCCATGCTCGAGCCGCGCAACCAGTTCCTCGAGGTGGCGCGCCGATGGCGGGATCCCCGGCTTCGGCTCGACGTAGTCGACGACCGCGATGTTGAACCGGGCGGCGAAGTACGACCAGTCGCGGTGATAGGTGACGAGCGGCCGCCCGCGCGCCGGCAGGAGCGCCCCCATCCAGCCGCCGAGGCGGGTGTGCAGCGGCGCCCCGCCGACGTTGGTGCCGTCGAGATAGGCATCGAGCGTGCCGGCCGCCGCTTCGCGCGCCAGCTTCGCGCCGCCGGCCAGCCCGACAAGATCGCGACCGAAGAGCGCCTCGTGCAGCCGGGCGACGAAGGCGCGCCGGTTCTCCTCGTAGGTCGCGGCGCCGGCGACATCGGCCTTCGCGAGGGCGGCGGCGATGGTGCCGGCGACGGTCTCGGCATTCAGCGGGTCGGCGAGGTAGTGCGGGTTGCCGTAGGGATGGACATCACCCTCCGCCCGGCTGAGGTTCGACGGGATCTCGACTACGCCGACGCCGGCCGAGGCGTCGACGTATCCCGGTCCGCCCACGAGGACGCGGGCGTTGCGCGCCCCCTGGGTCAGCGGCGGGATCCAGCCGATCTCGAGGTCGAGGCCGTTGACGATGAGCAGGTCGGCGGCCCGCATCTTGACCATGTACGACGGCTTCGGGTCGACGAAATGGGCGTCCTGGACACCCGAGGCGATCACGGTGAGATCGATGCGGTCGCCGCCGACGGCGGCCGCGATCGCACCGAGGTTCGGCAGCGACGCGACGACCTTGACGGCATGCCTTGGCGCGGCCGCCACGGCGGGCGCGCCGGCGAGGGCGGTGAGCGTGGCGGCAAGGGCGGCGACGAGCGTGATGAAGCGGGTCGAGCGAAGGGGCGGGAGGGTCGTGCGGTTCATCGCCGTCTCCTAGTACTTGTGGGCGCCATGGGCGCCGATGACGGGAATCCATTCGAAGAAGACGCGGGTATCGTCCTGGTCGGTGTCGAGCAGCGCCGCCGCCTCGCCATTGAGACGCGTGTGGCGCACCTCGAAGCGGATCTCCTGGAACTCCGACGGGATCCACCGGACGACCCCGGCCACCGCCCACAGCCGGGCGTCGACGCTGTCGGGGGATCCGGTCAGATCGAAGCGCAGGCCGTACTTGAAGCGCTTGCGCCATTGCGCCTCGACGTAGGTGTAGCCGCCCAGGCTCGCGATCGACTCGCTGGCGAGCGCGCTGCCGGCGAGTGTCTGCACCTCGCGGCGGCTCCTGAGCACCTCGGTCTGCCACATGAACGAGCGCTCCGTGTTGTGCTGCAGCGGCTTCCATTTCCAGGTGATGTCGGCGCCGGCGACCTTTGACGGCAGGCGATCGTCGGGCGCGAGTGTCCCGCCGAGCCCGGCCGCGTCGATGTCGTCAAGGAGCGTCTCGGATGGCCCGGTCTGACCGCCGGCCGCGGTGAGCCCGGTTGCGATGGTGGCGTTGGCGGTCGGGTTGAAGGACGCCGCCAGACGCTCCGTCCAGGTCAGGGCGCGCTCGGCGCTGTTGAAGGCCGGCCCCGGGCGCGCGGTGCCCGCTTCGCTGACTGATTCGAGGAACAGCCCCCACGGGTTCGGGATGAGCCACGACAGCGACAGGCCGTCGTTGGTGAGGCTCTCGGGTCCGAAGAAGCTCTCGAGCACCGCCGGTCTCTCGACCGTCGGGAAGGCGTGGGTGTGCAGCGTGTTCCAGCGCCCGAAATCGCTCTTGAAGCGGCCGCCCTTGAGCTGCAGCGCGGCGGGGAGGGCGAGCGTCGTCACCACGCCCTCCTCGACCTCGGGCGTCTCGCCGGCGGGGAAGGAGAGGAAGAGGTTCACCTTGGTATAGGGATCGACCACCGACTCGAAGGCGACCTCGGCCTCGCTCAGGTCGAAACCGTTGGCGTCGGTGCGTTCGCTCGTCGAGGTGTTGCCGATGAGCTGGAAGACGGCGCTGATCGCCGGGTTCATGAGCCCCGGCGAGCGTGTCGGCGCCGCCGCCGTCGGTGGCGGGGGCGGTGTCGCGGACGCAGCCGGAGTCGCCGTGGCGGGCGGTGTCGCCGCGGCGAGCGCCTCCAGCCGGGCGCGCAGCGCCTCGAGCTGGGCCTTCAACGCCTCGACCTCGCGACGCAGGGCCTCGACCTCGTTCGGCGGAGACTGGTCGGCCCCTGCCGGCGCGGGCGCGGCGGCGGTCTCCTGCGCGTGCGATGGAAATGCCGACAGGGCTGCGGCCGCGAGGGCCGCGCCCAGAATCAAATGGTGCTTTTTTCGGATCATGATCCCTCCCACGTTCCGGGGCCTTCCGTGCGCCGGGAACCCGACCCGGCGTGAGCCTGACGCGACGGATCGGGATCCGTCGCGCGTCATCAGGCAGCGGTCGGGGGCGGGGGAGCGCGGGTCGGCCGCAGCCGCACCGACGGGCCGTCGGTCGGGCGCGGCGCCGCGCGGCTAGGCAGGACCGCGAGCGGCGTCTCGGGGCGGGCGACGAATTCAGGTGGCGGCAGCAGCGCCGGCGATGCCAGCGTCTCGCAGTCGTGGCAGCCGGCCGGCGAAGGATGGTGCGGGATCGCGCCGTGCAGGACCGCCATGGCGATCGCGGCGATCGCGATGAATGCGACCGCGGAGCGAACGCCTGTGACGCCGAGCCTGAAGTGCATTGAGAGGCCTCTGCGAGCGGCGGATCGTACAGCAGCCGCGGAGGGGTGTCAAAACCCGTAGGGTGTATGAGGCGCTCATCGTAGCCCATACGGCCCATGCGTCGGCCCGTCGTCGAGCGGGTCACCCGCCGGCCACCGCAACGCCGTCAAAGCCTTGTGCAGCGAGCTTTTCGGGCCGATCCCATGGAACATGGCGGGTCCGGCCCGAGGTGGCCCGGATCCTGCTGTAACCCGCCGAATCCCGGGAGGCCGACCGTGCGGCGCCCGGTCCGGAGGTTGGATGATCATACCGGTGTTGCGTCGTCTTACCGTTGCCCTGCTCGCCGCGCTGTCCCTGGTGGCGGTCGCCGCCGTTGCCGGCGACCACGCCTGGGCGCAGGGGTGAGTGCTCATACGAACCACCGCGCCCGTGTTTGGCGCGGCCGACACCCTGCCGCAGCGCGCCAAGGAGTGGCAGCTCTCCTTCTCCTACCGCGGACTCACGTCCGACGACCACTACAACGGCACCCAGTTCCAGTACGCCCGCAAGGCGAACGACACCTACGTCATCAACACCCAGCAGCTCTATGACCTGAGCGGGACCTATTACTTCACCGAGCGCTGGAGCGCGTCGCTCAGCATCCCGGTGGTCAACGCGACCTGGGCCGTGCCGACGCCGATATCGCCCCTGCCCGCCGGCCCGCGCGCCGAACAGAACTCGAGCGGTCTCGGCGACATCATCGTCTCGGGCCGCTACTGGATGCTCAGCCCGACGAAGCATCCACGCGGCAACTGGTCCCTCGGCTTCGGCATCAAGGCGCCGACCGGCGACTACGCGAACGAGGACAACTACCCGAACATCCTCTCCGGGGCAAACGACACCGAGAAGGTCGTCGACCAGTCGATCCAACCCGGCGACGGCGGCTGGGGGTACCTGTTCGACATCCAGGCGTACAAGGCCCTCAAGCACGTGACCTTCTTCGGCTCGGGGACCTACCTCGCCAACCCGAAAGACACCAACGACGCGGCGTCGATCCTCGTCGGCCTGGGCATCCCCCCCACCGCGGCCACGGCCGAGCTGCAGGAGAACTCGGTCGTCGACAACTACCTGGTCCGCGTCGGCGCCGTCTTCCCGGTCAAGCAGAGCGGCTTCGCGATGAGCCTGGCGTTCCGCATCGAGGGGCTGCCGCGCTACGACCTCATCGGCGACAGCCACGGCTGGCGCCGGCCGGGGTACGAGACCTTCGTCGAGCCCGGCTTCATCTACTCCTTCGGCAAGCAGACGCTGTCGCTCTACGTGCCGATCGGCCTGGTGCAGAACCGCCTGCGGAACCCCAACGATACAGGCGGCGCGGCGGGGGACGCCACCTTCCCCGAGTACATCATCTTGGCCGGCTACTCGTACCGCTTCCCGCCCCCGGGCGGGGCGGCGGATCGCGAGGCGGCCCCGTTGCCGCCTCCGGAGACACCGATGCCGGTGACACCCTAGAAAAGCCTCCTCGGGGTAGAATCCGCGCTTCCGAACACCGAAACGCCCTCGAGGAGGTCTCATCGTGACCACCGCCCGCCGCCCGTTCCGGCCCATCGCGTCCGTTGTCGCCGGCGCCCTCGTCGCCGGGTGCGCCCTGTTCCTCGCCCCGCCCGGGCCGGCCACGGCCGCGGCCGCGCGGCCGGCGGCCGCCTCCGACCGGACGCTCACCGCGGACGACTTCAAGGGCCTGGCCTTCCGGAGCATCGGGCCGTCGAACATGGGCGGCCGGGTCGCGGCGATAGCACTCGTCCCCGGCAGCCGGACGTCGTTCTACGTCGGCTACGGCATCGGTGGTGTCTTCAAGACCGAGAACCTCGGCGTCACCTTCACGCCTGTCTTCGACGCCCAGCCGAACCTGTCGATCGGCGCCCTCGCCGTCGCCGACGGCAAGGGGGCGATCGTCTGGGTCGGCACGGGCGAGGGGAACAACCGCAACTCGTCCTCGTGGGGCAACGGCGTCTGGCGCTCGACCGACGCCGGCGCGACCTTCACCCACGTCGGTCTCGAGAACACCCACGACATCCCGCGTATCGCCGTCGACCCGCGCAACCCCGATGTCCTCTATGTCGCGGCGCTTGGTCATCTCTGGGGACCGAACCCGGAGCGCGGCGTCTTCAAGACCGCCGACGGCGGCAAGAGCTGGAAGCATGTCCTCAAGGTCGACGCCGACACCGGGGCGTGCGACGTCGTGATCGATCCCGCCAGCCCCGACACCGTCTACGCGGCCCTCTACGCCCGCCGGCGCACCCCCTGGTCGTACACCGGCTACAGCGACAAGGGAGGGATCTTCCGTTCCGACGACGCCGGCGCGACCTGGAAGAAGCTCGCGAACGGCCTGCCGCCGCGCACCGGGCGGATCGGCCTGGCGCTGTTCCCCAAGGACCCGCGCGTTGTCTATGCCGCGGTCGAGAGCGACTTCGGCGGCGTGGGCCGCAACCCGTTCGACAACTACTCGATGAGCGGCGGCCTGTTCCGCAGCGACGACCACGGCCGGACCTGGGAGCGCCGCAGCCCGATCAACTTCCGGCCGTTCTACTTCTCGCGCCTCGCGGTCGATCCCGAGAACGCCGACCGGGTCTACATGCCGGGCTGGGACCTGGCGATCTCCGACGACGGCGGCAGGACCTTCCGCGGCTCCGGCAGCCCGAAAGTGCACGTCGATTTCCACGCCATCGTCGTCAACCCGCTCGACCCGAGCCAGATCATCGTCGGCAACGACGGCGGGGTGTACATCTCGCACGATCGGGCGAAGAACTGGGACAACCTGAGCCGGATCGCCGCCGGCCAGTTCTACCGCGTCACCGTCGACATGTCCGACCCGTACCGGGTCGCCGGCGGACTTCAAGACAACGGCTCGTGGCTCGGGCCGTCGGAGACGCAGTTCGAGTCGGAGGACGCGGGGCCCGGCGGCGATGGCCGCGAGGACGGCATCCTCAGCAGCGACTGGCGGTCGATCTACTTCTCCGACGGCTTCACGGTGCAGATCGATCCGACCGACGCGAACCTGATGTACGCCACCGGGCAGGGGGGCGAGATCGCCCGCATCCGGCTCGACAACAACATCATCCGCACCATCAAGCCGGCGCCGCGCGAGGGGCAGACGGCGTTCCGCTTCAACTGGAACGCGCCGTTCTTCATCTCGGCGCACGATCCGGGCGTTCTCTATCTGGGCGGCAACCGGGTCTTCAAGCTGACCGAACGCGGCGACAAGTGGTTCGCGATCTCGCCTGATCTGTCGCACAACGACCCGGTCAAGACCGCCACGGTCGGCTCTGACGCCGAGACCTACGGGACGCTGGTGGCGCTCGCCGAGTCGCCGGTCAGCAAGGGGATGCTGTGGGCGGGGACCGACGACGGGCGCTTGCATGTCACGCGCGACGACGGCGGCGCCTGGACCGAGGTCACGCCGAAGGAGGTCGGCGGCCTGTACGTGGCGCGCGTCGTGCCGTCGCGGCACGCCGCCGACACCGCCTATATCGCGGTCGACGGCCACCGCAGCGACGTCTTCAAGCCGATGATCTTCATGACGCGTGACGGCGGGCGCAGCTGGAGGAGCATCGCCGGCGATCTGCCGGCCGACGAGCCGATCGACGTCGTCATCGAGACCTTTCTCAACCCCGAGGCGCTTTATGCCGGCAGCGAACACGGCCTCTGGGTCACGATCGACGGCGGCGTCCACTGGGTGCGGCTCAACGGCACCTCGCTTCCCGCGGTGCCGGTCGACGACCTGGTGATCCACCCGCGCGAGCGCGACCTGGTGGTCGCGACCCACGGCCGCAGCCTCTACATCCTCGACGACGTCACGCCGATAGCGCAGCTCAGCCAGGAAACCCGCAACAAGCCGCTGGCCGTCTTCACGCCGCTGCCGGCGAAGCCGCGCTTCTACACCGGCCGCAACTACGGCGGCGGCGCCGGGATCTTCCGCGCCCCGAACCCGCCGCCGGGAGCGCCGATCACCTACTGGCTGCGCGACGGCAATCCCGACGGCGTGAAGATCGTCATCAACGATCCGGCGGGGGCCACGGTGCGCGAGCTGACCGGCCCCGGGCGTCCGGGTCTGAACCGGGTGGTGTGGGATCTGCAGGCCGACCCCAAGCAACGCATCCCGACCGTCGACGCGCAGCGCCACGGCCAGACGCAGTTCGTCCCGGCCGGCGAGTACGCCATCAAGGTCACCCTCGCCACCTCCGACCCCGGGCGGCCCGAGAAATCCGAGACCAAGGTGCAGGTGCTGCCGGCGCCCGACGCGCCGTGACTCGGGAATACCCCCGGGGAGCGCCGACCGGGTGACGACGCATGACGGTGCGGTAGAATGCGGTCATGGACCGCAGCAACTACCCGATCAGGATCATTCGCCCCGAAGAGAAGAGACGGCGGGACTCCGCTCCCGCCGCGCTGCCGGGGGAGCGGCTCGCGATGATGTGGCCGCTGGCCTGCGACGCCTGGGCGTTCATGGGGGCACCCGTTGATCAATCAGGACTTCAGCGACATGTTGTCCGCGTTGTCCGAAGAGAGCGTTGAGTACCTGCTGGTCGGAGCCTACGCCCTGGCCGTCCACGGCCACCCACGGGCGACCGGCGATATCGACATCTGGGTCCGACCGACACCGGAGAACGCTGGACGGGTGCTGCGGGCCGTGGCCCGTTTCGGCGCACCCCTCCGCGACCTGAGCGCCGCCGACCTGTCCACCCCCGGCACCGTGTTCCAGATCGGCGTTCCGCCACGCCGCATCGACCTCATGACTTCGATCGACGCGGTCGAATTCGACGCCGCCTGGACGGGACGACTTCAGGCCCGGGTCGGTGACCGCGACGTGCCGGTCATCGGGAAATCCGACCTGGTGCGGAACAAGCGCGCCACCGGCCGGCCCCAGGACCTGGCCGACGTGGCCGCGCTCGGGGGCTGAGCCGGGACCGGCGGCTGACGCGACGTGCAGGGCGGTGCTGACACGGCGTGTCAACCATGGTCCTGTGGCGGGCGCCCGCGGCGCGTCTATCTTCTGTACTCCGCTGTACTCCGCCCGGCCGCCCCGCCGCGCCGCAGCCGCCCCGAACGCCGCGAAATCCCCGCTTCCCCGCACATGGGAGAGCGACGGTTTCCTGACGGCCGCCCGCGCGCCGGGGAAGCGGGATCACCGACTTGCGATCCTGTGCTCTGGAACACACATTGCTCCATCCGGGGCGGTGCATTCCCGCAACGGGGGGAGATCATGACTGTCTTGGACAACCATCGAAGCGAGCGACGCGGTGAAGCCGGCTTCTCGATGATTGAGCTGATGATCGTGCTGGTCTTCATCGGCATCATCGCCGGCATCGCGCTCAACGGCGGGACCTACGCGCTGGAAGTGTCGCGCGTCGGACGGACCGTGGCCGAGATGCGCGGCGTTGCCGACGCGATCACCAAGTACCAGACCGACATGAGCGCGCTTCCGGGCGGCGGCCTGCAGCAGGTCAGCGCCATCGCCGCCACCCTCAGGCAGGCCGCCGGTGGCCCCATCCCGACCGTGGACGGCTGGAACAACCCCATGTACTACGAGCCGTACACGACCGCTCAGGGCACCTCGACCTTCCGCCTCTACTCCTACGGCAGGGACGGCGCGTCGGATGGCGTCATCACCGGCAGCTGGATAGCCTTCGAGACCGACATCGTGAACGAAGGCGGCTCCTTCATTCAGACGAAATGGTGACGGCATGAGCGCGAAGATGGCCATCGGCAACGCGGCGCCGCTACCGGCGACCGAGACAACGGCAACCCCGGACGCTGCGGCGACCAAGGCGGCGACGACCAGTGCCGCGCCCGCGAAAGCGGCGGTCACCGGCCCGGCGAGCGCTGCTCCGGGGCCGGCACCACAGGAGGGACCGGAAGCCTTCCGGGTCGGGAGGTTCCATCCCGGCGGCTCGAACGTCCACGGGATGACGGATCGCATGAGCCGCTGTCTCGAGACGCTCGGGCTGAGGCCGGGAGCCTCGCTCGACGAGATCAACACCACCTACTACACGATCCTCAAGCGGTTCCCGGAAAACCCGACCGAGGCCGATGAAACGCACATGCAGGAGTTGCGGCGCGCCTACGACACCCTGCGCCGCGGCTATGTGGCGCCAAAGAAAAAGACCGCCGAGATCCTCATGGACAAGCGGGTGGCGATTCCGCTGCTGTGCGTGGCGACGGTCGTGCTGGCGGGCGTCCTGCTCTGGCTCAACTGGGGCACCGTGAAGCTGAAGATGACGCGCTACGAACCGGGCGCGGTCCTGCGTCTGAAGAGCGCCAGCATCCCGTTCGGGACCATCGTCGGGTACGACGCGGCGCACAGGTACCCCGCCGGCAACCCTGGCGCGGCCTACGAGGTGCGCCTCGAGGGCAAGCCCGATACCGTCTGGGTCTCCGAGCGGCTGATCGTGAGCGGGATGACCCCGGTCGGCAAGTAGACGACACCTGGCGGAGGGCTCCCTCCCTCCGTGCTTTTTCCCTTCCTCCTCGTCACCCTCCCGACCCCGCGTGAGCGGGGCCGGGAGTGGTGTCTTCGGGCGCCGGTTTTCTGGTAAGGTGCGCCGAGGTGACGGGAGCGCCGCGATGCCGCGACAGGACGAATCGATGGCCGAGTTCACCGTGCGCGCCGCCGTCGCCGGCGTCGTGCTCGGGTTGGTGTTCGGTGCCGCCAACGCCTACCTCGGGCTTCGGGTAGGGTTGACCGTCTCGGCTTCGATCCCGGCGGCGGTCATGACCGTGGCGCTGTTCCGGGTGCTGCGCGCCCGCCCGACGATCCTCGAAGCCAACATGTCGCAGACGATCGGCTCGGCGTCGACGTCACTCGCCAGCGGCACGATCTTCACCATCCCGGCGTTGTTCCTGTGGGGAGTGGCGCCGCCGTATCTTCAAGTCGTGGTGCTCTGCTTCCTGGGCGGCATTCTCGGCATCGCGGCGATGATCCCGCTGCGGCGGCTGCTCATCGTCGAGGCCGACGCCGAGCTGCCGTACCCCGAGGGGCGCGCCTGCGCCGAGGTGCTGCGCGCCACCACCGGGACCGCCGCCGCCGGCAGCCGCTGGATCTTTCTCGGCATGGGGCTGGGGGCGCTGGTCAAGCTCGTCGTGGCGCTGCTGTTCATGGTGCCCAACGAGATCGGCATGGCGCTGCCGGTGCTGCCGCGCGCCGAGGTGGCGCTCGAGGTGGCGCCGGCGCTGCTCGCCGTCGGCTTCATCCTCGGCTACCGGGCGTCGGCGGTGCTGGTCGCCGGGTCGATCGTCGCGTCGTTCGCGCTCATCCCGCTCATCGCCTGGATGGGCGCGTCGCTTCCGACCCCGCTCTACCCGGAGCAGACGCTTCTCGTCGCCGACATGACGACGGGCCAGATCTGGTCGCGCTACGTGCGCTACATCGGTGCCGGGGCGGTGGCGACGGCGGGGTTGCTCACGGTGATGAAGAACCTGCCGACCATGGCCGGGGCGCTCTCCGCCGTGGCGCGCGGGCTCAGGCGCCCGGGCGCGGGCCCCGCCGGGGGCGCCGCCGCCGGCGCCAGGGCGGACGGCGGGCCGGCCGAGGTCGGGCGCACCGGGGAGATCGCGCGCACCGACCGCGACCTGCCGCCGGCGTTCGTGGTCTCCGGCATCCTGTTCGTCGTCCTGGTCGCGGCCTTCGTCCCCGGTGTTTTCGCCGGCGGGATGGGCCCGGCGCAGCGCCTGGTGTGCGCCGCCGGTGTCGGGCTCTTCGGCCTGCTGTTCGTCGCCGTCGCGGCGCGCATCGTCGGCCTCGTCGGCGTGACGTCGCAGCCGACGTCGGGGATCGCCCTGGTCACGCTGCTCGGCACCGCGTCGATCTTCGCCGCCGCCGGCTGGACCGACGCGGGGGCGCGCGCCGCCGTGCTGACGGTCGGGACCATCGTCGCGATCGCGGCCTCGAAGGCGGGTGACATCTCGCAGGATCTCAAGACCGGGTTCCTGGTCGGCGCCACGCCGTCGCGCCAGCAGCTCGGCCAGGTGATCGGCGCGGCCTTCGCCTGCTGGGCGGTGGCCGGCACCGTCCTCCTGCTCGGCACGGTCTACCAGTTCGGCTCGAAGGAGGTGCCGGCGCCGCAGGCGACCCTCATGAAGACGATCATCGAAGGGGTGCTGGCGGGGGAGCTGCCGTGGGGGCTGGTGCTCACGGGCGGCGGCATCGCCATCTCGGCGATCCTGTGCGGCGTCTCGGGGCTGGCGTTCGCGATCGGCGTCTACCTGCCGCTCGCCTCGATGCTGGTGATCTACGTCGGCGGCTGCGTGCGGGCGCTGGTCGAGTGGGCGGCGCGGCGATCGGCGGCGCGACAGACCGGGGCGGCGGGTGGCGCCGCGGGTGTCACCGCTGGCGCCGCCGCGATCGGCCCGGCCGAGGGCGATCCCGGCGTCCTCGCCGCCTCGGGCCTGGTGGCGGGCGAAGGGCTGGCGGGCGTCTTCATCGCCGGCCTCGTCGCGCTGGGTGTTGTCGGCAAGTCGCGGCCGCCGCTCATCGCGGGCGGCGCGGGCGAGATCGGCGCGCTGCTGCTGGTCATGGCGGTCGGCGCGTTTCTCTTCCGCGCCGGCCGGTCGAACGATCGGCGCACCGCCGCCTGAAGACCGTCCACCTAGACGGTTATTCGCCTGGAGGCTGTCCGCCTCGAGCCCGGCCTACTTCGCTGCCGGCATCACCGTGCAGGCGCCGAAGACCGAGACGGTCAGTCCTTTGCGCGCCACCGCGATCGAGACCAGCCCGGTGGTTTCGTCGATGACGAAGCTGAAGGCCCGGCCGGCCTCGACACCCTGCAGGTAGATCCAGCCGTCGGCGCGTGAGAGCGACGCCGCCGGCGTTGACCGGTTCTCGCCGCTCGCCTTGGTGGTGCTCAGCGTCTTCCTGGCGAGATCGATCTCGATGAACTGCGGGATGTTCCAGTTGTAGGGGAGATCGGTCTCGCACTCGCCGTCGACGGTGCAGATGGTGGCGCTGACCGCCGAGCAAAGGATGCGGTCGACGCCGTGCAGGTCATCGGCCAGGGCGGGACCCAGGGCGCACACAGCGGTCACTGCGAGGAGAAGGGTCTTCATCAGTATTTCACCATGTATTTTTTCGCCTCCAGGCAGACGCTGAAAGCCTTCTTGAATCCGTCGAGTTGCTGCGCTGTCGCCGCCTGGGCCTGCTGGCCCTGCTGCGTTGCCTGGGTCGTCGCCTGCTGCTGCGCCTCCTTGCCCTTGCGCCGCCCGGCGATCACGCCCGCCGCCGCGCCGTAGGCGGCGCCCTTGCCGGCGTCGTCCGAGGCGATCTCGCCGATGAGCGCGCCCGCGGCCGCCCCCTTCACCGCTCCGGACGCGCCCGCGCCCTGGCCGGTCTGGGCGGCCTGCTGCTGGGCCTGCGCCGTCTGCGCCTGCTGCTGCTGGGCCTGCTTCTGGAGCTGGAAGGGGTCGGTGCCGGTGTTCTGCACCGCCCACTGGTAGCAGGCCGCCTCGTCCGTCGACTGCACTTCGGGTGTCTGGCCGGTGGTCGGAAAGACGTACACGCTCATGGTGGCCGCGAGCGTCTTCTGGCCGCTCGGAGGCGCCGGTGGCGGAGCCTGGGCGGCAGCCAGCGAGGCCGCCAGGAATACGAGAGTCACGGCAGGTATCTTTTTCACGGACGGCTCCTCATTGACGCGACTGTCAGGCGCGAGAGCCGGAGTATAGCCAAGCGCCCGATCCCCCACAACACCCCGGCGCAACCGCCTCGGCGGCCCGCGCCGCCGGGCTGGCCCGGAACCTTCGTTCCGGGTTATCGTTATCAGCCTCAAGCCCCGCCCCGCCGTGGTCCGCGGCGGGCCATGGCCCCGGAAGCGGAATGATCCATCTCGAGCAGATCGACAAGACCTATGTGTCGGGGCGCAACCGCGTCCACGTCCTGAAAGCCGTCGACCTCACGATCGAGGCGGGGGAGATGGTCTCGGTCATGGGAGCCTCGGGGTCGGGCAAGTCGACGCTCATGAACATTATGGGTCTGCTCGACGGCTACGACACCGGCGCCTACCGGCTCGACGGCAAGCTGATGAAGGACATCTCCGAGACCCGTGCCGCGATCTACCGGCGCCAGTGGGTCGGGTTCGTCTTCCAGTCGTTCAACCTCATCCCGTTCAAGACCGCCGCCGAGAATGTTGCCCTGCCGCTGTACTACCAGGGGATCAAACGCCGCCGCCGGCTGGCGATCGCCCGCGAGGCGCTGGGGCGTGTCGGTCTCGACGACCGGGCCGAGCACCGGCCGTCGGAGCTGTCGGGCGGCCAGCAGCAGCGGGTGGCGATCGCCCGGGCGCTGGTGTCGAAGCCGAAGATCGTCCTGGCCGACGAGCCGACCGGCGCCCTCGACTCGGCGACCTCGGCCGACATCATGCGCCTGCTGCAGGAGGTCAACCGCGAGGGGGTGACGGTGGTGGTGGTCACGCACGAGCGCGACGTGGCCGCCATGACCCGCCGCATCATCCGCCTGCGCGACGGGCGGATCGAGAACGCCCACGAGAAGCCGGCCGATGTTTGACATCGACACCTGGCAGGAGATCCTCGACACCATCCGGGCCAATCGGATGCGTTCGTTCCTGACCGCCTTCAGCGTCGCCTGGGGCATCTTCATGCTGATCGTGCTCCTGGGCTCGGGGCAGGGACTGCGCAACGGTGTCGCCTACCAGTTCCGCGACGACGCCGTGAACAGCATCTGGGTCTTTCCCGGCCAGACCAGCACGCCGTACAAGGGCTTGCAGCCGGGGCGGCGTGTGCAGCTCACCAACGAAGACCACGACGACATCGCCACCGGTGTCGGCGGCATCGATCACATCACCTCGCGTTTCTCGATCGGCGGCACCCTCCAGGTGCGCTACCGCGAGGAGACGACCGCCTTCGACGTCCGCTCCGTGCACCCCGACCACCTCTACCTCGAGAAGACGATCATCAGCGAAGGGCGCTTCATCAACCCGCTCGACATCCGCGAGTACCGCAAGGTGGCGGTGCTCGGCGAGAAGGTGGTCAAGGCGCTCTTTCACGACGAGCCGCCGATCGGCCGCTACATTGAGATCAACGGCGTCGCCTTCAAGGTGATCGGCAGGTTCACCGACGAGGGGGGCGAAGGTGAGCTGCAGAAAATCTACCTGCCGATCACGACCGCCCAGCGCGCCTTCGGCGGCGCCAACAAGGTCAACACGATCATGATGACCACCGGCGACGAGCCGCTGGAGCGGACCGCGGCGATGGCGAAGGATGTCCATCGCCGGGTCGCCGATCGTCACACCTTCTCGGTGGACGACGAGCGCGCCGTCTACGTGCGCGACAACAACGAGGAGTTCGACCGCTTCATGAAGCTGATGGCGGCGATCCGGATGTTCGTCTGGGTGATCGGGCTGGGGACGATCCTGGCGGGTGTCGTCGGGGTGAGCAACATCATGATGATCGCCGTGCGCGAACGGACCCGCGAGATCGGCGTGCGGCGCGCCCTCGGGGCGACCCCCTGGTCGGTGGTGTCACTCATCCTCAAGGAGTCGATCCTGATCACCGGGGTGGCCGGGTACGTGGGTCTCGTTCTCGGCATCGCCGTCCTCGAGATCGCCGCCCGCGTGATTCCCGCCGGCGGCTTTTTCCAGAAGCCCGAGGTCGACCTGGGTGTGGCGATCCAGGCGACGCTGCTGCTGATCGCCGCCGGCGCCGCGGCCGGCTTCTTCCCGGCGCGCCGCGCCGGCGCCCTGCGGCCAGTCGAAGCGCTGAGGAACGAATGAGCCTCCTCGACGGCGATCACTGGCGCGAGATCTACGAGGTGCTGCGCGCCAACAAGCTGCGCACCTTCCTCACCGCCTTCGGCGTTTTCTGGGGCATCTTCATGCTGCTGGTGATGCTGGGCTCGGGGAACGGCCTGTCGAACGGTGTCCAGGAAGGGTTCTCCGACGGCGCCACCAACTCGGTGTTCATCTGGTCGCAGCGCACCAGCAAGCCGTGGCGCGGCATGGTTCCCGGGCGGACGATCCAGCTCGACGTCGGCGACGCCACCGCCATCCGCAACCAGGTGAGCGAGGCCGGCGTCGTCTGCCCGCGTAACCAGCTCGGCGGCTTCCAGGGCGGCAACAACGTCACGCGCGGGGTCAAGTCGGGCGCCTTCAGCGTCATGGGGGATTACCCGGAGATCGCCCGCGTGCAATCGGTGCGCATCGTCGGCGGCCGCTTCCTCAACCCGCTCGACATCGCCGAGCGCCGCAAGGTGGCGGTCATCGGTCCGCGCGTGCGTGACGTCCTGTTCACGCGCGGCGAGGAGCCGATCGGCGAGCGGATCCGGATCAACGGCGTCGAGTTCAAGGTCGTGGGCCTGTTCAAGCCGCGGCGCTCGGGCCACGGCGGGCGCGACGACGAGGACCAGACGATCTTCGTCCCGTTCACCGCCTTCCAGTCGGCGTTCAACTACGGCGACCGGGTCGGCTGGTTCGCGATCATCGCGAAGGACGGCATCCCCGCGTCGGTCATGGAAGAGAAGGTCCTGACGCTGCTCAAGGAGCGCCATTCGATCGCCCCCGACGACGACCGCGCCCTCGGCCATTTCAATTTGGAGAAAGAGTTCGGCCAGATCACTGGCCTGTTCGCCGGCATCCGCACCCTCATCTGGATCGTCGGCATCGGCACCCTCGCGGCCGGCGTCATCGGCGTGAGCAACATCATGCTGGTGATCGTCCGCGAGCGCACCAACGAGATCGGCGTACGGCGCGCGGTCGGCGCCACGCCGATGGCGGTCATGACCCAGGTGGTGTTCGAGTCGCTCGTCCTGACTTGCGCCGCCGGCTGGCTGGGACTTATCGCCGGGGTCGGTGTCGTCGAGGCGACCGCGCGCCTGACCGCCGGCATCGAAGGCGGCATGTTCCGCAACCCCGAGGTCTCGCTGGGCGCCGCCCTGCAGACATTGATCATCCTGGTCGCGTGCGGCGTGCTCGCCGGTCTGTTCCCGGCCCGCCGGGCGGTCAAGGTCAGTCCCGTCGAGGCGCTGCGCGCCATCGTCTGATACAGGGAGAAGGCAGCCCATGAAGAAGATCGTCACGATCGTCGCCGCGCTCGGCCTGGTGGCCCTGTTCGGCGGCACGCTGTGGTTCCTCTGGAGCAAGGCGCAGAAGAAGCCGGTCGTCTACCGCACCGAGACCCCCGAGGTCGGCGACATCGTCAAGAAGGCGGTCGCCACCGGGGCCGTAATCCCGCGCAAGGAAGTGGCGGTGAAACCCCAGGTCTCGGGGATCATCGAGCGCATCGAGGTCGAGGCCGGCGACCAGGTGCGGCGCGGCGACCTGCTCGCGGTCATCCGGGTGATCCCGCAGACCGCCGCCCTGGCCGCGGCCGAGAGCCGAGTCAACGTGGCCCAATTGCGGCTCGAAGACGCCGAGCGCGAGTACGCGCGCAACGCGGAGCTGTTCGACGAGGGGGTCCTTCCCGAGACCACGCTGCGCAGCCTCGCGCTGGCGCGCGACACCGCGAAGGAAGAGCTTGCGGCCGCCGGCGACACCCTGGCGGTCATCCGCCGCGGCGTGCCGACACGCTCCGGCCAGGAGACCAACACCCGCGTCCGCGCCACCATCGACGGCACCGTCCTCGACGTTCCGGTGAAGGAGGGCGGCTCGGTCATCGAGTCGAACAACTTCAACGACGGCACCACCATCGCGACGCTCGCCGACATGAGCGAGCTGATCTTCGAGGGCAAGGTCGATGAAAGCGAGGTCGGCAAGCTGCGCCCCGGGATGAACATGGTGCTGACCATCGGCGCCCTCGAGCCGGCCCGCTTCGACGCCGTCCTCGAGCACATCGCGCCCAAGGGGTTCGAGGAGAACGGCGCCATCCAGTTCAAGATCCGCGCCGCGTTGAAGGTCACCGGCGACGCGGTCATCCGCGCCAACTACAGCGCCAACGCCGACATCGTCCTCGACCGGCGCGACGGCGTCATCGCGGTCAACGAGAGCGTCCTGACCTTCGACGGGGACCAGACCTACGTCGAGGTCGAGACCGCGCCGCAGACCTTCGAGCGCCGCAGGGTGCGCACCGGTCTGTCGGACGGCATCCGCATCGAGGTGGTCGAGGGGCTCGCCAAGGACGACAAGGTCAAGGCGGGGGCTACGGACGACAGCGCCGCCGGCAAGCGGTCCTGAGCGATCTGAACAGGACATTGACCAGGTCCGCAGACACCGTCTGGTGGGCACATTGCGCTAATAGAATATCATTCATGCTTGATACTGTACTGTTACTCATGTATTATGTGCACTGTAAGAGCACGTTATGCGAACATATAATAACACTCAATTCAAGACCATGGGGCTCCAGGCGGCCCGCCTCGTGGCGACTCTCCACGAGCGTGGCAGGCGGATCTTCACCTCGGCCGAGGCTATCGAGATCACCGGGCTGAAGGACGCCTCCGCTCGCAGCTTTCTCCGGAAGCTCGTGAACCGGGGCATCGCGACCCGCCTCCGATCCGGCCTCTTCAACCTGGTGCCCTTCGAGCTCGGTCGCGAGCGTGAGTACCTCGGCAATCCCTACGTCGTCGCTCGCGAGCTCACGCGGGGGAAGCCGTACTACATCTCCCACGCCTCCGCGATGGACGTCCACGGGATGCTCACGCAGCCGCAGCTTGTGGTCTACGCCACGTCGCCCAAGCCGATGCGCGGACGCTCGGTCCTCGGCACGGAGTTCCGCTTCGTCCACTGCAAGCCCGGCCACTTCTTCGGCACTGCGGAGCAGTGGATCGACAAGCAGGAGAAGGTCGTCGTGAGCGACATCGAGCGCACCGTGCTCGACGGCCTCAAGCAGCCGGAGTACTGCGGTGGCTTCACGGAGGTCGCCAAGGGGCTCTGGATCCGCAGGGGAAAGGTGAACGTCGCCCGGCTCGTCGATTACGCGCTCCGCCTTGACGTCGGCGCGGTGATTCGACGCGTCGGCTACCTCCTCGATGCCTACGGTATCGAGGCGCCCGGGCAGATCGAGCGCCTGCGCGGGCGACTGACGGAGGCCTACCAGCTTCTCGATCCCATCCTGCCCGCGGAAGGGAAGTTCCTCGCCCGGTGGAGGGTCCGCGTGAACGTCAGCCCGGAGGAGATCCAGGCTGTCGTGAGGACCTGATCGATGATCCCGTCGCGCAACCTCTCGCTCCTCTCGAACCGGCTCGCGAAGGCCGGGGGACGGCGCCTCCCGGAGGCCATCCTGGAGCGCGACTACTGCCTGGCGTGGTTCCTCGTCGCGCTCTCCCGCATCCCGCTCCGCGAGCGGCTGGCCTTCAAGGGGGGGACCGCGCTCAAGAGGTGCTACTTCGGCGACTACCGCTTCTCCGAGGACCTCGACTTCACCCTCACGGCCGAGACGAGCTTCGAGGCCCTCCGCCATGAGCTGGACCCGCTCTTCGCCGAGGTCCGGCGCGCGAGCGGCATCGCCTTCCGCTTCGTCCGCGAGGACCGGCAGACCCACGCCGACAGCCACACGTTCTACCTCGAGTACGAGGGGCCGCTATCGGCGCCGGCGGGGGGGAGGGAGGTGAAGATCGACATCACGATCCGGGAGCGACTCGCCTTCCCGATCGAGGATCGCCCCGTCCTCCGCGCCTACGGTGAGTATGCCGATCTCCCCGAGGATGCGAAGGTCCGCGTCTACTCGCTCGGGGAGATCGTCGCGGAGAAGGTCGTCGCACTCATGGACCGGGCACGAAACGAGCCTCGCGACCTCTACGATGTCTGGTACCTCGCGGACGGTCAGCACGTCGATCTCGCCGACCTCGGCCACGCGATCGAGGCGAAGCTGGACTTCCGCGGCAGGAAGCTGTCCGACGTGCGGCGCGAGTTCCAGGCGAAGGAGGCCCGATACAGGAATCTCTGGGGTCCGCGCCTGTCCGCGCAGATGGTGGAGTTGCCCGAGTTCGCCGAGGTCTATCGCGCCGTGCGGCGGGCCCTTCGGCAGGCTGGACTCACCGCGAAGTAGCCCATTCGCTTTCAACGCCGGTCGCGCGCGGCGTCAGGCTTCGTCGTCCGCCCCCTGGGATGCGCCGGCGCGCAGGAGAGGCCGCGCACCGGCGGCCTGTTGATCTAGCATCCAGCCAGCCGACCGCCGCGGGGATCATCGAGATGGCGACCGTCATGCCGCCCGGAGCACGCATCTCCCACTATCGTATCGTCGGCCCTCTCGGTGCGGGCGGGATGGGCGAAGTCTACCTGGCCCAGGACCTCGACCTCGAGCGGTCGGTGGCGCTCAAGATCCTCCCGCCGCGCCTGATTGCCAACGAGGACCGGGTCCGGCGGTTCATCCTGGAGGCGAAATCCGCCTCATCGCTGAACCACCCGAACATCGTCACCATCCACGAGATCGGCAAGGGGGAGATCCACCCCGATGAGTCGAAGGAGGTGTCGCCGGCTCCGGCGGCGCCGGTGCAGTTCATCGCCATGGAGTTCGTGAACGGGAAGACGCTTGCCGACACGATCCACCTGGGCACGGAAGACCTCAAGACGCTTCTCGGATATCTGGCGCAGGCCGCGGAGGGACTCGCAAAGGCGCATGCGGCCGGCATCGTCCATCGCGATCTCAAGCCCGGCAACATCATGGTCTCGAAGGACGGGTTCGCGAAGGTGCTCGACTTCGGTCTGGCCAAGCTCACCGAGCGCAGATCCGAGCGCGAGGACATGACCAGCGCCCCCACCGAGGTCCAGGAGCGCACCGGCGAGGGCGTCGTCCTGGGTACGGCCGGATACATGTCGCCCGAGCAGGTCCAGGGCCGGCCTGTCGACCATCGCTCGGACATCTTCTCGTTCGGTTGCATCCTCTACGAAGCCGCCGCGCGGCAACGGCCGTTCGCCGGGGATTCGAGCGTCGAGACCATGCACCGGATTCTCAGCGAGAAGCCGCAACCGCTGGAGCATCTGAACCCGAAGGCGCCGGCCGAGCTGCGGCGCCTCATCCGCAGATGCCTGGCGAAGACCCCTGAACAGCGCCTGCAGTCGATGAAAGACCTGGCCATCGAGCTGCGCGAGATCGTCGAGGAGTACGACGCGCTGTCGGTGTCGGCGACCTCCGCAGGCAGCGGTCCGTCCGGCCCGCCGCTCCGCCCGGCGGGGATGCGTCCGGCGCACCGTGCCGGCCTCGTCGCCGTCGCGGCCCTGGGGCTGGCGGGGCTGGCGTTCGGGATCTACGGTCTGGTCGGCCGGAAGGGGACATCGGGCTCCACCGCCGCGCCGCAGGCGACGAAGATGACCGTGATCCCGGCGCGCGGCTCGATCATCAGCGCGGCGCTGTCCCGCTATGGCCGCTACCTGGCGCGCGTCAGCGGGCCGCCGGGGCGCATGAGCCTGTGGATGCGCCAGCTCGCCACAGGGACGGAGCTCGAGGTCGTACCAGCCAGCGACCCTCCCGCCGGAGGGCTCACGTTCTCCCCGGAGGGCGATTATCTCTACTACCTGGTGCCGGACCCGGAGACCGATGGATACCAGACGCTGTACCAGGTCCCCTCTCTGGGAGGGGCGCCACGCAAACGGACGTTCGATGTGGACTCGGCGATCTCCTTCGCCCCCGACGGCCACAGGGTCGCCTTTCTACGGAATATTCCGAAAACCAACGAGACGGCGCTCATCATCTTCGACCTGGACAGCGGTGAATCCCGAACCCTCGCGTCGGTGAAGCAGCCGGAGACATTCAGTGCGGGACCGGCCTGGTCTCCCGACGGTCGACGGATCGCGGCGTCCATCTGGAGGCTGGATCGAGCCTTGAGCTCCCAGATGGTCACGTTCGACCCGGAGAACGGGACGCAGGCGCCGATCGGGACAGGCGATTGGGGGTTCGTCAGCGGCCTCGCATGGCGGCCGCGAGGTGAAGGCCTCGTGATGACGGCGTTGACCAAGGACATCACCTCCACCCAGCAAGTCTGGGACCTTTCCTACCCTGGAGCGGCGGCCCGTCCCATCACCAACGATCTCAACCAGTACCGCGGGGTGATGGTTTCCGGTGACGGCCGCACGGTGGCGGCGATCCGGGGGGCGCGTCTCACCAACCTCTGGGTGACGGGGGCGGACGGGAAGAGTCGCCCGCGGGCGATGACCTTCCAGTCGAGCAGCGAGAACAGCGTGGGGGGGTATGAGCCGGCCGGCAATGACGCCGTGGTGTTCCAGGCTCGGGATGATGTCTACGGGCGCCTCTGGACCGTCGGCGACGATGGAGCGGATCTGCGGGCGATCACCTCGGGCCCCTTTCATGCTCTCATGCCGCACTGGCTGCCGGACGGAAGCATGCTCTTCGCGCAGATCGGCGAGGATCGCCACCACCATTTATGGCGCCTGGACTCTGGTGGGGGCGATCCTCGGAGACTGACGGACGGCTCGGGCGAGATTCCCCTGGCCGTCTCCCCGGACGGGAAGGTGACGCTCTTCAGGCGCCATGATGCGCCACGCGAGCTGTGGGCGATCCCGACGGCGGGCGGGGAGGCGCGGCGGCTGTTGCAGGACTACGATTTCTGGGCGACGTTCTCGCCCGATGGGAACCTGATCGCCTACGGCAGCAATCGGGATGTCCAGGGGCTGAGCAGGACGCACACCGTCATCGCCCCGGCCTCCGGTGGCGAGCCGCAGGCCGTCCTGCTGCTTCCGACGAACGCCGTCAACCTCGCCTGGGCACCCGGCGGAAACGCGCTGACCTACATCGTTGACGCGAAAGGCGTGCACAACGTCATGCGCCAGCCGATCGCCGGCGGCCCCCCCGAACCGATCACGCACTACACCGAGGGCCGCATCCAGGTCCACCACTGGTCTCCGGATGGCCAGCGACTCCTGATCATCCGGTGGCTGGATGATGCGGACAATCTCTGGACGCTGTCGGCCGTCGGCGGCGACCCTGTCCGGCTCACCGACTTCGCGACGGGCCACATGTTCGATGCCAGATGGACCCCGGACGGCAGGAAGATCATCTTCGGCTACGGTGACCACAGCAGCGACGTCGTGCTCATCCGGGAGACGCACTGAGCGCGCCGCAGACCTTCGAGCGCCGCGAGGTGCGCACCGGCCTGTCGGACGGCATCCGCATCGAGGTGGTCGAGGGGCTCGCCAAGGATGACCGGATCAAGGCCGGGGCCGTGGACGAGACGGCGGGCAAGAAGTCCTGAGCGCGAAGGACTGCGACCTGGCCGTTCCCGGCGCGGCCTCATGTATGACTCCTTGGATCCTTGAAACTTCGGAGTCACACTCCGAATTTTCATGGTAGATTGGCGGCGATGATTGATCGACCTCTGGCGCGCCGCCGCCTCGCCACCGCGCTGCGCCGCTCCCCGGTCACGGCGCTCCTGGGACCCCGGCAGTGCGGCAAGACGACCCTCGCCCGCCTGCTGGGCCGCAAGCGGAGCCTGCGTTACTTCGACCTCGAGGACGAGGCGGACCGGAGCGGCCTTCAGAATCCGGCCCTGGCCCTGGGACCTCTCCGCGGGCTGGTCGTCCTCGACGAGGCCCAGCGCATGCCGGCCCTCTTCGAGGCTCTGCGCGTTCTGGTGGATCGACCCGGGCACAAAGCCAGGTACGTGATCCTCGGCAGTGCGTCGCCGTTCCTCGTCCGGGGTGTTTCGGAGAGCCTGGCGGGTCGAGTCGAGTTCGTGGAGCTGGGCGGGTTCGATCTCGGCGAGACGGGACCCGGGACGATGGAGAACCTGTGGGTGCGCGGGGGCTTCCCGCGGTCCTTCCTGGCGCGATCCGATGCGGATAGTCTCGCCTGGCGCGAGAGTTTCATCCGGACGTTCCTGGAACGCGACGTGCCGCAGCTCGGCCGCGCCTTTCCGCCTGCCGCGATGCGCCGCTTCTGGACGATGCTGGCGCACCATCACGGGCAGACGTGGAACGCCTCCGACCTTGCCCGCTCGATGGGGCTCACCGACAAGACGGTGCGCTCCTATCTCGACCTCCTGACCGGCACTTTCCTGGTTCGACAACTCCAGCCCTTCCACACGAATGTCGCCAAGCGCCAGGTCAAAGCGCCCAAGGTCTATATCCGCGACTCCGGGTTATTGCACCGCCTGCTTGGGATCGAGGATCGCCGCGGCCTGCTAGGGCACCCCCAGGCCGGCGCCTCCTGGGAGGGGTTCGCGCTGGAGCAGACGCTGGCGGCGATCCGCCCCGGTGAAGCGTACTTCTGGTCCACCCACGGCGGAGCCGAGGTCGACCTCTTCTTCGTCCACAGGGGGCACCGGTTCGGGATCGAATTCAAGCTCACCGATGCCCCGAAGGTGACGCGGTCCATGAGGATTGCCCTGGAGGACCTGGAACTGCGTCACCTCTGGGTCGTCCACGCGGGGAAGGATCAGTTCCCGATGGACGAGAAGATCACCGCCTGGCCTCTCCGCGGAGTCGCGGGGCTCGCCGCGCGCATCAGCGCGGCCGGTCGTCGTCGCGCTGGAGGGTAAACGCCGGTCAAGATCCGCGCCGCCCTCAAGATCTCCGGCGACGCCGTCATCCGCGCCAACTACAGCGCCAATGCCGACATCTTCCTCGACCGGCGCGACGGCGTCATCGCCGTCAAGGAGAGCGCCCTACAGCTCGAGGGTGAGGAGACCTACGTCGAGGTCGAGACCACGCCGCAGATATTCGAGCGCCGCAAGGTGCGCACCGGCTTGTCGGACGGCATTCGCATCGAGGTGGTCGAGGGGCTCGCAGGGCCGTGGACAAGGTGGCCGGGAAAAAGTCCTGATCAGGCCGGGCCGCCCGGCATGGCGCGCGACGCGATGACGATGCGCGCGCAGGCCTCGGCGTCCGATAGGGCGTCGTGGTGCCGCAGCGGGATGCTCAACCGGCGGCAGACATCCGGCAGTTTCGTCGGGTAAATCCCCCAGGTGCGGCGCGCCAGCGCCACGGTGCACACGAAGCCGATCTCCGGCGGCCGCAGGCGCGACGACTCGCAGCAGGAGCGCAGGACGCGGTTGTCGAACGAGGCGTTGTGCGCCGCCAGGAAGCCGGCGCCGTCGAGCAGCGGTAGCACCACCCGCCACACGTCGCGGAAGGCCGGCTGCTCACGCACGTCCTCCCATCGCAGACCGTGGATGTCCGTGAACGCGAATGCCGGCCGCGGAGGGCGGATAAGCCGGTGTTCGCGCGATGCGTGACCCGTCGGCCCGGCAGGCGGTCCTTGGTCAACGGGTTCAGGTGGTCGGTCACGACCTCACCCGTTGGAGGAAGAGTTGCTTACGCATGGCCGATTGGACGTACGAGGCATGATCCCAGCGGACGGGGTAGGTCCTGCGCGGCTCCAGGGTCGAGAACATGCAGACCAGGCTTGCTTACGAACTCGACCCCGATGTACTGAAGTGGATGGCCCTCAAGCGCGTCATGTTGCGGGCGCTCAGGCTGCGCTGAGAAATCCAAGCGGGCGGAATCGCAGATCCTGTATGCCCTATCAGGCCAACCTGGGCCCCATGGATGGGGTTCGGCCGTGTGACCTGACCCGGTGGGGCCGGCTGGCGATAGCCTCCGCCGACCCCGTCCCTCGAAAAGTGCCCGGTTCAGCGCCAGTCGCCGGCCGCGACGAAGGCGCCCCAGAAATAAGGATGCGTCGTGCGTCCCTCCCGGTGCTGCGCCGCGAGCATCCCGCGGCTCGCGGCGGCCACCGCCTCGGCGGTGGAGAGGCCCGACCGCCGACCGGCGTAGAGCGATCGCATCCAGACCCGCGCCGCGCCGTCGTCGACGCTCCAGAGGCTCATGATCAGGGTCCGGGCGCCCGCCGCCTCGAAGGCGCGCCGCAGCCCGACCACCCCCTCCCCGGCGAGGACGTTCCCCACGCCGGTATCGCACGCCGACAGGACGGCCCATTCCACCCCCGACAGATCGAGAGCGGCGATTTCCTCGGCCGTGAGAATGCCGTCCTGCGCCCCGCCCGGCTCGCCGACCGGGGCGCGGCGATTGGCCCCGGCCAGGGCGAGACCGGCCCGCAGCAAGGGACGATCGCCTATGATCGCCGGTCCCTCCGGGAAAACCGGTGCGTCGGGGGCCATCCCGCAGCTCTCCGGCAGGAAATAGGCGTGCGTGGCGAGGTGGAGGATGCGGCGTCCGGGAGCGTCCCGCTTGATCGCCGCCTCGCTGGCCGACGGGCCGAGCAGCTGGATCACGTCGCCGCGCCCACCCCAAAGCGCCCTCACGTCGTGCGCCTCGGCGCGTGCTCCCGGGAGCGGCTCGAACACGATCGCACCGAACTCGGGACACAGCGGCGCGGACGATCCGGCCTCCGCGGTCGCGACCCCGGGGAGCTCGCCCGGCGCGGCCGCCGCGAGCGCGTCGTAGTCCGGGCCGCCGACGACGAGGGCCCCCGCGCCCGGCGCGGCCGGGCTGCTGTCGGCGAGAACATCCCGCTCCGCCGACAGGTAATGGACAAGCGGCGGTCGCTCCGCGAGGTACGTCCCATCGGGCCCCGGCAGCGTGATGAAGGACACCAGGTTGATGGAGCCGTCCGGAACGAGGAACACCTGTCGCGCCCCTGCGACGCCGGTCGCGAGCGGGTCCCAGATCGCCTCGCGCAGCCGGCGCCCGGCGTCGGCGTACGCCCGCTCGGACTCCGCCAACGGCCGGAGCCGCGGGTCGGAGGAGATCTCGCGGCGCCAGCCCGCCACGAGGCGGTCGATCTCCGCCGCGTCTCCGAGTGGCACGACCCGCGGCGTGCCGGAGCCCGGCGCGAACACGAGCGCGAGGTACGCATCGCGCCTTGCGCCCCCCGGCCGGTCGCCGGACCGGTGCCGGGCGTAGGCGACGAGCACCGAACCCGGCGGCAGGGCGTCCGCCACCTCGGACGCTCCCGGATCGCCTTCGGTGGTGGGTGCCCCGGCGTCGGGCCGGCGCCTCACCCGCGCCATCGCATCGAGGACGACGGCGCGCGAGCGGATGACCTCCGTGGCGGCGCGCCGGACCGCGTCGTCGGGCACGCCGCCGTCTTCCAGGATCGAGAGTGCGACGTCGAGCCCGGAGGTGCGCCGCGCGGCGTACCGCAGGGCCTCGCCGTCGGTCAGGTCGCGCGCCGACTGCAGGAACCAGCGGCGGGCGATCCCCTCGGCCTCGAGAGCGCGTCCCAGGGCGAGGCCGCCCCGATCATGGCGCTCGTCGAGCCGCGCCAGCGCCGCCAGCGTCGTGGCGACCTCCGGGTGATCCGGACCGAGCGCGCGCCGCTGCAGATCGAGGGCGCGCTCCAGGAGCTCCGCGGCCGCGTCGTCGTCACCGTCGGCGGCGCGCAGCGCGGCGATGTCGGTCAGGCTCCTCGCCACCAGGTAGTGTTCCGGTCCGAACTCCCTCGCGCGGATGTCGAGGGCCCGCTGCAGCAGCCGCTCCGCCTCCGCCGTCCGGCCCTCGAGCGCCGACAGCCGCGCCAGGCTCGTGAGGCTGCGGGCGACGAACGCATGCCGCGGCCCGAGCGTCGTCTCCCAGATCGACTGCGCGCGCTCGATAAGGCGCCGGGCGGTGTCCCGTTCGCCGGTCTCCGCCGCCAGGCTGGCCCGGGCGATGAGCGTCGTCGCGACCAGCTCGTGCGTCGGACCGAGCGCCTTCGTCCGTATCGCGAGCGCCCGCTCCAACAGGGGCCGCGCGGCGCCCGTGTCGCCGATGGTCAGCGCGACGACCCCGAGATAGTGCAGCGCCGTCGCCACCTCGGGAGATTCGGCCCCCTGCGTCTTCTCCCAGAGAGCGGCGGCGGCGCGCAGGAAACTGATCGCGCCCGCATAGTCGCCGGTCGCCCGCCGCAGGTCGCCCACCTGGTAGAGGCTCGACGCGAGGTCGGAAGGCGGGGTCTCCGGCGTCGCGGCGCGCAGCGCCAGGGCCCGCTCGGCGAGCGGCCGGGCGGCCGCGTACGCCTCGAGGCTCCAGAGGCGCTGGGCGGTCGCACCAAGGATGCGTGCCACCTCGAGATCGCCGTGGACCTGCGGCGATTCCCGCCCGGCGAGTCGGCGGCGCATCTCTTCCAGCGCCGCTGCGGCGCGATCGTCCGGCTCCCCGGCGACCGGCCCCGGGCGGGGTCGGTTCGGCACCGCGGGTTCCGCGGGGCCCGCGGATCGCTCACCGGAGGCCGCGACGCCGACGTAGAGAAGCCCCGCCGCCGCGCAGCAAACCAGCCAGGATCGCGGGCCGCGCGCCCGCGGAGGAGCGAGTGCAGCGACGGCGGGTCTCACGGCCGGCGTTCGCCGGCCGCGCCCGTCCCGGCCGGGTCGACCCGGAACGTATAAACGTAGGTCGCCGGCCCTTCACGACCGTCCAGGCTCAGGATCAGGCGATACGATTCCCCCGGGGAAAACGGCGGCACCGCCAGCGTGAGGACGCCGTTGCCGTCGGTTTTGACCGGCGTCGACGGGCTCGCCGCCGGAGCGCCATCGGGGCGCTCGAATCGCGGGCGGTAGGTTCCTTCGGGCGCGTCGTACGGGAGGACGACGGCGATCGCTCCCGCCCCTCCTGCCGGGATGCTGCGAACGACCGTCTCGCCCCGCCGCGGCGGCGCGAAGACAATAGGCGCGGCGACGGCCGCATCCGGCGCGCGCACCGGCGGTCTGCGGAGCGCCGGAAGGGCGAGGAGCGCCAGGACCGCCACTGCCGCCGCGCCGGCCGACCCGACGACCCACACCTGCCACCGGGTCGCGGCGGCGCGGCCGGCCCGCCGCGGCGCGCCCTGCAGCGCTTCGTCGACGAAGCGGCAGCGTTCCAGCGCGGCCAGATCGTCGCGGCACTCGTGGCACTGCTCGAGATGCGCCTCGACCGCGCCGCGCCGGGCGGATTCGCGCTCCAGCTCGCCGTTCTCGTAGGCCACGAGCTCCGGGCCCGGCACGTGGTCGGTGCGGTGGAGCAGCAGGAGGCTGCGTCGCATCGAGGCGAGCGCCGCCGCTTCCTCGCGGCACTCCCGGCAGCGCTCCAGGTGCGCGGCGATCGCGACGGCGGTGGCCGGATCGAGGTTTCTCGCGACGTGCCAGGCGAGCTGCGGCGGGTGACCCGTCGTCCCGCTCATTCGCCCACCTGCCTGCGGGGACGGCGCGCGCCCCTGCCGCGCTCCGGCGCGCCGGCCTCGCGGGCCGCGAGCCGGAGCCGGTGGACGCGCGACTTGATCGTCCCGACCGAGACCCCGAGGCGCCGCGCCACCTCGCCGTACGGCAGCCCCTCGAGAAAGATGAGCCGCAGCAACCGGCGCCCCTCCCCCGGGAGGGTGGCGAACGCCTCGAGGTTGCGCAGGTGCTCCTCGCTGCGCAGGAAGGACGCTTCCGGCTCCGACCAGCGTGCCGCCGACGGTATCGTCTCGAGGTCCATCTTCACCTCGAAGCGCCGCTGCCGGATGTGCTCGAGACAGGTGTATTTCGCCACCTTCCGGGCGTAGGTCTTCAGCGACGATTCGCCGCGGAACCGTCCGGCGGCGAGGCTCTGCACGATGCGACCGAGGGCGTCCTGCACCAGGTCCCGGTCGTGCTCCCCATCCGGGAACTGGAAGCCGCGCACCACCGCCTGCACGGCGGCGCGGATCTCCGAGACCCGGGCGCGATCACCGCGCAGGAACGCCGCGATCTCGTGGCCGTCGAGACTCACGCCCCACCCGCCCTGGTGTCGTTCGGGCGGAATGTACGACCGAAATCGCCGGCCGTCATCCTCGAGCCTCCGCCGCGCGGTCGAATCTCCGTGGAACCTTCCGCCCGCGACGACACTATGAGACCACCCCCGCGAACGACGGAACCGGCGGGATGTGAGGAGGATCGAGGATGCGACTGACGACGACTCTGTTCGTGATGCTGGCGCTCGCGGTGCTGTCGCTCGGAGTGGCGTCCGAGGCCGGCGCGGTCGGGCCGTACTGCACCAGCTGCTACACGATCTGCCAAAACACATGCGCGGCGCGCGGGCTGACCTGTTCCATCGTCTGGGACACGTGCGGAGGGGAGTGCGGGGGCGGTCTGGCGGCCTGCGTCTACGCCTGCTCCAGCGGGCCGACCTACACCACGGACTGCTACTGCTCCCCGTGCCCGGGCGGATCGCCCATTTTCAGGAAACACCCGACGCAACCGGCGCCGACCGGGACTCCGTCGCAGTGCGAAGACGGGGCCCTCCAGACGCCGGCCAAGCCGGCGGAGCCGCCGACGAAGTCGTCGAGCCCGGCGGCAGTCTGCCCCTGAAGGGTCGCGCGCGGTCGGGTGCTCAGAACCCACGGCGCAACCTGAGCCAGGCGAGCGCGAGCGGCAGCGCGCCCCCGAACGCGAGAGCCGCGAGCCAGGCCATCGGTCGGACCTCGTTCCGGCCGGTGGCATGGCTCGGTGCCCGTTCCGGACCCGGCACCGACCCGGCCACGGCCGCGCGGCGGCCCTGCCAGGCAAGCCAGCCGCTGCCGCCGATCCAGAGCGCGAACAGCGCCGCCTCCGCGGCCGCGCGGCGATCGACGTTCAACGACGCCTGCGCCACCGCCAGCAGGTCGTAGACGAGATGGATGGCGACCAGGAGCGGAACGCTCCGGGTGCGCTCGTAGACGGAGGCGAGGATCAGTCCGCCCGCGAACAAGGCGACCAGCGTCTCGATCAGATGGCGGTCGAGCGCCACCCCGGGAGCCCAGTGATAGAGCGAGAAGCACAGGCCGACCGCGGCGATGCTCGCTCCCCGCGGCAGGGCCTGGCGCAGTCGTTTCTGGCATGCCCGGAAAATCAGCTCCTCGGCCGCCACCCCGAGAGGCAGGCTGGCGAAGAAAGTCAGGAGCGCCGCGTGCGTCTCGAGGCTGCGGAGCGAGAACTCGCGGTCGTCGTAGAGCGGGTCGACCAGCCGCAGAACGAGGGCCGAGAGGCCGAGGAGGAAGAGCGCCGCGCCGGCCGCGGCGAGGGGGCGCGGGCGTTCGGCCGGCTCCACGGCCCCCGCGGCGATCCCGCGATCCCGCCCGGGCCAGACGGCGACCAGGAGGAATACGAGCCCGAGCCCTGCCGCCTCGTACACCAGCAGCGCCCCGGGGCGATCCGGCAGGCGCCGGCCGAGCCATACATTCAGCCACGGGGCGCCCATCGCGTAGGCGCCGAACAAGGTCGCCGCCTGCAGGAAGCGGACGGGCGGCCGCGCGCCGGAGTGTCTCCTCCACCGCTCGAGGGCGATCACCGTCGGGCCACCTGAGCCGACAGCGACCGGCCGAGAGCGAGGACCACCCGGAGCGTGGTGAAGATCCGGCCCGATCGGTCGGACGGATCGACGGATGCCGACCAGCAACCTTCATCGTCCTGCCGCCCCCGAAGCTCCTCGAGATCGGCGCGCGCCGTCCGGTCCGGGACGCCCGTCGTCGCCTGCAGCGCTCCGACCAGGTTCGCGAACGTCAGCGTGTCGCGCCGGATCTCGGGCATCCGGACGAGCCGCAGCCCTTCGTCGCGCAACCGCCGGACCAGCGCCGCATCCTCCGACGCCGCCGTGTCGTCCTCTGCCGCGGCCGCCGCCGGCGGATCGCCGAGGGCTTCGAGCGCGTGAATCACCAGGTTGGCGCGCGCCAGAGGATCGGGCTCGATCCGCTCCGCCTCGAGAGCCTGCCGGCCGGTGGCGCGCACCACGGCCGCGCCGCGCGCGGGGTCCGCAATCCGGAGGGCCCGCGCCGCCCACGACTCGTCCGCCAGCCGCCGGAAAGCCTCCTCGCCCCTGTAGAAATCGGCCGGCAGCCAGCCGTCGCCGTCGAGCCCCGCCGCGACCACGCCACCCATCACCGCGTCGCGGCGCAGGACCGCGAGGATGGCGTAGGTGTCGAGCGCGATGCCGCCGGCCACCGGATGCCGCCGGAGGTTGTAGATCCCCGCCCGGCGCCAGGCCGGGACGAGATCGGCGGTCGTCGACTCGGCGCGCTCGAAGAGCGCCCCGGCCTCGCCCGGCGACACCCCCGCCTGTCGGATCATAAGGACGATGAAATAGGCGTCGAGGATCCGGTAGGTGATCGTCTCCCCCGGCCGCGGCGAAGCGATCGCCTCGTCCGCATAGACGAACTCGAGGTAGTCGTCACGGAACGACCGCCCGTCGTAATGCCGGGCGACGCATCCGAGACCCCGGTCGATCGCCCGGAGGGTCGCCTCCTCGGGCCCCGTCGCGGGCGCCGCGCAGGCGGCCGCCAGCGCGATGAGTGCTCCGGACGCGGGAAGACGCATGATCCCTCTTCAGTGTCGCGGGAGGCTTCAGGGTTGCAGGAAATCGACGATCGTTTTCAGGCATCCCTGGCGGGCGCCGGGGACGAAGCCCTCGTTCATGGCGGCGGCGCCGCCGCCGATCCGGAGAACATGGCCTTGATCTCCCCCGCGGTACGCACGCTGAAGAAGCGGTAGCCGGTGTAGGCCTGCCGCACCTGGTAGACGGGCACCGAGTCGAAATCGCGCCCGCCGGCGCCCGGGACGCGGTAGCGTCGCAACTCGATGCGCACCTCGCTGGGGAAGCGCATGCCGTTCTTCTCGGCCCCGAACTCCGTGACGGTCGTCTCGAACGTGAAATAGCGCGGCGACTCGATCCCGGCCGGCGGGCCGAAGCCGTGCGGAGCCGTGCGGAGCGCCTCGAGCGCGTTGTCGAAACCCGACCGCTCCAGGAAGTCCGCCCGCGACCAGCCCTCGACCTTCAGGATCTGCGAGGTGTCGCGGTCGATGAAGGCGGTGCCGGCCCAGTCGTTGACGTTCTCCTTGTACGGAGGGATCGGCTCGAAGTCGAGCCGCACGGCGGGCCGGCCCAGCACGTCGCCACCGGCGCTCGCCGCAAAGCGAAATCGCTCCCGCCGGTCGGCCCGGAAGATGAACACCCACGAGTAGGCCTGGCTGACCCAGCGCCGCAGACCCTCGTTACCCAGGTTGACTTCCTTGCCGCTGCTCCGTCCGGGGCGGGTCCGGTAGTCCCTGAAGCGGCCGTCCTTGTCGTGCGTGTAGATGTAGTCGTACCGATGCGGTGATCCGCGGTCGACGGTGATCGTCTCGCGACAGGAGAAGCGCAGCGCCGTGTCGGCGTACAGCCAGGCGACCCGCCCGAGGCGGTCGAGCAACGGGGTGGGATCAAGCTCCGGCGCCTCCGTCGCGACTGTGGAGTCGAGGCACGACAGCAGGACGATCAGGGCCGGCAGGCCGATCAGCGCGCGCGGGGCGGGACGGGTGCCCTCCCTCACGAGGCCCGGCGCCTGGCGCGCGTGCGTTATCGGCTTCCTCATCAGACCGAGTCGCCCGGCGCGGCGCGCGACGCCATGACGATGCGCGCGCAGGCCTCGGCGTCCGACAGGGCGTCGTGGTGGCGCAGCGGGATGCGCAGGCGCCGGCAGACGTCCGGCAGCTTCGTCGGGTAGATCCCCCATGTGCGGCGCGCCAGAGCCACGGTGCATACGAAACCGATCTCCGGCGGCCGCAGCCGCGACACCTCGCAGCACGAGCGCAGGACGCGGCTGTCGAACGAGGCGTTGTGCGCCGCCAGAAAGCCGGCGCCATCGAGCAGCGGCCGCACCGCCCGCCACACGTCGCGGAAGGCCGGCTCCTCCCGCACGTCCTCCCAGCGCAGGCCGTGGATGTCGGTGAACGCGAAGACCGGCCGCGGCGGCCGGATGAGACGGTGCTCGCGCGCCACGACGCGCCGCCCTTCGACACGGACCAGGCCCACCGAGCAGGCGCTGTCGGCCGGGTAGTCGGCGGTCTCGAAGTCGATGGCGACGAATGGGGCCGCGGGATCCATGGGTGGCGGGGACGATTGTACGCGCGCCGGCGTCGTCCGCGGAAGGTGTATCCTCGCCGGGCGGGCGCGGCCCGCGGCGGGGAGGGACGGGTCATGACGGCGGCACACGAACCGACCGTGGTGCGCGAGGTCCGGATCGACCGGGCCTTGGAGGTGTTCGGCGAGATCGGGCCGGAGATGATCGGCCGCCTCTCGCAGCGCATCCTGGCGCTGCGGGCGCTGTCGTCCGAGCCGATCGTCCTGCTCATCGACAGCCCCGGCGGCGACCCCTATTACGCCGACGCGATCTGGAACTTGCTCACCGGTCCGGGGCAGAAGGGCCGGGCCCCGATCATCGCCGGGGTCTGCGTGGCGCAGGCGGCGAGCGCGGCGGCCGATCTTCTTTGCCGCTGCCATCACGCCGTCGCCTACACCCATTCGCGCCTCCTGATCCACGGCGTCCGCAGCCGGGCCGAGTGGATCACCCAGGAGGTCGCTTCCGAGGCCGAGACCCTCCTGCGCGGGTTCAACGAGGACTGGGCGCAGCGCCTGGCGCCGCACGTCTTCCGCCGTCTCCTCGACAACTACGGACGGGTCACGGCCGAGGTGGCGCGTCTGCGCCGCCGGCCGGCGCGCGCCGCCCGCCGCGCCGCGGCGGCGTCGCCGGGGTCGTCGATCGATGTCCTCGCCTTCGGGGTGGCGCTGTGCGAGCGGGTCGAACGCCCCACCGCCGCGCTGCTCACCACGGTGATGGAGCGGTCGGAGTACTGGGAGGGTCTCGCGGCGCGGACGGAGACGATCCGGAGCGGCGCCATGCCGGCCGTCCTGCGTGAAGCGATCGGGCGCCGCCCGCGTGCCGCGCGCGAGGGGCTGCTGCGGCAGGTGGGCGCCCTGCAGGCGCTCATCGCCAGCCGCATCACCGCCGACCGCCGCTGGCAGCTCACACCCGACACGATGGACGAGCTGGCCGACGATCTCGGCGACCTGCTCGAGAGGGTCGACTACAGCTTCCGCGACGAGGTCCTCGACGTCCTGCTCGAACACGCCGAGGTTTTCTTCCACGCCCGTGACCTCGCGGCGATCACGGCGCTGGCCGGGAAGGAGAGCGCCGCGACACCGGCCGCGCGGCGGTCGTTCGAGGCGGCGGTCGAGCGCGCCTACACGCGCATCCTGCCGATGTGGTCGTTCGTCATCCTCCTCTGTCGCGAGCTGCAGAGAGGCGAGAGCCAGTTCACGCCGCGCGACGCCTTCTGGCTCGGGCTCATCGACGAGGTCCAGGGGACGCGGCTGCACCGGCGCCGCGCCGCGCCGCGTGCCGGCGCCCGCGCCGGGGCCCGCGCCGCCAAGGGTGCCGCGGAGGGCGCCTCCGCGGGGGCCGCGCCCCGCCAGCGCCGCCGGTGATCGCCGCCCTCGTCTTCCTTCTCACCTACCTCGTCATCGGGCTGCAGCGCATCCCGCGCCTGCACATCGGCCGGCCGGCGGGGGCGCTGCTCGGCGCGGTCGCGATGGTGGCGTTCGGCGTCCTCGACTTCGAGGCGGCGAAGGCGGCGATCGACCTCGACACCATCCTCTTCCTGCTCGGGATGATGATCATCCTCGGCTATCTCGAGCTGTCCGGATTCTTCGAGCTGGTCGAGCGGCGCATCCTCGGCTTCGCGGGCAGCGCGCGGGCGCTGCTCTGGCTCGTCGTCCTGTCGGCCGGCGCGCTCTCGGCGCTGTTCATGAACGACACCGTCTGCCTGATGCTGACGCCGATCCTGGTGCGGGTGACCCGCCGCCTCGGGCTGCCGCCGGCGCCCTATCTCATCGCGCTCGCGACCGCCGCCAACATCGGCTCGACCTGCACCATCATCGGCAATCCGCAGAACGCGCTGATCGCGGTGCGCTCGGGGATCGGCTTCCTGCGGTTCCTCGGCGCCCTGGGTCCGGTGGCGGCGGTGGGCCTCCTGGCCGCCGGGCTGCTGCTGTCGCTTCTGTACCGGCGCGTGATCACCGCGGCGCCGCTGGTCGTGCCGCCACCGCGCGAAACGCGGCCGATCCAGCCGTACATGCTGATGGCGAGCCTCGCGGCCGGAGCCGGCATGGTGATCGCGCTGATGGCCGGCGCGCGTCCCGCCACCGCCGCGATGACCGCTGCGGCGGCGGTCATCCTGGCGGGCGCCGCCCGGCCGCGCGAGGCGCTGCGTCAGGTCGACTGGAGCCTCCTCCTGTTCTTCGGCGGGTTGTTCGTCGTGATGCGCGCGGTCGAGCAGGCTGGCCTGGCGCAGGCGCTGGTGGCCGGCATCACCGGACCGCTCGGGGGCGTCGCGCCGGACGGCTCGGCCGGAGCCATGGTCGCATCAGGCGCTGCGGCGGGGGGCCTGCTCGCCCGGCTCGGGATCGCCGTGACGCTCCTTTCCCAGGCGGTGAGCAATGTGCCGGCGGTGATGCTGTTCATCCCGTCGCTGCAGGCGGTCCCGCCGCCGGCGGCGCCGCCGCTGTGGCTGGCGCTGGCCGCCTTCGCGACGCTCGCCGGCAACCTGACAATCATCGGCTCGGTGGCCAACATCATCGTCTTCGAGACCGCCCGGCGCGACGGTGTCGAGGTCGCATTCCGGGAGTACCTGAAGGCCGGTGTCCCGCTTACTCTCGTGACGCTGCTCGCGGCTTGGGGGTGGCTGGCGCTCGGTTAGGCGCAGGCGCCGGACAGTGGGCGCCCGGGAGCGGGCGCATGGAGTGCTGCGCGGGACGCGGACGGCCATGGTCGCGTAGAATCGCCCTCCCGGGTCCGCAGAGGAGTGTGCCGCCATGAGGTCCTACGTCATCGGAGGTTTCGCCATCGCCATGTCCATCGTGCCCGCCGCCAACGCGGCTCATGCCGCCACTCCCGCAGCCGCGACGGCTCCGGCTGCCGGGGCGGCGTTCACGCCCGACGGCAACATGGCGCGGTCGGCCGTCCCCGACGCCTACAAGTGGAAGCTGGCGCCGCTGTTCGCGGACGACGCCGCCTTCGCGCAGGGGTTGACCGCGCAGGCGGAGGCGCGCGCCCGCCTGAAGACCTACAGCGGCAAGCTCGCCGACCCGGCGGCGCTGCGCGAATGCCTGGCGCTCTACTTCGACACCCGCCTGCTCACCAACAAACTCAGTCTCTACGGTAATCTGCGCTACGTCGGCGACATGACTTCGACCGAGGGACAGGGGCTGCGCGACCGCGGTCTGGCGGCGCTCAACGATCTCATGGCCGACGCCGGGTTCATCCGTCAGGAGGTCATGGCGATCTCCGACATGACACTCAACACCGCCTGCGCGCGCGACCCGAAGCTGTACGAATATCGCCCCTACCTCGACGAGATGCGGCGGCGCCGGTCGCGCGTGCTCGATGCCGGGGCCGAGAGGGTCCTGGCGCTGGCGGGCGACAATCTGTGGGCCGAGATCGATCTCAACGAGATCCCGTCCGACTTCGAGAAGGCCTTCCACGGCATCCTGACCGGGCTGCCGCTGCCGGCGATCAAGGACGAGAAGAACGAGCCGGTCACGCTGACCCTGTCGAACTACGGCAAGTACCGCGCCTCCGCCGACCGGCGGGTGCGCAAGGAGGCGGTGTCGGGCCTGTTCGGCGCGCTGCGCGGGCAGGAGCATGGTCTCTCCGCCACCCTCGCCGGGCAGATGCACATGGATGTCTTCCTGGCGCGCGCCCGCGGCTACGACACGGCGCTCGCGGCCTACCTCGACAAGGACAACATCGACCCGGCGGTGTACCGCAACCTCATCGCGGCGATCCACGACAACCTCAAACCGTTGCACGACTACGTCGCCCTGCGCCGCGAGGTGATGGGGCTGCCCGACATCCACCTGTACGACCTGTACACGCCGCTCGTCCCGGCGGTGGGGATGGAGTACCCGTACGACCAGGCCCGGCGCATCCTGCCCGAGGCGCTGGCGCCCCTCGGCCGGGAGTACGTTGCGACCTTGCGCACCGGCCTCGATCTCGCGAGCGGCTGGATCGATCTCTACCCCAACCGCGCCAAGGAGAGCGGCGCCTTCTCGTCGAGCGTCTACCGCATCCACCCGTTCGTGAAGATGAACTACTACAACGAGTACGACGATCTCTCGACGCTGGCGCACGAGATGGGGCACGCGCTGCACTCGTACCTGTCATCGGCGAAGCAGCCGTACGCGACCGCGAACTACGCCACCTTCATCGCCGAGATCGCCTCGACGGTGAACGAGAAGCTGCTGTCCGACAGCCTGGTGGCGCGCGCCACGACCGGCGACGAGCGGCTGTTCCTGCTCAACCATCTGCTCGAGAGCCTGCGCACGACCATCTACCGCCAGACGCTGTTCGCCGAGTTCGACCTGCTGGCGCACACCGCGGCCGAAGAGGGGACGCCGATCACGGCGGAGTTCCTCAACGCCACCTACCGCCGGCTGATCGCGCAGTACTACGGCCCCGGCCTGACCATCGACGCCAACGACGAGGTCGAATGGGCCTACATCCCGCACTTCTATTACAAGTACTACGTCTACTCGTACGCCACCGGCCTGTCGTCGGGTGTGGCCCTGGCGGAGGGGATCCAGGCGGGCGACGCGAAGAAGCGCGACGCCTATCTCGGGATGCTGTCGGCCGGATCGTCGAAGCCGCCGCTCGCCATCCTCAAGGATGCCGGCGTCGATCTCACGCGGCCGGACGCCGTGGTCGCGGCCGCCCGCCTGATGGATCGCACCATCAGGGAGATGCGCGACATCCTGGCCCGAAACTCGGGGAAGTAGATCGGCGGCGTGTGTGAGCCCTGGCTCGGACACGCCCAGGTCCGCTCATTCTCCCGCGGCGTTGCCGCGAGCGCCGTCGTGCCCTATCTATTTCCCTGAGGGCCGCGGCCGTGCCGTTACGGTTCGGTGATCGCGGCGCCGGGAGGGTGCGATGCGGCGGAGCGGCGGAGGCGGTCTCGGGTTTGTCGTCGCGATCGTGGGGCTCCTGGTGGTCATGCTGCTCGCGGCGAAAGCATGGAAGGCGGTCATGCCGACGGCGGCGCAGGCGCTGATGCCCTCCTCGGCCGCCGCCGGCACGCGCGGCCGGAACGCGAACGATCCGCCGGCGAGCGCCACGCGCCCGTCGGGCATGCCCGACCTGAAGGAGATGGGGCAGAACACCGACCAGCACATCAAGCAGGTCGAGGACGCCACCGCGAAGCAGGACTAGGGTGGCACCCTCCGCGAATTCCTTGCGCGCCGCGGCCTCCCGGCCGGCGGGCCGGCGCAGAGGCTGCGCCCCAGACCCCTCCCCGCGACCGCAAACTGAGACAAAGTCTCAGACAACCGCCCGGCATCCGGATTGCCTTTCGATCCTCTCCCCGATGGCGGGTGGGGTGCACGGATGGACGGCGCACAGCACGGCGGCATCAGCCTGGTCGGCAATCCGAATGTCGGCAAGAGCGTCCTGTTCGGGGCGCTCAGCGGCCGCTATGCCGCGGTCAGCAACTACCCCGGCACGACAGTCGAGCTGACCCGCGGCACGCTGCGGGTCGGCGGCCGCCGTCTGTCGATCGTCGACACCCCGGGCGCCAACAGTCTCGTTCCGCAGTCGGAGGACGAGCGGGTCACGCGCGACCTGCTGCTGTCGGGCCCGACGACCGTGCTTCAGGTTGCCGATGCCAAGAACCTGGTGCGCGGCCTGGCGCTGGCGATCGAGCTGGCCGAGGCCGGCCTCCCTTCGGTGCTCTGTCTCAACATGGCCGACGAGGCCGAGAGCCTCGGGGTGCGGATCGACACGGCGGAGCTGGCGCGCCGCCTCGGCATCGACGTCGTCCGCACCGTCGCCACCCGTCGCGAAGGGATCTCCCGCCTGGCCCCGGCGCTGGCCGGGGCCCGGGTCGCGACGATCGCGGTCGACTACGGCGAGACGATCGAAGCGGCCATCCGCCGCATCGCGGCGCTGCTGCCGCCGGGGTCGGTTGCGCCGCGCGCGCTGGCGGTGGCGATCCTCGGCGGCGACGCCACCCTCGCCGACTATCTGGCGCGCAGCCTCGATCCGGAGGCCCTCCTCAAGGTCAGGGCAATCGTCGCCGGCGCCGCGGCGGTGAACGGCGGCGTCCTCGACCGCGTCCAGCGGCGGCGTCTCGCCGCCGCCGAGGCGATCGCCGGCGCGGTGTCGCGTGGCGGCGGGCACGACGCCGGCTGGGCCCGTCTCGGGGCACTCACGATGCACCCGCTCTGGGGGCTGCCCGCCCTGGCGCTGGCGCTCGGCGGTTTGTATCTCTTCGTCGGAGTCTTCGGGGCGCAGACCGCGGTCGGCTGGGTCGAGGATCTCCTCTTCGGCCGCATCATCAACCCGGCGGTCGCGGCGCTGGTCGCCTGGCTGCCGCTGCCGGAGCTGGCGCGGGACTTCATCGCCGGTCCCTACGGTCTCGTGACGATGGGGCTGACCTACGCCATCGCCATCGTCCTGCCGATCGTGACCACTTTCTTTCTCGCCTTCAGTCTGCTCGAGGATTCCGGCTACCTGCCGCGGCTCGCGGTGATGCTCAACCGTGCCTTCCGCGTCATGGGGCTCAACGGCCGCGCCGTGCTGCCGATGATCCTCGGTCTCGGCTGCGACACGATGGCGACGCTGACCACGCGCATCCTCGGCACCCGCCGCGAGCGCCTGGTCGTGGTGCTGCTGCTCGCCCTCGGCGTGCCCTGCTCGGCGCAGCTCGGGGTGATCCTCGGCATGCTCGCCGGTCTGTCGTGGCGCGCGACCGCGGTCTGGGCCGGGGTCGTGGCCGGCGTCGTCGTGCTGGTCGGCTGGCTCGCGGCGCGCGTCATACCGGGCGCGCGCTCCGACTTCATCCTGGAGATCCCGCCGCTGCGCTGGCCCGAGCCGGCGAATGTCGCGCGCAAGACCCTGGCGCGCATCGAGTGGTATCTTCGGGAAGCACTCCCGCTCTTCCTGCTCGGGACCGCCTGCCTCTTCGTGGCCGATCGCACCGGCCTGCTCGGCACGCTCGAGCGGGCGGCGGAGCCGCTGGTGACGCGCGGTCTCGGCCTGCCGGCGGCGGCGTCCGAGGCGTTCATCGTCGGCTTCCTGCGGCGCGACTTCGGCGCCGCCGGCCTCTACCGCCTGGCGCAGCAGGGCGGGCTCGACCCGGTGCAGGTCGTCGTCAGCCTGGTCACGATGACCCTCTTCATTCCATGCATCGCCAACTTCTTCATGATCGTCAAGGAGCAGGGGATGAAGGCGGCCCTGGCGGTCGCCGGGTTCATCGTCCCGTTCGCGCTGCTGGTGGGCGTCGCGCTCAACGCGGCGCTGCGGGCGCTCGGAGTGACCCTCACATGAGCGCCCACGCGCCGGCGCTCGTCTGCCCGCTGTGCGGGGCGCCGGTGACCCCGGGCGAGGCGGCCTGCGGCGCCTGCCCCGTGAGCCGCGGCTGCGGGATGATCTGCTGCGCGCATTGCGGCTACCGCTTCGTCGATCGCTCGGCGGTCGTCGATTGGATCGGCCGTGTCTGGCGTCGCCTGCAGGGTGGTGCGCCACGCGCCGGCGGCCCGAGGAGACCGTGACATGAAGCCTCCCGAGATCGAGAGCATCGAGGAGCTGTGCGAGGAGATCTGGTCGCTGGCCGAGGCCGGCGAGAACCGCCTCGGCCGGGTCACCGGCGGGTCGAAGCTGCGCGACGCCGGCGCCACCCTCGACGACATCGTGCGCCGGGGGCTGGCCCAGGTCGAGGATGGCCGTGTCGAGCTCACCGGCACCGGCCGCGAGCTGGCCTCGGGGATCATCCGCCGCCATCGGCTCGCCGAGTTCCTCTTCACCCAGGTCCTGGCCCTCGACGAGGAGGTCAGCGAATCGACCGCCTGCGACCTCGAGCACGTCCTGTCGGCCGAGGTGACCGATTCGATCTGCACCTACCTGGGCCACCCGCCGCGCTGCCCGCACGGCAAGCCGATCCCCCGCGGCCGCTGCTGCGAGGCGTTCGTGCGCGAGGTGCGGCCGCTGGTGACGCGGCTCGTCGACCTGGCGGTCGGCGAGGCCGGGCGCATCGTCTTCATCGTGCCCTCCGCGCAGGAGAACCTGGCGCGCATCGCCGCGCTCGGCGTTGTTCCGGGTTCGAGCGTGCGCCTGGTGCAGAAGCGGCCGTCGGTCGTGTTCGAGGCCGGCAACACGACGATCGCCCTCGACCCCGAGATCGCGCGCGAGATCTACGTGCGGCGGCCGGGGCTCGCGGGCGGCGCCTGACGACCATGACTCGGGCCCGCGCCTGACACCGTCAGTCGACGGAGGGCAGGCTGCTCGCCTCGCCTTCGCCCGCGCCCCCGCCCTCGTCCGCGCCACCGCGCCGCTTCGCCGGCCCCCGCCGCAGCAGCCGCGCCCGGGTGATGGCGTCGTCGCCGAGGCGGGCGCGCACGGCATCGGCGGCGCGCGCCGCCCGCCGGGCACGCTCGACAGCCGGGTCGGCGAACATCTCCGCCTGGGCCGGCGCGCCTGTGCCCACGGGCTCGATGCCGCTGACCCCGACCCCGAGCAGGCGCACCCCCTTGCGGCCGAGCCGGATCCGATCGCGCAACAGCGCGCGCGCCGCCTCGACGATCACCTCGGCGAGGTCGGTCGGCGCCGGCAGGGTGTGGGCGCGCGTCCAGGTGGTGAAGTCGCCGGTGCGCACCTTCAGGTGAACGGTGCGCGCCACGAGACCGTGGCGGCGCAACTCGCGCCCCACCCCTTCGGCGCGGGCGAGGAGCGCCCGGTCGATGGCGTCGGGGTCGCGCAGGTCGTCGCCGTAGGTGCGCTCCTCGGAGATCGACTTGGCCTCGTGGTCGACGGCCACCGGGCGGTCGTCGCGGCCGTGCGCCAGCTCGACAAGATGCGGACCCCACGACTCGCCGCACAGCCTCTCGAGATCGGCGGGCGGACGGCGCGCGACATCGCCGATGGTCCGCAGACCGGCCTTGTCGAGCCGCGCCGCGGTCTTCGGACCGACGCCCCACAGCCGCGACACCGGCAGCGGCCACAGGCGCGCCGGGACCTCCTCGATCGGCAGGACCACGAGGCCGTCGGGCTTCTCGAGATCCGAGGCGACCTTGGCGAGGAACTTGTTCGGCGCCACGCCGACCGAGGCGGTCAGGCGTTCCTCGTCGCGGATGCGCGCCTTGAGCCAGGCCGCCACCCGCCACCCGTCGTCGAGCGTCGCCACCGGCCGCGGCGCGCGGGCGCTCCCGGCGGCCGCGCTCGCGACACCGGTCATGTCGAGGAACGCCTCGTCGATCGACAGCGGCTCGACGATCGGTGTGGCGTCCTCGAGGATGCGCCGGATGCGGTGCGACACCTCGACGTAGAGATCCATCCGCCCCGGCAGCCAGGTCGCCTTCGGACAGAGACGCTCGGCGGTGACCGACGGCATGGCCGAGTGCACCCCGTACTTGCGGGCCTCGTACGAACAGGTCGACACGACACCGCGCCGGCCGCGGTGTCCGATGATGAGCGGCTTGCCGCGCAGCGCCGGGTTCTCGCGCACCTCGACGGCGGCATAGAACGCATCCATGTCGAGGTGCAGGATGACGCGCGCCGGCGGGGGGGAGGCCATGCGCCGAGTCTACTCCCGCCGGAGCCGCCCCCGAAGCGCGCCGCGGCCTCAGGCGGCCGGGGGCGCCTCGCGGCGCGCCAGGCGCAGGGTCAGCGTCACCAGGATCGCCGCGGCCGCCAGCAGCACGACCCACAGGAGCAGCGTCTGCCGCCGCGCCGGTCCGCCGAGACGCGCTCCGAGCGAGCGATCCGGATTGGCCGCCAGCGGCGCGGCGACGATTTCAACGGCGGCGACGGCGAGGACGACGTCGCGCACCCGCTCCAGCTCGTAGCGTGGCGCCGACTGCCCTTCCGACCCCATCAAGAGCGAGTACGGCCCCGCCGGGGCGGTCAGGTAGATCTCCGGCAGCGACACCCGGGCGCGCACGGATCGGAACGCCAGCGGCGCGTCGTCGGCGTCCTCGATCGTCAGGAGCAGGCGCTCGACCGGCGCGGGGCTGATGTCGATGCCCACCGGCCGAGGATCGCCGATCGGGCGGGTGATCCGGCCGCGGGCGATCGAACGGTTGTCGCCTCCGGCGACTCGTGCATCGAGGGTGAAGGCGCGATCGAAGTAGCCGGCGTCGGTGTCCAGGAGGATCCGCTCCACGACGAGCGGCGCCACCGGCGGACGCAGGTCGTACGTCGACCGCCCGGCGCCGCCGCGACCGGGGCCGTCCACCGACAGCGCCACGAGGTCGGTCGCCGCCCCGCGGTCGACGAGGTACGGCCACTGGCGGGCCGCGGCGTCGGCGACCCGCAGGTCGGAGAGGTCGGGGCGCAGGACGGCGAGGTCCTCGGGGGCGAGTCGCAGGCGCGACAGTCCCTCGGGCGCCTCGGGGACGGTGATCCGGCGCACATGGGTGAACAGGCCCGGGTCGATGCCGGCCCCGGGATGGCGCGCGAAGGCGAGCGCCGGGGCGCCGTCGTAGTCGGGGTTCGGCCGTGTCGCGCCAAGACGCGCCGGTCGGACGATGGCCGGGTCGTAGAGAAGCGCGGCCGCCTCGGCGCGCTGGCCGGTCAGCGGCCGGGCCGGCCCCGGCAGGAGACCGCGCAGGTCGTAGCGCGGCGGGTGGGCGCGGCCGCCGCCGAAGCGCAGCACCACCGTGCCCGCGCCACCGCCGGGTCCGGTCTCGCCGGCCGGCGCCTGCTGCAGTGCGAAGATCAGCGATGGCTGGCGCACCACTGCGGCGAACGCCAGATCGACGAGCGGCGGACTGTCGCCATCGTCGATCTCGATCCGCAGCCGCTCGCCGCGCGCGCCGCGCACCGGCACCTCCTGGATGCCGACCGGCACCAGCCCGGTGACGCGGAAGATGCCTGCGCTCCCGAGCGCGTCCTCGGCGCTCGTCGGTCCCTCGTCCCACACCGTCACGGTGCGATCGAAGTTCGCCGTCGAGGTCTCGACACGCAGCAGGTCGGGCACGAGCCCTGTCGGGCGCTCGAGATCGACGATCGTGCGGCCGCCGTCGCTGCGGATCGACAGACGCACGAGCGGCACCGCGATCCGATCGCCGCGGTCGAGCACGCGGGCGCTCTCGAACGCGAACCCCGGCTCGAGCCAGAACGGTTGCTCGGTCTCGAGGATGACCCTCATGCGCGCGCCGCGGAAATCGGGCAGCGGCAGGCGTGTCTTCTCGGCCGGGCGCGCGCCGCCGAGGCGGAACAGGGACGACTCCGCGATGAGGGGCGTGACCGCGCCATCCGTGGCGATCGCCTCGACCCGCGCGCGGGCGACGAATTCCGGGCGGCGGATGGTCGCCACAAGGTCCCAGCCGCCGGCCTGCGCCGGCCTGTCCGGGACCGTGAGGTCGAAGCTCTCGCGCCGCAGCGGCGGCCCGTTGTCGCGACGGACCTCGGCGCGCGTCGTGTCGAGCAGGCGCGGTTCGTAGCGCCGCCGCTGCTCGATCACCCCCGGTGGCGCGGGCCCGGCGTCGACCAGAAACGGCACCTCCCGCCCGTGCGCGTCGAACAGCCTGAGGTCGGAGAGATCGGGACGGCAGTCGCCGAGGATCTTCGCGGTCAGGATCAGCCGCGACAACCCGCCGCCCCCGGCCGTGACCTCGGTCGTGACCTCGGCCTCGCGCGGAAAGAGCCGGCGCAGATCGACCGGTGCCGGCTCCTGCGCCTGGGTCGCCACGGAGGCGACGGCGATGAGGACGAGCGCGGCGGAATGGCCGACGCCTCTCATGCACCGTCCCCTGCGCCGCGCGTCCGGCGGAATACGAAGCGCTGATACAGCAGCGACACCAGGATCAGCGACACCGCGAGCCCGAGAAGCGACGCGACGCGGTAGAGATCGCCGAGCGCCCCGAGGTCATAGAGGAACACCTTGCCGATGGTGACGAGCAGGAACACCAGGCTGATCCAGCGCAGGCCGGTGGAGTTGTACCCCATCCCGAATCCCAACAGCGCCAGGGCGTAGATCGCCCAGGCGATCGACACGGTCAGGCGCTGCGGCGGCTGGTCGCCGAAACTAAGCGTCAGCGTCGCCCCGGTCGCGTACCAGTCGGCGATCGCCAGGTTGATCCAGACGAAGACCACGACGATCGCCGCCACCACCGCGCCGGCCGCTCCGACCGCGCGCCCGCCGGCGTACAGCCCCTCCTCCCAGTCGCGCCCGCGCTCCGCCTCGGACGGCCGCAGCAGCGCCGCGCTCCCGAACAGGGCGGCGGCCGGAACCAGGTAGGTGTACAGCAGCCAGTTGACCAGGCGCTGCGCCGAGCGCGGGTAGTAGCCGAGGAGGGCCGGGTTGGCGACCAGCCGCACCGACGTCGCCGCCAGCAGCGCCAGGCCGAACCACTTCAGTCCCGGGTGATCGAGCCGGGTCCACAGGGCGATCACCGCCAGGCCCTCGAGGGCCCAGCCCATCGTGATCCACTCCTTCTCGAGCTGCAGCGGGATGGCGACGGCCGCGAAGCACAGCGCCACCGCCGCAAACCAGACGAGCGCGCTGCGCCGCGCGGGGTCGGCCGGAGGGAAGACCCGCCGCGCTCCGACCACCGCTGCCAGCGCCAGCGCCCCGAGCAAAAGCGGCAGCAGGCCGATGAAGCCGTCGCCGAATTTCCAGGTGAACAGCCGGCGCAGCGCCGGGAACCAGGCCGGGCCGGCCAGCGCCGCGGCGTACAGCGCGGCGGGCTCGGCTTTGAACCGCGCCGGCACGAGGAACGGCCAGACGGTGTACAGAACGACGGCCGCCGCCTCGAAAAGAAGCGCCGCGCCGATCGCCTCCGGCTGATCCCGCAGGCCGGGGCGTTCCCATGTCCAGGCGAGATGCGCCAGCAGCGTCGCGCCGACGGCGCCGGCGTACCAGCCGCCGCTCCCCAGGCGCGTCGCCGCCGCGAGCGCCAGCATGCCGAGCAGCAGAGTGCTCCCGAGCCCGAGCGCCGGTCCGAGCGAACGCAGGAGCGGCGATGGCATCAGCCCCACGAGCAGCAGCACCGGAAGAAGCGCCGCGGCATGCCCGGCGAACCGGGTCACCTCCGGCTCGCGTTTAAGTTGCGCGGCGGCGAGCAGGGCGAGCGCGGCGGCGATCTCGATCGCGAGCGCGGCCGCCGGCGCGCCTTGATACGCCCCGCGCGAGTGCGCCAGGTGCAGGATCGACAGACCGACGCCGAGCCCGGTCGCCGCCGCGAGCGGCAACGCCTCGAGGTCGGGGAAGCCCGCCTGCCGGTAGAGGAGCGCCGCCAGAAGACCCCACCCGGCGAGCCACGGCCATGGCGGCAGCGCCACCGATGCCGCGGCGAACAGCAGCAGCACGAACAGACCGCATGTAGACAAGATCGCCGCCGGCGCCGGACTGTCGGCGTTCCACGTGGCGTCGCCGAGCTCGGCGAGCAGATGGAAGATCGCGGCGAGGCCGACCGCCGTCCCCACCACCTCCCACGCCAGCGGCAGGGTGAGCGTGTGCTGCATCAGCCAGACGCCGACGACGGCGATGCAGCCCGCGGCCGCGCCGGAGCCGAGCCGGTGCTCGTTCTGCGCGCGCGCCACCCACCCGGCCCCGGCCGACAGCAGCGCCATCAGGAGGGCGATCGGGTAGAGGTGCGGCCCGAGCTCGACGCGCCCCGCGAAGTAGAGGGCGAAGGCGAACGGGAACAGGATGGCGCCGTACTGGCTCCAGCGCCACGGTCGCCCGGCCTCCGTCGTGTCGGCGCCGCGTCCCGCGACGGCGAACAGCGCGGCGAAGACGCCGAGGATCACGAGCCCGAGCGCCAGCCGGTCGGGACCCATGCGGGCGCCGATCCAGAGGCCCTGCATCAGCACCGTGCCGACGAGGCTCAGGAGGCCCAGGAGAGGCCAGGCCCGTCGCCGCCCGACGGCGATGAGACCGATGTCGAGCAGCATGACGTAACCGAAGAGACCGATCGGCCGATCGGCGCCGCTCGACAGCAGCAGCGGTGTCGCGAAGCCGCCCACGAGCCCGATGACCGCGACGATCTGCGACGAGTGCCGCACCGCCAGCAGGCAGCAGGCGGCGGTGACCAGCACCATCAGCACGAACGACGTCGTCATGCCGATGAGGCCGTACAGGGCGTGCGCCGCCCAGAAGGCGGCGTAGAGGATCACGACACCCGCGCCCGACACACCCTCCGCGGTGGCGTCGTAGGCGCGCTTGCGCAGCCCCTCGGAGCCGACGATGCAACCCAGCCCCGTGATCGTCCCGAAGACGACACGCATCACCGGCGTGATCAGGCCGCGCTCGATCGAGTACTTGAAGAAGAGCAGGCCGGCGAGTCCGAGCGCCACCGCCCCGAGCACCGCCGCGCCGCGGATGCCGACCCAGCGCTCCCAGTCGATCGGCTTCGCCGCGACCTGCGTGAACTCCGGGGGGGGCGCATCGGGCCGTGAGGACGCGACCGGCGGGACGCGCGTCGCGGGTGGAACGTGCGCCGTCGGCGGTCCGGGCGGCGCGCCCGGCGGGGGCATCGCGCCCGGCGGGCCCATTGCACCCGGCGCCGCGGGCCGGACCGGTCGGGCGGTCTCTTCGTCGCCCAGGATGGGAGGCGGCGCGGAGGAAACACCCGGCGCCCGCGGCGGCTGCGCCGGCGGCCCGGCAGGAATCGCGGTCGCGGGCGGCGTGGCCGCAGGGTGCGGCGGTCCCGCGATCGGCTGCGGAGCCGATGCCGCCGGCGCCGCGCCCGGGCGGGACAAGCGGGCGATCCGCGCCTCGAACCCGGCGATCCGCGCGGCGAGATCGTTGACCTGTTGCTGCAGGCCGCGCAGCTGTCCGACCCGCGCCAGGGCGATGATCGCCAGGATGGGTCCGAGAATGAATCCGGCCAACGCGACGAACGCGAGCAACCCCAGGAGACCCTCCATCGCTTCCCCCCTGCCGGGCCGGCGGAGTCGGACGGCGGCGATTGCCGGCGACATCCTAACCTCGCGCGGCGATCCGCGCTAGACTCGACGCGGCACCCGATGCCGGCAAAGTAGAACGCCATGACCCGCAGGCTCCGCATCCTGCCCGCCACGCTGACCCTGATCGCGTTGACCGCCGTGTCTTCGCTGCCGGCGTCCGCGGATGACGCCGGGAAGGCGTCCGAGAAGCGCGCCAAGATCCAGCAGAACACCAAGGAGGCGCTCGCCGAGCTCTTCAAGGAGAGTCCCAAGGCCAAGGAGCTCTACGGCAAGGCCTACGGCTACGCCGTCTTCTCGAACACCAAGGTCTCCCTCGGTCTCACCGGTGGAGGCGGGTCGGGCGAGGCGATTGAGAAGGCCGCCGGCACCAAGACTTAGAGGATGGGCACCGCCGGCCTCAACTTCGGTCTGGGCGCGACCTCGTTCAAGAACTTCGTCGACAAGGGCTGGCAGGCGGAGGCCGGCGCGTACGCCGTCGCCGGCACCGCCGGCGCCAACGCCGACCCGAGCTTCCGGCAGGGGATGGCGGTCTTCACGCTCACCGACGGCGGGTTGATGCTGCAGGCCGACATCTCCGGCACCAAGTACTGGAAGAGCGAGGACCTGCACTGAACAGGCCCGGGTGCGAGGCAGGATTTCTTTGCGGAATTCCCACCCCGCCTTCCGGGTGGTATGATGCGGTCCGCTTCCCTCCCGGGATGATGGTTTTCGACCGCGGCCGTCCGGATGAAGGTGCATGCCGCAGCGCGGGCGCAGTTTCCCGAAGCGCCGCCGGGTCGCGGGTCCGGCCGTCCTCCTCGCCGTTGGCGCCCTCGCTGTCCTTTCGCTTCCGGCAACATCCGCCATCGCGGCCCCATGGCCTTCGGAGTGGAGACCCTTCGGGCTCCAGGGCCTGACCATCCGCGCCGTCAGCGCGGCCCCGCACATTCTCTGCGCCGGCACGGAGGGGCAAGGCGTCTTCTGCCTTGACCTCGGCGGGGCCGGTCCGGCCACGGCCTGGGAGCCGATTGGCCCGGCTGGTGTAACAGTCACGTGGCTGTGGGTCGACCCGGTGCGTCCGCTGCACCGGTTCGCCGCCGCCGGCGCCACCTGGCCGTCTCCGAGCCTGTACCGGACGGTCGACGGCGGCGCCTCCTGGGCTGCCATCGATCAGTTCCCATCTCCGGGCGGTCGGGCGGGGCCGGCATGGGCGGCCCACGGCGTGCCGGATGCCGGGCCACTCTGGGCGGCGGGCGGCTCCATGTGGGTTTCGGATGATCTGGGAGACTCCTGGACAGTCCGCGGCCCTTATGCCGGGCTCGACTGCCTGGAAATCGCCCCGGCCGACCCGCTCGAGGTCTGGTCGGGAGGGGAAACGGTGATCTTCATGGGCTTCACCGTCCGGACACTCGACGGCGGACAGACCTGGGAGTCGGTCTGGGACTCGAGCGGCATCGGTGACAACCAGACGGCCGACGTGGCGGCGCACCCGTCGGTCGACGGCCTGGTGTTGTCGGGGCACGAGGGCTTCGTCCAGCGCTCCGAGGATCACGGTGGCGTGTGGCAGGGGGTCCTCGCCGCGCCGGCGCGCTTCTTCCTCGGCTGGGACGGTGCCAGCCCGGACATGGCCTGGGCCGTCGGGTCGCCGAACGGCGGGACGGCCCACGCCTTCGCCAGCCGCGATCGCGGCCTGACCTGGCACGACGTCACCGGCGCGACGCTCGCGCCGCGCACCGTCTTCCGCGTCGCCGCCGACGCGAGCCGCAACGGGGTCGTCTACGCCGCCACCGATAGCGGCGTGTTCCGCTACTACGGTGGCGGCCTGCCCATCTGCCTCGACACGCGGGCGGGGACCGAATCCCTCCTGCTGTCGTCGGGCCTCTGCCCCGCGGCCGCAGACGGCGCGGCACCGGGCGAGGCGAACGCGGGTGACGGGGTGCCCGGCCCGGCCATCGCCGGCGACGCGATCGCCTTCGACCTCGGTCAGGTGAGCGCCACGGGGACGCACGTCGATCTCGGCGTGGTCGAGTGCCTGATCGCCGGCGGCGACATCGCATTCACGACGCTCGACACGCCGGACCCGGCGCCGGGTCGCGCCCTGGGGATCCTGGTGCGCGCGGCCGGATTCGAGGACTACGGCGGCTCGAGCGACGGGCGACCGCGGCGGGCCGCGGCGGGGGACTGCCCGTGAGGCGTGCGGCGGAATGGGGTGAAGTGTTGAAAAAGCATCGGGAGGTGCGGGGAATTGCGATATCCGCAGATTCCCGGCCGGCGCGCCCGCGCGCCGGCCGGGGTGTCTTGACGGTGTCACGCGCTCGGGTGTAGGTGGGGGAGCATAAGAATTCATCCAGCGGGTCATGGCATCCGGGCGCAGGGCGCCCGGGGGAGGGGGTCACATGAGGATACGTTTCCGTTCCGCCGCTCTGCTGTTCCCACTGCTCATCGCGCTGCTCGCTTTGACCGCCGGCGGCCTGATGTCGTCGCCGGGCAACGGTGCCGGCACCCCGCCGGGAAGCGGCCAGGGCAACCAGCCGGACAATGTCTGGCGGCCGGCGCCGGGGGCGCCTGCCTTCGTCGACGGCGAGGTGATCGTCGGCTTCCACGCCAATGCGCGCGGCGAGGAGCGCGCCAACGAGCGCGCCAACCTGGGGGCGTCGTCGCTGCGCTCCTTCAAGAGCGGCGCCGAGCACTGGCGCCTCGGCCCGGGCGTCGGCGTCGGTCAGGCGATCGATCGCCTGAAGCGCAACCCGCACGTCCGCTACGCCGAGCCGAACTACATCGTGTCGATCGACCTGATCCCGAATGACCCGCGCTTCCCCGAGCTGTACGGGATGCTGAACACCGGGCAGACGGGCGGGACGGCCGACGCCGACATCGACGCCGACCAGGCGTGGGCGGTGTCGCGCGGCAGCCACGGCGTCCTCGTCGGCATCATCGACACCGGCGTCGACTACAACCATCCGGACCTGGCGGCCAACAGCTGGACCAACCCGGGCGAGATCGCCGGCAACGGCATCGACGACGACGCCAACGGCTTCGTCGACGACGTGCACGGCTACGACTTCGCCAACAACGACGGCGACCCGTTCGACGACTACGGCCACGGCACGCATGTCGCGGGCACCATCGGCGGCGTCGGCAACAACGGCATCGGCGTGGCCGGCGTCAACTGGCAGGTCAGCATCATGGGCGCGAAGTTCCTCGACTCCTCCGGCTCGGGCACGACCGCCA
>Ga0210377_10000169_pt1 | contig 61596 bp, 78 predicted proteins | sample PLM4_65_b1redo_FD_155480 | JGI IMG/M metagenome (GOLD analysis project Ga0210377, IMG submission 155480) | Groundwater sediment microbial communities from an aquifer in East River, Colorado, USA - PLM4_65_b1 redo | ecosystem: Environmental > Terrestrial > Soil > Riparian zone | place: USA: East...
AACTAGTGGTCTGCGCGCCGGCAGGCGCAACACCGATGCCGAGCGCGACCAGCGCCGCGAGGAGAAGCCGTTTGATCATGCCGCCCGCCTATCGATCAGAACGTGATTTTCGTTGGAGCCGAAGCGCGGCCGCCAGCCCGGTGTTGGCGGCGTTCCTGATGGATCATTTGCATCCCACGCGCTCAGGTACATCGAGTAGGCGTAATTCGGCATGATCTGGCCGGCAATTGTGTATTCCATCCCCGCGATGATCAGCGACGCTTCGATCGGCGGCTCCAGCAGCGGCCAGTTCAAGAAGCTCGGCGTGATTACCTTCGCTGTCTCGCCTGGAAATTGAACCTCATCTGGATACTGACAAGTTTGGTTGGCCGGCCCGTTATCGAGATTGAAGAACGTCGATGTGGCGATCAAAGCAAAGTTGACGTAATAGAAGGTAGACACTCCACGCGGTCTCACCCCATCACCAAACGCGCCCCTGTTATTGTGAAGCTGCGCCTTGATCGGCCGAACTCCGATTCCCTCCGTTAGAGACACCCCAGCTTGGTTGGCACCAAGATTGTGAACCATGCCGCCCTGGAGAATTTCGAGCGGGAACGGGTCGTAGACCCCATTGATCTCAAAACTTCGAACATGCAGATGCATCAACATCCATGCGTACTCGAAGATGGTTGTGCCCCACCCTCCAAAATTCGCAAACACTGTTGCGTTGTCTTGCATATTCTCGTAGGCGTTCACGCCGGGCGTGAAGTTGCCGAAATAGTCAACCGGCTTGTAGTACGCCCACAATGACTGAAGACCGTTGTACCACTGACCCTCAGAGCCGGTGACGAGAGCTTGCCCAGGGGCAGTCTGCGGGTTTCCATGTGAGAACTCCCACATCCCACGACCGATGTACTGACTTAGATTTGCGCCGGATTGAAACGACGCAATGAAAGCCGTCTCGTAGGCCACCTCTCCTGTCAGACGGAACAAGTTGCCGGCGGCGAAGGAACGAAACCCACGAACATTGATAGTATTGTCGAGAGCGTTCTGCGCGGTCGCGTATTGACCATCAGACCACCCCAAACCTGTCTGCAATCCAAGCACTGTCTTGTAATACGTATCGCGAGCACCGGCCGCGTTTGGTGCAGAAGTACGAATTGCTTCAGCCCAATCCCACATCAAGATCGCGGCGTTCTTGTATGCCAGCGCCTGCGCCGTCATACCTGCAATCGTAAGAACGCGTGAGCCCTTAGCGAGAGTCCCGGCGATGATGTAGTTCGAGGCATGATCGCCAGCGAACGTGAAATGTCTGCCGCGATGTATCCAAGACGGCTCCCAAAAATTCTGCCCTACATCTCCGCCTTCGGGTTGAGATGACGCCATTTGACCGCCGATGGTGGCACCATCAAGGCCCATGGCCTGTCGATAGAAGTCGATCCCCCAAATTCCGGCTTGACCCAAGTCACCCAACGCATCGGTAGAGGCGTCCCAAATGCCGCCGATCAGCTCGCTGGCCTTAGGCAGGTTATGGTTCGTGTTGCGCGCGGCCGGACAGACCTCCCACACTTCCAGATAGTCATAGTATCCGAGCATGTGATGCAGCGCGAAGCAGTCCGAGTCCGCAGCATCCATGTGGCCGCCACGGACATCAATGCGCGTGGTCGTGATCCATGGCGAGTATCCACCTTGACCAGTCGGAGCGCCCTCGCTCGTGATGGCGAGATTCTGAGTTGAGAACGCTACGGGGAGATTGCTCCGATATTTTCTAACGCCATCCACGCCATCGTAGTATGTCGGTGCCGGGTATGTTGTTCCGAAACGTCCATCAACCGTGCTGCATCGCTGATGATAGTCGCCGGCCGCGTGAACGGCAGCGGCGTCATTCCACACCTCATCGTCGAACCGCATCTCATCGCTGACGCCAAGTCCTGGAATGTAGAGGCGATGCAGGCCGGCACCCGTAAAACCCGAATAGTCAAGATCGTAGACGTAGGTTCCCGCGCCGTTCATCTTATTCAATTTGTTGATGAAGCCGCCGCCGCCAACCCATGGGGGCTGATCCGTGGCATCGATATCGGTGCCATCCGCATCTTGTAGAGCGATGATGTTGTCGTCGATCCTGACGGCCAGATAGGTCCGCGTGTTAAATTGCGTCCTACCGGCGCCGTCGATGGCGCGCGGCTCTCTCGTTCCGCCGCCGGCCGGCGTCCATGTGTTCTGAAATCCAATCGCCTCCGGTCGGATCGTGTCGCCGGTTTGCAACCCATGGCCTGGAGCCGTCACGCGACATGGAACAACTGTCTTGTCAATATTGGTGATCGCCACCCTGTTGGTGACACTGCTCATCGGATGGTGCGAGAGAATCGAGTAGTTATTGACAGTGTAGGTGCCACCATCGAACGTCGACCCATCCAGGTCGAACACGTGCTCGCTAATCTTGGTGATCTGCCACTGACCAAGAGCACTCGGAACGGTGGAGCCGAACTGCCCAAGCGTCTTGCGGATGAGAACGCGATCGCCAGTCACGAGCAATTTGTTTCCGCCGCTTGGCGTTGCAGTGCCAGGGAAGACGGCGGAATTCAGCGTAATGCGAATGGCGCCGGAGCCGTTGTCCGTAATGGTAGAGATACTTCCGTTCGCGACGCCTCGGACATTGCTGGCGGTGATACGGCTGGGCTCGCAGTCGGTTGGAGATATCCGCAGCATCACATCGAACGTATGAACGATGGTTCCGGCTTCATTGATCAGGTGCGCCTTGTTGGCTCCCACCAGCCCATATGTGGAATAATTGACCGCGCCTTCCTCGGAGCCATGGCCCGGAACCCAAATCGAGAGCTTGCCTTTCTTGTACACGTCGCTCGGCCGATGACCGTGCTGTGTCGTGTGGATCGCCTGCGATCTCGCTAGCTTGTCATTCCAGATAAATTCTTGCGTGGCACTCAAGCCGATATGCGAGAGATCAATCGAGTGCGTCGTCTGCGCAAGGTTTCCGCTCAGCTTGAGGAACAGGTAATGGCGCATCCGAGCCTGTTTTTCGAAAAGGTTCTGTGCCTGCTGATACGGCATCGACTTGCGATAGACCGCATCAACTGTTAGTCCTCCTATGGTCCCCCAGTTTGATAGAAGATCGGCGGCTGTTCGATCGATGTGATCGTAGCTATTCCCGCCGCTGAATTTCAGGTAGTTGTTATTGCGTCCGCAACGAAATGCCGTCTCGCTCGCGCTCGTGAACGGATTGGTGGCGGTCTCAAGGTTGCCCTGTCTCGTGATCGTCCCGCCAGAAACGTAAGCATTGACGAGCTGCGGAGCTCCCCGCATGTGCCAGTTTGCAGAGGTCGAGAAGAACATCGAATTCAAGGGCAGGTAGTCGATGATGTCGATCTCGGTTGAGGACCACAGAGCACCCCAACAGGCGCCGTTGGCTTCTTCGGTCCCCACCACGCTACGGATGTTGCTGGTCTCTCCAGGCACGCCGTTGTTGGCGAGTTGGCTGCAAAATCCTCCGAACGTAAACGTCCCGCTGAATGTCGAGCCCGTGAGGTCGATGTGCGTACCGTCGACGATCGTGAACGACCACTGACCCTCTGCGGCCGTCACGCCTCCGGTGTTGTAGACGTAGATTTGACTGCCAGCATTCAGGTCGGCGGTGTCGTAGACCGTGAGCCTGATCGCGCCGGAGCCATTGTTAGCGCAGCCCTTGACCGCCAGCAGGACCGGGGATGTATAGCTCTTGGCGCTGGCAACAGTAACCCGCATGCCGCCCGAGGCATTGGCGACGATGCCGGTGATCGTCCCGCCAGACGGCGCTGTGGTGGCGACCAGTGGATATTGGATTAACTCCTCATCCAAAAGCTCGATGCAGACGATATCCGGCGCCACCATGCCGATGTTGCGCAGGGTGATCGGCGCGGCATTGACGGTGCCGGGCACGCCGGTTGCAATTGCCACCACGGCGGTGGCGGCGAACGCCTTCAGCAACATGCGGCGAGAGAGCCTCAACTCGCGGACGCCCTGTCGCTGCCAATGCTCATCCTGCTCTCGACGAACGGCGGTCGCATATCGAGCACCGATGGCCGGTGCCTGCAGGCGCTGCAGGAAGTAGGCAACAGGATTACGCTCAAAAAAATGGTAAAATTCGGCCGTCAGGATTTGACGCTGCCGCTCTAGGGACGAGCGCGTTGAGCGACTGAACTTCAGAGCCTTAGCCATACGGATTAGACCCCCTTGCCGACGAGCTGTGGTTGTGATTGTATTTTTTGATGTATCATTTCGTAGTCTACAGCCTGATCGGCGCCTGGCTCTTGCTGATCGCCATGCAATTTTTGGTCGAGCCCGGCTTTGCACTGTTTGGTGTGAAATGAGCGCAATTGATTGGGTTCGCTTCTGCTACGAGCGCGAGCGACCGGCCAACCGGTTCTACTGGCACAAGTGGAATGTCTTCATCCCGGTGAGGACACGCGACGGATCGCTGACCATCGGATACGTCTGGCGTCGGCGCGTACCCCAGGGATGGGAGTACACGCGCCGACCGATAATGGATGAGGAGAGAGCAGAATCATTTTGGTGATCAGAAGCCCCAAAATGTCTGTTGATTAGCCGTAACATCGTCCCGTTGAGTGGCATCCCACGCAGCATCCCAAGCCCCGCCCTCACGGAAGTCACCATCCAGGAACGAGCTGCCGAACTGGCCGATAAGCCAAAATGTATTTGGGTAGCCTGTACCGGCGTCTCCGGTGGTATCGGTGCCGTCGATGTTGATGACGGACGACGTGCTATTCATCACCCCTTGCAGAGCATGCCACGTGTTATCCGCTGCAGTTGCGAGCAAATCGGTGCCGCCATAGACACCCAATGTGTTGGCGCCGACACCGAACTCAGCGCCCCGTGATACGCCACCCCAGATGCCTTGCGTATTGGTGAAGTTGCCCGTGCGCTTGGCCACGGTGCTGAGGGTGACGGGCTGCGAGCCAGCCGCCAGCGTTGCCAAGTACGCTCCGCCTGTCGCACGAACAAAATGAACGTGGCCGAGACCCGTGTTGATAAGTTGAGCTTGTAGTCCCGCAGTTGCTTGCCCTTGATTTCGTCCGTTTCCGGACTGATCGTAAAACGTGGTGACAAATACGTTTGCTCCACCAGCCCAACTATCGAAAACAGACGCCAAATTGAGACTGCCACCCGCCGCAGACACGACGTCCATTTCGGCCTGATCGCTGTCGCGGCGAACGCGGATCAGGCTGGCGCCGATGGTGGCCTGCGTGTAGGCGCGAATGCCCCACCACACCACAGCTCCACTAACGACATCACCGGGGCCGACATAGCCCCCACCGCCACCGCCACCGGCCTTCTTTCCCGCGCCGGTCTGCATCAGTTGCGCGGCCGCCGGCCGGATGATCGCCGGTGCAGCCGGAATGAATAGTGTCGCGGCGGCACCGAGAAGAAACCGGCGCCGGGGGATCAGCAGCTTGGCCATCTTATTAAATCCTTCTCAGGGCGTCTTGAAGTAGTGAACCATCGCCTGCACCGGCTGGCCGGCGGAGGTGTTGATGCAGAGCGCATTGCTCGCGGCGGTGGCCAGCGACGCCGGCGGCACATTGGAATTCACCAGGCCGACCTGGGCGGTGAGCTGCCAAGCCGGGGTCAGATTGGTGGAGCCCGTCGCACAGGCCGTCCCGGTGCCGTAAATCAGTTTTACGTTCGCGGTGCCGCCGGCCAAGATCGACAGACCGCAGACATAAATCGTCTTGCCTGAGGTCAGCGCGACAAGCTCCGTGGAGCCGTTGGTCGAGGCGTCATAAATCGCGGTGGCGTTGCAGGGTGACTGCACCGACAGCACGTTGGTCGTGCTCGGCACCCCCGGCGTCCCGACCGCCACAATCCCGGAGGTGAGATTCTGGTTGGTGCGCTTTTGCAAGGCGATCAGCGAACAGCTGCCGTTGTCGCTGGCGCAAGCGGTATCGGCCTGGGCTCCAAGATCGACCACAGCGCCAGACGCGACCGCGCCGGATGCGAAAGCCCCGGATGCATAGGCGCCGGACGCCACAGCACCCGAGGCGACGCCACCCGATGCTATGTTGACTTTTGCAGCCGTTGCATTCGCCCCCGTATTGGCAATGCTGACCTGCAGCGGAACCGCTGCGGTTCCAACCTCAATATTGGATGAATTGATCAGAACCGTCGCCGGACACACCTTCGAGGTTGAGCAGACGAACGAAAACGCCGTCTGCACTACACCGCCGGAATCCTTGAATGTGTAGTCCGCCAACACATAGCCGCCGGCCAGCGAGATGATGCAAGCCACGACGATCGTTCGAAGCCAATTTCGCATGATGATGATCCTTGATAACGGCCAACGGGCCGGGTTCACTTGAAGCTGTAGGAGATGGTGACGCCGGGAGCGGCACTCGTATTGTCGTTATCGTTGATGCCGCCGGTGAGACACATGCCGATCCCATTGGGATAGCTTTCGCCATAGGGACCGAGCGGAACCGCAACGCCATCGGCACCGGTCGACGCCGGCACCGCATAGGTCGCAACCACTGTGCCAGACGCACATGCCGGCGCCGACGCGGTGTCGTAGAATTTCAGGAAATAGACGGTCGCCGTGGTGTTGACCGCCACAATCTTGCAGAGCAGACCGGCCGATGTCTTGATGCTGGTCGAGTTGGTCGACGCCGCGCTCAAGAGCTTGTTGGGCGTACACCCGCCACTGGTCGGCGCGGCAAGCGTCATAGCGCCGCCCACCTGCAGCGGCAATGCCGTGATCCCAACCTCGGCCGACGACGAATTGACCAAGGTTACAGCGGGCTGCACCTTGCCGCCGGCCGTGAATGAAAAGAAATTGGCGAAACCCGGCAACGCATAGTCGCCGAGCGCGTAGCCGCCGAAAAACGTCAGCAGCAATGCCGTGGGAAGAATGAACCGCAGTGATCGGATCATGGCTCAGAGTCCTGGTAAGAGGGGGATATAGTAGGTGTAGCACCCGTCCACGTCGGACAGATCGAGCGACGGGTCGGCGCATGCCGCCGGTGGCGTGCCGGGCGCGGACGACCCGACACCCTTGAGCAGCATGTTGGCCCAAGCCGCGGCCGCGCCGAGCAGGACAATCGCCATGCACAGAACGGCCAGAAAGTCGCGGACGCGGGCGCTCACTTGTAGCCACCATTGCAGAACACGCCGGTGGCGGCCGCGCTGGCGTCGTTGTCGGCCGAGCCGCCGGTGATGCAGGCAGCGATGCCGGTCGTGAACTCGCGACCCACGGCTCCGAAGATGATCGAGAACCCATTGCCGTCCGTGCTGGCCGGAATCGGATAGGGGCCGGCGTAGACGGCGTCGGTGTTGCAGGTCGGCGCCGACGCCTTGTTGTAGAACTTGAGATAATATTTCGTCGCCGTCTGGTTCACGCAGGTGATGTCGTAGACGTTGCCCGGCGTGGCCTTGATGCTGGTGGCATTGGTGGTGGCCGCACTCACGATGCGAAACGGCGTCGACCCACTGGCCAGCTCGCTCGGCCAGATCGAGACGCGCGCTTGCTGCGCCAGCACGGGAAGGCCGAGCGACAGAAAGATCAGAGCAGCGACGATCGCCGCGGTGCGGAGCCACGTCATGGCAGTCTCCCGGTTCGAAGTTGTTAGGAAGTATGCGGCCGCGGCCGCGAAAGTCCGTCGCGCGCCACCATGCAGCGACGCTTGGCCGAAACGATGACCACGAGCAGCAGGGCGACCTCGATGAGGACATCGATCCCACGCGGCGTCTTGTAATTGCGGCCTCTACTGAATAGGGCCGCCCGCTTTCACGGACGGCCCCCTCAAAATCTGCGCGCGATCGAACTTTACTTCACTTGGAAGAACAGATCCCCTGTCTGCACCGTCAGCGGGACAAACCAGCTCGTGACACCGCAATTGGGGAAACGCAGCGTCGCTCGATATGACGTCAGTCCGTGCGGCAATGTCTCGCTGAGCGCAAAAGGATTGTCTGATACCTGCTCACCCATCCTGGTCGGGATTCTTAGATCGAATTTCAGGTATGGACGAACAACGAGATCAGAGCCGACGATTTCCCGCGAGACAACAGCTTCGCAAGCGCGGTACCAATGAGTTTTCCAGCGCACGACAACGCGATCGCCTGGCACCGGTGCACTTGGCAGTATCTCGCCACTGATATATTCGAGTGGATCTCTACGATCGTACACCACGGCGCCGAACACCAAGCCGGCCAATAATGGCAGAACAATCATGTTCTCCAACGACCAGGTCAAAGCGCGGCGCGGGGTGATCGAGATCATGGATCAACCCTTTCCGATGAACGTCAGAATATTCTGCTTGAAGGCCACCGCGCCCGCCGCTGCGCCGCCGAGGACGATTCCGCACTTCCACAGCAACCGGCCCATCCAGCGCGAGCGCTCATAGGTTTCGAGCATCTCCAGAAGCTCGGACCCATGCTTCTTGAGCTCGGCCAGAACCTCATCGTCGGTCAGGTTCTTGTTAGCCATGCTGTTCCGCCGTGGTAGGCCGGAACCGCCTCCGGAGGCATCTTCTGTGGGAGACTTCCGCAGCCGTCATGGAGGCTTACCCCTTCATGGTGGTCAGGGCCGGTCGGTCGTTGCAAGCTTCCGACTGGCCCGCTTGTGTTCAAGCCCGCGGCGGATTTGCCGGCAACGACTCGGGTGTGACGGTGCTCGTGAACCAGGTCTTGAGCACCACGGTCAGCACGCTTTGAGCGAGCGTCGTCACCGCCAAGACCTTGACCTGCGTCGCATCGTCGAGGCCGAGCGCGTTGGTCGTGACCAGCGTCATCACGGCGGCGCCGACCTGGGTCCAGTTGATCTTGCTCAGGAACGCAGATTTGGTCTGAACGCGTGTCGTGAGAGCTTGGTCAATCGACATGGTCTCGTCTCCGTTGTTGGTTATGGATGCTAATGTCGAAACAGGAACACCAAGGCGGTGCCCAGCACCACGATGACGCCGAGCACCCACACAAGAGGATGCACCCGCTGCCCGGCCGGCATTGGCATCGGCTCGAGTGGTGCCGGCGCCGGTTGCGTATCGGGGCGCGCCTCGCTCAGATATTTTCCGTTGACATAGCCGTGCTGGCCGGTACGGCGCACTTTGACATGCAGCCAGGGCTGCGTCGCATCGGAGCGTGACAGCACCTCAACGACATCACCCTTCGGCAAGGAATCGAACACCTGACCGGAGATGCTCGGCGAGCTCCGCAGGTTGAGGCCATCGGAGATGACCGCTCTGATCTCGGGCATGGCAAATCCTTCGGTTGTGGATGCGTTCACCGTTTTAGGAAACAGGCTTGCGCCTGCCGTTTCTGTTTCGCGGTCAGCCCGCGGCGCAGGCCTTCAGCCTCCAGATACTCCTGCGAATAAATGACCGCGGCGGTGCGGACCTCCAAGCAGGAATACGGAAGGTCGGGACCGTCATCGGCCGCGCGCGCGGGTGCCTTGCTTTGCAGCTTAGCCTTGCCCTGCTGTTTCACCTTCGGCTTGGCCTTATCCGTCGGCTTCACAATCGGCTCGGCCTTCACTTCAGGCGTTGGCGTCACCACCTCTGGCACGACCGGGAGTGGCGCGATCGCAGCGGGCGGCAGCTGCGGTACGAGCTCGTCACGGTTCGCCGGTGGCGACGGCAACGGCCTTGGTATGGACACCGGCACCGGCACTACGGGCGTTCGGCGGTGCGGCCAAAGCCATTGCCTCACCCTCTCGATTGCCCGCTCGATCCTGATGTCGCTCGCCGCATCGGCGGCTGAGCCAACGGCCATCAACAGCAGCACCGCGACAAACGCGGCACGTCTCATTTCTTCGCGGCGCCGGCGAACGCGCCAAGGAGTTTCAGGCCGATGTTCAAGGCCGCGCCCCAGCCGCCGGTCATCCCCACCAGGCCGGTGAGAGCGGGCACCAGCGTCGCGATCGTCCCGGTCTGTGTCGGAGCATCGCCAATGCCGAACGGCGTGCCGACGACGCCGAAGGCCTGCAGCACCGTGCTGATCGCCAGGCCGAAGGCACCGATCTGAACGCCTGGGTTCTGCACGGACGGCGTGACGGGCGCGGGAGCGACGGGAACCACGGGCGCTGGAATGACGGGAGGCGCAGGAGATGCAGGTTCGGGCTGGACCAACACCGAGGTCGGGACACTGCCGGGGCGCCGCATAAGGCCGAAGAGAATCTCGACGATTTGCGCCACGATCGCGATCGCGTTCGGATCGAGGCCTCGGCCGGCCAAGGCTCCGGCTGGCGTCACGGGCTTTATCGGGTCGGCCATCTGATTTCGCTCCATAATGTTGGTGATGATTGGCACAAGCACTTCGAGCAGCTCGCGCAGGACCTGCAACGTCTCAAGGATGCACTCGATCGGGGTGTCGATCTGAGGATCGAGCACGGGATCGATCTGATCGGCGACGAACTCCCAATCGACCAATCCCTTCCCAGGCAGCCCGATCGCTGCTGCTGCGGCGGGTGTCAGGTCAATGCCGGCGCCATTGGTCGAGCGGCCGAAGCGGTCAATTCCGGCCTCGGCCTGCGGCCGGGTTCCGGTCTCCCAATAGGGGTCGCTGATGTTCCACGGCCCAAGATCGACGATGTCGCAGACGACCGACTTGCCGGAATACGTCACGCGAACCTGCGGGCGCTTACCCTTGAAGGCATTCGGCAACGCGACGCCGTATCGGTTCTGCCATCCTGATGCGACGTCCGGGTATTTGACGCTCTGCTCGTCGCCGACACCACCGAACACAGTGGCGGTGATCGAGAGGAAACGTTTCTTCGGCGCAGCAGCTGCGGCAAAAAACGCGTTCGTTCCATGCCAGCGGATCGCGACACACTCGCTCGCCAGATAGCGGCTCTCGCGGACCTGGTCGGACTGGTTTCCGCCAAGGCAGACATAGTGCTCGCCCTCGGTGCGCAGGTAGAGCGTGACGTGATGCGGAAACACCAGCACGGCGCCCGGTACCGGCTCGGAGAGCGGCACACCCCATCCGCGCCACGCGTCGGCCCATAGGAAGCGCGTCGTATCGATCGAGCCAAACGGCGGACGGATGCCGTTGCGAGCCATCGCGATCGCGACCGTGAGGCCGCACCATGCGATTTCGTCGCCGGTGAACAGCGCGCAATAGGCGCTCATCTCCGGAAAGCAGGCCGCGATCTCTCGAGGCCACGCCATGATGATCGGGTTGTCGGCGTCGACTGTGTTTTCTGCGGTGCCCTGGAGCACGCGCATCGTGGCGAGCCATGGCGGAACGGATGCGGCGCCGGCTTGCTCAACGAGCATGATCACGCCCCTGTTTCACGCACCGGAAAGAATAGCTGCCGGGACGCTTGCGCCACTTCTCCTTGCTCGACTCAGCAACCGCCACGGCGGAACATGCGCGCGCGGTCGCGAATGGTTCGCGCGGCGCCAGATCCGGATGGCTCAAGGCCAAGCAGAACGCGGCGGACATGCACTTGATCTCAAGAAGCCACATGCGCGCCGTTACCGTTCTGCTTGTGGCCTGCGGCCGCAGCACCGCGATCAAGCCGCTGGCGCTCGGCACTGAATTGTGCATGCAGCGCCGCCGCCTGCGCGGTGAATGCCTCGATGCTTTCCGACAACCCAACGGCCTCGCCACGCACCGCATCAGCGAGCTGCACTGCGTCGGCATAGATCGCGTTTGCCTGGTTCACCAGCGCCGCGGCGGCGCCAACAATCTGATCAGCGGCGGCAAGGCAACACTTCACAACAGCCTCGTACGCGAGCGCGCCGATCGGCGGCGTGATCAGAATCACAGCGTGGCCCGGTCCAGCCTCCACCGTCGGCAGACCCAAAACGTCGTCATCGTCCGGTTCTTGCTGCATGAATCAGCTCCTCGAATTGTTGCAGGGGAATGATCACCGGCGCGAACGCGGTGTGCGCCGACGCGAACCGAAACACGCCATGCACATAATCGAAGTCGGGCGCCGCCGCGCGGCCGGAAGTCAGCCGCGCGGCAGTGCCGTTGTCCGCCGCCGGCCGTGCAACCGGTAAGGGCGGACGCCCCCGCGTTGGCGCCACAGCCATGGAGGAGCGGTGTACGCGAGCCTTGATGTGTTTTGAGGGACTGGCCGCCACGCCAGACCTGACGAACTCACGTGAAGCTTGAGTGCCCTTGACGCCCCTGGCCGCGGCCGAGACCGGCGCCGCCACGCTCCACGCCAGCACCATGGCGAGGACGGCGATTACAAGATGCATCAGGTGATGCGATGGCCGTATAGGCAGGCTGTGCCGCTCGCAATATTGCCGGTATTGAATCGCAAACGCAGACTTGTCACAGCCGCGGACCCATCATCCCAAAATCCCCCACCAGTCATCGTCGAATACGAACCACCCCCGGTCACATAAGTCGCCAAGACAGTGATGCTCGTTCTGGCACCGGTGGCAACAGCGACAACTCCACCAAACCCGCCTGCGCGGGTCGCTGCATTCGCAACCTGGATATTCGAACCAACACCGGAAAGCGCGATGTCTGTGGTGATTGAGTTGGTCGTCGACCCGACTCCGACATTACCGCCGCCGCCGATTCCGAGACCACCCCATAGATAGGAGGTTGTTTGATAGGTTGGCGTTCCACCAGTTCCGACCCGAATGTAGAGCGCCGCATCATTTGTCGCCGGAGTGATCGCGCTCAATTCGAGTGAATAGTTCGTATAGGTCGCACTGATGAGATTATCAAAATCGAGTGTCGATGAGCTCGATGCTGTTCTACACGCCAATAGCACTTTGCTCGCGCCATCCGATCCCACCGGTGCACGGAATGCAGGCGTCGCAGCAGAGCCAGAGGCAGGCCCAGCAAAGAAGGTATTTGCGCTCTGGTTGTCGAACGTGATCGCGCAGGTGCCACTCGTCGTGATCGTGCAGCCCGATAGGTCAAAGACCGACGTCGGCAGCGTAAGGGTAACGCTCGTGACCGTCCCCGTACCGACACCGGCGGCCGCTGGGCTCGCCACTGCGCGCCAGCGCGTCGAAACACCGTCATACCAAAGCGTGAATGAGCGGCCTGCACCTACCGTGACGTCGCCACCAAGCGCAAACCGATTGGCGGCCGTCGAGGCGGCGTCCTCATCCTCGAGCACCAGATCCTGCGCGCCGATATTCAGGGCCGTGATCAGCCGCCCGGGCGCCTGGCCACAGGACAGACCGGTGATACTGCGGCTCGCGTCGGTCGACAAACGTAGCGCGATGACGGCCGTACAGCCGCCGCCGGTGTAGTCGTTCTGGTTTGATGTGATCTGCGACGGCGAAAGCGTTCCCGTCGCCAGAACGGCGCCTGTGAACGTCCCGTAGACCTCGCAATCCCACGTGCCAGCCTGCCGCGTGACGACATCCCCATTCGTCGCGCAGAAGGCCCGATCGAACATCGCCGTCAGCGTCGCCCACTGTGGCAGCGCCGTGACTGCACCCGGGTTGCCCGAAACGCGACCTGATGGCGCCTGGCCGCCCTGGCCGAACGCGGCCGCGGCCGCCAGCACAAGGGCAAGAAGCGCGAGGGTGGATTTCCGCATGATCTTGCTCACCTCAGAAGATAGCCCGTGCCGTACGGCACGAAATTGTACCAACCGTATTTAGCGCTACCGACGATGCTCGATTGGTCCGTGATGAGTCCACCACCATCGACGCTGAAGGTCGTCGCGAAGCTGTCCCACACGCCGCTGGCGTCGATGATTGTCACCGGACCGCGTTTCACCGCGCCCGGAGGCAGCACACAGTTGCGAGTGGCCGGCGACGTCGGCGCGAGCTTCACGATCTGATCGAAATCCTGGATCGCGATATCGCCGGACGTTGTTTCGGTGCGCTCCAGAAATTCCGCGGTGTCGGCTTCGCCCAAGAGACCGATCGCGACATGTCGCCAGAGTCGCTCGAATCCGCTCTTATATGCGCGGATCTGATAGGCGCCACCCGAGATATAGAATCGCGCGAAGCCCTCGACATCGACCGAAAATGGATTGCCAAGAGGTGTCGTGCCGTCACGATCTTCATAGATCGTCGCCAGTGGTTGACCGACGATCTCGCGTTTCACCTCGATAGTAACGCCGGCGAGAACTTTACCAGCGGCATCCGTGATCGTGGCTTGCCATACCGCATAGGCCATTTCAATTCACCATCGGTCCGCGCACGTCGCCAGCTGTATCGATGAAGGTCAGGAAGCTGTCGCCATCGACCGCCGATCCAGGTGGCCCACCGCTCCCACCAATCAACACCCCAATGCCACTGTGACCCGCTTCGCCCGATTGACCGGCCTCACCGCCGTTTCCACCGCTTCCGCCACCGTCATTTCCACCACCACCGCCACCACGGTTGCTGGCGCTGCCGGGTGAGCCGATGTTCCCCGACGAGCCAGACCCGCCGCTGCCATCACTGCCTGGACCACCACCAACTTGCCCTTGACCGCCGCCGCCGCCGCCGCCGCCGCCGCCAAATCCAAAACCACCGCCGCCACCGCCGCCACCACCGCCACCGCCGCTCCAGAGACCGCCGGTTGCTGGCGTATCCACATCGACTGCAACGCGGGTATAGAGCGCCACCCCACCCTGTGTTCCCGGCGTGCCATTACTGCCTGGACTGCTGAAATCCGCGCCCCAGCCACCGCCGCCGCCGCCAGCATCACCACCGGCGCCATGGATCCGTCCGCTACCGTTGATCTTGAGCACCAAGGAAACGCCAGCCGGCCACGATCCGAAGTCCATCGCCGGAAGTGATCTGCTGATCGATCCGACAATCACGCCATCCTCGACGATCACCGTCACGGTGTCGCCGCTCAACGGCGCCGGATAGATCTGATCGTGCGCTGTACGCACGTTGATGTTGTTGATGCTGGAACCGATCGGCAAAAACCGGTTGGTCAGGTCGTCGGTCTGGATATCCTCGGCCAGCATTTCTTCGGCTTCGACTTCGAACTTGTCCGCCTCCGGATTGACTCGGGTCAACTGAATCGGAGCGTCGGTCGCTGCGCCTGTCGGATCCTGGATGCACCAGGCCTCAAGGCGATAGCCGGCCCCCATCACCGGCGGCGTGATGTCGTAGCGCGGCAGGTTGAAACCAAATCGGCGTGGCGGATTTCGGTAGCGAGCGAGCTGGATGCTGTTGAGCCGGGTCGCCACCGTTCGCCCCAGCGGCGGAATCCAGCGCGCGAAGATCTTTTTGATCGCCGGCAGCCCGTAGTCAGCCTCCGCCTGGTCGTCGATTGTCGCTTCAGTCGAGCGATAGTTGTCGGTCTCCTCCAGCGGCCGCAGCGGGTTGATCTGACCGAAATAGGTCCAAACCTGAGAAATACGCTTCTCCGGCTGCTCCTTGATCGTCAGCGAGGTCTCCAGCGAGTTGTCCGGCGTGTAGCGATCGGCGTCGGTGAGCACCGCCCGGATCACCTGCAATCTGATCTGCTGGGACAAATCATCCCACCAGACCGCAAGGCCTGCCTGCTCGATCAGCTCGGCCGCAAGTTTTGCGACCGGGGTCGGCTCCATGATGTCCGCGGAATACAGCCGCTGCAGGAAATTCTGCGTCTCAGAAAGCCAAGCTGTGATCGGGATGAACGCCGGCGGGATGTCGGCGTAGTTCTCGAACAGATCCTTGATGATGTTTGCCGGGTCGACGCCTGAATAGATCAGACCGACCTGCACGCGATCATCGGCATTATGCGCGACCGGCTCGGTGTTGCGCTGCCCGCGCGCGATCGTGAGCGTGTCGCCCGAACGCGTGAAGGACACAACCTCCTTCCCGCCGATCGCCGCCAGACCCGAAGCGGGATATTCCAAATTCCCGATTCCAACAGGGGCAAGCGTTGCAGTGCCATCGCTGTTGCTGATCCCGGCCGACAGAAACCCATTGTTGAGCCGTGGCGCCTGCGCACGGTCGCCGTCAGCGAGCTTGAGCACGTCCTTCGCGACCAGCGTGTAGGTGCCGTTGAGGCCAGGCCCGTCGAAGCTCTCTATGATGTAGTGCCGCGTGTCCATCTGGTTGAGCTTTTGGCCCAACAATCCGCGGATGAGGCGCAGCGGCCGCCCGCGCAGAAACGGCTGACGCGCGCGAAATTTTCCGAAGAACGAACCGCGCAGATAGGGGTCATAGAGCCGCTCGCTCAGATACTTGTCGAATCCAGGACCCGTGTCCGAATGTGGATGATCGATGAAGCTGACCTTGACCGTTGCTCTCTGACCCAGGTCGGCGCCCAGCGATATCGTGCCTGGCGTGAAGTCGACGCCATCCGGCTTGATGGATGGAATCGCCTCGATGTCGGTCGGCAAATAGCTCGTCGGGATCGCGAAGCGCAAGGTGATCGGTGCGTCGGTAAAATTCGCACGATCCTGGCAGGTGGGAATGACGTTGAAGCACTTCAGCAAACCGGTCGTGCCCAGAACTGCCACACACGGCGAAATCCCATAGCTCAGCGCGCAGTACGGTATGTCGATCTCGATGTAGGTCAGCGATCGGTTCATCGCATCAGGCCGCTGATCGCCCTAAACCGCCAACCTGCATCTCGATGCCGATCAGATTGTTCGGCGATTCAGGCACCGGGCGTGGATCGTTGGTCATCCATTCGAACCCAGTCTCGAATGGATAGCTTCCAGGACGCCATGCGAAGAAGAACGGCTGCGCTTTGCTCGCTGCAATGAATGGATCGAGGTTTTCCCGGTACCAAGCTGGCGTCAGATTGTTGAGGCTGATCACCCCCGTTCGCGCCTCGCTCAGCACGATGCGCCCGAGGAATTCACCGGACTCGCTGCGGTTATTCACGACGCGCGCGGTTCGACCGTAGTTGATCGGTGTGTGGCCGCGATAGATCTTGCGCTCGCAGACCGTTAGGCGGCCCGCATACATCACCGCCGCGCGCGGCGATGCGTTCCCATCCTGCATGCGCAGGCGCACCGATGACATCGCGGTCGGGACGAACCTGAACAGAACCGGATCGTCGTTGGCAAGCAGCGTCTCGCCGACAAGCTCCTGCCATGATCCGCTGATGAAACCCTCGACCGAAACCGGGATCTGGCCGCTACCGAGGTTGTGCCGCGCGAACGCGATATAATCGATCGTGTCGTCGATCGCGGCGGTGAGGTGTTGATCTCCGTTGAAGTACACGAGCGTCGGCGCCGTGAATGCCTCCGTCCAGCGCGCAATGCCCTTCGATACCCGGATCTCGTCGAGCCATCCGTTGTAATTGTTGTTCGCCGTATTGTTGCCGTCCGCGCCGATCACCGGACGGTTGGTACCATTGAGATAGCTGGTCGCATCGACGTAGCTGCTGCCCTGCTGCACACCATCGAGGAAGAGCTTTGTCACCCCTTCAAAACGCGCCAGCGCGACGTGGTGCCAGGCGCCGGTCGCGAGTGTCGTTGCCCCGGTGATGCGCGCGGCCCCATTCACGATCAGCTGCAGAACATTTCCGCTCGTGACAGAAAGCGTGACGTAGGCCCCGGATGCCGTACCGCTGGGACGTGAATCGTAAAGCCTGCGTTCCGCCCCGACTGCATTCAGCCGGAATTGAAGGTCGATCGTGAAGTCGCCGAGCCCGAACGCAAAGTCAGCACCACCGTTGACGGTGAGAAAGTCGCCGGTTCCGTCGAGGAGGAGCGAGGCTCCTCCGAACTTGCTCTGTGCGGTATCGACCTGCGCGTTTCCATTGGGCGTGACGGCATGGGGATCAAGCGACAGGTCGGTGAACGTCGTGGAGGCATCCGCCCCATCGCAATGAAGCAACAGCTTGGTGAATGCATCGAGGCCGCGTCCCCGCCATTGCAGGAACGTCGATGGGTTGGCCAAATTCGTGACGGGATAGTCCGCCTCGGCGGTGTCGGCTGAGATGTTGGTTGCCGTCACCAGGTTATGCCAGCCGATCACCGGATGATCCGGGCCCGGCGAACCGGTCGGCGAGAGGACAAGATTTTCGGATATGACAATCATGCGTTTTGCGGGACGATCCGGTATCCGTCACGGACACCTTCGTTGAGGGTCTCGAATAGCTCACGGACGCTATCGATCGATATCTGACGTCCCTTGAGCACGAGAGGCACGATCCGTGCGCCCATCGATCCCCGGCGCTCGTCCTCACGATCGACGGTCACGCGCTCGCCAGACGCCAGATTGAGCGGCATCTGCACGTTATCGGTCATGCTCGAGCCGCCCGGGACGGTGAACGAGCCGCCCGTCGCCATGCTGGGCACACTTTGGGACTTGATGGCCGCAACCAGCGCGAAGCCCTTGGCGGCCACCGCGGCGACGGCCACGAGATTGAGCGGGAACGGCAGCTTCAGGGCCTCGGCCTGCGCCACAAAGGTCGAGATCAGCGCCTGGACTGCACCGAGGATCTGCGCCGCCTTCGCCATTTTAGCGTTCTCCTTGCCGAACGAGCCCGCGATCTCCGAGAAGCTGCCGGCGAGCGACTCCGCCTGCTTGCCCCAAGAGATGCCGGCATTGTCGGCGGCCTTTTGGACGCCGCGGCTATAGGTCTCTTGGCTGATGGCGCCTGCCGCCAGCAACTGGTTGATCCGCTCGAGCTTCTGGGCGTAGATCTCGTACGGGCTCAGCATCTCCTGCGTGAGCTGCGCACCGTTGAACGCAAGCTGTGCCTGGTTGAGCAGAGCGAGTTGCGGCGACAACTGCTCAACTGAGATGCGGTTCTCGTCAGCGCTCAGGCCGAACTGCCGGAGACCTTGGGCGGCCAGCGGAAACCCCGCCGCCAATCCGTCAAAGTCACCCTTCAGCACCCGGGTCTTGAAACCGAGATCCTCGATCGCCTGCGCGACCGCAGGATCGAACGGTGTTGCGGCCGGCGTGACGCGGATTTTGGTTGGCGTCTCCTGCGTCTTGTTGAGCTCGGCGAGGCGCGCCGTTACCTGGACGATCTTGGCTTCGGTCTTCTCCAGATCCTCGCGAAGTCCGGCGTTTGCCTCGCTGTTGGTGGGAACCGCCAACATCTCGCGCAGCACCGTGGCATTCTTCTGCAGCTTTTCGAGCTCGCCCTCAAGCTTCGAAGTCTCCGTTTTTGCAAGCTCGATACCGGCGGCAAATCCCCCGACTGCGCCGGTGACGCCGCCAATAATCGCACCCGACTTTCCGAAAGCCGCCCCAAGAGCTGAGCCGACGCGGAATCCAGCGAGCGAAGTTGCGGCGACGATTAGCGCATCCTTGTTGTCGACGAGGATACGAACGAAGTCGCCGAAATTCTTGGCCAGGTTGCGCGTACCATCCTGGAAGTCTTGCGACGTGACAGTCCTGCGCAGGTCCTCGAGCACCGGCAGGAAGCCGACTGCGAGGTTGATGCCGGCAACCTTGAATGCCTTGCCGATCCGATCAAATTCGTCGCTGGCCTCCTCGGCCTTCTTGAGCGTCTCGCCCGACAGGATGAAGCCGAGGTTGCGCGCTTCGAGCCCGTATTTGTTTAACCCATCAGCGCCCTCACGAAGGACACCGTCCAGCTTGATACCGGATTTGCCGAAGAGATCGGATTCGATGGCGGCACGTCGCGCCGGATCCTCGATCGCCTTGAGCCCTTCGGCAACGCGCTTGAATTGTTCGTCCGGCGAGAGACCTTTGATGTCCGAGAACTTAATGCCGAGCTGGCCAAGGCCCTTTTGCGCGTCGGTGACGTTGCCGGAAAAATCGCCCAGGCGCTTATTGAACTGCTCGAATGCCGCATTGAACGCATCCTGCTCGACCCCGGCAAGCTTGGCTGCATACGAAAGTTCCTGATATTTCTCCCCGGAAATTCCAAGTCGCGCCGAGGTCTTGGCGATCTGGTCGCCGGCCTCGATCTGCGTCTTGATGAAATGAACGAGCGCACCGCCAGCGACGACCGCAACGGCGTTGCGGAAGTTGACCACCTCCTTGGTGGCCGCCTTGATGCCGGACCCGAACGTATTCAAGCGGTCCTGCGCCGACTTCATCCCCTTGTCGTAGGCGGAGAGGTCGGCGCCGAGGACGACGCGCAGGAATCCGATGATGGAGCCTTCAGCCACTTAGTGCCCCTTGCTGCTCGCGTTGATCACGGCGTCCCATTGTTTGGCGATGGCAAGCTGCTGCTGCCATGTCTGCGGCTTGGATTTCTTGATTTGCATCGACGACAGAGACGGCAACCGCTCTCTGCGCTGCAGGGCCGCAATATGCCAAGCAAGCGACATGCGATCGTTGCACTCTCGCATGAGCCGCTTGTTCGCCCCCTCGAGCCGGAGGCTCAATTCGCGAGGCGTGATGTCCCAGAAGGTATCGGGGTCGAATCCATATTCAACGTAGGTGACGAAGTGGGCTCGCCAATCCCATTGGTTCCACTGATGCTCGCCTCCTCGCTTGCCTTCGCCGGAGGGCGCGTAGAGTCATCGCGCGCCTCCGCATCCGGAAACGCGAACCTGAAGGCCTCGCTGACTTTGGTCAACACCTCGAGCGAACCACCGGCGTCGTCGATGAGCTCGCCCGCCTTCGCGATCGTGACGTCCTGATGATACTTGCGCAAACCGGCCCAGAAAGCGGTCCGCACGCCAAGGACCGACAACGCCAACGGCGGGTTGAGATGCTCCGCCACGATCTGCGACAACGGTACGGCCGGCCGGCCGTAGAGACGGCCGAACTCGACTTCCATCGCGATCTGCGCGTCGGTGCCGAACTTCAGCTTGTACGAAAAACCGGATATCTCGATCTCGACTTCGCCGCGAATTGGATTCGTCATCGTCCCACCCATTGCATCGGTCCGGGCGCGCCGGACAGTTTCAGTGTCGCCGCAGCCGTCATCACATCCGCCATCCCGGCCTTAGGCTCGAGCGTGATCAGGAAGCCGCTGAACGGGAATGCAAAGCCGTTAGGAAATAAAAGACGTCGCTGCCTGACCGTGTCGTCCCCGAGCTCGTCATAGAGATCGCCGAAAACTGCTCCGCCTGGAATAAAGTTGAAGTCGAACGACATCTCTCCGCCGCGGCGAGTGCCCGGCATCGCCGTGCCCCACTCCCCTGGCGCCTCTTCGTCCGAAATGTCGATCGAATCGCGCGCGATCGCAGGCGGCGAGATATCCCTGACTTCAGCTGCCGTGACCCAATCGTCACCGACCAGCGTCTGAAACAGCGTACCGTGGCCGAGCAGCGCGTCAGTCATGGTGTCGATCAGGGCACCGTTACGACGGTCGAGCCCGAGACCTTCATGGTGACGGTCGCCGTCATGCGATCATCGGTCGGCGTTGCCGGCTCATACCCGGTGATGAGGGCCACAAAGTCCCAGGTCACATCGTTGGGGAAGGTGATCCGGCAATTTTTGCTGGTGCCCGCCGTCTTCAGCGCGAGAATTCGGGTATCCGAAACCGACCCCGGAATGAAATTCATCTCAAACGACGCCTCGCCGGGCTCGACCAGCCCCGCGATATATTCCCGCTCGCGGTTGGCGCTTTCGTTGTGGGTCGCCTCGACCTGATCGGTCTGCGAATTCGGTGCCGTGACGTTGAACACCTCCGCCATCGTTTCATAGACGCCGGGCGTCGAGTCGCTCTCGATACCGAACGTGGTGCCCCAACCGAGCAAGGCATTGGTCATGGCGAACAGCCTCCTGTGATGGCCTGGATGTCAGATCAGGCAGCGGTGTCGGGAACGCCTTGCGCGGTCTGGTAGCGGACCAGATAGCTCATGCGGATAGCGCCGATGTGCTTCGTGCCCGGCGCCTGAACATTGATCTCGGTCGACGTGAGCTCGACGTCCAGGACGAGCCCGCCAAGTCTTGTGTCCTGTGCCATCGCCGGCTCGACCTCGAGAGCAATAGTGTCGAGCACATCATCCGGCGGCTGGGTTGATTGGACCCGCCCTTCGATCACCAGCGTCATGGGCCGCCCAATGATCGGCGGCCGGCCCATCAGCTCGCGCTTGGACGTCTCGCTGGGCGTGTAGACCAGCAGCGTGGGATCGTGGTCCTCAGCGAGCGGGCGCGTGCGCCCGACTTCCACGCGAGTACCGGTGGTCGCCAATCCATTGATCGCCATAAGAACGGCGTCACGGATCTGTTTGCGCAGATGATCGGCCATGGCTTAGGCCGACGTGCCGATGATGGTGATGTCGTAGGTTACGCCGGTCGTGCCGGCGCTGTTAGCGATCTTCAGGAGATCGCCTGTACCAGCCGTGACCGTCCAGCCGGCGACGGGAGCGGCGACCAGCAGCACGCCGCCCGGCTTGATACCGATGATATCGCTCGCATCAGCAAAGGGGCCCGCGAAGGCATTGGACGCTGCGCCGCCTACCAACACGTCGTTGATGTTGCCAACGGCCGCCTTGATCAGGATTGCCTTGACCTTCACGAAGGTGAGCGCGGCACCCAGCGAGTCAAACAAGCTGCCCCCAGCAAGATCGAGGCTCTCGGTCGCGGAGGCCGCGAGCGTTCGCTGGTCTGAAAAGACTTTGTCGGCCAGGCCGGATCCGGTCCCGGTCGCCATCTCCTTGTTGTACAGGTTGCTGAGCTCGTCCTTCGGCTCTCCGTGATCCGAGGTGCCGATCAACCTTGCATTGATGTGAGCGGAAATCTTTGTCGTGAGTGACATGTGTTGCTCCGTGGATGGTCAGCGGCCGAGGGTGAGGAGCGTCATGCCCGCACCATCCGGCTGCAGCTCGACAACGCGATAGGTGACGGTATTGACAACGAGGGTGTCGCCACCATCCCCACCGCGCGCCTGCGCTGGCAGGTCAGCCGATCGCAACAGAAATGTCGGCTGGGAATCGGATGTGGCTACATCGCCGCCGGTGAGAACCGCGAGATATGGATCGTTGAGGATGCCGTCGATCGGATCACTGTCGGTCGCGGTCGCAACCGGCCGATAGACGCCAACATCACCAAAATCATCCGGCGACAGAAAGGTGGCGCGATCCGCAGCACTTTCCACACCCATGCTATTTGGCCTTCTTGTTCGCCCTGTCGACCGCTTCCGATTTCACGATCTCGATCATTTCGGTGAGGGTCATCGTGCGCTGCTGGTCAGACGATGAATTCCATTGCGCGAGCGACACACCGCAATCCTCGAAGATCTTCGCGATGAGGTCCGATTGGCTGACCGCAACCTCCTCCCGATCGCTGGTCTTGGCGATGAGGACGACCGGATCAGGCAAGTCCGGCGACCGCGCCGGAAGTTTTGGGTTGCCGCCGCGGGACGCCGCGATCCCGGCTGCAATCTTGTCGGCTTCGCCAACCGGCGGATCAAGCGGCTGGAGCAGTGTGGCGAGGTGCTTGTCGAGCTCGCCGAGGCGGATGATCTCGCCCACTTTGAACTCGACCTGATCGCACACTCGGGCCACGATCCGGACCTTACCCTTCTTGCCTTCCTCCGGCTCGATCCGCTCGACCAGCTCGAGCTTGTGCGCGCGGGATTTGAATTGATCCTCCAGCAACCCAACCATTGTCGAGGGAGAAAGGCGGCAGACGCCGCCGGCAACGCGATAGCGGTTCATGGCAAGGACTCCAGCTCGAAAGTGTTTCTAAACAATAGGAGCCGCCCACTCGCGCGAACGGCCCCCATACATTGCGATTTAATCTGCGTAAAACGATCAGGTCATCGTCACCAGGCAAGCGCGCTGCCAGTAGCCGTAACCGACGTTGCGCCAGCTATCGATGCCGAACTGCCAGGCGTCGTTGTCGAACTCGAACTCGGAGTTCTCGGCCTTTGCCTTCATACTCGGCAAGGTCTCCTGCTGGCGGATGAGGCCTTTGATGGCGCTGTCGGTGCGGAACACCGCAAACTTGTCGGTCCAGGTCAACTCCGAAACCATCTGCACCCGCACCACCAGTCCGGCAACGAGATTTGGATTGAAGTTCTGCTGCAACGCTGCGGTCGCGATGGTGCTGACCGCTTGGGATGCTGCGAAAAACAATCCAACCGGCACAACCACCGTGAACTCACGCGCACCAGCATTCATTTGGCGGCCGCGGTCATCCTTGAAGCTGATGATCTTGGTGATGCCCTGCAGGATCGCCTGCTGCATTTCCTCGATGCTCGGTGCCGTGACTGTGCCGTGAACAGCCGCCGGAAGCGTCGAGATATCGACGGCGATATCGTTGTCTTGCGCGCCCGAATCGCCTTCGGAGTGATCCGTATCGAAATAGAACTGTCCGTCGTAGCAGACGGTCGATTCGCCATCGATCAGAAGCTGCGTGAGCAGCGTCGCCCAATGCAGGTCGCCCTCGTCCGCGAACTCCCCAATGCGGGCCTGGATTTGCGCTGTTTTGTCACGACGAACATCCTTCAGCGCGAACTCAAGCGTGGACTCATAGTGTCGATTCACGATCGTGACGCCGTTGCCACGCAGGCCCTTGGCCTGGCGAGTTCCGATCCATTCTCGCATCCGCGGAGACATTCCGAGGAAGTTGTATTGTTCGGAACCCTGATCGGAATTGAAAAGATTCGAGACGCCATCGATCCAGACGATGTTGGATGGCACTTCGAGCCGCGCATAGTACATGCCCATGACGGCGCGGCTGGACAGGAGTGACTGGTCCATTTGCGTTGGTCCTTTTGGAGGTGAGAGGGTGGAGCGGGCCGCGCCCTGCGTACCGCCGGATGTTTACTCGCCGCCACGCGACAAGTCGGGGCGGCTACACGTTCGGTCGGCGGGAGATTAGGCCTCGCGCGCCCAGATGCCGCGCATCTCGGTGACGACGTAGCCGTCCGCTTCGCCGAGATCGAGCACCACGAAATCGCCGCGGCGCTGCGTGGCCTTGGTCAGCAGCAGATCCTTGTTGTCCGCGCCGGTGATGTCCGGCCCCAGGATCATGTCCGCCGCCGCCGGGTCGATCTTGACCTGCGTGGTCCCAAATGCGCTGATCGCCACGATCTTGATGCCGGCGAGGCCGGTGGCAATCGCCGGCAAGGTCAGGGCGTCGCCATCGCCATCGGAATCGACGAAGAACACCTTGCCGGAATCTTCCGCGTCGAAGGTTTTCACGGCGCTGAGCAGCTCGCGCACCGTTCGCTCGCCATAGGGATCGCGATAATTCAGAGCATCGAAGGCCACGATGGCGACGCCAGCACTCACAAACCGGTGCACGAAGCCGATGAAGGCCGCGGCCACGGGCAGGAATGTGAACGTGTCGTCGTCGGTCGCATAGACCGGCTGGCCCAGATCGGTGATCACCGCACCAGTCACCGGCAACTCCACGAAGCCCTGCTGGTAGACGCCCACCCTGATCACCGCCGCAGCACCGGCGGAGTTGTCCGCCGTGGCCCGAGCAAAGCCCCCGAAACGATCGGCGGCGGCCAGCGGTCGCGCATGACCGGTGGCGTCAACGACGCCCACTGCAGCGCCCTCATAGATGATATCGGACGCGATCATTGGGATCGCGTTCTCTTCCTGACGAACAGGGCCGCCCTCATACGCGCGCGGCTTATTGGCTGCCAACGTAGTCATTGGCTGATCTCCATGTCTGATGGTGGGGGAAAGCCGCGCTACGAGCCCTCATCCCGGGCGGGAGGAGGATCGGGGCCGGCGGTCAAGCGCGGTTCGCGACCGCCGGTCCGATTACGTTTCGCTTCGGACGCGCTTAACTCGCGCGCTGCACCAGACGTTTCACGCGGCCCTGCGATTCCGCCGTCTTGAACGCAACGTAGTTCGCGACCGAGAGAAACTCACTCTGCAGCGCTTCGCTCGCTGCGTATTCGGCCTTCCAGCCCTCCGGCGTGGTCGCCTTCGGTGGCGTCTCAGGCCGCGCACCAGCGCTCGGCGCCGCCACAACCTTCTTGCCCTCATCCTCGACGCCCTTGATGGCGTTGAGGTGCGTGCCGCGCGTCTTTTTCTCGGCTTCGAGGATATGGCGAGCCGCCTGGTCAGGAGTGGTCTTCCCGTCCGCCTTCATGTTGGCAACCAAGGCCTCGTGTCCGGGCACGGCAATCGCCTCGATGCCGAGGATACGCTCGCGTTCGGCCGTGGCGGCGATTCCCTGGATCTGGCTCACCAGAACCGGAGATGCGGCGGAAAGCTCCGCCACGGTCGTGGCGGCCGGTTTCGGCAGAGTGGCAGTGGCGGTGGCAGTTGAGCCCACGACTTCGGCGGCAGGCGCGCCTTCGTTCTTGTCCATCTGAAGTCCTTTCGGTTGGATGGATGGTGAAAGGCGGCTCGAGAGGCCGCGGGTGAGGTCCGCCAGCACCTCTTCGAAGGTACCGACGGAATCAGCGAGGCGCGCATTGACGGCATCGTCTCCGGTGAAGACGCGGGCCTGCGTGTCGCGGATCTGCTTTTCGCTCATCGCCTTGCGGCCGGCGGCCACGGCGGCGACGAATTGGTCGTAGAAGCTCATCACCTCGCGCTGGAAGTCCGCCTGGACATCCTTGGGCAGCGGCTCGAACGGATTGCCGTCGACTTTGTGCTCGCCCGCGAAGATCAGGGTCGGTTTGACCCCAGCAACCTCCAGGGCCTTTGAAAAATCGACGTGCATCATCACGACGCCGATCGAGCCCGACATTCCCGTCGGCATGCTCACGATCCGTCCAGCGCCCGATGCGATCGCATAAGCCGCCGACGCCGCCATGCCGTTCACCACGGCGACCACCGGCTTGATAGCGCTGGCGGCGCGCACGGCAGCGGCAGCCTCAAAGGCGCCGACGGCTTCACCGCCGGGGCTCTCGATATCCAGCATGATCGCCCGCGTGCGCTGATCGGCAGCGGCGCGCTGCATCTGGAACTTGAAACCCTCATAGCTTATGAGCCCGCTCGAGGCGCCCACCCAGGCGCCGCGATTCACGAACTCGCCCACCAATGTGATGATCGCGACACCCTCGGCCGTCCGCCGAAACGGAAGCGGACGGCTGTTTTCGTCGAGCGGCGTTTCGCCGTAGAATCGGCTGGCACGCGGCGCATGAGATTCGATCGCACCGTCCGGACTACGTGTCGGTTCAAAGAACTGCCGACTTTCGCCGCCGCTTTCCGCCGCAACATTACCGCGCCCGCGCGCACCTACGCGTGAGAGCAGAAACGCGCTGATCGTTTCCGCCGCACTCGGCAGGAGCAGCAGCGGCCGGTTGTAGAATTGTGCCGCGATACGGTGATAGCTCATCTCTTCGTTCATGCGCGGCCTCGAATGGCTTGGGTCTCGTCTTCGGCGTCGCTACTCGCGCCTGAATCATAAGGCTCGTCGGCTTGAGCCGTCGCTGCCGATGCCGCCGCCCCGCGGCGCTCCGGTATGGCTGACTCTTCCTTGATGAGCTGGCGATTCTTATCTTCCCATCGCCCGCCGGTGCGCTCGAGTACGACTTGCTCGCGCGTTTTCACACGGAGTTCCAGCACATCGATCTTGTCGGCCTCGGCTTCGCGCTTGGGATCGATCGATGCGCGGTTCGGACCAATCCACATCGCCTTGCAATAGGCGTGCGCGACCAAAGGGTCCTCGAAGTAGCCAGGCGCCGCAAGCCGGCCGGTCGCAACCGCCTCCTCGATGATCCACTCGTAGATCGTCTGGCAGAAGTTCCGCGCGAACCACAAACGCCAGCGTCGAAACGACTGCCATGCCATTTCCAGCGCCGCGCGGCTCGCGGAATAGGATGCCGTGAAGTGCTTGATCAGCAGCTCGTGCGGAATCTCCAGCGCAACACCGATCTGCCGCGTCATCGCCAGGAAGAACGGGTCGAACTGGGGGTTCGGCCGCACCGGTGCAGGTGCCGTAACATCCTCACCTGGATTGAGATCGACCATCGCCCCGCTACCGAGCTTGATCTCGTTGCGATCAAGCGAGCTGTCGACCTCGCCAAGGATCGGCTTGCTGGAATCGGGATCTTCCGGCAGCTCGGACTTGATGAACCATGTGATGAAGCTGGTCAGCACCGCCGCGCGCACCTCGGAGTCGGTATAGTCCCCGAGCTGCTTGATCATATCGATGACCGGAGCCAGATATGGAACCCCACGCGTCTGATCCGGACGGAGCCGCTCGAAAAGGTGGATGACGACCTGCTTGCCCGCGCCGGTCTGTGCCTGCACCCGTTCCCATTTCATGCCGGCGATACGCAGGCCACCCGGATGCTTATCCGTGACGTGATAGGCGACCGGAACGCCGTTTGTGTTGAGCTCGACGCCCCCGGCAATCTTATCCGTATCGGCCGCGCGACTGGGATTGGAGACGCGATCCGCCTCAACCAGCTGCACCTTGGTCCCGTAGATATCTCCCGGGTCTTTGCGGTAGCGCCGGATTCCAAACACGTCGCCCGATTCATCGGCCGAACGAAACGCCAGATATTGGAATTCCTCGAAGTCCTGCACGCTTGTGAAGTCGAGCGTCCTGCACGCGGCAGCAAATTCACGTTCCGCCCCGCGCTCCCAGGCGTCCGCTTGCTCCTCGGTCAGCCCAAGATATTCATGATCGATACAGGACTGCATCTGCAGCCCGGTGCCAACAACATTTGTGCACTTGGTGCTGACCGCACCGGTCGCAATCGGCACATTGCGCACCAGATCGCGCGATCGGGCACGCAGATCAGGCAAATCCGGCAGCGTATCGGTATCCGCAGAGCCTTCCGCCGGTCGCCAGTTCTTGGTCCCACGCCGAGTGCGTCGGCCGCCCTCATAGCCGCCATGCAGCGCCAGCATCGTGCGCGCCTTGGCGCGGCGAAGAGCGGTGACCGGCGCAAAAAACTCCACGACCTTGTCGACGACCGTGCTGCTGTCAGCGACCCGGCGCTGGACCTCTGACAATCTCATGATTTATGGCCATTCAGAAAGAATAGAAGCTCTTTTCCAGGTGTCTGCTCACATTTGATTCCCGTGATCACCCAACGCCCGTCAGTAATCCGGCGATTGATCGTTGAAATGACGGTCGGCATCAAATGCATCTCGTCGGCCCGCACATAGAATGTGAGCTCGTTGACGTCCCGCCGGTTCATTCCGGCACCAGATAGCGCGTGCGACCGCGCGAAGACGACAGTCGCTTCACTTGCGTGTCCCAGAACGTGATCTGTTTCAGAATCTGCTCAGCATCGGCACGCGTCAGCGATCGCTGCCCATTACCGGTGTCGATCGTGTACGACTGGCTCTTCGCGACCGCGGCGGAGGCCGCTATCCAAGCGTCAAGTTGAGTCTGTGCCGCTGCAAGAGTAATTCCAGCCATCAATACACCGCCTCGCCACGCATTCGGCGCTTCCGAGCTGCCGGATTTGCCGGGACAACCGGCGCGACCACACTCAATGTGATCAGATCCTCGATGTCGCCCTGCGATGGCACCAGCGGCGCTTCTCGCTCAGTCTCAAGCTTCGCCCAGATCGCGTCCGGCAGACCCCGAATTCCGAATTTGTTGGCCGCCGTCTCCGCCTGCAGCATGGTGTCGAGCGCCTCGTTGGCTTGCTGCGGGTCCTTGATCCAGCGATAGACCGTGAACCCGTGCCTTTTCTTCGGCGTGCGGCGCTCCGCGCTGAATTGCCGGAAATATTCGTCGTCGAGACCTTTCGGAAACGCGATGAAGCCCGACTGCATCGGATCTTCCTTGGCGGCGTCGCGATAGAGCGCCATTTTCATGACCGATGCGCCGAAATTGTAAAACCGCGTCGCATATTTCAGTAGCTTGCCGGTGCGCTCGTTGCGTTCCCGCTTCACACGAGCGAGCCGCGGGGCTGATTCCTCGCCGCGACCGCGGACCATGATCACTTTCGACTGCGGATGTCGCTTCGCCCACGCCCAAACGTCCTCGGTCCAGGCATTGCCGTCGATCGCGGTCATGTCGAGACCAATTCTTCGGCCAACCTCATTTGGCCAAGTCTGTCTGAGCAGCGCATCAAGCCGCTCCATGCAAATCTTGTCGGTGATGTGCCCCGGAATGACGCCGTATTCGACGACGTAGCGTCGAAATTCACGGCCGAACGCAACCACCTGCCATTCAACGCGGTCGCCCTGGCAGTCGATGCCAAGCGTTGTGACCAGTCCTCCGGTCGGCACAACACCGCGTGTGTAGTGCGACTGCGCCGCACGATCGCGCAATTTTTCCCACGGAGGTGCCTCGCCCTGCGTCTTGTAGGCACGGCCGGCAGTATCGTTGAGGAACGTCTGCTCGGCGGCGCTATCGCCCTTGGCCTTGAACCACTCGGCCGCGATCCGAACCCACGATTGCAGATACGAATACGCCGACCATATCCAAAACGAGCGATGCGTCCGCTTCGCACTCTCGTTGTGAGCGCGCCACTCCAGGCGGGCGAGCATCTGCTGGCGATGGTGCTCGCGGATCTCCGAGCCACAGGACACGCAGGTGAAGTGCGCGGCATCCGGATGAGCCGGATCGAGATTGGCCTGCATATTCTCCCATTCGAGCACCTGAAAATGATCGCAATGGGGACACGGAACGTAGGGCTGCTCCTGACTGCCCAGCTCGTAGCTCTTGGTGATGCGACAGCCCGGCAGCACGAGCGGTGTGCCGAGCTTCAGGATCTTGGCGAACTCGTGTGCGCGCGAGCGATTGTCAGCCTGCGCCTCCGGATCACCGGCCGAATTCATCTCCCACTTCGAGAGGTCGTCCTGCGCCTGGCGGCGCATCGAGACCTGCGAGAGCGAGGCCGGCGAGTTGGCGCCTGAGACCAGGATCGCGCCAAGCCCGTCACGGTGCTCCTTCATCAGAATGGAATCGGAGCCGTCGCGTGATTTCTGCGGGAAGATGCGCGAGAGCGCCGTCGTCCCACTCAGCATCGGCGAGAGCTTGAGCCGCGACCAGCGGCGTGCATTGTCCTCAGTCGGGTGGATGTAGAGAAAATCGCACGGGTCCATCGCCATGGATCCGCCGGTGAACACGTTCGCGATCACCGTCTTGCCGATCTGCGCCGAGCCGATCAGGGTGACGGTGCGGCAGGGATCATCCGGCGACAGCGCCCGCAGGATTTCGTCGAAGTACGGAAACAGCGTCCTATTGTAGGGACCGGGGAAAGGGCTTTCCCGGTCGGTGAAAACGATGTTGGCTTCCGCCCACGTCAGATAGTCGACCGGCGGCGACGGCTCGAGTGCGCGCGCCTGCGCTTCCATAGCCAGACGTTCGGCATTCGCGAGTTGGATGCACACGGATCAGGCCTCGGCGGGCTCGACCTGCGCACCAGGCTCTTCCTCTGGCGCGAGCTCGGTCTCGGTCATCTCCAGCAGCTCCGCCGCTGCCTGTTTGGCCGCATTTGCCCCACCGGCGCGCACCTCTCTGAACTTGGTACGCAAGATATGTAGCACGTCGCGCTGCTGGACCTTGAATTCGGCCGCGATGGCGGTCGCAAACTCGGGAAGAGCACCTTCGAACAGCGTCACCATTCGCGCAGCGATCTGCCCCATTTCGCGCTTAGCGGCGTCCGTTTGGGTCAGAAAACCCCTTCGCTGCGCCTCTTCCTGCGCCTTTTTCCGGTTGTCGAACTCAATTCCGCGAAGGCGTGCAAGCTTGATCTGCTCCTCGACGCGATCGTCCGCCGTTTGCGGGTTCGCAGACGGTGGTGCCGCCGCCTGCTGCTGGGCGCCGCCCGTAGGGGCCTGGCGGGCCCCAACGTCGAGCCGCGTGTCGATGCCGTTGCCAAGCCTTTGACTGATGTCGAGCGTGCGCTTGAGCTGCGCAGCGGCCTTGGCGACGTCAATCTTCTGATCTCGCCCTTCGCCCACCAATGCATCGCCAGATATTTTCCGCGCACTAATCCACTGGGACACCCGCCCAGGAGTGACGTTCGCGATGGCCGCGAATTCCCCCTTGCTCACCACCGCGGGCGCGGCCGACTGAGTTTCCACGATTTCGACTCCCGCCTTTAGTCCTTTAGGCTTCCCCCTTTAGCCTCTTTAGGCTTTCAATTTGCTCTTTGACTGCTGATTGTACGGGGTCCGAATTACTCGTGTGGGCCCTGATGCCGGAAGGACCCGCGAGAGACGAAGATATTTCTATTTTAGATCAAGCCGCTCGTTTGACGCGGTTCGCCACGAACTTGGTGAAGCCATCACGCATGTGAAAGGCAAAGCGTGCGGCATACACCTGCCGGGCCTGCTCATAGAATGGGAACCGCTTATGATAGCGAGGCTGCCTCACGAATATCAGCACCGGTTTGACGTTACGCAGCCCCACACGCTGGTAGATACCATCCGGCAGTCGACCTTGCCCACGTGCCACGAAGTATGCAGCCGCACCGCGTCGCTTGTTCCTACGGGCTGAGCGTGCCGTTACGTTCTGAAGCGGATCGGGGCTGGCACTGAGTCTTGAAAGGATTCGGGTGATCTCGCCACCCTTCATGTTCCCGAAGCTATCGAGGTTGACGCCCTTTCCTGGCACACAGAACTCGTCGCCCCGCAATATATTGGCCCTCTCAAGGGCGCGCTCATGCGACTTCTTCTTGCGAGGCCCCCCTTCCACCTGAGGGCCGAGATAGCGCCACGCCGGCACCGAACCAAATCCTTCCTTGAAGTGGACGACGGCTTCGAGTTCTTTTTTGGTGGCGGGCTTCACGAAAAGCGAATTGAGCGTGAATCGCGTCGGCCGATCGAAAACCCCCTCCATCACCCTGATCTCGGCGGCCTTGATGTCCTGTGCGGTCTTGGTCAGCGCATAGGCGGTGAGGAATGGGATTTGGTCTTCACGGATCTGACCCAAACTTCGCAGCACGTCCTTCAGGTCGGACCGGAAGTCGATCGTGATGCCCGCCATTCCTCTACCTTCCCACCTGCGAAAAAAGGGCCTCGGCGCAGTGTTTAAGTCCGAGGCCCTTTTGAGTTTAGGGAGGAAACGCCCAAGGAGGGCGGCGGTAACGCGAGGCGCTACCGCACACCCTATGAGCCCCAGAAAAGCAATGAGCCCCGGTGCAGTGGTTGCACCGGGGCTCGCTCTGCCTGATATGCCATGGAGAAGCCCGAGATCATCGCATGATGGAACTCCGCGTTTGATCAGAGACGGCCGACGATCAGCCCCGCCACCCTTTGATCTGAAAAGCAAAACCCCGGCCGCGAGAGCGCCGGGGATTACCATTGCACAGCACTTAGCGTGGTACCCTATCGGGTCGCTGGCAGCTGCTGTGCAGTCTGGATGACGCGGATGACACGGCCAACTGACTCTATGAATTGAATCGTTCTGTCCGATTCGTCAAGCCTGCCGATCATCCGGGTCTGGCCCGTCCACTTGCTTCTCGGGTCGGGATGATCCGCCAATGTGGCCACGGCCAACCGGTAAGCCCCCGTATTGCTTACGTTGTAGGTGTTGAACCGACCATAACCTTCGGCCAAGCGGAGCAGCTCGATCTCGTAGTCTGGCAGTGTTGCAACGTAATCGCCGAAATGGCAGATGCCACCCACGCCGTTGAGCTCGTAGAGATTGTCGAGGTCGTAGCCACCAAACAGTCGACGGATGAACAGATAGCTTCGCAGAACAGGCCTGGCCTCTTCACGCACCTCGTATCGGCGCTTGTGTCGCGTCTTCGATGGTAATGTCCGCATCGGTGGCGTGGTGACGTGCTTGCCGACCGGGTAATAGCACTCGAAGCCCTCGCGCTCCAACGAGGCCTTGGCGACGTGCTCGACGCGTGGCTGGCTGAAAGCGATGAGCCACGGATCCCAGTTGAGCTCGACGGTCTCTTGCCGCGTCTGCAATTCAGCAAAAGCATCGTATAGCGACTGCGGCGGCCGCTTGTCCTCGCCCCACTCCTTCCGGGCGAGCTTTAGCACATGCTTTTTCATCTTCGCGGTGATCCGCCTGGCTTGCATGATTGGGTCTCCTCCGGATGTTCATTTCAGCCCGCCCTGCTCGAGAAAACGGCGGTCGTCGTCGGTCATGAGCGTGGTTGACCCGTGCCGCTGCGGTGCCTTGGCGTGCTCGCCTTTTGGCGGCGGCCAATCGTCAGGAACCCGCAACCCGTTGACGCGTCGGCGCGCCTCGAAGGCCGATCCATCGAGTTTGGTATGCGTCACGTAGGCATCGAGCAAGATCAGGACCGTCTCGACTCGAACGCCCAGGCATTCGTTGACGCGATCGCGCCACGCCGCAATCTTGGCCTTGTCGGCATCAACATCGGCATCGAGCACCTTCCAGCGGTCTCGGTCGACGTTACCTTGGGCGTCGGCGAAGCGCGCGAGCACCAACCCGGCGTGCGGCAAAGACCCGAGGAAATCCGCGCCCGCCTGCCCTTCTGCTCCTGGGCGCGCGAGCGGCATTGGGCGACCCACGATCGCTGAAAGCACAGCGCGCGCGCGCCATTCTTCCGATCCGAGCCCGACCCAGTTGCGCGGGGTCGGCGGCTTCGCGGCTGGAGCAAAGCGCGCGTATTCGGCCCAGAGCACCGAAGAGCGTAGGAACCGCTGCAAGCCCACGAGCGTTTTGGTTTTGGGATCGCGCGAGCGCACCGCCGCGGCACCACGTGCGCCCAGCATCGCCTGATATTCCTGCTCGGGCGTGAGCGGCAACCAGTCGGCGAAGGCCGCGTCGAAGTTCGAGCACACGGGAGCGATGGCGCTGGTCGAATAGACTTCGACCAGCTTTTGGAACCGCTCCTGCTTCCCGCAATCTGCGGCTGCCTCTTGCCTCGCTTGCCCCTTTGCTACGTCTGCGGCTTGGGAAGGGGTTTGGGGTTGGGACTCTTGGTTAGTAACAGGTTCATGCTGCCGCACCAGTGCGGTAGCGTCGACCGCAGATTGCGGCTGCGTTGTCTCCGAAACGCTACCGCAATCTGCGGCAGCGTCGGACGCGGACTCGCGCGACAGCGTCACGTCTTCATCACTTTCCACGCTACCGCAATCTGCGGCAGCGTCTTCCATGACGTCGCAGCCGGACGGCAGGTGCTGTCGGATGTCCTCCAGCGGGGCTTCGAACAGCGGCGATGGCGGCAAAATGATGAAGTCGTGCGTGCGCCGGCCGTAGCGCTTCAGCTTGATCCGGCGGGCGAGCCCACACTTGACCAGGTCGGCGACACGGCGCTGTACGGAATCGACCGACTGCTCGCTGTCGTTCGCGATCGTCTCCTGCTTCGGAAACGAGCACCACAGCTCGTTCGCATAGTTGGCGATCGACCACAGGACGGCCTTCGCGCTCGGCGAGCCCGAGCGTTGCTCGATCGCCCATGTCACGGCTTGAAACGACATTGATAAATCGCGTCTAGCGTCTCTGGTTGTTGGCTTTTTCTTGGTTCACGCTACGCAACGGTCACACCGCGTCGATGCCGGCCGGCTCATCCAACGAGCCGGCGGCGTCGATCTGGTCGAGGTGAAGAGTGATGGCGTCCGATACGACGCCGGAGATGCTCTCGCCGTGCTGCGCACAGAACCGCGCGAGTGCGGCCGCTATAGGCGCCGGGATGACGACCGCGACCCCGCCCCCCCCCTATGGCGAGATCTGATCTACCGAATCTCGATAGAGATCCGCGTTCCGTCAGGCTCGCGACAAGACGCTGCGCGTTCGATCGATTGCACCCGAGCTCGCTCGCGAGCGAAGCCAACGACGGCATGTGACCGTGCCGACCGATGAAGCTGATGACGGTATCGAGCGCGCGTTTCATGGCCTTCGTCATCGCTGCTGCCTCTCGCGCATTTGGTCCAGGGCGGAGTAGCCCGGCAAAGGATCATCGAAGAATTCGGACGTCAGGTCGTCGCGCGCAAGGCTCAGATCGCGACGGCGATCGCGCTCGGCGAGCACATCCTCAGGCACGCGCGCCGGTGGGCCGGACCCGCCATAGGCATGGCCTCGCCCGTTGGCCTGCGTCGTCTTCTTGTAGTTGCGGTGATACTGGCGCTCGGCTTCACGCTGGGCCGGCGTCATTTTCAGACGGCATAGTTTCGCATAGGTCGCGCCCTCATTCAGACCGAGGCGAGCATCCACCTGGCGGCATTGCAGACCTGATTTGAGGAGCACCTTGGCGCTCGCCAGCAGATTGTCGGTCCATAAGGTTTTGCGGCCCATCAGGCGACCTCCCTCTCCTCAAGCGCCTGCGCACGGACGGTGACGGCGAGCGGGCCGCATAGCTCGCCCGCACAGTCGAGCCACTCGGCGATCTGCTGAAGGGCTATTGCGCGTGCAATGCCGATACACGTCGCCGGCCGCAGCCGCATCGGCCCGCCATCTGTTGGGAGGTGACATTGGACGAAGAAGGCGACCTTCGTGCCGAAGTTATGGGGATTGATATGCGCCACGCGTAGGGTGCCGAGCATCACGTGCTCGCGCCCCGACGGAAGGCGATTGAAGGTGACGGGAGGAGACGTGATGGTGTTCATGCCGCCTCTCCTTCGGCCGGCAGAAAATCGAACAAGGTCGGCACCGACGCCTGACGCTCGGCGTCCGCACAATAGTGCGCAGAATCGCGCCAATACTGTTCCGAAAGCTCGCTCGATTTCCCGCGGCGACCCTTCAGGATCGCCCGCACCGGAACGGTGCCGATGCCGCCGAACGGATCGTAGACCAGCTCGTCTCTATTGGAGAACCGCTCGATGCAGCGATCGACGATGTCGAACTGCAGCGGGCAGATATGGAATTCAACGTTGCGGCGAAGCTGCTCGCCGTTGAGCGTGCGCATCCGATTGATATTGTCCCACACCATCGGGTCGAATGACCCCGGCGCGAGCGCCATGAACGATGACGGCAACGCGTTGCGGACCTCGAGCGCCTCGCCGATCGTGACGTGTCGGTCATAGTCGTACGGTTGGAACCGGCTCTGTTCGCGGAACAGCTTCGCGAGCTTGTCCGGTGGCAGCGCTGCAAGCTCCTCGGGCGTCAGCAGACGCTGTCCGCTCGAGCGCCAGAATGCATGCGCATCAATCTGCCAGCGCGCAAGCGAATAGTCCGACTTTTCGCGTCGCACCGGGAGGTCGGCGTAGCTCTTCGAGCGATCCGACTGAGGCTTGTGGAAAAGCAGCACGTATTCGGGTGATCCGACGCCGACCTTGGTGCCGTCCTTGCACATCTCGGTATATCCGAGCCTGTAGTTGCCGTTGTTCTCCCGCACGACATCGGTAACCACGGTGATGGCTCCGCAATAGTCGAAGCCGTGACGGCGGTAGTGGAAGATCGCCTCGGCATGGAACGGCGAGATCGTCGGCAGGCCTGCGCCAGTCATATTTCCGAACAGCACGCGGTCCTTGACGTGGATGCAGGCCAACCGACCGGGCCGCAGGATCCGCAGCAGCTCGGGCGTGAGGAAATCCATCTGCGCCCAGAAATGGTCATTGTTGTCGGTGTGGCCGAAGTCTTCATAGTTCGTCGTATATTCGTAGTGATTGGCGAACGGCACTGAGGTGATGATCAGGTCGACCGACGCCTCGCCCGATCGCTTCGCCTCGTCGACAGCGTCATTGTTAACGACGCTGTAACGCTCGCCGCGAGCCTCCTTGCGTGGCACACCGATCTTTCGCTTGAGCGTGCCTGCAAGGTCGACGTGCCCCAGGCCGTACTTGCGGATGATCTCGCTCATACGCTTCGACTGCTCGTCGTGCGCTGCCCATTTGCGCTCGAGGTCGGCGCGGATCTCACGCTCGGCTTCGGTATAGATGAAGCGCGCCGTGCAGGCCTGCGTCTGCCCGAAGCGGAGGGTGCGATGCAGCGCCTGGATAATGTCGTGGAACTTGTAGTCGATGCCGACGAAGATCATCTCGTGGCAATGGCGCTGCCAATTCGGACCGGCACCGCAGATTTCCGGCTTGGTCGACATCTCGCGGAACTTGCCGTCGGCGAAGTCAATGATGCGCCGCTCCCGCTCGTCGAGATCGAGCGTTCCGAACACAGCGAGTGAATTTGGGCGCGCCTGCTGGATCGCATGTCGCTCATCCTCGAGGTGGTGCCACAGGATCCGGTGCGTTGCTGGCTCGGCCTCGATCAACTCCACCATCCGGGCTACTCGCGCCCCTATGGAGGCCCGTTTCTCTTCAGCCGCATCCTTGAGCCCGCGCGCCGAATCCTTGATCAGCACGCCCTGCCCATCCCGCTCAGGCGCCGCCGTGGCGTGATCGCTCGGCACCTCGTGCCAGGTCACCTCCAACGGAGGCATCACGTAGCCATCGTCCGGATAGCCGAGATCCGACGGCCGCTGGATCATCACCGCCCACGACGACACCCACAGCCAGAATTCCTCTTCCTTGTGCGGGTATAGCGTGAGCTCGTTCGCCTGCGTAGAATCGCGCTGGAAGAAGCGCGTGAGGGCCTGGCCGGTGTCCATCACCTCGAGGAAACCGGCGTAGTGAATAAGCTCCTTGATGCGGTTGGGGTCCGGTGTCGCGGTCGCCGGCATCTTGAAGCGGATACCGGAAAACAGCGGCAGAAATTCCTGATAAGTCTTAGAGCCGTAGGAGCGCAGCACCGCCGCTTCGTCGAGCGTCACACCGCCGAAAATTTTTGGATCGAGCTTTCCGTCTCGGATAGTTTCGTAGTTTGTCAGGTGATGGACGGCCGGATCGTCCTCGATCTCTCGTTCGGCGCGCACGAACTTGAGCCGCACGCCCAGCCGGTCGAAGCCACGGTCGACCACCTCGCGGGTGAACTCCTGACGTACGCCTAGCGGCAGCACCGTACAGAACGGCAGACGCGTGTGCCGACGGACCTGGCGGCCGTATTCGAGTTGCATTGCGGTCTTGTGCAGTCCGAACGACGCGAACACCGCGCGCCGGCCGCCCCGCAGCGCCCAGGCGACGATGTCGCGGCAGAAGGGCTTGAGATCCGGGCTCAGCTCTGCAGGATCGACTTCAAAGCCGGTCGCAGGCGCGAGCCTGATCTTATCCTCAAGGAAGGCCTTGTAACGATCGCTCACTGAGAATGGCCTCCCGGGATCGCGACAATCTCTCTGCCTGCTGGCGCCTGACGCGGGAGGAAAGCGGGGATATCCATAGGGTCAGGCTTGGGCGCGCCTGCCACATCATCTCCCGCCTTGCAGCACGGAAACGTCAGCGCATCGAGAGTGAACGAGCCCGCGTTCGCATTGTCAGGGCGAGACGCGGGCTCCCGGCCGGCACCAGGGTGATCACCTCCGAGCGACCCGCTGCCATTCCCGACGATTTCCTGGGCCATGGCGGCCCGCGATGCCTTCGACGTCTCGGCCTCACCGGCCGATGGTTCGATCAACTCTCCGGTTTCCGCGTGGTGTGCCGGGATGAGCGATACCCATTCCTCCGGCGTCACGAACGCGGCTGGTACCAATGCGCCATCCGGCAAGCGCACCATGCCATGCTCGTTGGTGAGCGCACGCTGCGCCCGCGTCAGTGGCTCGACCTCGTTTCCCCAGGCCGCCCAGCCCGGGCGCGGCGGCCCGCGGCGGTTGAGCTCGATCTTCACCAGCGTCGGGAAATAGTCCTCCAGCATTTCGAGGAAGCATTCGGGCTTGGCCGAATGCTCGCTCTTCTTCGCCATGATGAGTGAATCCCACTGCGTGCCTGGCGCGGGACACGGGGGCGCGCCGCGCGTACCGATCAGGAGCAGCTCGTGTTTGCCGCGGTTCCATCGGCCGAGCGAGATGCGATCCTTGCCCCAAGCGTAGTGTGATTTGTATATGAAGCCGCGCAGCTTCATCACATCCATCGCGATGGCGAGGTGCTGGATCGTCGACCACATCCACAGCATGCAGCCCCTGGGATCGACGATGCTCTCGATTGAGCGGCGCGCGACAATCTCCTCCGCGGTGTGCGCGTCCTCGCTCACCGGATAATGATTGGCGGCGTGCCTATCCATTCCGGTCTCGCGGCTATAGACCGTGTCGTCCCATTCGTAGTCCTCGAGGATCAGGCCGCACTTGAGGTCGGGCAGCGTGCGCTGGAGCTCGCCAAGTTCGACTTCGCGGGCTGCGCGGGCCTCCTGCTTGATCACCTTACGGACCACGTTGGCGTGGCCGGCCTCGGCTTCGGCAGCAATCCGGCGTTGCTGGTCAGGGCCGAACGTCACGGCTTGCGCGGCCGCCGAGACGGCGAGCTTTCCTTGCTCCACGGCCCGCACCAATTCCGGATCGGCCTTGTCGAGCACCGTGTCGGCGCGCTCAACTGTGCGTTTGCCGACGTTCATAATCTTGGCCCGTTCGGCTTGTGACTTTTCGCCAATTGGCGAAAGGTCGGTCCGAGCCCCCTGCCCCAAGCGCGCGACGCGCGCGGCCGCCATGGCCCGCTGGCTCTCGTTGAGGTGGCGTCGTTTCAAATTCTTCGAAATGACAAACGTAAGCGGATCGCCCTCCCGATCAGGTAGAAATTTAGCGAAATGTTTGATGAAGATCGGCGTGCCGCCTTTGATAGGACCCTCCGCGCTGAACAGCCCGGCGGCAATCGCGGCGTTGTATCGGTTGCGGCCGTCCAGAACTTGTCCGTCGTGAACCACAATCCGTTCGCGCAAGCCATTGACCTTGATATCGACCACGAGCTGCTCAAACTCATCGCCTTCAATGAGTGGGAAGATGTTCGCGAGCGGATGGAACGGGATCATCGGATCGCCTCTACGTGTGCGGCTACCTGGCGCACGAGCCGCGACGGGCGGTCGAGCACCGCGGTCAGCGCTGCCTCGCGATAGATCGGCGAGGTCCGTACGCGATACTCAGATGCACTGAAGTTGAAGGCCTGCTGCTCATCGTTCCAGGTTCGGGCGGACCGCCACACCAGCCGCTCGCGAATGATCGGATGCATATTTCCAGCATCCTCGACCGCGAAGAGATTGCCGTTGTCGAGAATTCCGTCCTCCTCGCCGGCGCTCACCTCGAGCGCCAGTGATGCGAGCTGATCGAGCGCCGGCGTGCCCTCCTGATAGGTGCAGAGCTTCGCTAGGCGCCGGCCGCCGTGATGCAAGGCGACCTGCACGGCGCCATGACCGCTCGCCGAGATCGGGCCCTGCAGTCGCACGCCGATCGTAAACCGCTCGCCCGGGAGCATCACCTCCTCGCCCCGCGCGAACGCCGAGACCGACTGAGCCCCGATGATAGCCGCCGCGATCATGGCGGCACGGCGCACGATTCTTCGCTCAGCACGAACGGTCTTGCGCAACGCCGGCTCCCGCCGTTGCACGGCCACATGCGTCGTTCGGATGGCGCTGCGCTGCCGATCCATATCCGCGAACACCGCAGCCCGCGCCTGCGTCGTGTCGCCACCGCTAGAGGAAATTCCCAGGACGATCCGGAACAGCGCTCGCTGGTGCTCGATCTCTTCCATACCCTTGACGTAGCGACGGATCGCGCGCGGCGAATCGAGCCGGCGGGCGCACCGCGGCGTCGGCTTCATCGAGCGGTCGAGCCGCCAGTGGTTCAGGAACGGCTCGAGGCAGCCGCCCTTGGTCTCGTCCTCGAAGCGGGCCTGCGCGAACCACTCCGCATTGTGCAGCGTGTTGACGTAGATGGAATTGACACCGAGGAAGATCAGCGCGTCGCGCCGATCCGGCGAACATCCGCACGCGAGCTCCGCGCCGTAACGCTCGATCCGGAGCGCCTGGGCATAGCGACCGCGCGAACTCCTGATCTCATCACCAATGATCTCCGCGAGCGCCCACGCATCGCCGTAGAGCTGGCAGACGAGGAACACCGCGGCGGTGATCTCGCCTCCCTCGCCCACGCGGCGGTCGAGCACCCGCTGCACCGGCTCCGGAAGCGCTGTGAGACGGATGTCCACGCTCAGCCTCCCCGCCGCTGCCGCACGCCGACGCTTTCGGCGCGGGCGATCTCCGCCGGCGCCTTGCTCTTGCGCGCGCGCCGCACCGGCGCCGCCGGCGTGCCGACCACCTCGCCAGCACCGGCGCCGACGAAGCGCGCGAAGTCCTCATCGCGCACCGCGAGCGCGCGATAGCGGCGCGCATCGGCGGAGTCCCTGAGCTCAGTCTTGGCCGGCGCCACGGCACCGCCGAACCGGGGCTCGATGATGAAGAACACGATCCCCTCGGCCATCTTCTTCTCGATGATGGCCTCCATCTCGGCGTCACGATCCTCCGTCCAGATGATCGTCACATCGCCTTGTTCGTTTAGAAGGGTGAGGGCGCGCGTGTTCATGCGGCGAGTGCCTCCCGCACCAGCTCATCAGGCACGTTGAAGAAACCGAGGGCGCCTTTGAACTGGACAAACGGCAGCGCCCGCGCGTCGGCGAGGACCAGCCCATAGGGGCCGAAGAACCATTGCGAGGATTGAGCGACAGTCACGCGCGCATCTCTAAACGTGGTGATATTGCCACCCTCGATGATGCCGATCATCTCGGCGACGCCAACGATCCCGCCGTAGATCCCGCCGCGACCGTGGTGCCGCTCCCGCCACTGCGGCATCGCTGAGATCAGGTCGGCCCTGCCGGAAGTCCTGAGCACGCACTCACAACCTTCCCAGTCGTCAAGGCGCGTCGTCTGCGAGGCATGAATGAGGATGCGGCGATCTGTCTCCGCAATGAGATTGTGCGCTTGAGCCAGGTGCGGACTCTTGGGGCTCCAATCGCGGTTCTCCACGTCCTTACCGGCGTGAAACATCGCCCAGGCCCATGGCTGTCGGGTGGAGAGTGCCTTCATCACAATCCCTCGATCACTTCGCCATCGAGCTTCGGGTCCGGCCCGGCCTGCGACACCTGCATGCTCGATCGGTCGGCGATGCAGGCGATCAGCGCCCTCAGCAGCAGGTCATAGGGGCCGAGTTTCTTGCGCCAGAAATTGGAAACGCGCCCGCGGCGCCAGACGCCCGGTGACCTGGCGTATTCCGGCGACTTGCGCAGCCGAACCTCGTACTGGCCGACGTCCTGGTTGCCGCCGACGTTGACAATCTCGGCACGTCCGATCTCGCGTTTGCGTGCCTCGCTCCCGCCGTGCCACATTTCGATCCTGCACACGAGCATCAGATCAATCCCCGGTCATCGGCGAGCCAGCTCGGCATCGTGATCTCGACCAGTGGCCATTTCGGTTTGCCGACCAGGCCGATGGTCTTTCCGGTCTCCCGGATGGTGATCTGTGAGAGCGGCAGTAACACCGCCACGCGCTCATCGCCGGTCTCGGAGACCTTGAGGGTGCGGCCGATCTCACCGTGGCTCGCCAGGTCGAGGGTTACGGTGTCCTTGTTCGCGGTCTCGCGCGTATCGTCGAACACAAGATCGCCAAAGAGGTCGTCGTCCTGAGTCATGAGGGCGCTCCCGCGAAGGGGATGACATTGGCTCCAATCGACACATCAGCCGCACCGGCCGCCGGCAACTCAGCAGCCATCGGCAGCGGCCACGGCATCGATTTGATTGCATGGTCCTTGATGCCGAGCGTCCACAGCCGCGGCCGGCCGCAATCCGGGTGCGGCTCGATCGCCGCCAGCAGGCGCTCGATCACCGCATCGCGGCGCATGTCCCATCCGCACTTCGGGCCGACGACGGTCTGGCGCTTCAGGCTCTCGCAGAAGCTGCGCATCAACGCCGGCGTCGCGGTCTCGAAGGCCTCGGCAAGATTCTTTAGATTTCCCGACGGCAACCCGAATGGATTGAGATAGCGGGCGAGAATATGCTCGCGCTCGAACTGCCCGGGCAGCTTCACGTCGATCTGAATCTCGAAGCGGCGCCACACGCTCTCGTCGATCGCGTCGGCGCGGTTGGTGGCGGCGATGATGAAGGAATCATAGGCATCGAGCCGCGCCAGCAGCGCGTTCACCATGGCGTTGTGGTCGTGCTCCACGGTCGGGTTGATGCCGGTGTGCATGCGCTTCTGCGCCAGCGTGTCGAATTCATCGAAGAACAGCAGCAGTGGTTGACCGGCCTCCTTTGCAGCCGCTTCCGCCGCATCGAAGACCGCCTTGACGTTCGAGGTCCCGGTGCCGACGTAGCGGCCGTGGATGTCATCGGGACGGATGATCGCCATCGGCAGCCCGAGCCGGGCCGCGAGATGATGCGCGAGCGTGGTCTTGCCGGTGCCGGCCGCGCCGGAGAACAGCGCACGCCGGCGCTCCTTGAGCCCAACGGCAGCGAGCTCTTCCTTGGCCCAGACTTCCGTCAGCCATTCCAGCAGCGCGTTGCGCACCGGCTTCGCCAGGATCGGCTCCTGCGCTTCCTCGGGCGTCACGATCTGGCTGAACTCTTTGAATCTTTCCGACACGCGCTATTCCTCCGGGCCCATGCCGTCGCCGCCGCTCTCGATGCGCCAGCCCTTGTCCCAATGCGCGCGGCGGGAATCGCCGAACGGGAACGGGTTGTTGATGATGGGGACATCAGCCTTGAACGCGGCACGGCCCAACTTGATGGCGCCGTCGGAATCGACATCGGGAACGTCGACTTTCGGCGGCGCGGCGGGACGCTTGGCCGCACCGGCCTTGCCGGGCTCGACCGGCGTCTCGATGACCTCGGTCACGGAAATGTTGCCGTCCTTGTCGCGGGTCAGGCGAACCGGCGCACCGCCGGCCTCGACCGTGATCGATCCGTTTGCCGGCACGAAGGACTTCATCGCCTCGATCACGGACTCGCGTGCGGTGATGTCGACCTTCATCAGGCCGACGGCGCGGAACAGCGGGTTATCCGCCGCCATGCCCATGGCGTGCAGATACATGTCCTCCAGCGCCTCGGCTTCTGCGCGATCCGACGGCTTCATCTTCCGTTTCTTGACGATGTAGCGGATGTCGGCGGGGATCAGGTTCGCGGCCTTGGCTTCGGCCATGACGACACCCTTGTCCTGCTGGAGCTGCTTGATCTGTGCGTCGAGGTTCTCGACACGCTCGACGAAGCCACGCAGTAGCTCGCCGCCGATGGTGTTCTGGCCGATGCTCATCATGATGCCTCCGATGTAGGATGCGTAGCGGCTGCAAAGCCGAGACTGCGGATCAGATTGGCGCTGTCGGCGAACCGCGCGTGGCCCAGCCAGGCCGTCAGGAACTGCTGCAGCCGATCGTCGTCGCCGTTGGCGCGGTAGGACGCGATCTTGCGCCGGGCGCGGACCACACTGTCGCGGCGCAGCAACTTATGACTTGGCCAGATGCGATAGCCGAGGAAGTTCACGCCGCGCGAGATCGGTGCAATCTGCCACTTGGAAAAGCGAAGGCCGAGCTCGGCGCGAGAGAACACCTCAACGCTCGCCTTGACGCGACGCAGGTGCTCGCTGCTCGCGCCGAGCACGACCAGATCGTCCATGTAGCGGTACCAAAACCGCTCACCCAGGCCCTGCTGCAGGTGCCGGTCGAGCGTGGCGCCGGTATAGTAGTTGGCGAAGATCTGCGAGGTGAGGCTGCCGATCGGCAGGCCGATGCCCGCACGCGGCACCATGGTGGTGAGCAGGCGCAGCGTCGCGCGGCAGCTGATCTTGGCTTCGATAAGCCGCCATAGGGTCGCCAGTTCGATTGAGGCGAAATAGCCGGAGAAGTCGGTCTTGAGGAAATAGAGCGGTTCGGACGGATCGCGCGATAGCCGCCGCAGGTCGCTCTGCAAGAGCCGCACACCGGCATGCGTGCCCTTGCCCGGGCGGCAGGCGAAGGCCCGCGGCAGCAAGGCACGATCGAAGATCGGCGCAATGACCAGGCACAAGGCCTGCTGCGCGACGCGGTCGCGGAACGGCAGGGCCGAGATCAGCCGGCGCTTGGGATCGAAGATCAGGAATTCGTTGGGCGTCCCCGGCCGGTAGGTGCCGTCCGCCATCTCCTCGGCGAGTGCTGCGAGGTTGAGCGCGTCATATTCCTTGAACGCGAGGTAGCTCGGCGTCAGGCGCTTGCCGCAGCAGGTCAGCCGGTACGCCGCCTGCATCGTGCAAAAGTCGGTGATGCGTGCAATCAGGTTGCGATAACGCTTTGCCATGGGTGACCTAGGGAAAGCCGGCCGCGGGTCTCGACGGGTTTCCCCGCTACGCCCCGCTCTGCCGGACCGTGAAATGTGTTCGCCGAAGCAGGACAGGCGGGCTGACCACCGATCGCGATCACAAAGCATGTGAACGCGAGTGGCCGGCCGGCGGGACCGTGATCGCCGCCGAGCCGCAAACCGGTCGTCACCGCGGCCGCGCGCACCGATGTTGTCGTCGGAATTGTCGGGCCAGTTGTACGCGACGTTCGCGTAGCGCGAGCCAGCGTTGTCGCCGTTGTACCAGCTGCCGCCGAACATCGAGGCGCGGGGCATCATCATCGTTTCCCCGCCTGCCCCATCGGACGCGCGAGCGCGTCCGAACTCTGTTGCCCGAGCTTCCTTTGCCAGGCGCCCAGCATCCGCCCCGGCTCCGACAGCAACGCCAGCGCGGTGCCGTGCTGATGCGGGGTGAGGATCCTGATGCCGTCCCTGACGAGGAAACGCAGATGTGACCGCAGGGTCGCGAATTCGGCGTCGACGGCATGAAGCCTCGACACCTGCCGCGACCGAGCGGCGTGATAGAGACCTCCGATCGGCACGAACAGTGCCGCGAGCACGATGTCACGGATGACTCCGTGCCGCCGCGGCGCATTCTGCAGGATCGGATAGAGATAGGTCACGAAGGCCTCATATTTTTCAACGATCGCCAGACCGTCAGTTGCAAGGTTGTCATCCCTGGCGATCATCGTTGGACCGGGAGCCGTCGCTGTCGCGACGGCTAAGCAAGTTGCAGGTGATCACCGCGGCCGCGCGCACCGATGTGGCCGCCGGAATTGTCGGGCCAGTTGCACGCGACGTACGCGCAGCGCGAGCCAGCGTAGCCGCCGGAGTACCAGCTGCCGCCGAACATCGAGGCGCGGGGCATGTAGGGATCTCCGTCGTGACCCCAAGCCCAGAGATTGCCGGTCGCCTGCATGAGACCGAACTTGCTCGTGCGCGGCGCGTCGAGGCCCGTGACCTTGGGGTCGTCGCGGCACGACGACTTTTCCGTGACGCCATAAGCTGCCGCGAAAAACTCCTCGGGTCCGAGCAATCCCTTGCGGTGATGCTTCATCACCGCCACGGCGGTGTCGTAGTCGAGCTTCTTGAACGTCCCGCCGGCCGGCTTGAGCGGCGGGTCATCGCCGTCCGCGATCAGCACACCGAATTTGCTGGTGCCGTCGCCAACATGATTGACGCCGAGCAGATAGATGTCGGCCCAGAACGTGCGCCCGGGCACGTCGACCAGCGCCATGCCGCGGGGATCGGGACATGCCGGCCGGAAGTTGATGTCCCAGAGCGAGCAGGGATTGATCGCGGGCACGGTGTCACCGCCGCTGCGCGCGGTCGCATTGCCGCCCGGTGCGAAATGAAAACCGCCGAGCAGGATGTCGCCGTGCGGAATGATCGTGGTCCGCGCGATCGAGACCTCGCCGTCCCTGACGTGCACCTCGTAGTCCGCGCCGGCGATGTAGCCGGGCTCGCCTTTCTCGTTGAGATGCAGCGAGACCGGCGTGTCATCGGTAAAACGATGCCCGGCGAAGATCGTGCCGGCCTTGATGACGATCGCGGACGATCCGGTCACCTTGAAGACCGGCGATCCCGGGTCGGGCTTGACCAGCCGCTGGGCGGTGTCGGCCGCAACAGACGCGCGCTTGTTCATGTGTCATGGCTCCATGCAAAAGGCCGGCGACCCGCCGGCAGGGTTCGATGAATTCGGTGATGCAATCTCCGCTCGGAGCGGAAAGCCGTTGTGCTCGACGCCGTCGAGCAGGCGTCCGGCGGCTTTCTTGCCGACGTGGATCAATGTGGAACCGTCGCTGTGGTGCTCGAGCCTGTCACATCCCGTGTTGGCCAACAGCTGAGCGTCGGAATAATTGAGAGGCCTGTGTGGTGCCCATGGTTTGCCGTCGATCAGTATCCGCGATGGTCCGCGCTGAATGATGCTCAGCCATTCATCGGCGTCGATCCATTCGCCGTTCTGCTTGTGGAAATAGGCAACACCGGCCGCTTTGCATTGGTCACGCAACGACGCAAACCATGCACGCGGAGCACCGCGCGCCTTGCTGCCGCTCTCGCCGCCGGTGATGAGCCAGTCGAGCTTGCCCTGCGATGCGTCGACGTACCGCAAAGCATCGAACCCATCGGAGATGTCGTCGGACTCTGGATAGCGAACATGCCCCGCGCCCCACGGAATATCGGTCAGGTCGATCGGCGCCAGCAACGGTTCGCAGGAGACACAGCGCAGCGCAGCCTTCGTGTTGAGCAAGATTGGAATAAATTCGTCAGCCTCCGCCTGATTGGATACGGAGGTGCCTTCGATGACGTTGCGCAATGGCAGGCGTGGCAGCACATGCTTTCCGCCGAGGCTTTCCGGCCCGCGAACCACTTTCTCGGCGGCCAGCTCGATCGCGTTGTGGCGGCGCGGACCGTCAAGGTATTGCCGCCGCCGCTCGGGGCGCTTGCTTAGATTGATGTATGTGTGCTGCGGGGTGAGAGCCATCACAGCGTAAAGCTGGTCGATAAACTCCGTCGGCCACCACTCGCCGAAAGCGTCGCTCATTGATTCCACGAAGATCTTGGTGGGCTTCTTCCGCCTGAGCGGGGCGAGAAGCTTCTCTTTGTCGACCGTGAAGCGATAGCGGAATCGGTTGCCGGGCTTGAACTCCAGGCCGCCGAGGCGGAAGTTGCCCTTCCCGGCGTAGCAGAACCGGCAGGCCTCATTCACGTGCTCGCAATGGTGCGCGGAGACCGTGATGGTCTTTCCCTTGCGTTCGATCTCGCGCTCGGCGCGCAGCGCATTCCAGGACTGGCCCTTGGATCCGTCGGCGCCGAGCAACCATTCGATGGAGGTCTCAGCCATCGCGGCCTCCGAGATCTTCCGCGAGCTTAGCGATGGCGAACCTCAGCAACGCGCGGATGCCCAACTCGCCATCGACGATGTGCTTCGCCAGGTCGCGGTCGTTGCCTTCCGGCGATCCGATCGTGTCAAGCGCGCGGTGCACCGCGGCGGCGCCGGTGAGAACGGCCGTAAGATCGTGGCTTGGTGCTCGATCGGCCATCAGTCCGGTGCCTTCTGGTTCGGCCAGTCGCGCATGTCCTCGACGACGCTGAAGGCCTCATTGACCTTGTCAATGTGACAGCCGGCGGCCTTGGCGCGGATCGCCCATTGCTCAACGAGGTCGGCCGCAAGTGCGTCTTGTGCGCGCAGCACGAAGAACGGCTCGTCGGGGGCAAGCTTGGCGAGACAATCGAAATGGCCGGGGTGGTTCTTCGTCGACATCAAACGATCTCCCCGTGCGCCGCCATCAGCGCGATCGCAATCGGCTGCACCCAGATCGGCTCCGACGACAGAGTGAAGGTCTCGCCCGACCAGGCGCCAAGCAGCGTACGGCCCATGACGCCGGCAATCGCCGCCGCGGCCGGCGGCGGCACCGCGTTGCCAATGCGCTCACGCCAAGCGGAATCGGAGAGGCCATCGAGCTCGAGCGTCTCGTCGGGATCGACTAGCCCTTGCAGGGCCGCGAGCTCAAGCGTGGTGAACGGCCGGTGCCAAGTGTCGTCGAGCGCGCGAATGACGCAGACGAGCCGGTCGCTCGGCCCGGGCAGCACATCATCGATGCGCGGGTCGGCGACCGAGTTTCGGCCGTTGTCATGCTGACCGGCGCCGGTGACACCGCCACACGGCTCGCACCATGGCACCACGCCGTAGTTACCCGCGGTCAGGTATTTGCTGCGGCCGTTGCGGGTGAACTCGGGACGCGGGTCCGCGACCGCCCCCGCACCGCTGCCGACCTGCTGCGCGCCGGTCACGCAGCCAGCAGCCTCGTCCCAGGCGTTGACGCGCATCTTCGTGCTCGACGCACCTGGATGCCAGTTGGCATAGCGGGGATCGGCAACCGCGAAAGCACCGTTGCCGGTGGAGCTCGCGCCGATCACGGCGCCGGCCGCCTCCTCGTAACCGGTGACGCGGTACTTCGTCTGCTTGTAGTCGCCCCGCGGCGATTGCCGCGGATCGGCGACGCACAGCGCACCGCCGGCAGGGTGATGAGCCGCGGTCACCGTTCCGCCGTTCTTATCCCACCGCGTCACCTTCAAGACGTGATGATGGGTATTCGGACCGAAACCGGTGCGCGGATCCGACACCGCAAGGCCGCCACCTGGCCCACCGGATCCTGCAACCGCCGGCGCGTGATCGCCCCAGCGCACGATGCGATACACATTATTGAAGCGTGGATTGCCCTGGATCCTCGGATCGGCCACCGCATTCGGCCCGCCACCGGCGAACATCTTGCCGGTGACCACGCCGGCGGGCTGATCCCACGGCCGCACACCCAACTGCACCGACTTCGGATGGCCGTCGATGCGCGGATCGGCGACACTGTGAAAGCCGTTATTCGGGTAGCTGCGGCCGGGCACCGTACCGGTCGGCTTGTGCCACTGGCGAACCCCGAGCACGTGCGCGTTGTAGATCTCATGCACGCGCGGATCGGCGACAGCATGGGCACCACCCCCTGGTGCGCTCCGGCCAGTGACGGTCGCCGCCGCCTCTTCCCAACGGCGCACGCCGAGCACGCTCGCCGCCCACGGGATTTCAGGAGTAATCGCGAAGTCGCGCAGTACACCGTCATCAACGGCAAGCTTATTGAGGGAACGCCAGTCCGAGCCCGCCTCAACGAAGGCAAGCCGCACCCAGGTCTTCCAGTGCAGCGCCGGCATGCGGTGCATCGGGCCGCCCAGTCCGGAGAGCGGCAACGGCAGCTTGTCCAGGACCTCGCCAACGCCGCGCAGCGGACGTTTGACCGGCTCATAGAGGAAGTTCGGAATCTTGGCGGCGTGGCGGGCGACCAGAAGGAAGCGCTTGCGGCTCTGCGCGAGGCCGCCGATCTCGCCGCAGTCGTGCGTCGTCTCTGCGACCGCATAGCCGTAAGCGCGCAGCAGCGCCACAATCCGGTCGAGTAGGAAACGGCCACGCGTCGCGATGCGCGGCACGTTCTCGAATACGATCAGCTCTACCGGATCGTCCTTATACGCCTCGAGCGCGAGCCACACGCCCCGCAAGGTGAGCCCGTTGAGCGCCTGATATTTGGCGCTCGTCGACATCTTCTCGGACAGGAGCCCTGAGAAGCCCTTGCACGGCGCCGACAGGAAGAGGATGTGCGGATGCTCATTCTGTAGCGCGTGGCGGATGTCGTCGGGCACCGCCTCACGCCAGCCGTCCGGCGGCGCGACCCCGAAGAAGTCGCGATATTGCTCGGGCGAGAACAGGTCGAGCCTGGTCGCCTTCACGCCGGCGAGTCGCCCGAAGTCGGCGCAGCCGGCAGCGTCGTGGTCGATGCCGCCCAGGCAGCGAAAGCGCGCCTGCAGATTGCCAACACGCGCCTCGCCGCGGTTGAAGCCCTTGGCGCCGCCGCCAAGGCCGCAGAACAGATGGCCCACGTTGATATTGACGGTGCGCATCATACTGAAGCTCCCCCGTGCTCGCTGCGCGTCTTGTCGTGGGCGAGCGTGCGCAACGCCGGCAGCAGCGCTCGCCAGCGATTGAGGAGTGCGGTTTTCGCCGTCTCCCAGCGCCACGGCACGATCACGTCGCGCAACGGCTCGATGCCGGCATAGGGCACTGGGTTCGGATGCGGCCGATTGCCCATCAGGTCGCGCCACTCCGTGGTGAACATGATGAGGTCCCAGCGCTTGACCGCAGTGACGAGCTGCTGCGGCATCGGCCATTGGAGGCCGGCGGCGGCGTGGATGACGACGTCGTGCCGATCCTCGAGCTTCTTCATCGACGCCAGGACCTGCTCGGCGAGGATGCCGAACTCCTGCTGGCATATTTCAGCGATCGCGTGCTTCTTCGGCGTGGTGTCGTCCTTGAGGACCGCCTCGGGACCATCGTGAACGGAGAAGTATCCGGCGAGCACCGGATCCTTGGTGGCCTGCATGATCGCGTCGATGCCGCGCGAAAGATGCTCGCCGACCGAATATTCGACGCCGGGCGTGGCACCGTTGAAGCGCTTCTCCTTGGTGAGCTGCTCGGCATAGGAGTCGAAGTCAACGTCGGACGCTTTCGGATGGAGCAGGTCGATACCGCGGCCGTTGGCCAGTGTGAGGATGGTGGCTGCGCTCATGTGGCGGACCCTCCAATGAGCGGAAGCTCTGACGTTTCCGGCGCTGGCTCATAGATCGAGCGCGCAGTGAGAACCTTCGGCTGAAACACCACAGCACCCGCATGCTCGTCGACCACCAGCACGCCCTTGTTGCAGGCGAGCCAGAGCATGGAGTCGACCGTTGCGATGCTGTCACCGCTGCGCTCGGCGAGATGACGGCATAAGGCCATGCAGGCCGGAAACCGCAGCTCGATCCGGCGGCGCGGCTTGTCAGGGAAACCGGTCAGCCGACAGAGCCAGATGTCGGGCTTGCAGACGTCGGCGCCGAAATTCTTGGCGAGCTGGAACTTGGTGTCGTCGCCGACATACGAGAGGTTGCCGCACCATTCGACCAGCTTCTCGGCGTCGGCGAGCGCGAGCACGGCCTGCAACTCGGCGAAGAGATCGACGCGGCCATACCATGCCCGCTCGATGGCGACGGCCTTGGCGTGATATCCGAAGGCTTCCACCACCGGCCGGGCGGCATGGATCGCATCCCACACCTTGTGCTCGATCGTGCGAGCAGCCTGGGCAGAGCGACCGGCGCAGAGGATAATCCAGACGATCTCACCGGCCATGTCTTCGGCGGTGGCCGGCGGGTTGAGTTCCTTCGTCGACCATCGCAACATCTCCGGCGCATCGACATCGTGCGCGAGCAGCCACGTGCTGACCTCGCCATAGAGGCCCGGCGGGACCCGGGCCGCCGGCGCGGGCACAATGAAGTTGGAGCGAACGCTCATGGCCGTCCGCCTTCCTTGAGCATCGAGTGCCAACCGCGCAGATGCGCCTTCTTACGCTCCGCGCGCTCGGCCATCCGAACCTCGTCCAGCCCGAAATGGTTTTTCACCAATTCGATGTTGGCCAAGACGTCGGCTAGCTCATCCTCCAGCCATTCGCGATTGAGATTGTTGGTGACGGGCTCGTGCTCATCGATGCCCTGGATGATGCAGCGAGAGACGGCGCTGCCAGCCTCATCCAATTCTTCGCTGAGCTTGCCAAGATGCGCCAAGTCGATCGGGCGCGTCATCGGTTGCCACGGATTGAGCGCCCACGACGTCGCTGGATCGTCTGGCTTGTGGAGCGGGTGACCGCTCATGCGCGCACCTCCCCATGAATAAGAGCGCCGGCCGGATGGAGACTGGGCGGATGGTCCGGCCGGCGACGATCGACCGATGGAAGAAGATGAACATCGGCCAAAGGGAAGAAGAACTGTCGCGGTCGCCTTTGGCTGGCGAAGAATAGAAGCGCAGCAATGACGACGGCGATGCAGATCGCAAGCCAGAACGCGAAGGCGACCAGCAGAGCCAGCGACACGAAGCTGGCGACCCATGTAAACAGGGCCAAGATCACAATTGTGACGAAGAAGAACAGCGCCATCGCAAGGGTGGAGATGATGTCGAGGAATTCTGTGAGCATGGTGGGCTCCCGTGCCCTGCAGCGGACTACTTGTGACGACGGACCTCGCGGGCGGGTTCGGCCTGAGCGGTTATCATCCTGTCGCGCGCGAGTGATCGGAACAGAACCTGAGCACCGGCGCCGTCTGTCGCCGGCTCCGGTTCGTTGGCGACGCTCATTTCCGAGAGTATGAACCAGGCATGATCCTGGTTGATGCCGTCGTCGGCGACCCAGCGAACAAAGAAGACATGCGATGCGTACAGCGGGGCGCGGCCGCGCTCGAATTCCGCCGCACCGGTCGGCAGCGTCACCACGCCTTGCACGCCCTTCTTGCCAGGGACGTTGACGCGCTGGCCGAGCTTGAATGCGAATGCGGACTTGGCCATAAGGCCCTCCCTTTGATGACAGGCACACGTGCGCCCCACGCCGGTCCGCGCCACGCCACGAGGCGCGGACCGGAAGCAACGCAACGAACGCAACGGACTGGAACGAAAATCAGAACAGGACGCGCGGGACCTTGAACGGCGGCGGTGGAAGGCCGTAGGCCTCGCGCCGCGCGTCTTCCGACGACGCTCGGATCGCATCCTCGAGCGCGAGCACCGACGGTGCGTAGCCGTCCGCGTCGGCGGCTTGCAGATGGAAGTTGAGACGGCGCAGAAGCGTGGAGGCGCGCCAGAACCGATAGGCGCGGATGATCGCGGTGAGCCTGGTGCGGACGGTCATGCCGCACCTCGCATGTCGTCAATCCGCGCCGGACGCGTGCCTTTCGAGGAAAGAGGCCCTTTGACTTTGAACGCAGTGTCAAGGATCGACGGCTTAACTTCCGCGCCCACCTCGCCGACCGTGCCCCAAAACGTATCGCGCTCGCTTGGGTTAGCAAACGCTCGCCAGTAGCAGAGCCCAAACATCAAACCGATATCGTTCTGCCACACGCCCATGAATCGACCGACGCCGCGATCGGGAATCTCGATCCAATCGCCCTTGCGAAATTCGACGTCATCGGAACGGAGATAGTGCGGAAGGCATGCGATGCAGTACACCGCGTCCCCCTGGCCGCTCTCGGGTTTGATGCGGGGCTGGTTGGTCATGCGGCACCCCGCGAAACAGAACCGCACGAACGGAGCAGACGACGAGCCGAGTTCGGATCAAACATCGGCAGGGAATGGGCCGATCGGCTGTAATCATCCGCAACCGCCGTGCGGAAGGAAAACGCCCCGGCGGCACGAGAGGCCGTGCTTTCGCCAGGCCCGCTCTCTCCACAGCCACCGCCAAGGTAGAGAACTCCCAACGCGTGCCGCCGGAGCAAAGTGAAGGTTTCTCGCGGGCCGGGCTCGACACCGGCTTGCCATAGTCGGCACCACATCTCTGTGGTCGGCGGCCTACCTGGTCTTCGTCCGCCCCGTTCCCCAACTTGCTGACGCCGCAACACGAGATCAGCCATCCCGGATGCAGTATCGTTTGCGTGTCCTTCCACGCCGCCGCGAGAACTGTAATAGCGAACAACGGGACCCAAGCCGGCAGTTGCTCGTGGATCTTCAATCGAGCTGGCGAATGATCTCGCCGAGCACAAACTGCAGAGCGTTCGCAGGTGCGCGGCTGCGCTTGGCGAACCAGCGCTTGACGGTGCGCGGGTCATCCCCGGTCGCACCGGCGATGACGTGCTCAGTCTTGTGAGGGACCGCGAACTTCGCGAGGTCCTTGAAGGAAATTCGTCTCTCGCGTGGCAGCCGGATTTTTTTGGTGACAGATTTGTCACCCCGGAAATTTGACGATGCGTTCTGCATCCCCAATGATTCGCCCATGCAAACGCCCCCACGCAAGACACAAAAGGACAATGTGAAATCAGCTTCGCCCCAGTCCGGCGATATTCCGTGGTGCGACGACGCAGCCTGCGGTTATCCCCGCTGTTCACAAACCGTAAACCCAAGGAACCTGCGGTTGCGAAATACCCTTGGTGCTGTCTGTCAGGTTCCTGACACAATGAACTCTCTGGGAGGAGAACGTGTCGGGAGGCGTGCATATGGGCGTTTTTCGCGATCCACGACCGCTGATCGAGAAAACTCCGGTCATCGATACCTTCGTAAGCGACCTGGGCCGCATCGATATCCTCGACGGAAACGCCCGGTTTGTGTGGTTCACGGAAGATGTTCAAGAGGAGGGCGCGCCTGGCATAAGAGTGGTGCGCTGCAAGGTCGTGATGCCGCGATCGGTCATCATCCCGGCCGTTCATCGCGTGCTGTTCGCGATCGGAGCGGAAGCCCTCCGCGATTGGGATCTGAGCAAGCTCCGCTGGCAGCACTGAGTTCATCGCCCAACCTCAGCTTGAGCGACCGCGTCCTGCTGCGCGCATGGCGGCAGAAACTCGTCCGCAACCAGCGGAATGTCGTTGTCGCGCGCATATCCCAGCAGAGCCGGATGATATCGTTGGGGAATGAGACCATCCGTCCCGCCTTTGTCGCGCGGCTGCTGCCAGCGATAGGGCGCCGTGTAGGCCGTACCGGTGATCTTCGAGACCACTGCCGGGCCGCCCAACCGTTTGATGATCGTTTGTGCCGGTTCCATGTGCCGAGTAATTTCCGATTTTCCGAAATCGATGTCAAGCGTATTTCTGATTTTCCGAATTGCACGGCTTTCTGTTTTCCAGAAAGATCGGGGATGGACGGGAAAGATATCGAGGCCCTGTTTGAAAAAACGGGCAAGAAACGCATAGACTTAGCCAAGCGCTTCGGAGTGCAGCCGCAGCAGATAACGGCGCTGACCCAGGGCACGCGCCTGTTGAAAGCTCACGAGCTCCCAATCGTCCGGGACTTCTTCGGGCTCGACGAATCAGTGCCACTCAAGGGTTACGTCGGCGGCGGCGGTTTGGTTGCTAGGCACACAATCGACGAGGACCAGCTCGCACGCGTCTCCGGGCCCCGCGACGCCAGCGAAGCAACCGCTGCCCTGGAGATCCGAGGCGACAGCCTCGGCGCGGAGGTGGATGGGTGGGTCCTATTTTTCCAGGATGAAAAACAACGGCCCACCAAGGCATTGAACGGGCTGTGCGTGGTCGGACTATCCGATGGCCGCGTGTTGTTGCGGCGAATTCAACCCAGCCGATTACAAAAGCGTTATCATCTCACCCTTGGCGGCCAGGCTCCGATCCTGGATACGCCGATAGAATGGGCTTCGCCGGTCGTTGCCATGGAGCCCAGGCGCAAATAGGGACGCAAGATCATGGCGCGCGGTATCCTGGCAGTGTTCGCTCTGCTCATCGTCGTCTTCGCCTTTTACCAGCGCGATCCAGCCCCTTCGATCACAGGCGCTATTACATCAATGCGGCCGGCCCCTCACCGGCCGGCGCCAGCCCCGAGCCCGCGACAGCTCATGAACGAGGCGATCGGTAACGTCAGCCTCAAATTCGAATGGAGTAAGACCGATTTTGGGGTCCTGCTGGTCAACTTCACGATCGCAAACCGCAACGACTTCGACGTGAAGGATGTAGAGATCCGCTGCACCCACGCCGGGCCGAGCGGAACCGAGATTGACAGCAACACCCGGACGATTTTTGAACTTTTCGAGGCCAAAACGGCGCGGAAGATATCCAAATTCAACATGGGCTTTGTTCACAGCCAGGCGGCCCGCTCAGGCTGCGAGATCACCCGCCTGGTGCGCGGTGAGGTACGGCCGCTGCAAAAGGTCACCCCTAAGAAAGCCTCACCCAAGGAGCCCCCAGGGCCGCCGCTTGCCCTGTCGCCGAAGTAGGCGGGTTGGAACTTTTATTTCACGTGAAACATTTTTTCCGATTTTCCGAAATCATGACTTGACCAATTTCTGATTTTCCGAAATACTCGATCCCCACGTGAACCACCACGGGGAGCGGGATCATGGCGACAATCACCACGGAAGTCCTGCACCTTCGAGCGCTTAGAGCAGTGCGCACGGCCGGCCGGCGCGGACTGATCGTTGAGATCGGCTCCGAGACGCGATCGCAGCAGGAGCTCGTCGAGGAAGGTCACCTTTGGCAGGAGGTCGCGCCTGGGCATCGATACAAATTCACGCTGTCACCGAGCGGCCAGCGCATTCTTGATCAAGCTGATGGAATCGCCTGATGCGCACGCCCTCCCCCACCAAACCGACAAAGGTCCGTGCCGGTTTCTACCGTGCCGGCGCCTACTGCATCCACAAGGGCGATCGATGGTGCATCTTTGAGCGCGATATTTATGTTGCGAGGTTTCGAACGCTCGAAGAAGCGTTTTGGTGGACGCAGAAGCAATCAGCCGACGTCTCCCATCAAGAAAACCGAGGCCGCCATGACAGCCCTCGCCCGCCTTTCAGACACTGATCGCTATCGCACCCGGGACTCCTATGCACCCTGCCCATGCGGCTGCGGCAAGGATGCCGATGCACTGATCGACGCTCACAACGGACAGGTCGTCGAGTTCACCTGTCCGGTGAGCGGGGAACGAGCGGAGCCGAAAAATGCGTGACGGCTTCCGCGAGATCGTCAACGGCTGGACCCTCATCAGTGGCATGGGCGATCTCACCGACCGCATCGAAGCGGCTGCCGAATGGACCAAGACCAACGGCCCGCTCGAGCCCGACGAGCAGGCGACTATCGAGCTCATGATCAAGGCGCAGATCGCACGCGGCATGCCGGGCCTGATCCGTCAACTCGGCATGGAGCAAGAGTTCGGCCTGCCGCGCGACGATGATGACGACGGCGCCGTCGACGACTTCGTGGAGAACCCCTGGCCATGCTGACCGAGATCGACCCCGCCCACATCTGCATCGCCGTCCTGGCCGTAAGCCTGGCGATCTCGCTCTGCATCGTCGCGTTCGCGGCATGTGCGGTCGGTGGGCGTGCCGATCGAACCTCCGGGCAATTTCCGAATGAGTATCCGCGATGAGCGCTCAACATGAAATTCACAACGAGCTCGCCGGCAAGATCGTCGCGTCGATCGTCAAGCCGCCGTTGGAAGCGGGCGGCCAGCTCACCGACGTCATGGTGCTGCTGGAGAGCGTGATCCTCGGCGTCGTTCTGATGGCGGTCAAGCTCGGCGGCGATGAGGTCGTGCTCGACGAGGTGATGCTGCACGTCAAGGAACGCCTCGCCGAGCAGCGGCTCAGCACCATCGAACCCTCTGGTAACGCGTGAGATCATGACCACCGAGCCCACCCAGACCCGCGCACCAATGTGTGGCCTCTCCGATTCCGCACGCGACGCCATGATCGCGATGCTCGAGGAGCCTTTGTTGCACACCATCGTGGGATGGGTGAGGCGCTCGGAAGTCCTAAGCCCGTCACCCAGCATCATTATCCGTGACGGCACGATCACCATCCTCAAGGCCAGGGAGATTGTATCAGTCAGCGCCAATAATCGCGGCCTCCGATCTGCCGCATCACTCACCCGGTATAAGGGTCGCTGGTATGCGCGGACGGCGCTCGCTGACGCTGCCGATCGGCTGGTTGCGGGGATGGGCGGATGAACGACCCAGTAATTCCAGAACGCGTCCGCCTGGCGTTCGAGGGACATAGCTGCCTGCCCCCGGCCGAGCTCGCCCCCTTGCTCAAGGTCGATGTCAAGACCTTGCGCGGGCTCTGCACGGATGGCCTGATGCCCTGGCACGTCAAGGGCCGCGGCCGCAAGCGGCAGCATCGCGTGTTCACGCTGGCCGACGTCGCCGAATATTATCGGCGCACGAGCTGCGAGGGAGTGGGCGCATGTCCGTCTACAAGCACCGGAACTCACCGTTCTGGCAGTTCGATTTCGTCCGCAGTGGTTATCGATTTTCCGGATCGACCGGCATCAAGAAGACAAAGCCCAGGCGCGAAGCCGAAGCGGTCGAAAAGGAAGAGTGTCGGGCGGCCGAGCGTCTTGTTGAAGAGATTCGGCGTTCCGGACGGAGGCCGATGACGGTCGCGAACGCGTTCGATCGCTGGTGGACCGAAATCGGGGAGCACCTCTCTGAGACGGATCTGAGAACCAGACTCGACTGGCTGCGCGACGAGCTCGGGGCCAAGACGCTGCTGCACGACGTCACCGCCGACGATGTAACCAAGGCCATGACCGCCAGGCGCCTGCATGTGGTGCCGGCCGGCCGCGATGACGACGGCAAGCAACTGTATCGCCCGATCGGCGCCCGCACAGTCAATCGCACCGTGCCGATGCTGCTGCGCCGTGTGACGCGCCGCGCCGTCGACCTTTGGAACGTCGTGATCCTGCGCGAGCCCAAATGGGGCAAGCTTGTCCTGAAGGAGATCAGGCGGCCGATCGAAGAGCTGTCGCTCGCCACCGAGGACGCGCTCGACGCCCAAGAGCGCGCCGACTACCAGCCCTGCCGGCGGTTCGCGACCATCATGGGGTTGCGCCTCAAGGAAGCGCTGCTGATCTGGCCGCAGGTCGACTTCGACGCCGCCGAGATCAGGATCGTCGGCAAGGGTGACAAGCCTGCGGTGCTACCGCTGACGCGCGAAGCCTACGAGATCCTGTGGGCCGAGCGCGAGCGAGATCCGCTGCACGTCTTCACCTTCGAGGCGATGCAGACACAACGCCGGCCGAACGGCGTGCGCTACATCAAAGGCCAGCGCTACCCGATCACCTATTGGGGGCTCACCTCACATCGGCGCCGCAACTGGAAGAAGGCGGGCGCCCATGGGCGTTTTCACGATCTGCGGCACACGACCGGCCGGCGACATCTGCGCGCCACCGGCAACCTCAAGAGCGTCCAGCAGCTGCTACGCCACAGCGACATCTCGACCACCGCCCGCTTCTATGCCGACGTTCTCCTCGAAGACGTCCGCGCCGGCATGGAAAAGACCGCGGCCGACATTTCGTCCCGTAAGGAGTCCCGGAGGGCAAGGGAAGCACCGGCCAAGGCCTTGAAGAGGCGATAGAACATGCGAGCACAACAAGAGCCTTCTAAGCTGTTGGTCGGAGGTTCGAGTCCTCCCGGGGTCGCCAGTCCCGACGCCAACAAATCCAACATTCATCGGCACTTCCTGGGTGCCGCGCCGCCAGCGCCTCGCTGCCCCACCGGGAACGCAACGGGCACGAACGGGCGCTACGGGGATATTTCGGGACCCAGAGTCCCGGAAAAACTCCCGGAACACCTTATTATGGCGCTGGCCCGCAACATCATCCCCGAGGGCCGCCTGCTGTTCCGTGCCGCCGCCTACGGGATCCTCGCCGTCATCGCCTTCGCGCTTCCAATCCATGGCGCCTGGTGGGCAGGCCTGCTGCTCGCCTATATGGCGCTGAATCTGATGATCGCGAAAGTGGTGGCCAACGTCAGCGATGCGATCTATCGCGGGGTGACGCGGCAGCCGCTCGATCGCGAGGTTGCGCGGCAAGGCCGCCGCGATGAACACTTCGACGCCTTAGCCGAGCGCCTGCGTGGTGTGGGCTTCGTCCAGATCCAAAAGGACTAGGCCCGAGTCATTGTGTCGCACTGTGCTCTACTAGTTGACACACCTCCCCGACTGTGCTCTATTAGAGCACACAAGAGACGGGGGGCACGGGCGTCATGATCAGGAGCTGGAAAAGCGCACCACTACGGGAGTTGTTCGAAACCGGAACGGCGCGCCGCATCGATACCAAGCTGCAAAGACGCTGCCTCGCACGGCTCACATCGCTAAACCAAGCGACGGACCTGCGGCAGCTTCACCTTCCTGGTTACGAGCTGCACAAGTGGGAAGGCAAATGGGCGAACAAGTGGTCGATCTCGGTGTCCGGACACTGGCGGATCACCTTCGATTGGATTAATGGGGAGGCCCACGATGTCGATCTTGAGCAACCACACTGACCCGGCGGAGAGGCTCCGGCCGCCGCCGGCCGGAGACCTCCCGATGGCGACCTATCCCGCCCGCCCGCGTAAGGTAGCGCCGCTGCATCCCGGCGCGGTCGCCGCCGACGTCCTCGAGGAGCGGCAGGTCTCGCTGCGCCAGGCCGCCAAGGCCATCGGCCTGTCGCCGACCGGCTTGAGCAAGGTGCTCACCGGCAAGAGCCCGGTGACGCCGGAGACGGCGCTGCGCTTCGGCGTGTACTTCGGTAATGGGCCGGAGATCTGGCAGCGGCTGCAGAACGACTATGATCTGTGGCACGCGGGCGCGGCCATGAAAGCCGAGCTCAGAAAGATCAAGCCGCTGCAGAAGTGAGGCTGCAGCCCTTGCGGTCGACCTTGCGGAGGGATGCGATCAAAAATGCGATATCTATCAAAGTCGACCTGAACGACGTGAGCGCTGAGCTATCATAGGCCTCATCCCATTGTCGTTTGCCGCCGCTTTATGATTGTCGTTCGCAGCACGTCGGGGGCGCCATCCCGTCCCCACCTCCCCGCAGCCGACATCCATATCACAGGTCAAATTGTCGAATTGGATGAACCGAACAGCGGCCAGGGTATCGGTGGCGCCACCGGGTTTTCCCACCGTCGATGACGTGGTGTTCCCGGTCACCGTGAACGAGGACCGGTTGCCGGAATAGACCACGGTGTCGGTGCCGCCACC